>Ga0209488_10000728_pt1 | contig 27955 bp, 20 predicted proteins | sample Rivendell_Oct201_8_FD_188349 | JGI IMG/M metagenome (GOLD analysis project Ga0209488, IMG submission 188349) | Vadose zone soil microbial communities from the Eel River Critical Zone Observatory, Northern California, USA -... | ecosystem: Environmental > Terrestrial > Soil > Vadose zone >...
GAACCGGCTGCCATGGCGGACTCGCGTCCGCTGCAGGCCCTTTGGCTTTGCGTCACCGGCTTTCGCCGGGTTTGCCTTTTCGTGAAGCGTCAGTTCCTTCCGACTGCGGCCAGCTGCGGTGACCCGCACGCCCTGCATGGTGGGCTCTGCAGTGCAATGCCGCCGCGTGAACGGAAGGAACATGAATGGTGGGAGCCGAACACCAAAGAACGTGACCCTTGCGGGTCGGCTCCGCTTGATCGGCAGTAAGCCCCGGCCGGTTTAGTACTTTCTCGCCGGAAAACTTGAGCCGAGTTGCAAGTCCGTTGGCAGCGCCGCCTTTGGCGAATGACGCGTCGCGCGGCTCGGCTCGCAGCGGGAATTCCCGGGGTCGCGGGCACCGAGGATCTTGCACCACGAGATGTGGGTCGCTCGCGCGCAGCACACCGCGAGCAGTGGTGCACGTGGGCCGTACCACGACCGCCGCGGCTCAGACCTTGATCAGCGCTTCGACCCGGCGGCCCGCCAGCGCCTTGCGCCCGTGCAGGAAGGTCAGCTCGATCACGAACGCGCAGCCGGCGACCACGCCGCCGCAGGTCTCGATCAGCTTGCAGGCCGCGCCCATGGTGCCGCCGGTGGCCAGCAGGTCGTCGACCAGCAGCACCCGTTCGCCCTTCCGGACGCCGTCCTGGTGGATCTCGACCGCATCGGTGCCGTACTCGAGCACGTACTCGACGCGGCTGGTCTTCCACGGCAGCTTGCCGGGCTTGCGGATCGGCACGAAGCCGACGCCGAGGTGCAGCGCCAGCGGCACGCCGAACAGGAAGCCGCGCGACTCGATGGCGGCGATGCGGTCGACCCTGCCCCAGTCGATCACCGCCAGCTGGGCGATGGCTGCCTGCAGCGCCTTGCCGTCGCCGAGCAGCGGCGTGATGTCCTTGAACACGATCCCCTGCTTGGGGAAGTCGGGAACGTCGCGCAGGTACTTGCTGAGGTCCATGGGGCGTCGCTGGCCGAAGTCTACATCCGCTCGGGGGCCGGGACGCCGAGCAGTCCGAGGCCGGTCGCCAGCAGCGACCGCGCCGCCGCCACCAGCAGCAGCCGGGCATCGCGCACCTGCGGTTCGGCGCCGATCACGTAGTGGTCCTTCAGATAGGCGTGGATCTCGCCGGCCAGCGCGATCGTGTGGGCGGTGACGATGCTCGGCTCGCTCTGCTCGGCGGCGCGCTGCACCGCGGCGCCGAAGTCGAGCATCGTCAGCAGCACGCGCTCGGCGTCGGCCAGCTGCGCGAAATCGACGGCGCCGACTTCGGGCACCGGCGTCTCCGCCTTGCGCAGGATGCTGGCCAGGCGCGCGCAGGCGTACTGCACGTACGGCCCGGTCTCGCCGTCGAAGTTGAGCATCGACTCCCAGTCGAACTTCACGTCCTTGATGCGCGAGTTCTTCAGGTCGTTGAACACGATCGCGGCGACGCCGACCTGCTCGGCGATGCGGTCGGCGTCCTCGAGCTCCGGGTTCTTGTCGCGGATGATCGCGCGCACCTTGGCGACCGCCTCGTCGAGGATCTCGTCGAGGAACACCGCATTGCCGGCGCGCGAGGCGAACTTCTCCCACTTGCCGTCGGCGGTCTTGCTGAGCACCAGGCCGAACGGCACGTGCTCGACGGCGGCGGCGATCTTCTCGTGCATGCGCACGAGCACGCCCTTCAGCTGGTCGAAGTGCAGCTTCTGCTCGGCGCCGACGACGTAGAGGATGCGGTCCGGGTGGTAGGTCGCCTCGCGCCAGAACACCGCGGCCAGGTCGCGCGTGTGGTAGAGCGTGGTGCCGTCGCTCTTCCGCAGCAGGCACGGCTCCTTGATGCCGAGTTCCTTGAGCCACACGACCTCGGCGCCATCCGACACTTCGAGCACGCCGGCCTTGCTGACGCGCTGCATCGCCGCGGCCATCTTGTCCTCGAAGAACGACTCGCCGGTGACCGCGTCGAACTGCACGCCGAGCCGGTCGTACGGCCCCTGGAACGCCTTCAGCGACTCGTCGCGCAGGAACTGCCACATGCGCCGCTCGGCGTTGTCCTGGCCGGACTCGAGCGCCTGGAAGTGCTTCGCCGCCTCGGCGTCGAGCCCTGGCTCGGCCTTCGCCGCCGCGGCGTAGCGCTGGTAGAGCGCGAACATGTAGCGCATCGGCGCCTGCGCCAGCTCGCGCTCGTCGCCCCAGTGCATGAACGCGGTCATCATCTTGGCGAACGGCATGCCCCAGTCGCCGAGGTGGTTGATGCCGTGCACGGTGGCGCCGAGATGACGATGGATGCGGCCCAAGGCCGCGCCGATCACCGTGCTGCGCATGTGGCCGATGTGGAACGGCTTGGCGATGTTCGGCGAACTGAAGTCGATGCACACGACCTGGCCGTTCGGCGGTGCCTTGCCGTACGGCGGCAGGCCGCGCAGGATCGAGCTGATGACCGTGCGCGCCAGCGCCTTGCGGCGAAAGCGGAAGTTGACGAACGGACCGGCCGCAGTCGCGGACTCGATCGTGTCGTCCGGCGTGATCGCGGCGGCCAGTTCGGCGGCGAGTGCCGGCGGCGGCTTGCCGAGCGCCTTGGCCAGCACGAACGCGCCGAGCGCGACATCGCCGTGTTCGCGGTTCTTCGGCGGCTCGAGCCGCAGACCGGCTTCGGCGGCTTCGCGCGCCATGCCCATGCGCTGCAGTACGGTCAGCGCCTGGCCGCGCAAGTGGGTGTGCAGTTCGCTCATCGGAGGGCGGGGAGATTAGCGCCCGGGCGGGGATTGAGGCACTGCGGCGTGGGTCTCCAGGCACGGAGTGCGAGAATCGTGAAACGCCTGCGTGCCTTCGCGCACAGGACCTTGGCATGCTGCGTTCCCGCATCGACCGCGCCTTTGCGCGCTACCAGCAGAGCGGCGACCCGCGCGCGCTGGCGCGCGTGTTCGACGCCACGGCGCCGGAACTCTACCGGCTCGGCTGGCATCTCGTGCGCGACCGGCATGCGGCCGAAGACCTGGTGCAGGCGACGTTCCTGGCGGCGATCCAGGATGCGGCGTCGTTCGACCGCGCGCGCGGCGTCATGCCGTGGCTGTGCGGCATCCTGACCAACCGCGCGCTGCACCTGCGGCGGCAGTCGCGCCTGCGTGCGGAGCGCGCGCCCGCGGCCACGGAAGAAGTTGCTGCGGATCCGGCGGCGGCAGCATCGGCGCTGGAGCTGAGCGAAGCCGTGGCTACCGCCGTGCGGGTGCTGCCCGATCCGTACCGGCAGGTGTTGCTGCTGCATCTGCTGCACGAACTCACGCCGAAGGAAGTGGCGGAAGCGTTGTCGCGTCCAGACGCGACGGTGCGCACGCAGATCCACCGCGGGCTCGATCTGCTGCGCCGGGCGTTGCCGGTCGGCATCGCCGGGCTGGCGTCGGCGTGCGCGCCCGCGCCGCTCGGACTCGCCGGCGTGCGCGCGGCGGTGCTGGCGAAGACCGGTGTGCCCGCGGCAATGGCGGCGGGTGCTAGGGTCACGTTCGGAGGTGTGCTGGTGATGAAGAAGGTGCTGCTCGCGTTCGTGGCGATGGCGTTCCTGCTCCTCTGCGCATGGCCGCTGCTGTCGCCGGCCGATGGGCCGGCGCCGATCGCGCGCGGCGGAGTTGCGGTGCTGGCCGCGAGCGCGGAACACGCGGCGGACGAAGCCGATCCTGCTCTACCGCCGCCCGCGGAACGTCGCGAGGTGGCGGCACCCGGCGTGGACACGATGGCCGCGCTCGAAGTCGCGGTGCGGTGGCATGACGGCACGCCGGCCGCCGATGTGACCGTGCGCTGTCAACCGGTGCGGACCAATGGTGATCTGTGGCTGCGCGCGGCGCGCACGGGACCAGATGGCGTGGCGCGTCTGCCAACGGTGGCGCCGGGCAAGGTGAAGGTGATCGGCGATCGCGGCGGCAAGCTCGAGTTGGAGATCGCGCCGGGAACGACGGCGCGCGCGGAACTCGAAATCCCGCGCGGATTCGACGTGCGAGGTGTCGTCATCGATCCGGATGATCGGCCGTTTGCTGATGCGGAGGTATGGCTGTCGGCGGTGCCCAACAGCGACGACGGTGAGGTTGTGGCACGCAGTGGGGCCGACGGCACTTTCGCTCTGCGCAGCGTGGCGTCGGAACGCGTTCTCACCGCAGTGGCGCCGGGATACAGCTGTGCCCAGTGCGATTGGGTCTCCGAGCGACGCGCGAAGGAGGTTCGGGTGCTGCGGCTGCGCCGCGCGCCCGGCGAGCTCGATGGTGTCGTGGTGGATCCGCAAGGGCGTCCCGTTCCGCATGCGCGCGTTCTCGTCGGCGCGGTGATCGGCGCGGAGAATGGCAAGTTCATCGGCGAGATCCGCGGTCAGGACCTGTTCCCGGCGCGCTTCCTGCGCACGGACGCCGAAGGCCGTTTCCGCGCCGTAGGCCTGCCGCTGCTGCGGTGGCCGGTGTGGGTGTTCGCGCCGGGCTTCGCGATGTGGCGGGGAGACTTCGACATGTCCGACCAGCAGGTGACACAGGCGGCGATCCGGTTGCAGCACGGAGCCAGCGTTCACGGCCGCGCCACAGCCAGTGACGGCCGCGCCCTCGCCGGCGTGCACGTGATCGGATTGCACGTCATGGCTCCCATCGATTCGCGGATCGCGCTGTTACCGGCGATCCAAGGCATGCCGACGTGGGGGCTGGCACAAGCGACCACCAACGGTGATGGCTCGTTCGCGATCGCTGCGATCATGCCTGGCACGCTGACGATCATGGCCTGGCAGGGCGACGGCGACGGCACCGGGCGCGACAAGACCCAGCTCGAACTCCGCGATGATCAGGACGTGACGTGGAATCCCGAGCTCGGATCACCGTTCGAAATCCAAGGACGTGTCGTCGATCCCGAAGGCAGGGCACTTGCGGGCTGGGAGCTGAGCTTCCGATGTGCCAAGGCACAGGCCTTCGCGCAGACCGGGCCCGACGGCGAGTTCCGTTGCCGACACGCAGAAGACGTGGTCTACCAACTCGACATCGCTTGCGTGAGAGGCGGCAGCAGCAGTCACTTCCTCTTCGGCGAGGTGCGTCCCGGCGGCGAGCCGCTGCGCATCGAAGTGCCGTGGACGCACATTCCCAGCAGCCACTTCAAGGGCAAGCTGCTGCTTGCCGATGGTCGTCGGCCCAAGGACTACTGGGTTGGCGGCCGGTGCTCCGCGGGCATCTCCTGGCAGACGACGGGATCCGAGGGCGACAAGGACGGCACCTTCGTGTCGGGGATCGTCCCACCGGGCCGCTACCGCGTGATGGTGTCCGGCGATGAGTTCGGACGCCGCGACCTCGGCGAGTGGGATGTCGGGCGCGATGCGACGGTCGATCTCGGCGAACAGCGCGTCGAGGTACCCGGCGACCTCGCGTTCGAGGTCGTCGACGGCAATGGCGAAAGGCGGCCCGGGGACTGGCTGCAACTCACCGACAAGGGCAGTGGCGTGCAATGTGCCCTGCTGTGCATGGAACGCGGTGCGCGGAGCGGGCCGCTGCAGCCGGGCCGATATCTGCTGTCGACGCGCGGCGACGCTGTCGTCGCAATGGAGGAAGTGGCGATCGAGTCTGGCCGCACGACGACGGTGCGCTTCGTAGTGCCGGCCGGCGTCGAGTGCTTCCTCGCCGTGCCGGCATCACCTGAGTCCGGGGAGTCGATGCAACTGACCTGCTGCGACGCGATGGGTCGAATGGTGCGCAAGGCGGAGGTCACAGGTCACGACACGCGGCAGCGACTCGCGATGTCCTTCCCGGCCGGCACCTACAGTTTCGAACTGCGCGACCGCTCCGGCCGCAGTGCGGCCACTTCCGCCGACATCCGGCCCAGCGATCCGCCGATGGTGATCGACCTGCCGATGCCGGCGACGAAGTGAAGGAGGCGGCGCGATCCGCCCGCGCTACTGCCAGTTCTCCCACTGCACGTAGGCCTCGGCGAGCTCCTGCTGCAGCTGCTCCTGCCGCGCCTGCAGCTGCTTCATCTTCGCCACCGACGCGTAGTTCACGGGCAGCATCATCGCGCTGCGGGTCTCGGCGAGCTGCTCTTCGAGTTCGAAGATCCGCTGCTCGAGCTTCTGGAACATCAGCGGGTTGCGCACCTTGCCGGTGTCGATCGCCTTCGCTGCCGGCGCCGGCGAAAGCTTCTTCGCCGCCTGCTCGCGCGCATCGACTTCGAGGGCGCGGGCGTGCGCGCGTTCGTCGGCCAGCACGCGCTGGCACTGTTCGAGGCCGCCGTCGAAGGTGCGGATGCGGCCGTCGGCGAGCCACAGCACGCGGTCGGCGACCTGCTCGACGAGGCGGCGGTCGTGGGTGATCAGCACCACGGTGCCGGGGAACTCCTTGAGCGCCTGTTCGAGACCCTCGGTGCCGGCGACGTCGAGGTGGTTGGTCGGCTCGTCCATGCACAACAGGTCGAACTGGCCGCGCACCAGGCGTGCCAGCGCCAGCCGCTGCTTCTCGCCGCCGCTGAGGTCGGCGACCGGCTTGTCGACGTCGTCGCCGCAGAACAGGAACAGCGCCAGGTGGTCGCGCAGCGACTTCTCGTCGACGGTGCGGTCGAGTTCGCGCAGCGCGTCGAGCACCGTGCCCTGGTGCGGCAGATCGGTCTTGTCCTGCGCGAAGTAGCCGATGCGCAGGTTCTGGGCGCGGTGCAGCCGGCCCGAGGAAGCGGGGGCGAGGCCGGCCAGTACGTCGAGCAGCGTGGTCTTGCCGGCGCCATTGCGGCCGAGCAGGGCCAGCACCTCGCCGAAGTAGACGCGGAACTCGCCGTCCTCGAGCAGCGAACGGCCGCCCGGCAGACGCAGCGCCAGGCCTTCGGCTTCGAGCACCGTCTGGCCGTGCATGCCCTTGGCGGCGCCGAAGCTGAGTCGCATCTGCGCGCGCCGGCCTTGCGGTTTGTCGAGCAGCTGCAGCCGCTGCAGGCGCTTGAGCCGGCCCTTCGCCTGCGCCGAGTTGCGGCCCGCCATGTTGCGGCGGATGTAGTCCATCTCCTTGTCCAGGAACTCGCGCTGGTTCTTGTACTGGCGCGATTGCGTCAGCAGCGCGAGGTCGCGCTGGCGCGCGTAGTGGGTGAAGTTGCCCTTGTAGACGCGCGCCACGCCGTCGGCGACCTCGACGATCGCGGTGGCGGTGCGGTCGAGGAACACGCGGTCGTGGCTGACGACCACCACGGCGCCGGGGTGCCGCTGTACGAACTGCTCGGTGAACTCGATGCCGTCGAGGTCGAGGTGGTTGGTCGGTTCGTCGAGCAGCAGCAGGTCCGCGGGCGTCGTCATCAGCACGGCGAGCTGCAGGCGCGAACGCTCGCCGCCGCTCAGCACCGAGATGTCCTTCTGCCGGTCGGCGGCGCTGAAGCCGAGGCCGTCGAGCACCTTGTCGATGCGGTGCGCGCGGTCGTAGCCGCCGCCGGCCTCGAACGCGGCCTGCAGCTGGCCGTAGTCGCGCAGCGCCGCGGCATCGCCGGCGGCGAGCGGGCCCTCGAGTGCGCGCATACGCTGCTCGAGCGCGTCGTGTTCGCCGGTGCCGCGGCGCACGAACTCGCGCACCGTGGTGCCGGACGGCATGTCGGGCAGCTGTTCGCCGTAGGCGACGCGCAGGTCCTTCTTGGTGTTGCGCTGGCCGAGCTCGGGCTCGTCCTGGCCGGCGAGGATGCGGACCATCGTCGTCTTGCCGGCGCCGTTGTCGCCGATCACGCCGAGGCGGTCGCCTTCGTCGACGCGCAGACTGAGGCCGTCGAGCACCGGCCAGTCGGCGAAGCGACGCACGATCTTCTCGAGGCTGACCAGGGTCATGACGTGGCGGCGCTGGCTCGCAACCGGCGCGGCGAGAAGGATGCCGGGGCGCGGCGTGCAGGTCGAGGTGCGGAACGGGCCGATCTTCCGCTGGACAGGTTGCGACCCAGGTCTTGCACCGGACCGACCGGCCGTCGATCCTTGGCCGCGGAGAGAACCATGCGCCGGCCAAGTGCTCTCGTCGCCGCCTGCCTGCTGTGGGCAGCTGTTCCGCCCGCCGCCGGCAACGCGCAGCAGCCGGTCGCGGTGGACATGGTCGTGCGCCGGCGGCCGGCGAAGTAGCCGGCGCGGTTACAGCACGCGATACTCGATCGCCTTCGCCTTGCCGCCGTGCAGATACTCGACCACGAGACTCTGTTTGCGCGGTACGTCGTTGCCCTTGCGGTCCTTGCCCGGCGACAGCTGCCGCTCGATCACCGCCAGCAGTTGCTGGCCGTCGTCGACCGGCGCGCCGTTGACGGTGGTGATCAGGGCACCGGCCGGCAGCTGCAGCACCTTGAGCTCGTCCGGCACGCGGCCGATGCGGAAGCCGCGGTGGTAGGTGCCATCGTCGCCACGCTGGTTGACGACCTCGCCGATGCCGGCGTCGAGCAGCGCCTGCCGGCCGGCACTGGCGATCGCGTCGCGATCGGCACCCGGCAGCAGCAGCACCAGCGCCTCGGAGATCACGCGGATCGGCGGGAACAGTTCACGCCGGGCGCGATCGGCGAACGCCGCGAGCTCGCTGTCGGGCGCGGTCGGCGCCGGCGGCGTCAGCCTGGCCGGGCCGATCGCGGCCAGCAGACCGATCGCTTCCTGCCGGACCGTGCGGTCGTGGCCGCGCAGCAGTTGGTCGATGCGCGGCAGCGCCGCTTCGAGCCAGCGCGCCGCGAGATCCTTGCGGATCAGACAGCACTCCTTGATGAACCACAGCGCCTGCGCCTGGTCACTGGTGCTGTCGAGGTCGAGCAGCTGCAGGAACGGCACCAGGTTGAGCTGGAACAGGTAATCGTCATCGCGCGGCCCGCGGGTGATGCCGGCCGCCCGCGCCGCCGGACTGCCGGGCTCGGGCAGGTTGGCCGCCTTCTTCTGTTCGTCGGTCAGGTCGCCCCAGCGGCGGCGCGCGTGCGCCTTGATGTACGCGACCGCGCGCGGATAGGCCTGCTCGCGCGTGCGCTGCTGCGGCTCGCCCGGAATGTGGCCGATCAGGTTGAACACGTGCGCCGGTTCGCCGCAGAAGAACGCGCCATAGAACGCGAGGTCGCGGTCGTCGGCGTTCTTGCTGCGGCGCATGATCTCGGCCAGATAGCCGGCATCGATCAACAGCGTGCCCAGTTCGGCCCGCGCCGCCTGCCAGCGCGGATCCTGCAGCACCTCGCGACCCTCGGCATCGAACTCCTTGGCGATGCCCGGCTCATCGGCGACGTCGCGCATGCGGCGCAGCCGCAGGAACACCGCGTCGGGCGGCGCATAGACCTCGTCGCACTTGCGGAACGGCGACAGGATGTCGTGGTCGGGGTAGGCCGGCGGCAGCTGGTCCTGCGCCGGCGCCGCGGCCAGCATGCCAGCCACGGCGCACAGCAACGGCAGACGACGGACAGGGAGCATGGCGAGGCCTCTAGCAGCGGGGGGACGGGGGCGTAACCGGATCAGTGAGGTTGCCACGACGCGTACAGCCATGGCAGCAGCACCTGCGAAAGACCGATCAGCACGCCGAGAACTCCGCCGAGCCATTCGATCGCGCGCAGTTCCCGTCCGGCCACCTCGAGGATCAGCCGCTCGAGGGTCTCGATCGCGAACGCCGCCACCTTCTGTTCGACCAGGGTCGGTACGTCGAGTCCCGCGGCCAGGCCGCGCTCGACCGCTTCGAGCACCTGATCCTTGTGCGCCATGATGCCGCGCAGCAGTGCGTCGCGGATGTCCACGACGCGGTCCTCGGTCAGGAAACCGCCGATCAACGGCAGACTGCGCAGCTCCTGTACTTTGGCCGCCAGCCCGGTCTCGATCACGCTGGCGAGGATGCCGGTGAAGTCGAGCTTGTCGAGGCTGCGCATCACGTCCTGGTTCTCGACCAGGTGGTTGCCGACCACCTTGCCGATCGCCCTGGCCAGCTCCTGCTGCCGCCGGCCGACCAGGCCCTGCACGCGGAAGCCGAGCACGTTCACCGGCCGGATCGGCCGGAAGATCATCTTCACCGCGATCCAGTTGGTGACCCAGCCGATCAGGCCGGCGATCGCGGGCACGATGATCCAGGTTTCGAAACCAGGCAGCGGAGCCATGGACAGGGGGACCGACGGCAGCATCAAGGGCGCGGAGTATCGGCTGGTCGACCGGGCGACTGCAACGGCGCTCCGGCGGCGCCAGCATCACGGCTGGAACAATCGGACGCGTTCCCTGCCGGCGGCGGCGCCGAGTTCGTCGTCCAGCGTCGCCAGCATCAAGCCGGCACGCTGCGCCAGTTCGAGGTAGGCGGCGTCGTAGGTGGTCAACTCGTGGCGCTGCGCCAGTTCCAGCACGCCACCGAGTGCCTCGGTCGGCGCATGGTGGGCGACGTGCAACGGCAGGGCAGCGAGATGCTGCAGGATCCGCGCGAGGTCCTTGCCCGGCAGGTGGCCGCGCCGGACGGCCAGCTGCAGGACGTTGCCGACCTCGAGTGCCCAGATGCCTGGGACCAGGGCACCGACCGCCGCCACCGCCTCGGCGGCGGCGGTGGCAAAGGCGGTGCGCTGGTCGGGCAGACACCAGGCGAGCGTGACCGAGGCGTCGATGACCAGCACGTCACTTCCTGCCTTCGCGCAGCAGATCCTTGATCGTCTTGCCCGGTGGCAGCCGCCAACTGGTGTTCAGTTGCAGCAGTCCCTGCACCGCGGCGTGCGCGCTGTGCGGGTCGAAGGCGTCGAACGGCAGCAGCCGGGCCACCGGCACGCCATGACGGGTGATGACGATGGTCTCACCACGGGCGACCCGCTCGAGCAGCTTGCTCAGCGTCGTCTTGGCTTCGAACACCCCGATCGCGTTCTTGTCCTGCTTCTTCACGATGGCTTGGATCGACATCATGCACCCCTAGCTAGAGTCTGGCTAGACCCCGCAAGCGGCGGGGCAGCCATGGGAAGTGGCGCAGCAGGCCCCGATTCCGCACGGTGCCGCGCAGAAAAACCCAACGGCCGTTGCCGCTGCTCCGTGCGCGGTCGCCGCTATGCTCCGCCGCCGCGATGGAAACCCGGCTGCACACCGTCCGCCGCCTGCGCGATCTCGGCGGCGACAGCTTCGCCCTCGAAGTCGACGGCCCGATCCCCGAGACCGCGCCCGGCCAGTTCTACATGCTGCGCACCGGCGAGTGCTGGCCGGTGTTCCTGCCGCGGCCGTTCTCGCTGTACGACCGCAGCCCCGACGGCCGGCTCGGCTCGTTCCTGGTCAAGGCGGTCGGTCCCGGCACCAGGGCGCTCGCCGGTCTGCGGCCGGGCGAGCAGCTGCACCTGACCGGACCGCTCGGCCGGCCGTTCGACGAGCAGGTCGCCGATCCGGTGTGCGTCGCCGGCGGCATTGGCCTGGCGCCGTTCCTGCTGCTGGCGCGGCGCGCGCAGGCGAACAGCAGGCCGCCGTTCCGGCTGTTGTTCGGCGGCCGCACCAGGCAGGCGCTCGCGGGCATCGACGACTTCCACGGCCTGGCCCGCGTGATCGCCTCGACCGACGACGGCAGCTTCGGCCACCATGGTCTGGTCACGCAGCTGCTCGACGCGCTGCTGCAGCGCGGCGAAGTGAAGGCCGGCGAGACGGTGTTCTGCTGCGGACCCGATCCGATGATGCATGCCGTGGCGAAGCTGTGTGCGCAGCGGCAGCTGCGCTGCTTCCTGAGCCTCGAGACCTACATGGCCTGCGGCTACGGCGTGTGCAACGGCTGCTCGGTGCGCGTGCAGGGGGCGCGTTTCCGCGGCTGGCCGTACTCGAAGACCTGCGTCGAGGGTCCGGTGTACGAGGCCAGCGAACTGGTGCACTGACGCGGCGGCCGCACTCGCGGCGCCAGGTGGCCCGATGCAGTGCCCGCGGGCATGTCCTATCGTGGCGGCGTGACCGTCGCCTCGCCCGCAGCCGCTGCTGCTGCAGAACACCGGGTCGATCTGCGCCTGCGCGGCATGACCTGCGCCAGTTGTGCGCGCAGCATCGAGCGGGCGCTGCAGCAGGGTGATGGCGTGCGCAGCGCGGCGGTGAACTTCGCCACCGCCACCGCGACCGTCGCATTCGATCCTGGACGCACCGATGCGCCGCGACTGTGCGCGCTGGTGCGTGCGGTCGGCTACCACGCCGAAGCGCCGGCGGCAGACGATGGCGCCGCGGCCGCCGGCTTCGTCACCGATGCCGAGTTGCAGCAGCTGCGCGCCGAACTGCTGCTGGCCACCGTCCTCGGCCTGCCGGGGATCGCGCTGGCGATGGCGCACGGCGTCGCGGCGTTGCAGCAGCCATGGGCGCATTGGACGCAGGCCGTGCTCGCCGCCGCGGTGCTGGCCACCGGCGGCCGGCGGTTCTTCGCCGCCGCCTTGGCGCAGCTGCGCCACGGCATCGCCGCGATGGACGCGCTGGTGGCGCTCGGCACCGGCGCCGCGTTCGCGTTCTCGCTGCTGGTCCTCGCCGTGCCCGGCGCGCTGGCGACCGACGCGCGCCATCCACCGATCTACTTCGAGTCGGCGGCGGCGATCGTGCTGCTGATCCTGCTCGGCCGCTGGCTCGAAGCGCGCGCGCGCCGCCGCGCCGGCAGCGCGATCGGCGCCCTGCTCGGCCTGCAGCCGCGCACGGCGCGCGTCGACCGTGACGGCCGCGAGGCCGAAGTGCCGGTCGACGAGTTGCGCGTCGGCGACCGCGTGTGGCTGCGGCCGGGCGAGAACGTGCCGGTCGACGGCGAGGTGGTCGAGGGCAGTTCGGCGGTCGACGAATCGATGCTGACCGGCGAGAGTCTGCCGGTCGACAAGCAGGCCGGCGCGCGCGTGTTTGCCGGCACGCGCAACCACAACGGCGCGCTGGCGGTGCGCGTGCTGCAGCCGGTCACGGCGACGCTGCTGCAGCAGATCGTGCGCCAGGTCAGCGAGGCACAGGGGCGCAAGGCGAAGCTCGCGGCTGTCGCCGATCGCGTGGCCGCGGTGTTCACGCCGCTGGTGCTGGTTGCGGCGCTGCTGACATTGGCCGGCTGGCTGCTGTTCGGCAGCGACGGCAGCCGCACGCAGCAGGCACTGGTGGCGGCGGTGTCGGTGTTGATCGTCGCCTGCCCGTGCGCGATGGGTCTCGCCACGCCGATGGCGATCCTGGTCGGCACCGGCCGCAGTGCCGCGCGCGGCGTGCTGTGGCAGGGCGGCGATGCGCTCGAAGCCGCCGCCGCCGTCGACACCGTGGTACTCGACAAGACCGGCACCGTGACCACCGGCCGCATGCGCCTGGTCGATGTCGTCACTGTCGGTGACCTCGCGGCCGACGAACTGCTGGCGCTCGCGGCGGCCGCGGAGCGCGGTAGTGAACACCCGCTCGGCGCGGCGGTGGTCGCCGGGGCGCTGGCGCGCGGGCTGCCAGTGCTGCCGGCGACCGGGTTCCGCGCGCTGCCGGCGTTGGGCGTCGCCGCGACGGTGCAGGGCCGCGCGCTGCTGCTCGGCAAGGAGTCGCTGCTGGCGCTCTACGGCGTCGACCCCTTGTCGCTGCGGGCACCGATGGCGGCTGCGGCCGCGGCCGGCCGCACGCCGATCGGCATCGCCGTCGACGGCCGCGCCGCCGGTGTGCTGGCGCTGGCCGACCAGCCACGACCGGAGGCAAAGGCGGTGATCGCCGGACTGCGGGCGCGCGGCCTCGACGTCGTGTTGTTGACCGGCGATCGGCGCGAAGTGGCCGCAGCCATCGCCGCGCAGGTCGGCATCCCCGCGGTGCGCGCCGAGGCGCTGCCGCAGGACAAGGTCGCGGCGATCGAAGCGCTGCGGCAGCAGGGCCACCGCGTGGTGATGGTCGGCGACGGCATCAACGACGCGCCGGCGCTCGGCGCCGCCGACGTCGGCATCGCCATGGGCAGCGGCACCGATATCGCGATCGCCGCCGCCGGCTGCACGCTGCTGCGCCCTGACCTGCACGGCGTCATCAGCGCGCTGGCGATCGCGCGCGCGACCGTGCGCACGATCCGGCAGAACCTGTTCTGGGCGTTCGGCTACAACGCGGCGATGCTACCGCTGGCCGCCGCCGGCCATCTGTCACCGATGATCGCCAGCGCGGCGATGGCGCTGTCGAGCGTGTCGGTGGTGTGGAACAGCCTGCGCCTCGGCCGGGCGGTGGGCCGCCCCGGTGCCGCGATCCGCACTGCGGTCACCGCGGCATGAGTGCTGCCGACCGACGGTGATGCGGCGCGCCCCGGCTCACTGCTCGTGGTCGGCGACGAAACCGCGCAGGCGGAGCCAGTAGTCGACGACCGGGCCGATGAATGCGTACAGCAGACAGTCGTCGGCGAACACGCAGTCGAACCGGGCGCCGCCCGGCGTGCGCAGCACGCGGCGTGCGACCATGCGACCGTCGGCGAGCCGGCCGCACTGCTCGCTCGCCGGCTGCGCGCCGGTCGCGGCGAGCACAGCGGCCAACGACATGCCGATGCGCAGGCCGTGGCAGAGTTCGCCGTGCAGGTCGTCGGGCGGCACGCCGCGGCGCGCGCCGACGAGCCGGATCGTCACCCGCTGTCGCGGATCGTCGGGCCGCCACAACTCGATCTGCAGCACGCCACAGGCCAGCAGCAGCGGCGAACGCCGCCAGGTGAACTGCACGCGGCCATCGAGCGCCGGCTCGCCGTTGGCGTCGAACGTCGCGGGTACCCACAAAGTCGGCAGTCGGCCGAACGGCGTGTCTTGCTCGACGGTCTCGGCGGCAGCCTGTGGCCAGCGCAGCTCCACCGCGACGCGGCCGAAGCGCACCAGGATCGACGCGAGGCTCGGGCGCCGGGCGACGAGCAGCAGTTCGTCGAGGAAGCAGTCGATCTTGCACAGAATGCCGATGATGTCGCCGACACCCTCGTAGCAGGCCTGGCCGACGTCCTGCTGCGCCAGGTGCGCCATCGTCGGTGCCGAGAACGTCGCTTCGCAGGCCCGGCCGCGTTCGTCGGCGAGCCGTGCATGCAGGCGCGCCCTGCCGTCGTAGCTGACCAGCAGACTGAGTGGCTGGCCCTGCTCGTCGCGGCTCTCGAAGTGCATGTGCGCGGAGTACGTGCGCACCATGCCGGAGATCGGATCGGGCAGCGCCGACTCCGCACGCACCGGCGGCTCGATCGCCGTGTTCGTCAGCGTGAACCACAGGCGGCGGTGCTGATCACCGGAGTCGATGACGATCTCGTAGCAGACTTCGTCGCCGACGCCCCAGATCGCCTCCTGGTCCATCACTGCGAGTTCGCCGGCGGCCCAGTTCGACGCCGGTGCCTCGGCAGGTCGGTACCAGTCGGGGTCGCGCGTGAACGTGCTGCAGCTCGCGCAGGCGGCGACGGCGAGCCACGACGATGCGCGCAGCGACGGCGATGCGGTACGCACCGGCATCAATCGAACTCGACGCGGGCCACGGCCTGGTCCTTGCCGACGCGGCCGATCTGCACGTCGGACTTGAAGTAGCTCTCGCCCTTGACCGGCGCCTGCGCGACGCGGCGCAACAACGTCAGCTGGCCGGTGTGCGTCAGCGCGTCGGCGACCGGGCCCTGGAACAGCTTGGGCACCGGCGCCAGCAGCGGCGCGTCGCCGGCGAGCCAGTCGTCGAACGTGCGCAGCGTGGCGAAGAACCGTTCGACTTCCTCGGGCCACGGCAGCGGCGGCGAGTCGTGCCAGGCGGTGCGGCCCTGCGCCATCGTCAGCGCCCAGTCGAACAGATCGCCCATGTGCGCGAGGATCTGCACCGGCGTGCGCGAAGTCGGGCCGATGCGCAGCCCGGCGAACGCGGCCGGCGCATCGCGCGTCGCTTTGGCGGCGCGGTAGGCGAGCGTGGCCAGGCAATGGCGCAGGAACGCGCGGTCGTCCGCCGGGACGAGCTTCTGCAGCAGCGTGATCTGGCCGGCGTGGTAGAGCGAGTGCTGGATCACGCCATCGAGCAGGAAGTGCACGGTGTAGTCCTTGCCCGGCACCTGCCGCTGCAGGTCCTGCTCCTGCAGCGCGATGATCGTGTCGTGCAGCGCGCGGTAGTTGCTGCGCACGTGTTCCCTGGCGGCCTGCCACTTCGCCGCCGAATGGTCGAGCACCGGCGGGAAGTCGGCGTCGCCTTCGAGTTGCACCTGCTCGCCGAGCGTGCGCCGGCGCGCCGCATCGAGCCAGGCGGCGATGTGCAGGCTCAGTGCCCAGATCGAGTGACGGCCCGGCTGCGGCACGGCGGCGGCGCGCGCAGCGTCGACGCCAGCGAGCAGTTCGAGAACGGCGGGACCATGCCAGGCGCCGCCTTCGAACGCGCGGCGCAACTGGTCGGCGAGGTGCTGGAGCATGATCGTCCCAATGCTAGCCAGACCTCAGCGCGCCGCTTCAGCAACCTGCCGCCTGCAGCCGACCACTCGACCATGGTTGCCAACCTCGGGAAGTCGCGCGACATCGCCGTGCGGTTCGGCATCGCCGGCGTCGGCCTGCTGCTGGCGTTGGCAGCGGCCATTCCTGGCTTCGCCGACCGCGCGCGCTCGGGTGCCTGCGAGTCGGCGGCAGTCGCGACGCTGCGCAACCTGTGCGCGGCGCAGCGCGAGTTCTGCCATTGTCACTGGGTCGATGGCGACGGCGATGGCCGCGGCGAGCCGGGTTTCTTCGGCGAGCTGACGGCCGCGACGCCGGTGCGCGCCCCGGCGAACGGTGCCGGCGCGCGCGTCGTCGACGTGCCACTGCTGCCGCCGTCATTCGCCGAAGTCGAGGGTGGTCGCGTGCACCGCGGCGGCTACTGGTTCCAGATCTGGCTGCCGGCGCGCGGTAGTCGTTGGGTCGGCGATGCGGCGTCGGCCGGCGAAGTGGATGCCGCAGCGGCGCCGAGCGGATGGCGCGCGTATGCGTGGCCCGACGACCAACGCGAGCACGGCCGCGCGTTCGTGATCGATGCCAGCGGGATCGTCCGCGCCTGCGCGAACGCCGGATTGCACTACTGCGGCAGCGAACGGCCGGTGTCAGCCGAGGCGGCAGGGCCGACCGGCGCTGCCGTGCGCGGTCGCGACGGCAACGACTGGGTGGTCGTGCAGTAGGAACGGGCGGCGGCGGTCCGGTCGCCCCGCGATCGGCAGCAGGACCTGCAACGCCAGGCCACGTCGGTGATGATGCCGTGGCCCATGCACGAAGCATCGGACCAGGATCGAGGTGAGAGGTCGCGTCGTGCGTGGCGGTCACTCGGCGCATTCGCTGCGGTCGTGGTGGCCGGGCTGCTGATGTTGCTGGTCGCGGAGTCCTGGTCTGGTGGATCACCTTCGAATGCAACACCAGCAGCCGCGGGATTGCCGGCGGTCGACACCGTCGGCGTCGATGCTCGCCGCGTTCCTGCCGCTGCCGCGACCGATGCTGATGCGACGCCGGGCTCGTCGACCGAGCGCGTACTCGAGGCGACGCCAGAGGTCATTCACATCCTCGGCCGCTGTGTCGCGGCGGAGAACGGCGAACCGCTCGCGGGCTGCAGCGTGAGTCTCCGGCAGGGCGAGAGCGAGCAGCAGATCACGACTGACACGGACGGCCTGTTCCAATTCGCCTGCGCTTTCGTGGCGAGCTCCTCACCAGATCTGACCTGCGAGTCGGCTGGTCGAGTGCCGCGCAAGGCATGGTGGGGGCGCCTCGTCGCCGGACAGGTCGAGGATCTCGGTGACGTGGCGTTGCCGCGCGGCTTCGAGTTGCGCGGCATCGTCGTCGACCCGTTTGGCAAGCCGGTGCCCGGCGTCACGATGATGTTCAACGGACCGCCGTTGCAGCTGCGCGGTGGCCACGCCGACCAGGGACTTGCCGGGGCGATCAGTGGCGCCGATGGGACGTTCGTGTCGGTGGACGGACTCGCGTTCGCCGGCGCATGGCACCTGTGGATCGTCGGTGGCTATGACCTGCGCTCGCCGGATCGCTTCACGGTCGATGCCGAACACGGCGCCGAGCCGTTGCGCATCGTCGTGGCCGAACGGCCGGCGATTGCCGGCGTGTGCGTGGACGGGAGTGGCGTGCCGGTAGCGAACGTTCACCTCACCACCGATCAAGGTGGCGATGGGTTTTCGAAGGAGAACGGGGTCTTCAGGATCATCGCGAGCCGAGGCGATCCCGGCGGCGCAGCGCGGATCCTCGTCGTTGCCTCTGGCGCCAGCGAAGCGATCCCTGACGAATCGCTGCATCCCTGGGGGACAGTGGACGTGCGCGTCGTGTTGCGCCCACCGGTCGTCGCGGAGCTGACGGTCGTGACCGCCGACACCGGTGAACCGGTCGAGGAGTTCGCCGTGATCTGTCGCCCGGATCGTGATCTCGTGTTCGCATTGATGTGCGATCGTCATGGTGGCAGGCATCCTGATGGCAAGGTCACGATCGATCAGGTGACACGCGGCTGCAATGCACTGCTGGTCCTGCCCGCCGCCGACGACCTCGGCGCCAGCGAGCCGGTGTTCTTCGACGGCGGCAGCGCTGGCACCAGGCTCCGCGTCGCCTTGCCGAGGCTGCGGCCCTGCGCTGTCATCGTGAGCGACGACGCCGGGGAAGTCGTGGTTGGTGCACGGGTGGATCTGGTGTGCACGGGCGGTCGCGAACTGAGCGCGGACTGGTCGCCGGATCGATCTGCGCGCGGCATCGGGTCCTGGCCGTTCGGTCCGATGCCGTTCGAGCGGCTCGCGCAGGCGGACACCGACGCCAACGGCATGGCGATGCTGCGTGTTGGCGAGCACCGCCGCGGCCTCGTCCTGCGCGTGCGGGCGCAGAACTGCGCGCCGTTGCTGCTGCCCGATCCGCCGCTCGTGATCGGTGGCGCGCCGTTGCGCGTGCGGCTGGTGCGGACCGGTGCGCTCGCTGGCAGTGTGGAGCTGCACGGGCAGCCGCACGAGAGCGTGCACGTTCGTCTCGAGTACCGGCAAGGCGGGCCGCTGCCACTGCAGTTGGCGTACGGCATGGCGGTGCAACCGGACGGCAGCTTCGAGCAGCGCGAACTGCCGGCGGGTGAAGTGCAAGCCGGTGTCGTCCTGCAGGTGTCGCACTACCTGCCGGGGGGGACGATCGCCGTGGCTTTGGCGTCGCGCATGGGCAGCGAACGTACGGTGCGCATCGAGCCGGGCCACACCGCGCACCTCGAACTCGATCTCGGCGACGTGCGTCGCGCGACGCTGCGCGTCACGGTCACGCTCGACGGTGTGCCGGCAGCCGGCCAGTCGTTCGATCTCGAGGCGCAGGACAGCGGCCTGCGCAACGGTCGCTACGACGCCGATGCGAACGGCCGCTTCTTCGCCGGTGAGCTGCTGCCGGGGCGCTACCGCCTGCTGGCCGTGTCGCCGGAACGGCGGGCATTGCCGATGGTGGCCGCGCAGGAGGTCGAACTGGCGCCGGCGCAGACGCGCGACGTCGCGTTCACGTTGCAGGCGCGCCGGCTGCAGGTGCGCTTGCTCGACGCGGTCGGCAAACCGGCGGCGGACCTGGAGGTCGACGCACAGTGCGGCCACGCGTCCGCGCGCATGCGCACCGACGCGGACGGAGGGCTCACGTTTGCACCGGCGCCCGAGCTGCCAATCACGCTGCGTTCGCCGCGCACCAGGTTGCCGCCGGGTGACCGCGGCGTCGTCTACGACGAGTCTTCTGGCTTCCACGTGCGTGCCGACGAACCGGCCTTGTGGAGCCTGAGCACACAGATGCCGCAGGACCGCAGCGCGCACGAGGTCGTGCTGAAGTTGCCGCCGCTGCCGCCGAAATGATCGCTACTTCTTCGCACCGGCCGCGGCCGCGAGTTCCGCCTGCACGATGCCGGCGAGTTCGTCGACCATGCGCTTCATCGGCCCCACCTGCCGCGGGTTGTCGGTGTTGTATTGCAGCGCCACCGCGACCTGCAGCTCGGGGTAGTACAGCATGTACGACTGATAGCCCGGCATGATGCCGCTGTGGCCGTAGGCCGGGCCGTGCGGTGACGAAGTGACGAAGCAGCCGAGCCCGTAATTCTCGGTGATGCCGCGCGGCGCCGGCACGCCGTCGAGATGTGCCTGCTGCAGCGCCTTGGGGATCACCTTGCCGCTGAACAACAGCTTGCACCAACGCGCGAGATCGCGCGTCGTGCAGCAGAAGCCGCCGCCGCACCATTCGAACACCGGGTTGACGAAGTACTTGCCGGCCACGACGGTGTCGCCGGTGAAGAACGCGACGCCGGAGCCGTGGCCGTTGGCGAGGCCCGGCAGGTCGCGGCGGGTGCTCGGCAGCGTGTCGCGCAAGGACAGCGGCGTCAGCAGCCGTTCCTGCGCGAGGTCGTAGAACTTCCTGCCGGTGACCTGCTCGATGGCGAGGCCGACGACGAGATAATTGGTGTCGGCGTACGACCACTGCGCGCCGGGGGCGCACACCGGCTCCTTGTCGAGGATGTAGGTGATGCACTCGACCGGCGTCCATGCGCGGTCGGGCGTCTTGACCACGGCGTCCTGGAACTCCTGGATCCAGACGTGCTCGGGGATGCCGGACGTGTGCGTCAGCAGCTGGTGGAACGTGATCGCGTCGTGGTTCGGCAGGCGGGCGTACCAGTCCTGCTTGCCGAGCACATCCTGCACCTTGCCGTCGAGCTGCAGTTTGCCTTCGGCCATCAGCTGCAGCGCCACCGCGGCGACGTAGGTTTTGCCGATGCTGCCCGAAAACATCTTGCTGGCGGTGGTCAGTGGCACCTTGCCGGCGTCGTCCTCGAAGCCGACGGCGATCGCGCCGCTCTGGTCGTCGGGCAGCGCGAACCCGGCGCAGGCGCCGGGGAAATGCCGCTGCTGCTGCGTCTTCAGCAACAGGTCACGGAACTTTGCTTCGATCGCGGCGGCGGGCGCCGGGGGCGGCGCCTGGGCGGACGGGGCGCGGGCGAGCAGGACGAGGCAGACGGCGCTGGCGAAGTGCACGGCGCGTTCTACGGCCGGCGCGCGCGGAACGTTGGGCCGGGTTGGCGTTCACCCGGCTCGACGCGGTGGATCAACGCCGTTCACGCCCGGGGGCCGAAGTCGCTGAAGGCGAGCTCTGCACATCCCTGTCCAGGCACTCAACTCCGGTTTCGTTGCCAGCCCGGATCGTGAACGGCACGTGGCGCAAAGCCTGGTCGGCGTCGCGCCACAGGAACCAGTAGTCACCGGCCGGCAACGGCAACTCGTCGGCCGTTATCGCCTTGGTGTCCTCGGCGCGCACGTCGCAGTCCGGACGCCGCAGGTAGATCTCCGAAGCCGGCGGCTCGTCGGTCGAGGACCTGCTCGCCGCGCGGGTGATGTGCAGCTTGCCGGGTTGCGGCAGCTGCACGCGGCCGAGATTGGTCAGGCCCTTGCCGTCGACCCAGTGGCGCCCGGCGTCGATCCAGCCGAGGGCAGTGGCGCCGATCTCGACGTGGTACCAGCCGGCCGGCAGGTTGGCGAGCGAGTAGAGGTTGGAGTTCTCGGCCTTCTCCATCGAAGCGCCGCGGTCGGTCTCTTCCTGCCAGACCCGGACCTCGGCGGCGACGCCATGCATGCCGTCGGGCAGGACCGGCTCGATCTGCATCTGGCTGGCGGCCGCGTCCTTGTGCAGCCGCAGCAGCACTTCGCCGTTGTCGGGCAGCACCGTCGGCTCGACCAGCACCGGCAGCTTGGCGGCGCGGTTGCGATGCCAGAGCAGCAGCGTGCCGGGGCCACCGGGATGGTTCGGCAGTTCGAACGAGCCGTCCTCGTGCACGGTGCAGGCATCGAAGTACGGGCCGCCGGCGCCGACCAGTTCGACCCTCCAGCCGGCCAGCGGCTTGCCGTCCTGATCGATCGCCTTGCCGACGATCCGTGCCTGCCGCTCGAGCCGCGTCTCCCAGTGCGTGGTCTTGCCGGCGGCGATCAGCACACGCGCATGGCGCAGACCGCCGTCGCCGCCACCGGCGCGCAGCTCGAGCCAGCCGGCGGTCACGCTGTCGAAACGGAACGCGCCCTGGTCGTCGGTCTGCATGCGTCCCTGCGGGCGATCGCTGTCGGTGCCCCATGCGACCGTGCAGTGCGGCACCGGCTTGCCGTCTTCGCCGTAGACGAGGCCTTCGAGGATCGTCGGCGGCGGCTCGTCGCCCTTGGTCTCGGAGTCGCGCGCAGTGAGGCTGCCATCCACGATCGCGAAGCTCTCGACGCCGAGCGAGCGGGTGAAGAACAGCGTCTGGCCCGACACTTCGACATCGGTGTTCGATTCGGTGTCGTGCTGCGGCGGCGACAGCAGCGCGTCAGCGAAACACGCGTGCGGGTGCAGACCTTGACGCACCATCAGGTCGCTGAGGGTCGAGCGCCGGTTCACGAGTTCGGCGAGCTCGCGGGTCGCCAGGTCGGTGGTCGCACTGGCGTTGTCGAGGCGCAGCTTGAAGCCGTCCGTCGTCAGCAGGCGGCCGGTGCTGCCTTTGCCGCCGGCGATGGTGAACGACACGTGGACCTGGCCCTGCTGCTGGTTCTGGCCCTCGAGCACGATCCGCCGCGGCGCGCCGCTCTGCACCACCAGGCGCCGCAGCGACCGCTGGCCTTCGACCGCGAGCACGATCTCCATCGCCGGCTTCTTGCCGCGGAACTGGACGTGCACGGCGCCATCCTCGCCGGTCACCTGCATGTACTTGTCGAGCGAGCAGCCGGCGGGCGCCACGTGCAGCTGCGCATTGGGCACCGGCAGGCCATCGCGGTCGATGACCTCGACCTGCAGGTCGAACTCGAACGGATGCACGAGGTCGGAAGTGACGACTTCGGCGGTCGGCACGGCGACGCGCTCGGTCCCGGCCGCCGGTTGTTCGATTGCGGCGGCCATGGCCGCGGTCGCCGGCCCCTCGGCCTTTGCATGCATGCTGGTCTGCACCTCCGGCGCATTGGCGCCGACGAAGTTCCAGGCGAGGGCGGCGCCGGCCAGCAGGCCGGCCGCGACGAGGCTCAGTTTGGCAGTCGGTCCCATCAGTACGGCTCCCGTGGCAATCAAGGTGGTGGTCGTCGTCACCGCGCGCAGGCCGGTCGCCATCGCCAGCGCGCGCCGCCAGCCATTCCGGTCGCGGTGGTCGCGGTCGAGGCGGGCGCGCAGCAGCAGCAGCCCCCGCTGCAGCCGGCTCTTGACCGTCGCGACCGCGGTCTGCGTGCGCTGCGCGATCTGGCCCGGCGACAGGTCTTCGAAGTAACGCAGCAGGATCGCGCTCTGGTACGGCTCGTCGAGTGCGAACACCGCGTCGGTGACCCGGCGCAGGATTTCGCGGCGCGCCGCCAGGTCCGCAGTGGCCGCGACGCGCTCGGGCCGCGCCGCGATCTGTTCGCGCTGGCGGCGGCGCTGTTCCCCGCGGCGATGCTGGAAGCACAGATTGCGCAGCACGGTCGTCAGCCAGCCGCCGAGCGAACCCGGACGTGACGGCGCCTGCGTCAGCGTCGTGCACACCGCCTCCTGCAGCACGTCCTCGACCGCGTGGTCGTCGCGCAGCAGGTCGCGGGCCATGGCCCGCATGGCCACGGCTTCACGGCGCAGTTCCAGTTCGAGGTCGAAGGGCGTCATCAGGTGTACGGTGCGGCCAGTGCATCCATGCCGCGGTCGGGCGCAAGGATGCACGATGGACCCTGGAACTTCGCCACAGCTGCCGGCAATCGTCCAGGGCCGGGCCAGCGGCACGGTGCGGAGCCGACGCCGGTCGCACCGACCAAGACTGGTACTGGCGAGGTGGACGACGGCCGGCGAAACGGCGCGCGGGCAGCAGCGACGCGAACCGCTCGCCATGCGATGAATCGCGCGTCCGCTGAGGCGAGCGCGGCGTTCGCTGCAGTGGCACGGCCTTTCCGCGACGTGGTGCCCGCCGATGCACAGGCTTCGCCAGAGAAGCCCGAGTGCAGCTGAATGGCCGGCGCCACCGACCCGATCGCCGACCATGAAGCCCCGCGGTCGCATGAAAGGCGCGTGAAAGTCGACAACGCCGGGGCAGACACGCTGACGGTGCAGCGGACGCGGCTGACGGTCGACTGCCGGCCAGATGTTCCGCACCGCGCGAAAATACCTTGCAGCGATCAGCAACCGCGCTGGTCTCCTGTCCTATAGAGCTGCGCCACGCAGCAGCGCCGGTTGCAGACGAGACGAGACGAGGTGGCCGGCGCGCGCGTGGCGGCTGCCGCAAGGCAGCTTCTCCCCTGGGATGTGGTAACGCCCTCTTCGGTTTGCATGGACCGAAGAGGGCTTTTTTTTTTCGCGTTGGCCAGCTCAGTCGCAGCCCGGCTCTTCGCCGAGCAGACCGAGGTCGTTGCAGGCGTTCCACAACAGCACCATCGCCTGCTTCAGGTTCATCAGCGCGCAGGGCGGCAGCTGCTGCTTCTGGCTCATCGCCTTCAACTGTTGATAAAGCCCCAGCAGTTCCTTCTCGTCGGCGGTCAGCGGCTTGCCCAACAGATCCTTCGCGGACTCGGTCATCGCAGTACCTCGTCAGTTCGCGGGCCGCAGATCCTGCAGCCGCTTGGCCTTCAACTCGAACCGCGGCAGCTCGCCGACCGCGGCCAGCAGCACGTTGAAGCGCAGGCCTTCGTGCGCGTCCGCCAGGTCCTTGCCGAGCCGCACCGACAGCTGCGGCCAGATGTGCTGCTGGTCGGGCTTGAGCTCGACCTTGACCGTGATCTCGTCCTGCACGCTGGCTTCGCGCGTGATCACGATCTGGAACTCCTCGACCTCCTTGAACTCGCGCACGATCGATTCGACCGCGCGCGGATAGACGTTGGTGCCGCGGATCAGCTTCATGTCGTCGACGCGGCCGAGGATGCCGCCGTCGTAGATGTCGCCGGTGCGGCCGCAGCGGCAACGGCTGTGCGGCACCTTGCAGACCAGGTCCCTGGTGCGGTAGCGGATCAGCGGGATGAAGCCGCGGCCGAACGAAGTGACCACGCGCTCGCCGCGCTCGCCGTACGGCACCGGCGCACCGGTCTCGGGATCGAGCACTTCCTCGATGAAGTGGTCCTCGATGATGTGCGGGCCGCCGGGCTGGTGGTCGCATTCGAAGATCATGATCGTGCCGATCTCGGTCATGCCGGCGGTGTCGCCGCACTTGCCGCCCCACATGTCCTCGATCATCTTCTTGACCGCGGGGATCGAGCCGGCCGGCTCGCCCGACACGATCACCTTCTGCACCTTGCCGTCGCGCCGCAGATCGATGCCCAGCTTCTCGGCGGTCTGGCCCATGCGCAGCGCATAGGTCGGCGTCGCGCAGACGACCGTGGCGCCGAGCTCGACGATCTGCTTGATGCGCTGCTCGGTGGTCATGTTGCCGGAGGCGAGCACCAGGCAGCCGAGCTTCTCGCAGCAGTAGTGCGCGCCCCAGAAACCGATGAACGAGCCATAGGAGAAGGCGAAGAACACCGTGTCCGCCGGCCGGATGCCGAAGCCCCAGAAGCCGTAGCACCACATGTCGGCGATCCACGACCAGTCCTTGCGTCCGTCGAGCACGCGCAGCGGCTGCTTGCCCGAGGTGCCCGAGGTCAGGTGGTAGCGGATCGCCTCGCTGGCGGGCCGGGTGATCAGATCGCCGAACAGCGGCTTCTCCGCCTGGTTGCCGAGCCAGTCCTCGCGCGTCATGAACGGCAGCCGCCGGATGTCGTCGAAGCCGCGCAACTGGTCGGGCGTCACGCCGGCGCGCTCGTACAGCCGGCGATGGAACGGCGAGCAGTGCCAGGCGTGTTCGACCAGGCGCCGCAGCTTGATCGTCTGCAGCGCGCGCAGCTGGTCCTTCTGCAGGGTCTCGTGCTTCTCGTTCCAGTACGGCGACCAGTTGGGTGTCAAGACGGCCTCCGTGGGGGTGGGGTCGGAGGCCGCAGATTACGGATCCGGGCGCGGCCGAGCCATTGCGCAACGCCTGGCGCGCCTGGGCTCGACTTCGGCGCCGGCGCCAGCCAGCATGCTGCCATGGGCTGGACGCGTCGCGCGCTGTGGGTGGCCGCCGCCGTGGTCGGCACGCCGCTGCTCTACTCGTACTGCCAGTCGGTGCCGCCGCGGCCGGAAGTCGCCGCCCTGCTGGCAACGATCGAGCGTCAGCGTCTCGTCGCCAGTGTCCATGATCTCGCCGCACCCGGCCCGCGGCCGGAGAGCGATCGCCGGCGCACCGCAGCGACCCTCGACTGGCTCGAGGCGCAACTGCGCGAGTTCGGCCTGGTACCGACGCGCGAGACCTACCAGGGACCGACGCGCGTGTTGCAGCGGCCGCCGGACTCCCAGCAGTGGGTGATGACCGAGCAGCAGGGCCTGCCGCACTGCAACCTGATCGCCGAGCGCCACGGCAGCAGCGAAGCGGCGACCGTGCTCGAGGTCGGCGCGCACTACGACTCGATGCCGTGGGCACCCGGCGCCGACGACAACGGCTCCGGCGTCGCCGCGTTGCTCGAAGTCGGCCGCCTGCTCGCCAAGGTCACGCCGCGCCGCAGCGTGCGCCTGCTGTTCTTCGCCCAGGAAGAGGAAGGCCTGCTCGGCAGCCGCGCCCACGTCAAGCTGCTGCGCGAACGCGGCGAGCGGATCACCGGCATGATCGCGCTCGACATGCTCGGCTTCACCGCGCACGCCGCCGGCTCGCAGCGCACGCCGCTGCGCGTGCCGCTGCTGTTCTCGCCGCCGGACCGCGGCGAGTTCCTGGTCGACGCCGGCAACTTCGCTTCCGGCTGGCTCGGCAACCTGTACGAGGCCTGCGCCGACGCCTACGTGCCGGCGGCGCGCTACTACTCGGTCAACCGCCTGGCCGGCTGGTTCGCCGACGCCATGCGCAGCGACCACGCGCCGTACTGGGAAGCCGGCATCCCGGGTCTGCTGCTGACCGACACCGCCGAGATGCGCAACCCGAACTACCACCAGCAGACCGACACGCCCGACACCGTCGACTTCGAGTTCCTGCTCGCCAACACGCGCGCGCTGGCGGCGACCGTGCTGCACTGGGCCGGCGTCGGCGAATCACGCTGACGGCGCCGCCGGCTCGATCCGCGGCCAGCGCCATGCCCGCGCGCGACCGGCCCATGACGACGCGCTCACGGGGCGGCCTGCAGTCGGCGCGCGCAGCTGGTCGATGGCGACGGACGAAGCGTGCACCCGGGACGAGCTGAACCATGGACTTCCTGAGCATCGGCGGGCTGATACTGGCCCTCGTCGGCATCGTCGGCGGCATGGCAGTCGAGGGCGGCAAGCCCGGCTCGCTGGTCCAGGTCACGGCGTTCATGATCGTGATCCTCGGCTCGCTCGGCGCGGTGCTGGTCGCCACCCTGCCGGCCGACCTGAAGTTCGCGATCAAGGCGCTGAAGAAGGCCTTCCTGCCGGCCAAGTACGACTTCCAGGGCTTGATGGAGAAGATCCTCGAGCTGGCCAACCTGGCGCGCCGCGAAGGTCTGCTCGCGCTCGAGACCTATGCCAACAGCGGCCAGGGCGATCCGTTCCTGGTCAAGTGCCTGACGCTGGCGATCGACGGCAGTTCGGCCGAGGCGATCCGCGAGACCGTCGAAGTCGACATGCAGATCGCCGAAGAGGACGACAAGGCGGGCATGAAGTTCTGGGAGAGCTGGGGGGCGCTGGCGCCGACCGTCGGCGTGCTCGGCGCGGTGCTCGGGCTGATGCACGTGATGAGCGTGCTCGACAAGCCGGGCGAGATCGGGCCGGGCATCGCCGTCGCGTTCGTCGCCACGGTCTACGGCGTCGGCTACTCGAACGTCGTCTGCCTGCCGATGTCGTTCAAGCTCAAGCGCCACATCGAGCACGACCAGCTGCTCAAGCAGATGATCCTCGAAGGCGTGGTCGGCATCCAGTCGGGCATGGCGCCGGGTGCCCTGCGCAGCAAGCTGCGGGTCTATCTCGGCAGCCACGGCAGCGGCGACAAGAAGCACTAGCCCGGGCCGGCGATGGCCAAGAAACACAAGCACGAAGAGCACCTCAACCACGAGCGCTGGCTGGTGTCGTACGCCGACATGGTGACGCTGCTGTTCGCGCTGTTCGTGGTGCTCTACGCGATGGGCGTGACGCAGCTGGAGAAGATGAAGCTGCTCAAGGAGTCGATCCAGTTCGCGTTCCACATCGCCGGCGAGGGCAAGACCAACGACA
>Ga0209488_10000729_pt1 | contig 27944 bp, 32 predicted proteins | sample Rivendell_Oct201_8_FD_188349 | JGI IMG/M metagenome (GOLD analysis project Ga0209488, IMG submission 188349) | Vadose zone soil microbial communities from the Eel River Critical Zone Observatory, Northern California, USA -... | ecosystem: Environmental > Terrestrial > Soil > Vadose zone >...
GGCTGGGGGGGGGCTAGAACACAGCTGGCCGGGATACGTAGAACCGTACATTCCAATTACTCGTCATCGCACCCACCCGTGTGCCGCGCCGCGCCCGGCACCATGGCCCCGCTCCTTTTCCACCACGAATAAGGCATCGCGCAGAGTGACGACACGCCGCGTGTCCTCTTCCCCCTTTGCAGCGTTGCCCGACTTGCCCGACGATGACACGTATGGCCGTGCCCACGAGCTTCCTGCCATAGCCGCGGCTGACGTCGTAGTCGCCGGCGCCGTCGTCGTCGCGGGTGTAGGACTGGGAGCAGCCGGCTTCGGCTTCGGGGGCGGGGCGGGCGTCGCGTTGGACGCATTCATCCACGCGTACTTGCCCGTGCTAAGACCCGCGGCGTGGCTCGCAACGGCGTTCGACATTTTCTTGCGCACGTCCTCAGACATGTTCTTCGCCGTCACGCCGGGCCCGTCCGCCTTTTTCTTCTTCTTCTTCGGCCCACCTTCGCCATCCTCCACGTCTCCGGTCGAGGCGCCTGGCACGTGCGTCGCGAGCGCGGCCGCTTGCGCCGCGGCGAACTCCTTGCGTTCGTGCCGGATGCGCATCTCCTCTTCACGCTCTACGCGCTCAAGGGCTTGAAGCTGCTTTGCGACGTCGCGTCGTACGGATACTCGCCACATCGGGGTTCCGTCTGTATATGTGGACGGCGAACGGTCAAACTGCGACTCTGTGCGATGCGCGCTGGCCGCGGCCATCGCAACGAGGAGGTCGTGCAGTCGCGCTCGTAATGCCAGCGCGACGTAGTTCACCGAGTCCTCTGGGACCTTGAGCACTTTATGTTTCGTTCCGATATTACGCATTGTAGGTCCGAGGAAGCGCGTATCGAAATTGGGGGTGGCGGGCTGTTTTCGCGAGCGATCTTCATATGGGCGATATGTTTGGTATTGATCTGCACCACGCTGCAACGTTTCCTCTTCCGCCTAAGGTACCAGAAGTATGAGTATGAGGACGTTGATCGGATGGTAGTGCACGGACTCTCAGATCCACCCCAGCACTTCCTATCGCGTCATTGAGAGTGGCAACATCTGTAGTGTCGACTTGATTTGTCGCCTGCGCGGATTGGCGCTGCACTGCGGCCGTCACGGGCCCGGGCGTCTGTGTTTGGGCAGGTGGGATGTAGGGTTGATAATGGCCATATGACGCCTGTGGGTAATGGGAATGCTGGAATTGGGTGTAATACTGCGTCCTAAGAACCGAGTGAGTGGAGGTGAGAACAAATATGTCTGACATACGTGGCATGTGCAGATTGTTGCTGTAAGACAGGGTCGATAGGGATTTCTGATAGGATTTGGATGTGAGGTCACGGATTATGACAACAAGTGACGGTGCTTGATACATACGACTCGATGCCCAAGCGGTGGGAGCGTATGAGGTCGTAGGAGTTTGAGTTTGAGGCGCTGGGGTTGTTGTTGCTGGTGTAGCAGCGTCTGGCTCTGTCTTTGGAGTCTGGCTCATTGTGCTCGATGTCTGACTTGAGAGAAAGGTTGAACAAAAGCGATTGTCGTTGCTTCGTCCTGGAGCGTCTCGGGTCACATATAAAGTCAAGTCTTGGAGTTGAATCCAGGTCCAAGTTCAACTTTCTGGAATGTGAAGTGAATGGCGGATAGTGCGGGGAGCCACACGGACTGGCTGGCGGGTGACGGACGCGTCCGCCTCCATGAGGTGGCCAGGGTCCCTTACTGATCATATACCGGGGTCCCCAACTCCAATCGATGGCTGAAGTTGAAATTACGACACTTGCTATCGACCGGTCTATCGTCCACCACTGGGGAGGGCTTTCTACGTTAGGTGGCCTCGCCTCAGACTCTCTGTCCTCGAACTGGAGAACGCGTCCTAAACATAGAACTGGGGCGCTCCTCAGACAACCCCGCTTTAGTTCTCGGCGGAACTCATCATGACAACCGTAAAACGGGCGTCGCTGATACCCTTTGGGCGTAAATCCTGTTTCTTGATGGGTGTACCAAGGGGACCTGGCCTCTCCACGAAACGAGCCTTTCCCCCTGCCCATCCGCCACGTTCCGGACACATCACCTCTTTCAGTCTAGGGGGCTTTGCTGAGATGTGTTCGAAACCACCTGTCGTGACGCACACCGCAGTTTCCTTCATTGTGTACGAGACCCTGTGCCTAGCATATGGAATGCATATGGAATACAGCAAGCTGCTGCCTCTTGGGGTGTACTTCAAATCAAATTTCTAACCTCCTAACGTAAGTCTCATTCTCCGATCGGTAAATCCCATGTACTGCATGTCGGACGGCAAACGTGCCACCCGACTTGCATTTCTCAGTTTGCCAAATAATATCCCCTGTGTCCCTTGCCTACCGACCATCTGCACGATCTCATTTACTGGATTTATAGATGACATACGGGATAACGGGAAACAATATAGCATACTAGGACTAGAACACTGAGTAGCAACCATCCATTTCATCCCTTGCTGTCGTGTCCGCAGTCCCGACCGGAATTTGCGGGGCAATTAGAGTCAAATCTGGAATTTGATCATGGCTATTGCTGCGATCATTATCATCTTAGTCGGCTCCGGATGCATCGCAAGAGCCTCCAAATCTCGGATACTCCTCCAACAGCAACGGTTTTGACATCAAACCGACAACGCTACTAATCTCCAGGATCTCAACGGGATGGAGAAAAAAAAACATACCGACAACCGCCCAGACGTCGATTTCTAACGTGTTTCACGACCAACCAGAACCTTAAGCAACCAATTCTTGTACTTGATGGAAAGTTGTTTCTGACAGGCTTGTCTCATAGGCACAGCACACACCGTCGCCGAGTCAGACTGGTCGGTGAACTGGTAACAAGGGCATCGAATAATCCATCATCGCTTTTTGCTTTCCTTGCAACTCCGCAGCCTCTGTGTCTCCCACGTCAGTGCGCTAAGAGATAGCATCCGCGTCAAGGATGGCCCGTGTGAACCGCAGCAGTCATCTATCTTATCATGGGTCTCTAGCAAACGCCCGGCCCAGCCCACGGTCACAATAAACACTAGACTTGTGGAATAAGGGATGGCAATGCACTCTGATGATTGGCGGGTACGTGGTATGGACCAAATGGGATGTACACATGCTGTGGCGTAATAGGGAAGTTTCCATGATAACCAACAGTGGACTGCTGACGTGGACTCGGAGGCGTGCACCCAGGGCCGTCTCACCATACCACATTCGTCCGTCATGTGAAAAGAAAAAAACATAGGTAGTGCTTCATCTCCGTGCATCAGAGTCATTGTGTATCATAAACTCGTGACTATGTAGTTTCGCAGTTTGTGTAAAGCCTGAAGACCGCAACTCACATGTGCCAACTGTAATTCAAAGCGGCCAAAGTGCCGGCGATATAAACCATAACGTGGGACATCGTAATTTGGATCCCGATCCCGTAGGGAGTGCATCATATGACCATGTCTAAGGCACATGGCACATGGCACAAATAGCAGGAATCATTTGTCCGGATGCACGAGGCTCAGACAGTAATGGGTCAGGGCCACAGCCTTCGGTAGGATCAATGAAAGCGCTGGCAAGTATTGACAACCATTGGGTGTTGAAACGTTCTAAATCAGTAAGTGAAAACATGAACGGTAGTAAGACGGGCAGAGTCTGTACCGGTTTAGAATAACAAAAACAAAAGTCCGTCCCTAACACCACAACTACTTAACACCAAGGAGTATTCGGGTGGCTGATAGGGCGTAGACATCGGGGCCAATGTGTTCCCGACGGGGTTTGTCGAGCAAGGCTCGGCTCTGGCCGAGCAGGTTCCATGCTGTTCTAGGTCAAGGGTCGTCGGTCGAGCCCTACAGCTGATATCTTCACATCTTATCGTATTGGTCCTCTGCTTTAGATAACTTTGAAACCGACGTCCCTTGTTCAATTTCGCAACACTGCCATGATCGATCTAAGTGAGATCGTGCAGCTGTAGGCTGGGCAACGGCCTTGCAGTGCAAACTTAAACTGGGTAGTACAGTCGAGTGTGTTGCCATTTAAGTCTCAATTGTGTCGGAAAACGTAAGAATGGGTCTACATTGGCAAAGTTTGTAGCATTGGAGGCAGTGGCGGTGATGTGGCGCACCCGGCGATAGACGTCTAGACGTCAGTTCAGCCACCTTTCCTGGGACACGATGCGCACTGAGAAGCGCCAGTCAGGCGATGCCTAAAATTTCAAGAATCTCAGCTATGGGGCGGTGGCACAGTGTGGGCACCTCGCAGAGCTGTCAGTTAACACTTGCGTTTTACAGTGACAGGGAGTAGGAACCAGGGCACAAACAAAGGAAGCATCGTCATTTGTCGGAACCGGGGAAAGGACACACGCAACGAAGGTGGCAAGCCTGAACGGAGGTGAGTAAGACGTAAAGGTTCTCGTTCAGAGGCGCAGGTGAAGAGAGCAATCTCGACCGCAGTTGACATAAGAACGTGTGTGATGGTGGGACGTAACCCTGAAAGCAGCCGTGATGACATAATAAACCTGTGTGGGAATAACTTACGTGAGTTTTTACGCGGAAAGGGGTAACACAAGTTCTGCTCAACCCTCCGCCCTTTTCTTCGCTCCCTTCTACCCATTCTTCTCCCTCGATCCTTATAAGTAAGTCACTGATACGTCCCCGTTGCCCTATTCTAAGACAGGGTAAAATTTTAACGTCACGTTTATGTGTAGCTTCTTGCTCTTTGAAGTGAAAAAAAATGCGTGAAGTCATCTCTGTTCACGTTGGCCAGGCTGGTGTGCAGATTGGGAATGCTTGCTGTAAGTTTTCAACATTCGTTCTGGAGCTGCACGAAATGTGATCTGTGTTGAAAACGACGCGTTTTTTTTTCGCATTCCTGCGTTGGGCACTGCTTTTGTTCGATTTGCTAACACATCTGCTTTACAGGGGAGCTCTACACCATCGAGCATGGTTTAAGTGTGCGTGCCACCTGTCCCGCCTCTATACACGTGTCATTTTACGAGTTTTGTATAGCCCGATGGCCGCCTCGAGAATGCTCCTAGTGCACATAACGCAGAGGGCTTCAGCACGTTCTTCTCAGAGACCTCATCGGGAAAGCATGTTCCACGGTCGCTTTACATCGACCTCGAGCCGAATGTCGTCGACGAGGTGCGCACTGGCAAATACCGCAGCCTTTTCCACCCGGAAACCATGATTACTGGCAAAGAAGATGCCGCGTCCAACTGTCGGTTCAGTCCCTTCACTACTAATGTCGTGCAACTGACCGTTTCTCGTGGCAGACGCGCGAGGCCACTACACGATTGGGAAGGAGCAGATTGACAACGTGATGGACAGAGTCCGACGTCTGGCTGACAATTGCTCTGGCCTCCAAGGCTTCTTTGTCTTCCATTCCTTCGGCGGTGGCACAGGCTCTGGTCTTGGTGCACTTATCTTGGAGCGGCTCTCGACGGACTATGGCAAGAAGAGCAAGCTCGAGTTCAGCGTTTACCCTGCTCCGACACTTGCAAATTCGGTTGTGGAGCCATACAACTCGGTTCTCACCACACATACCACCCTCGAGCACTCGGACTGTTCCTTTATGGTACTCGTTTCGTTCTTATCGAGACCGCCATACTAACCGTTACATGTGAAGGTCGACAATGAGGCCATTTACGACATTTGCAAAAAGAGTCTTGGGATCACGTCACCCAGTTTCACAAATCTGAACCGCCTTATCGCACAGGTCGTATCTTCGATCACGGCATCCCTTCGCTTTGATGGTTCTTTAAACGTCGATCTGAACGAATTCCAGACCAATCTTGTTCCGTGAGTAGTGTGGCTTGCTTTACCTGAAGCAAGTTAACTAAAGATGGGTGCAGTTTCCCCCGCATTCATTTCCCTCTTGCGACACTTGCTCCTATTGTCTCCGCGGAGAAAGCTCATCACGAGCAAAACTCCGTCGCTGATATGACTTTCTCATGTTTCGAAACCGGAAATCAGATGGTCAAGTGTGACCCCCGAGAGGGAAAATACAGTACGTGTGGCCTGCTGTTAAAAATTTATTCAGAACCTGATGGATGTACAAAGTGGCCTGCGCGCTGTTGTATCGTGGGGATGTCGTGCCCAAGGATGTCAATGCGGCTGTGTCGTTTGTCAAGACGAAGCGGACTATCCAGTTTGTTGATTGGTGCCCCACTGGTTTCAAGATTGGGATCTGCAATGAGCCCCCCTCACACGTTCCGGATGGCGATTTGGCCAAAGTTTCGCGAAGTATGTGTATGTTGTCTAACACCACTGCCATCTCTGCGGCATGGGGTCGGCTGGACCACAAATTTGACCTGCTGTACTCGAAGCGTGCATTCGTGCACTGGTACGTTGGTGAGGGCATGGAGGAGGGGGAGTTCAGCGAAGCGCGTGAAGACCTTGCAGCACTTGAAAAGGACTACGAGGAGGTTGGGGTTGACTCGGCTGATGTTGAGGAGCCTGGCGAGTACTGAGGACTCGGGGGTGTCTTGTCATTTTTGATGGCTCGGAATACCTTTAATTTTCAGCTTGTTACCCCCTTACTATACCACTTAACCTCGTAAAATAGGGTTATCGATATTCACGATCAATTTACGCGCATGACCTTGTTTGACATTGTTTTGGTTGAATGTCGGGGGCCATTGAACATCTGTCAGTGTGAGCGCCTTGTCTGTGTACTCACCGTCGAGAACTTCACAAAAACGTAAAAAATGAGAGAAGTTATCTCCGTTCATGTTGGCCAGGCTGGCGTTCAGATCGGTAACGCCTGCTGTGAGCCTTTCATTTTTCTCTATTTGTCGTCTCTCTGATTTGTTTTCACAGGGGAACTTTACACGCTTGAACACGGTCTCAGTGTGTGTATACGTTTCATATGCTTCTCGCCGAGAGTACTCATGTCGTGGATGACGTCTGTAGTCTGATGGGCGCGTAGAAGGGAGTGTGAGCGAGCAACACATTGGCCACTCAACGTTCTTCTCGGAGACAGGCTCGGGCAAGTATGTCCCTCGCTCACTCTATGTAGATCTCGAGCCTGGCGTTATCAACGAGGTCAAGGTTGGCCCGATGCGCTCGCTGTTCCACCCTGAGAGTATGATTACTGGGAAAGAAGACGCTGCGAACAATTGTGCGCTTTGACCTTGTTTATGTTGTTGCCGTTGCGTTTAACTAATGAGGTGCATGTGTGCGTGTTTTGCGTTCTCTAGATGCACGCGGTCACTATACCGTTGGCAAGGAGCTTATCGACCCAACCATGGACAAGATCCGGCGGCTTGCCGACAATTGCAACGGTCTCCAGGGCTTCTTCGTCTTCCACTCGTTCGGTGGCGGCACTGGATCCGGCTTTGGTGCCCTCCTTCTCGAACGTCTCTCGACAGACTATGGCAAGAAGTCGAAGCTCGAATTTTGTGTGTATCCCGCGCCTCAACTGTCTTCTTCCGTCGTCGAGCCGTACAACTCGGTGCTTACCACGCACACGACCCTCGAACACGCGGATTGCTCTTTCATGGTGCGTATATTCTGGCGAGCTTTTGGTGCCAGGGTTGCGATGTTGATCGATGATCACTGCTCAGGTGGACAATGAGGCCATCTACGATATCTGCAAACAGCGCCTCAATGTCGCGCAGCCTAGCTTCACCAATTTGAACCGATTGATTGCGCAGGTCGTCTCGTCCATCACTGCCTCCCTCCGCTTCGATGGTTCCCTCAACGTCGACCTGAACGAGTTCCAGACCAACCTTGTCCCGTAAGTCACTTGTTTCCTTGTCCGTTACCCAGGTTTCTTGACCAGTTTTACAGCTTCCCCCGAATTCACTTCCCCCTGGCTACTTATGCCCCTCTCCTTTCTACGGATAAGGCGTCGCATGAACAGAATACCGTGGCAGAAATGACCTTTGCTTGCTTCGAAAATGGCAATCAGATGGTACACTTGTTCTGTTGCCTCTTTATGCATTTCGCTGACGCTGAATGTGGCGCGAATAGGTAAAATGTGATCCAAAGGACGGAAAGTACAGTGCGTGCTATTTCAGTCTAACGGTTTCTCCGTGATCTTGATGGCCTGGATAGTGGCCGTGTGTCTGCTTTATCGTGGCGACGTTGTGCCGAAGGACACGTCGGCTGCAGTTGCGAGCATCAAAACGAAGCGTACTATCCAGTTTGTCGATTGGTGCCCAACTGGTTTCAAGGTGAGTACCCGCTCGCTGGGTCCTTCATGCGTACGCATGTGCTAATGCTCATATAGCTCGGAATCTGCCACGAACCCGCGGCTGTCGTACCCAGTGGCGACCTCGCCAAGACGTCGCGTAGCTTGTGTATGCTGTCGAAGTGAGCATTCACGAGGTCCCAGTATACGAATGGTTATTGACATTAGCATAGTACCACTGCTATCGGCGCAGCGTGGCACCGACTCGGTGCGTCTGTTTGCACTTGGACCTCTCATTTTGCTTTTAACACGACGTCTGATATTTATAGACTACAAGTTCGACCTGATGTACTCGAAACGTGCATTCGTGCACTGGTATGTTGGTGAGGGTATGGAAGAGGTGCGTTCTACCGATGCACTTACGCCTTGGGCTAATTCCTCGTAGGGTGAATTCTCTGAAGCACGCGAAGATCTTGCTGCCCTCGAGCGCGACTATGAAGAGGTTGGCACCGATTCTGCGGAGGCTGAGGAAGAAGGCGAATATTAGAAGATTTCTGCAACAATATTTGCCCACTGGGGCACCTTTTATGTTCATCCATCTTTCTCTCTGACTTGATTACCGCTGAGGAATACCCTGCAGTCGCGCGACTGATGTTTTATGTTACTTGTGCCTTCGAATACTAACGCTTGGTTATCCGTAACTTCAATGCTAACTTACGATCCACACCTGATCATATGCTCACCACTGGGGGGGGGGCGAATCTGGCAGTCAGTTTCATGCTTTTGGAGAGAAAGCCGCAGAGGGACCCAGATCCATTATAAACACACTGAGACTTGAAATGCGGCTGTGCGTGTGTACAAAAGGTCCTACTCGTGATCTCCAATGCCAAGCTAATAGCCAAAAGAGAGTTGACGTGTCGTTGCCGATCAACGGTGCCTCGAGGGTCTGTGCCACGCAGGTCAGTTAGCCAGTCCGCCAACTGAGTGCGGGTGATCGCAGGATGCCGTCGGGGGTCTCGGCGCGTCGACTTGCACCGCAGATTGGCCGCCACTGACGACTCGAGGATGCAAGAGCGCCTGATCTTACTTTCTATGTGTCTCAATGCGCCGTATCATGTGTACCGATTTCTCTCCGATAGGGGGGAGATATGGATACTCGGAGCATCGCCTTCTTCTGAAACGAAAAATCCTTTTCTTTAATTCTTTTTGGCAATCACCGCACAGCTGCTTAAGACTCGGGGAGAGGAAAGAGCTATCTCTGGGTTGAGTCATGTATTCACTTTCATTCGAGATGCAAACGTGTCCATGTCGACGTGTTTGAAAGGCAAAGGATGGACGTGTTCACAATTTGGGAGTCAAGCTGTCGGGGTTTGGTGGTAGTCGGAGTGTGAAATGTTTAGTCGGATACGGCGTCGTCTTCACCGCCTGCTCTCTCAACCACTACTCCTTCAACATCTACCAGCCCTTGCCGCCGTTCTCCCTCCCGTTAACGACTCTTCAAGACTTCTCTAGCTATGGGTCTATCCGTCTCTCGTCTTCTTTCCGGTCTCTTTGGAAAGAAGGAAATGCGTGCGTCTCTTATACCGTTTTTGCCATGTCATCTCAATTCCTCGATCCTAACCCGCTTTTCAGGCATTCTCATGGTAATACACGTATTTTTTATCGCCGTCATGGGGGATGTCTGACTCGGCTTGGTACTACTAAAGGTCGGTCTTGATGCCGCTGGTAAAACCACCATTCTCTACAAACTCAAGCTCGGTGAAATCGTCACCACTATCCCCACAATCGGTTCGTCTCTGATTTGGGTTTGACCGTTCCAAAAAAAAAACGCTTTCTCTAATAAGGTTTCAACGTTGAGACCGTCGAATACAAGAATATCTCTTTCACCGTCTGGGATGTGGGTGGGCAGGACAAGATCCGCCCTCTCTGGAGGCATTGCAAGTCGCACTCTCTCCGATCGTTGTACCCCTCTCTGATTTTTTATTTTTTGTAGACTTCCAGAACACTCAGGGTATCATTTTCGTCGTTGACTCGAACGATCGGGAGCGTGTCTCCGAGGCACGGGAAGAGCTGCAAAGGATGCTCAACGAGGATGAGCTCCGTGATGCCCTCCTTCTGGTTTTTGCCAATAAGCAGGATCTGCCCAATGCCATGAATGCCTCGGAGATCACAGACAAGCTTGGTCTTCAGGGCCTTCGTCAGCGGACGTGGTACATTCAGGTGGGGCATTTCTCGGTTTTGCGGGCTGAGCGCTTGTGACTCATGCCATTTCGCTACCGTAGGCCGCTTGCGCCACGAGTGGTGACGGCCTTTACGAGGGTTTGGAGTGGTTGAGCGCCAACCTCAAACGACGGGCGTAAGCGGCATAACTGGTTTGAACCGGTTTGGGAAGTGTGGGTCGCTATGATCCCTTCTAACCTACAAAATCCGTGCCCTCGTTTCCTATCTTTCTTGTTGCTGTGCTCTCTCATCACACCTCCCACGCTTCCTTTTGTGTCGTCTCCCTCTAGTGCAGGCATCTCCCGTTTTTGTCTTTATATTGGATCCGGTTTCTCATTTCCGTATACTCATGCTATGCGTTCGCTGCGGCGTGCGCGCGTTATCAATTCTGCGTTCTGTAGAGCTCGAGCAGATATCTTAGTTCACATATCCCCCACGCATGGTATCAGTAATGGCAATGGGAATTCATCTACACTTACAACAGCCGTAGACGCAGTTTGCGGCCACCAGTAGGAAAGAATGCAACGTCTCAACGATTCTCGCCAGGAAATACTCTGCCAACTGCCTCTGCCTCTTTTCGTCGCTTTTCGCCCTTCTCGCGTGATGCTTGGTCCCTGCAGTTCCCCCCATAACGTGCCATCTTCTCGAGTAGCGCGGCGAGCTTCTTTGGTTTGACGTTTGCGTACTTCGTTTGGCGAATTGACGGGACCAGGTATTCGGCGACCGACTCTGACAGCACGATCGAGGTCACCTGACAAGAAAGGTAGGGAAGGAAAGTCAGAGAGGAGATAAGATTGCAGTGAGAGAGTTAGATCAAGCGGGACGTACTGAACGCAGCTCGGTGAAGAACGAGACGAGATTGACACGGCCTGCGCCGCGGAACTGTTCCTCGAGAAAGTCGAGGTCGACGAGGATGTTCGCTATCGCGTTTTCGTTTATCATCGGGATGTTTCTATCCGTGAGGAAGTCCTGCGTTTGCGTTGTCAGTCAGTCATTCATCAGCAGTCCTGAGAGTTCCTCTCTCTCTCTCCCTCTTTTACGGTGGGGAACGGTGTGGGACGAGGATAGGGGTGTGCACGCAACGCACCATGAGGGACTGCGCGATGTATGCCGTCGCGGCGCGATACGCCTCGTCCTTGTACGATCCGCTGATCTGGAGCGAGTCGACGACGGTCGTGAGCCAGTTGACGAGCTCGTAGAGGTACATGCTCGGCGCGCTCTCGCGCGCCGGCGGCGTCCAGTCGTACTCGGACAGGCCGAAAAAGTCCTCGAGCTTTGAGTTGATCAGGGCTGTGATCCGCGCCGATGCGCGCGATTGTGTCTTGCTGAAGGACGTCGTGGCTGTGAGGCGGATCGTGCCCCCGCGCTGCGCGGAGCTGCCATAGGTGTGTGTGGAAAGTGAACGACGATGGGGAGTTTTGGGGAGGTATGGGTATGAGGGGGAGGAGGGTACGGGAGGATGTGCGGGGAGCGGGCGTACCGGAGCGCGGTTAGGGACCGTTCGAGCTCGCCACAGGCAACTTCGAAATGCTCGAGATCGGTAATTATTTGCGCTACTTGGGAGAGGGTCGATGTCTTCTTGACGTTGTCGCCGTAGCTGTCACTGACGTAGTTGGAAAGAATGGTATCGAGTGACTATAGGCGGGTTCACCGATGATATTGAGAGATCAGCGAACATTTGAATACCTTGCTCAATAACTCGTCAACGTTCCGGTGGTGTTGAGACACACCCTCGATGAATTGATAAAATCGCTGAACGAAATCTCGAATCTGGTTTTCAATTAGTATCGTAAAGTGAGCACAGGTACTCTGACAACTTACATCTTCACAACAAAGGTAGAAACTTTGTGACCAAGGAAAGTTGAGGGGTGTTGACAGGCTGCGATGATGTCAGAACAACTAAAGCCAGGCTGAGCTGGGAAGATAGCGAAGTGGTTACCTGGCTAGTTCTGCCCGCCCGGCGCTGCTTAGCCAGACGACCTTCAAGACAGCGTCCTTCTCTGTCGGCTTGTCAACATGCATCGGCTGATAATCGTCTTGCACCACGATCTGAGAAGTATAACCGAATAAGCTAGCCTCCTGCTTTCAGCAGTAGAAACGTTACGTCTTTGAAGCGTTTGCTGAATTGCCGTTCGAGCAATGTGGCATATCTCTCGAATAAGCGGAAAACCGACGCATGTAAAGACGATGTCTGATATTGATATGCCTACGAAGTCGAAGAGGGTTAGAAACACACAAGGACCATCCATGGAAGGTTTGTACCTCAAGGGTGAGGATGAACGCTATCAGCGTTTCCTTTGCAAGCAGATAGCTGTCGGGATCTGTCACATTCCGAAGTACGCCGTCCACTGCCTCCGCAAGCCTCGCAGCGATCGCGTCCCATAGCTCTTCTACTTCGGCTTTTGATCGAAACGAACCTGTGGTCTGCAGAACGTGTGATTCAATGATGAAAAACCCGATTATTTGCTCAGTCAGCATAGTTAGGGATGACAACTGAAGAGGGACGGGGAGGATGAGGTCTGATTGGGCCTATTGGATTGTAAGTAGAGGAAACGAATGTCTTCTTGGATGAGCACACCTTGCGGTCAGCTTGGTAGGACTTCCGGAGCTCGTCGAGGGAGTCCAAGGCGGTGTAGATGTGAATGCTCTGATATAGCGGCCTGAAGTCTACCTTTAATGTCTCCAACACCATATCTACTGAGATGTGAGACAAAGAAGATGAAGGATGAGACATGGTACGCACCGTCGGTCGTTTCGTAGCTAACGGTCTCCACAGCACTACCAACGCGGCTCAGTCGTAGCATGGGGTCCTTCTCTCTACGGGATCGCCAACGTCTCGTTCGGTTCTCCATGGCTTCGAGGGCGAGTTTCCCTACTTCGCCAGTAAGGTTCCGGATTTCCAACAGCCATTGCTTTGTCGAGGCCGTGACAGCGTCCTTAATTTGCCCACGCAGAGATGGGAGCGACATGAGGATATGCTGAAATAATGGGGTCTGAGATAGTGATGACTGAGGCATGCTCTGGATATCTTCCAAAGACTAGATAATGGTTAGGGTATAGGTCGGGATAAAAGCAGGTGAATCACACACCCGGAGAGCACTCCAATACTTTCCCTCTTTCACCATCTCGCCCACCCGGTCGACGACGTCCAATATTCGCAAACTGGCTTGTAAGCTATCGATTGCTTCGTCCAGGTTCGTCGCCGTCTTCTTTGACTGCAGCAACGCGCGCTTCTTCTCTGCAAGGCCACGTCCAATTTGCGAGACGGACGAGTCAAGGCTGCCAATATTGTCACGCAAGTTGTGCGTGTAGGATTTGACGGTGAAGAGGGTCGATACAGAAGAGATGAAGTCCTGGTAGTTGTCTCCGCAGATCTTCTCTATCTCTGCATCCTTAGAGTCAATGAGTGCTTGTAGAATACGCAGATAGGCATCCTGTTGTCTGTTGGTATGGATTTGCTTGATGATAGGACCAAGCTGCTCGAGGTTCTCTGATGAGGAAGACTGGTCGAGGAGGTGGATCTGTTGCAATTGTTGTTCTACGCTTTCCTGAGTGAATTGTGGCCGTCTCCGAGGAGGCATTCCGAGACCGGAGACGATGTCAAGATTGGTAGGTGAATGGTCGCGTTAGAGAGGTGTCACTAGTTGTAGGATGTTCGTAGAAAGCGTCACTGTCGTTGTCGTCGTCTTGTTGTTGTTGCGGATTCGGGCCATCGCCATCGGACGCGTGTGGCGCCGAAACGCGTCTACTTGACCTCCACAGAGGACCATGGCTGCCGAGTCATCAAAACGGTCGAAACTAATCGACGTGTATGTCTCTTATACTCTATCATTGTGTTGTTCTCATTCCCAGCGTAGGACCTACCAGCAGCTTCACCTGCTTTTGTCCGGTTATGAGGCAAACACGACACCCCAGCACACGGAAGAGATCCTCCAAGCACGAGTGGACGTCTTGAAGAACCTCAGGGACCCATTTCGGAAGCCAAACGCCGAGTCTCGAAAACGCGTAGACAATGGCTCGGTCAAGCTGCGCGATGGCGTTCTCGTCCAGGTCGAGCAGGCAGACAAAGATTTCATATTCGCCATCAGCACAAGGTTCAACATCGACGAAGTCGAGGCCCTCGTGCTCTTCCGATCTTTTCTCTACAACGAAGGAAACGTACTTCAGGACCTGGAGTCGAATGGCGACGACGCTTTTGTGCAACAGGTCGTGGATGCCTTCTCTCCATTCTACCACGCAGAACGGCGATGCCTTGCGCGTCTCCTCGTACCTATATTCCGTGCCCAAGAAGATGAACATTCCTTTTTTCACCAGCAAGCTGCAAAAATCCTCCCCCAGATCATACCCGACGGCCCTGCGTTCGTGCAGGACGTGGTAGACCTCTATGTGGAAAAGACACGCGCCCCTATGGACAAATCGTCATCAAACGATCCAAAACTCGCTTCTCGTTGGGCAAAAGAAAGCCTGCGCGATCAGCTTGTCTTACTCGAGGTACTCTTCTGGGCAATGTGGAGCTTCGTCCCGCGTCAAGGGCCCGTTGTTGCGAAGATATACGAGACGGCATACGAGACAAATCTCGGATCCATTCAGCATAACGTGACGTTGCTATTGGATGAAGAAGGTGCTAGACTACTGCAAGACTGCGCCGCGGTGTGGTTATTGCTCATGGTCGAAGTCCTGGAGCTCGAGACCTTCTCAGACAATGGCAACCCCGACATTTCCGGCCCTCCGTCTGCGGAGGGTATGTATACTTCACATCCTGATTCCCTCAAACGCATACATCAACTGGTCACATCTCACGGTGATAGCAATTATGCCGCCGTCTACCTTGCGTGGACGTTGATTGTGGCGCGTCTCGAGGCGGCAGTATTAGCCCTCGACGAGTGTCCGCCAGCATACCGATCATTTTTCGACTCTCTTGATGTCCAAAACGGACGGCCCTTCTCAAAAAACAGAGAACCGATACATACCCTCATGTTTCAGCGAGTGCTGGACCCAAGTGTCGGACTGTTCAACCTCCTCCTGTCACTCTTAACAACTACGCCCCTCTTTGTGACTTCCATCGCGTGGAAGACTGATTCTTCCATATCGGAACCAAACGCAGTGGCCTATCGCTCGGTAGTCAAAGGTGCACCCTGTCGTTTCTTACATCAATCACCTAAGCGGCTTACATCGTAACATAGGTCTCCTGATCGCGCTATCGGAACTCCTTCCAGTCGAGCTCATTCCAGACCTCGATACCTTCATCGATGTTTGGGTTGCACTACTCGGGCAGAGCGAAACTCGCTCAGTAATTGGGCTTTGCCAGCAGTTTTGGCAATATGACCTGACGAAGAGTAAAGCACGTCGTGCCATCCTCGATGTCCCACGTTCCCGCTTCCCACTGCAGTTCACGCCGCTGCTACGATTGCTTGGGGCCCTCACCGGCCGCGGGTTTAAAGATGCAGACATCCTGTCCAGTACAGACCACCGTCAACATGACCAGTCCCTGGTCGAAGCACGAGCGCAGTGTGCTCAAGAAGTTTCATATTTTTTCGAGAATCTCCCGACATACACCCAAGTCCTGCCCACCAGCGCATGTACGGGATCACAAGCGCTATATGAGAAGGTGCCCGAGCGATATGGCTCATCTTCCAAAGCGTTAGGCCCTACCTACACCAATTTACGGCCATTAAAGCTCCCGGGCGGAACCATCCTCCCAGCACGGTCAACAGGTCGTCTCCTTAGTCAGGACGGAGAGGATTTCGTCATCGTATCATGGCAGTGTGAGAACTCTGGCTGGAAACTCCTCGTCGAGATCCTATACGGCTATGTCCGACGCAGACGCTTAATCCCAGGATTATCTGCTCCCGCAGCAAGCGCTCCCGTTGGGCATCGCATGGGTTCTCAGCCACCCGTAGTTCTCCGCTTAGAAGATATCGGACTTGAACTTGACCCTGATGGGGATGGCTCTGTTGTGGCTGCCGCACTAGACTTACTTCGTACTGTCATATCAGACAATCAAGTCCTCGCAGCGCAGGTCCTCAGCTCCCTAGAAAGCGGCGACAATGTAGGGGTGGCTACCGATGGCAACACGCCGGACCTAGTACAACTCACAATACTCATCCTCGAGGATGCACTTATGCGCTCGGCGCGGCAGCGTACCGGAACGCCCCCAGAATCAGCCTTCATAACGTCAGCGATGGGTCTACTTGCGGGGCTACTGTCACTGCCGGGGTACGCTCCGCGAGTATGGCTATTTGCGCGCGCGTCGACGGCGTTATTCGATTCACCACGCAGTCGTGGCGCTATGGCCGCTGAGCGCGCAGTTGGAACATACGCGATCACGCAAGCACTGCTACACCTCGTTTATGCGTTATGGACCGAGGCGTCCGGTACCTTGCTCGCACCACACGATGGCAAAGCTCGCTTGATTGAGATCAAGGAGGAAGTACTCCTTCGTGCGCTGCGGTTCGTCCACGTAGAGGTGTGGGTTGAGCACGTGGGGTGGAAATATGTGCAGCTTGGAACGCGCTTCGAGGTCGGGAAGCTCGTGTCAAGCCTGTATGCCGATATCCTCGACCAAGTGCCGCCAGATAGGAAGGGTCCCTTGTCGATCGTCAGCCAGGCCGTCTTCGAGGCGCTAGTTTCCAAGGCAACGACTTCTACCATCGAGCCTCTGATGTCTGTCTTTACGAGCTTCGGTGCCGTCTCACGCCGCATCCGTGCGTCGCGTCGCCTAAGCGATCTGCTCGGCCTATACCTTGTTCTCCGATCCCACCTGCGTGTCATGCGCCTCTCCTTGATATTCAAGCAGCGGATTTGTGTTGACGAGGGGCCTTGCCTGTTGGAGCAAGCCTTGTGTTCAAGGGCGGGCAGCAACGGCGGGTCGTTCAGTGGAGGGCGACACAAGGCAGATCCTCTCGATGTCCTCACAGGGTTCGTCGAGGATCCCTCTACCGATTCCGCAGTTCCACTAGAATCCGTCCGTCTATTATATGCGCTGTGCTCCTCATTGTCAACTTCAAAGTTTTCCGGTCCGTCCATGGTTGGTCAATTATCCGATCCAGAAGCAACAGTCGCGGCGCTGGTGGGGGTGGCTCGACACCCGTACCACGACCTGGATGTGCGACTCGGTGTATGGCGTTTTATGGCGCTCGCAGTCGAAAAAGAGCCGGCCCTTGGTCACCTTTTCATTGTGGGCCACTTTCGAGCTCCAAAAGAAGAGCCCGCAGAGGGTAAAGGGAAGAATAAGCGCGTGAGCGCACTTGACATCGCTAGGGAGATGCTTGCGAGCTGGAACGAGTACTGGGAGACAAATCCACAGCTACTTGCAGCTATCTTGGGTTTCCTGGCAGCCGTGTGGCAGCGCGGATGGGAGCACCAGTCAACATTATCGAGTATCAGGAAGAATTCGGAGTTTTGGGGTCAGCTCGCCGGGCTTACCAGGGAAGAAATATCCCCAGAACCGGAGTACAAGAGCAAGGAGGTGGTTGAGGTGGCCGGGTATCTACGCTCTTCATACCACGAAAGTATCTCATCGCATTCGTACCGGGTGTTATCCAAGGCCTTTGCGATACGGATCATTTCTCTCGACATTGGCTTAGACCCAGCTTCGTCGGCCACTGAGCAGCGGGCAAAGCCTCAAAGCTACCTCTCTATCGAGGGCATTTTCAAAGCCGAAGAACAGTTTTCGCACGAGCTCCAGGATGCAATCTCCAGCGCTTACGACCCGACTCTTTACGCAGATTTTGCGGAGAAAGCGGAAGAACACTTTCCGGACTTGGCTCTCGAACGTTATGAATCCAGGGAGCTGGCCGGAGAACGCGAGCTGGGGGACGACTTCTCTTTCGCAAGCGCGCCTCTTCAGCTGCGGATGGAGCTTTCCAACGTGGAATCTACGGATACTGCTGTAGCACGCGCTGATGACCTTATCAACACCCTCTTCTCTATCAACCTCAACCTCTCCCTGGCCTACGCGTCAACCCAACTTGGTCAGTCATGGCAAGCACTTCTGGTCAAAGTTGCACCGTTCCTTCAAGCCGACATCAAATTCCGTCCCGTCGTACTATCCCTTGCATCATCAATATCTCGGTCAATCGCAAAAGAGAAGCGCTCTGGGGAAATTATCCTGACCGCACATGGTGTTCGTTTGGCGATCCTTTTGGCGCTGTTGGAACTTGCGTGGTTCTCAGGCGCTGTCTTCGCAAATGAGAAACGGGAAATTGCAAGCTTCATGGAAGTTATGGGGAACGCCCACGATATCATTGTGAGCGAGTGGCAGCCACCAATAGACTCCGTGCGCAAAGGGACTCAGGCACCATTCCACCGCACTTTGCTGCAAATAATGTACTTCTGTGCGAAGGAATGTCATGGCTTGAGCCGTTGGTCCAAGTCCTATACCGCGGAGTACCGCCTCATTACATCCTCCACGATTAACGCCTCCCTTACATTCGTCATCGACGCCCTCCGATTCGTCTTTGATGCCGCAAGAACTAGACTGGACGTGGATCTTGATACAGATATGCAACTTTTGGTCGCGGCATTTGAGCAATGCACTCGCCCGGACATCAACCCGACTACCAGCCACTGGCTAACGAGATGTCAAGAAACCAGCGTCCTCCAATCTAGCATGGAGCTGTTCGCGCAGACTGACTTAAGTGGCCTGTCGATACTCCAGCATACCCGGGCGCGGAAACAGGCTCTCTATGCCCCCCACATCCTTACATTCCACATCGCCTTTGCCAGCATCCAATCCTCAGCGGAGCGATTGGCTAGCGAAAGGGTCCTGGTGGCTTACAGCAACAGCAGCATAACCATGGCTATCAGTTCCGGCCAAGTTGACGTCGCACTTCCCGAGCTCCCAGGCGAACGGAGTCCTGCTCATTGGGCGTATTGTGTCATGCTTTCCGTAGTTTCTAGCGTTATCTCGTCCTTGGGTTGGCAGAAGCACTTCTTTGAGGCAGAGGCGAGTGGTTTCATCCAATTATGCGGGAACCAGATCACGCGGGCACTTTCATGGACCGTCGGCGATCCCGTGACGCTCCCTCTCGTCGAAGAGATGGAGCGGGTGGTCAGTTTTTTCTACTCCATCGCTTCCTCTGCGCCCCCAGAAGGTCACCGAAACGAGACGACACAGAAGATCTTGTCGGTCTTCAGCACGAAAGCTTTGCTCCTCCTCCAGCAGCTCCACTATGCCCTGTCGCATCCTAACCACCTCGCGAGTCTTATCGAGCCTGTAACGACTGAGGAACGTGTGCAACTCGAAAGGGACATTCGCCTCCCGTCTTCGCAGTCGATCGCTGCTGAGGTCATCGATCCCATTTCGCGGCCATTCCTGGCGAAGCTGATGCACAGGTTCTATAACCTGACAAGCAACATCGTGTGCACCCTTATCGCTATCAGCTCTGCAGAAGAGGTGCTGCGTGGTGGCCAGTACCTTCCACCACGATCTACTCTGGTCGTTCCCGTGAGTACTCACAGACCAAAGTGTTCATTTCATTTCAGTCGCTTACATGATGGCCCCGCAAATTTTTTGTATTGTAGCATTCGAAGGCGGTGCTTGGGGAGCCCGCGTCGATGGGGACACTTATCGAGCTTGCCAGCGGAACCTTGGACACACTGAGCCACCTCATCGCGCGACCGGCCGGACAAGCGTTGACGGTGACCACGCCAACGCGGCCGTCCGAGAAGCCGCTCGACGTCCGCGCCGCGATCAAGGCCACGCGTCGCACCGTCGAAGCCGTCTTGTTCTACGCGACGACGCAGCTCGGCGCGTGGGTGACTGCTCCAGAACTTCAACTTTTAGACGCAGGTGCGGGTGCGGAGCCAGAGGCGACCGCAGCGGCGGCGGCGGTGGCGGCGGTGGCGGAAGACGCGCCCGGTGGGGACTCGGCCAGCTTGAGTCACGGCAGCGAGCGTCGGGTTGCCTCGCGGCGGGAGTCGACGGTGCTGACGGAACGGATGAGAAGGGGGTTGACGGGTGAGATCTCGAGTGAGTTGAAGGCGGTGCTGGAAAAGGCACGCGCTTTGTTGGCCAAAAGCCATCAGTCGACTGGAGAAAAGCAGACCCCTGTAGATATAACGGGCGTCTTGTTGGGCTTTTTGAACCAAAGGGTTATCGGTAGCACCTAGTCTTGATTTCTTCGTATCTAAAAATGTAGCATTGTTGCAGTTGAGATGTATATGCACCCAAACCTGTTCTGATATATCATGTCATTCGTTCTATATAGAGTACACCCACTATGTTACGATGGCACCCTAACAACGCAGCGCCGTATACAAGAGAGTCGAGGATCAATGGTACGGAGTACGGGGTCAGTTACACCCATGGTGAAGTACAGCGTATCACGTGTAATTCCAAACATAACTTATCGTGATAGTAGAGATGAAGCTCTTGCGAGACACAACTCACGAAACTCGATCACAGGCACCTGAATCGAGATGCGGTGGCAGGGAACAGGAACAATCAAAAGGGTGAGATAAAAACACCCCGATCATTCATTCCGGGGTTTGCAATAGGCAAACAGATGCTGCCCTTCAAAGAGTGGCAAGAAGTGCTCCGAATATCTCAGGTCGCCAGGCCTGTCGCAAGTCGCAAGAGGCACAAGTGTCAGTTCACGGTCATCAGGAAAAAGGGAAAGCGGCTGCTCACTTGGCAGGGTCCAGACGAACGTCGAAACGACGGAAGAGGTGCGCCAAGGTTAGGTATATCTCGCAGTATGCCAGACTACGTGATACGTCGATGAACATCACCGCCTCTGCCGAAACACTAATTCTGGCACTCACTTTATGCCAAGACAGCTACGCGGTCCCTTTGAGAACACTACTATCCAGTTCTCTAAGGATTTCGATTCAGGCTGGAGCCACCTGTCAGGAAGAAACTCGTGTGCCCGTTCGAAAATCTCTTCCGAGAATGACACAAAAAGAGCGCTCTGGCTCACGACTGCCTGCATACAGAATCAGGTATGGATTAAAGATAGCTGGGCGTGAAATACGGACCCCACCGGGGATTTTGGTTCCAGAGATCACGGCACCAGATGGAGGTACCACGCGGGGAAGACCAGCCGGCGTCGGCACAGCAATGCGAAGCGTCTCTTTGACGACAGCGGTCTATTCATTCAAATCGTTCTCAAACCCGGATCGAGTCTAACAATCGGATGCACTTGCCAAGAAGGGAAGCTTTTCGAGCTCTGCGTGGCTTGGAGGTTGATCAAGAACAGGCCAAGCCGCGAACAACTCCTCTACCAGCTTCTGCTTCATATCAGGATTGCGTAGTAGATGATAGGCGCCAGTCATGAGGGTGGTCCCAATAGTGTGGGATCCTGCTGCAAACAGAACTAATGCCTCGTGTTGAAGTTGCAATGCGGTGGGAGTAGGGTGTCCCTTGTTGTTCTCTGGGTTCAGAAACTCGTTGTATATGATACGATGAGATGCATCGTCAAATAGCTTGGGGTTCTTTATGACGGCTTTGGACTGGACTTCAATCCCCTAAAAGAGACTGTTCTGACACGAGACAAGATGAAAGATGTCATCCAAACTCACTTCCTTGAAAACGACCAGCCCTTTCATCGATGGAGAGAAGATCTTGAGGATCCTATATGGAAAGTTACGTACAAACCAAAGAAAAAGTGCCGAGAACTTTGCCAAAGTGACGGTAGGCATCGCGATGTCGACCCCTACGATGATGTCACCGCGAAAATCAGGGAAAGATAGTTGGTTGTAATGTGTGGAAAACAAGAAAGTGGCAATCGTGTCCGCGCTGAAACATTCAAAGCCGTAATAGAGATTACTTGACTTGCCTGTACGCGGGCTGAGCATCCATCCTACCCTTTTACGACAAAGTAGTTGAACTGGCTCACCGTCAGCATATTGCTCTTTGAGAGCGTCGCTGAATCGATCCAGCTAGCGATCCAATCAGGACGCTGACACGCACAAAGCGAGATCTGTCGGACTTTACCTGATCCCGAATAAGATGCTGCAGCTCCGAAATGGCTCTTTTTGAAAACAGATTGGCGATCAGCGACCGGCCGTGCCTCGCATCCCGGTAATGGGTTTGGGAAAAGAAAGACTCGTCCGCGTCAAAGGCCCGATAATATTGGTAGTCCTTATCCCACTTGTTCTGCGGATTGTAAATCTCATTGTACACTGATGGCCTCGAAAAATGGAGCTGCGAGGCAAAATGATCCAAAATGAGTGGAGTGTGCAAAAATTATGCCGGCTGTTTATATACCTCATTCGGGGCAAGTCGAATGATGTCACCTGATCATGGTCAACAATTACACGAGGACAGGTTCAGAGGACACTGTACCGTATTTCTGATGAAGCTCCTTGCGCAGGGTAGCCAGACTGACCCCCCTAACAAGTTCCATGTAGGCAAGCCACCACCTTGTGCATGCTGCACCGCGGGGTCCCGGGAAGTGAGCAAGTGGGTGAAAGAAGAGGTTATAGATGACGCGGAGAAGGCCGTAAACCAGTGAGGTCGAGGCCAGTATCAGAATACCTCGTTGAAATGAGGGGAGAAGGACGTGGACATCCATGTTTTTGTCAAGGTCAAGGACGGACAGGGTTCAGGAACTTGAATGAACCGGGGCTTATAAACCCAGTTATGGCATCAACATCAAACTGCCACTGCCACAGCTCCTGGTCACTCCCTCAACTGCCACTCCGCCACGCTGAATCGAGGTTGCTGTACATATAAATGCTAGCTGGCGTATTCCCGTCCTGCATCGAAATCACCTCATCAAAGTTGAGGCGACCCCTCAAAGTCTTGGCACACCAGCCGTGACGTTAAACCCCTTTCTTGTGCGCTGGCATCACCGAAGGAAGGAAGTGTGGGGTTAAAGTCAGATGCCCCTCATGTGAATCTCACTCAAAAAGTGTCTTCGAGTGCTCCTTAGTCTGTTGCTACTGCCACTGGTATGACCTTGGCACACCCACTTTGTTCGGGCACTCAACTACCTCCCTGCCAAGTATCCATGACCCTCCTGAAATGCCCTTTCGGCCGCGATGAAACTCGTACTTCGAACGAAGAAAGCCAGACTCTGGTCATAAGTCATAGAAGCGTCTTGAATTGTGCTGTTGTCGCACCCTTCAAAGAAACTGGTCAAACTGACTTCCATTGGCGTTCTCTCTTCCGAGTATGGTGGTCGTTACTTGACTACCTGCCCCTCACTTGGAGGGAAGGAAACGGAAGCGCGCGTCGTGGACGACCAATTGCCGACGGGGCCACGTGTCCCTGGCCCTCCCCTGTGCCGCGAGGACAGTTGACGGGCGCATTGATGGTCCCTGTTGTGGAGAGGGGGAACTCATCTTTTTGTAGAAAAGGACAGGACATACTAGGAGTGGTGCTCGTGACTACTCTCTCGAGCTGCGTCGAAACGTCTCGACTCTTGTCCCACACTTTTTGCTTCGCAGTCACTGTTGTACAGATGGACAGCCCGAGGCCGATCGGTGCGCTGGCCTATGGGGCAATGTTGGGGTACATAGGTCGCCTTTTGCCCGTTCCTTCTAAGTCATGAGGCATACACGATGTATTCCACGTCTCCCACCCCCTTCCTTACGAGGATACCGATGTTCACAGAACCTACTAGTATGAGACCACTGCCCGAGCTGATAGGAAGTGTAAAGGTAGTTTGGACATTGGGACCCCTGTTGAAGGTACCCAACTACGGAATGGTCTTACGAGAATGGCCCAATGCCCCAACAGAATGGTATGGGGTAATATGCCTTGGTGATACAGTATCAACTCTTGAAGTGCCGCATGCTATGCTTGCCCTTTGATAAATGGTGCATTGCGACCTAGGGTGGTGCAACTGAAAGATCTAGTCGTTACGGCGTTCATCAGGAGGATCACAACCTTACTGGTGTGCGGATCTTGCGATGTATCGGCTCTGAGTTGTTTCACTCGTCGCCTCGGAACACGTTAACGGCGCTCATACCTCCAGTGCGGTAGGCGCGTGATCTTAGCCATACATCACCATCACCAAACCGCAACCGGATTGCCGAAAGCGGACGAGGGGTCTTGTCACCCCTGGTCTAGCCCAAGCGAGACGACCTCGATCTACCAGACGGACGAAGCATGGCGTTACGTTGATTTCCTTTTTTGGACATATGATTCGGCAGTTTGTTTCAAGGCACTTCTTCAATATTAATTGGGTCATTTGGTTCCACCTCGGGGCTCGGGCAGCATCCTAAAAGGGAATGAACGGGACGCGCGAAACTTACCCGGTGATCATTTACCATTCTTGCGTTGCCGGTTTTGGCTGTGACACAATATATCATGTTTGCATTGCCCTGCTGCTATATATAAACCAACCACTCACCTTGTCCCTGCCAACATGGATCTCTATCCTTTGCTACCTTCCCTTCAGCACGGGATCCTGATAACGACCTCGGGGTTACTGATTTACAATCTTCTCTGCGTTGTCTATAACCTCTTCTTCCACCCACTTGCTCGCTTCCCAGGTCCGCGCGGTGCAGCATGCACAAAGTGGTGGTTGGCATATATGGAACTCGGTAGGGGTATCAGCTTAGCTACCCTGCGCGAGGAGCTTCATGAAAAATACGGTATTCACCTTTTCCTGACCCTCTTGTGGTTGTTAATTCCGATCAGGTGACATTATTCGAATCACCCCAAATGAAGTGAGTGGCTCGCGTTGTATTGGAATCCGGACAGACTCCTGATGCCATTGCAGCTCCACTTTGCAAAGCCAACGGCATACAACGAAATTTATAACGCCCAGAATAAATGGAACAAGGACCATACGTACTACCGGTCCTTTGACACCAATGCGTCCTTCTTCTCGGAGTGCGATTACCTAAGGGCAAAGCATCGCAAGGCGCTGATCTCCAATATGTTTTCCAAAACGGCCATTTCGGAGCTACATCACCTTATTCGGGATAAAGTATGATCCATATACCTGCTTCCCATGAGTCATCTGCCTACTTGAGTTGCTAGTTAGATCAATTCTGCGGTCATCTCAAAGAACAATACGCTGCTGGTAAGCTCTTCAGGTCAACTGGCACCGGGATGCTCAGTTGCGTACAGAAAAGTCAAGCAATCTCTATCTCGGCTTTCAATGTTTCAGTGCAGACACCATCTCCACTTTCTCGTTTTCCACCTGTTTCAATCAACTATCGTTCCCTGGTTTTCATGGCGACGTTGTCGAAGGAGTCGACATAGCAATGCCCGCTGTTACACTGATGAAGTTCTCTGTTGTTTTTGTTTGGCTGATAACCAACGTTCCGTATTGGCTCCTCAAGATTGCCTCCCCGAATCTGAAGGGAGTGGCTATTTTCAATGAAGTGAGTATTGGATGACGTCTCCACCTTGTCTCGCATAAGAACAGCCTCCTTTAGACTCTCATGAGGCAGGTCAAAGCCATCCTGCAAAACCCCAAGTTGTTGGACGATGTACCTCATCGTATCATATTCAGTGAGCTGTTAAACTCAGAAGCCAACAAGGGGCGCCCTGCTCTCACCCCATTGGAACTTCTGCATGAAGGGAAACTCCTGTTTGCAGCAGGATCCCACACCGTCGGGACAACCCTCATGATTGGTACCTATCATTTACTGCGCAGTCCCGAGGTGAAGCAGAAGTTGGTAGAGGAGATACTCTCAGTGTGGCCTGTCCTTGACCAACCACCGAACTACGAAGAATTCGAAAAGCTTCCCTTCTTGGCAAGTGCATTCGATTGTTGGACTCGATCCTAGTCTGAGAACGAATTGAATAGACGGCGGTCATCAAGGAGACGCTTCGCATTGCTGTGCCGACACGGGCTGGTCTTCCACGCGTGGTGCCTCCATCTGGTGCCGTGATTTCTGGAACCAAAATCCCCGGTGGGGTCCGTATTTCACGCACCGCAGTCTTTAATCCATATCTGAGTCCATGAGCAGACAGTCGTGAGCCAGAGCGCCCTTTCCGTGTCATTCTCGGAAGAGATTTTCGAACGGCCACACGAGTTTCTTCCTGAAAGGTGGCTTCAGCCAGAATCGAAATCGTTGGAGAACTGGCTCGTGGTATTCTCGAAGGGACCGCGTAGTTGTCTTGGCATAAAGTGAGTGTCAGAGAATCATGTTTCGGAGGTTCTGAGATTGATTGTGTCGCCCAGCCTGGCATACTGCGAATTGTACTTCTGTTTTGCGTACCTGTTTCGTCGTTTCGACCTTCGCGAAGACCTCGAAAGGTGAACCTTATCATTCCTCGGCGGCTGGGTGATATGAACTGATGCTTGTGCAACAGGCCAGCTGACCTGACGTCGTCGGAGCATTTCTTACCACTCTTCGAAGGGCAGCACCTGCATGCTTACTGTGAGCCACGGAACATATGATTGGAATTTTGGGTCACACCATGATTGCTCTGTTCTATTCTGGAGGATTTTCCGCGAGTTGGATGACTGTAATGACCCATTTTTCGAGCAGAGTACTTTATAACGATGTTTGACCCTGGAAATTTCTATACCAACGACACGCTGTATAAATTCAAAGGGATGAGAGTAGCACAGGGACCCTGAATAAGCAACACCCGGGCTCGGTTTTGGCGCGCCACTACTGGCCCCGCTTCCTATATACATCGTCATCGTCTCAGCCGTCGTAGCCGCCACCTTACCATGGTAAGCTCTTCCGATCCTGCCATGTCCCTCTCCTGCTTCACTTTCTTCCCCTGGGCGTTACGATTAAAAGCCTTTCACCAGCGTCCCCAAGCGTAGTGGTAGTAGGATCACCCTCGTGTCCTTGTCTACCCGTTTCTCCTCAACCCGCTCGACAGACATCATCACAACTCATGACGTAGAAACAACGTTCGATCCAAGTCGAACTCGATGGGTGCATCCCATCTCGAATTTCGCACCAGCCGACGGAATATCTTGCATTGTTCAGGGATGGCACCCTTGTCACTTGAGGTTACGCAACTGTCTCTTCTCCCCCATGCTATCTTGCCTTGGCTGAGTCCTTTGTATCAGGGGTTCTTCCCCGACTGTCCCTTGGTCAAAAGAAGTGGCCGCACTGACACGTGACTACGTACGTTCGAAACGTCTTGAGTTATGGTTTCGCACTTCTCATCCCCCCAGGCTGTACTTTGCGCTTCAAAGTCGAGCCGCTCGAAATTTCACGGACGGTGAGTGGCGGTTCTTCCTGTGGAAATCGATAATCACCAAAAGGACGGCCACCGACTCGATCGCCGGCGCAACCACTGGCACTGGCACCCTCTGAGTCTCGAGCAGTCAGTCCCGCACCGCCGCCTCGTTCCTCGCCCACTAGTATGTCAGTCATTCACACATATTTTCTCTCTGTCTCGACCTCGTTCCCCAAAAAAAGTCCCACTCTGCTCGCGGCTTTGTCTACTAAAACGCCTTCCGGATTGGCACGCTCGCCCTCAGACTCCGAGTCGTGGCCTCACCACTGCCAGGGCCTTCGTTGTGCATGCCTCCGAGGGACCACGCTTTGTCTGGGGCCACGGCGCTCGTCGCTCTCTTGTTCAGTAGTCTCTGAGGCGCGCGTTCTGTTTGTCCTAATAAGCCTTGGCGCCTGGCTTCCCTTCGATTTGTGTGCCCTCGTGTCTCGACTGCCTTTCAGTTCACATGCCTTTTCCCCTCTTTTTTAATTTTAATTTTA
>Ga0209488_10000730_pt1 | contig 27935 bp, 22 predicted proteins | sample Rivendell_Oct201_8_FD_188349 | JGI IMG/M metagenome (GOLD analysis project Ga0209488, IMG submission 188349) | Vadose zone soil microbial communities from the Eel River Critical Zone Observatory, Northern California, USA -... | ecosystem: Environmental > Terrestrial > Soil > Vadose zone >...
GATCGGCGATTGGACGTTGTCCTGGACTGAAAAAACGTCGACTTCGCTGAGGGCCTTTGTCCCGTTGAAGTCGATCTCCAGCCAATCGGGGAAACTACCCGACGTTCCATCGTTCCAGTAGACGACGCCTTTCCGGTTTCCATCGATCGCGTTGGCCGGAGAGAGCGAGCCGTTATATGTCGACGACGCGACCGCAACTCCGCCGTTCGACGGCAATGCGACATTCGTCAAGGTTCCTGGAGAATTAACATTCAACGACACCAGCGCCGAGTGATTCACCGCATCCTTTGTTCCGGTGAGCGTCAGCAGGAATGTGCCGGTACTGGTGCTCGTCGTTGTTGCGACCGTCAGAGTCGACGCTGCCACGGGGTTCGGCGTCACAGCAGTAGTGATCGAGCACGTCGCTCCCGACGGGCAGCCGGACACCGCAAGATCCACACTATCGCTGAATCCGAAAAGCGACGTTACGGTCACCTTGGAAGTTCCGTTCTCGCCTTGCTCTAGGCTCAATGAGGACGGACTCGCAGAGATCGAGAAATCCGGAAATGTCGACACATTTGCATAAGCCTCGAGTTCGTTGATGCGGCTCCAGGTTCCATCGGCAGCTGCAGTGACGAACACGCGAATCTTCGAAGTCGATAGCGCGGCAAATGTAAACTTTCGCCAAACCAGCGAGTTGTTCGTGACCGTGCCTCCCGGAACCGGAGCCCACACACTGCCGGTCCAGTACTGCACTTCAAAGTTACGCAGTCCATACAAAGTAAATGTCGTGGACGGCGTTGGATCGATCGGCGATTGGACGTTGTCCTGGACTGAGAAGACATCGACTTCGCTGAGGGCCTTGGTCCCGTTGAAGTCGATCTCCAGCCAATCGGGGAAACTACCCGACGTTCCATCGTTCCAGTAAACGACGCCTTTCCGGTCTCCATCGATCGCGTTGGCCGGTGCCAGCGAACTGTTATATGTCGACGACGCCACGGCCACGCCACCGTTAGCCGGGAGCGCGACGTTTGTCAGCGTTCCAGCCGGGATAACGTTTAACGTCATCGACGCCGCGTGAATCACTGAACCGGAAGTCCCGGTGATCGTCATAGGGAATGTTCCTGGAATGCTGCTCGTCGACAAGGACACGGCCAGTGTGGATGTTGCCGTAGAGCTGACGGCCACAGGGCCGGGGAGTGTACACGTGGCTCCGGAAGGGCAACCGGAGACCGCAAGATCGACGTTCCCGCTAAAGCCATAGAGTCCTGTCACCGTCACCGTTGTGGTTCCGGTGCCGACCTGCACGATTGTCATAGACGTCGGGTTTGTCGTGATTACGAAATCCGGAGGCGGGTTGACTGTAAGGAAAACGGTTGTTGTCGCGACCGATTTGTCTGTGGTTCCGGTAATCAGCAGCGTGTACGTTCCCGGGCCAGTGCTGGAAGTCGTTAGGACATTGAGAACGGACGTTGCGGTGGGACCAGGACTCACGGGCGTCGGCAGGGTGCATGTGGCGTTCGCCGGACAACCTGTGACTGCCAGGTCGACACTGCCGCTGAATCCATTTAGCGCTTCGACTGTGATCGTGCTGGTCGTGGACCCGCCCTGCGAAACGGTCAAAGAGGACGGGCTCGCGGTGATCGAAACATCCGGCGGGTTACATGACACGAACTTGAAGGAACCGAAAGCGGTCGCCCAATTAAAGCTGCCGTTCGAAACCAGATATTGGTTGGTGTACCAGAACGTGCAATCGTCTGAAGGATCGATGCGCATGGCGCTGTAATCGCCCCAACGGGACAGGCCTCCGGTCTGCGAACCTGTGCCGGCAACCAGTGTGACTTCGGATTCCATGGTACCCAGAGGATCGCCGGGCACGCGGCCGGTGTATCGGATGGCAGGATGAATACTGCCGCTGGAAGCGCTGTATCCCAGAGCGATATTGCCGGACATGTCCATGGCCGCACTGCCCATCCATCGGTAAATCGTGGTGTCCGGCGCGAACGTGCCCTGCTGATACAGGCTGAAACCACCGGCTGCGGAAACCGGAGAACGCAGCTCATACCAGCGCACACCCACTCTCGATCCGGCGACCACCGAGTGATTGACCACGATCGCTTCGTGATCGCCGAAGTTACGGAAAGCCAGCCGGTACATCAGGCGGTCACCCACCGAATCGAGTTTCTGTGTCGTTCCCTGTTGCGGAATACAGGTACCGCTTGGAGCGCAAGCTTCCGAGAAGGAGGCCACCGGGATGTCCGCACCTGCAATGGACAGAGTGGAAGCGCCGGGATTCGAGAAATTCGGAGATAGTGCATACATGCGAAGGCTGCTCGTCGTTTCGTAATTCAGAAAGTACCCGGGCGTGCCGTTCATCGGATGAGTGGAACCGTCCAGATCGGCCGGAAGGTATCCTCCGTCATTGTTGATGGTGTAACAGATCCCTTGAGCCGTCGAATCGCCGGAGAGCATTTTCGTCCTGTCGTAGGCGCAGAGCTGGGCACCGACGAAACTTTGAGCGTTTGCGAAGAGATTGTAGGTTGCCAGATAAGCGCTGTTGGTCGCAGTCGGCCAGACTCCGAATTTCGGATAATCATTCAACACCGTGCCGTAGGCAAACGAGTAGAGCCAGTACGATCCTCCAGGGTCGGAACTCTGGGAAACGGCAATGCACTCCGAAAATGGAGCGGACACTCCACCCAATTGCGTCACGACAAATCGGTCCGCGAGTTTGTCGTATTGGGCCACCACGTCGCCGCTATTGCTGGTGGCGCAGCTATTGCTGCTCCCAAGCGGAGCCCATAGCGAACTCAGGGAGTTGGGGCCCACCAGCAGGATTCCATTCTTGTCGTAGATGGCATACCGGGAGTTGACAGTTTGCAGAATGTGATTCGGCCCCACGGCCATGTTGGTATCCGGGGGCGCAAATCCGTTCGCTCCGATGCCGGGAAAGTCGGTCCCGACACTGGTGTTGAGCAGCAAGCCCTCCGTCGCCTGCAGCACGTCGTCATGGTCGGGGCCGCCTCCGTGATGCGGGATGGGGTGGGCTCTGTGAACCTTGCCACTGCCATTACCGGCATCATCGGTTCCCTGGCGCAACGGCGGTGAAACGGCCACTTGCTCCGGGGACACCACGGACGGAATCGCTGTCTGAGCCGACGCAACTTCCCCTGTTAGCCTGATCGCGAAGATACCTGCTGCGAACAACCATGACGTCTTCATGGAGACTCCTGTAATTGCTGTATTTGCTCTATCTTTGGGAAAACCGGCGCGAGCATAGCATCAGGACATCTCGGTGCAAAACTCCAGAAGTCTGAGGAGGACAAAGTAGCCCGGAGTGATCATGAAATTGGAATGTTAGATAGATCGTCTATCAACATTGGGACTATTTGGATCGCGTGGAAATCCACTGACACTCAAGATTAAGGAAGGCGGAAGGACATAACGGGCTTCACTCTGTCCCTCCGCCATCTTGATTTTCACCGTTTCGGCCGACTGTCTTTATCGGACATCCGGCATACCGACATGTTATGAACCGCTTGACCCCGACATGCAACTACGGGATTTCCTCAACACTTAGGAAATTGCCGATTGTATTCCAGCCCGACAGACAATCGGTAGCATTGAGCGTGCGAAGGATATCGACCCGAATCAAGTGCGAACCCATCGGAATATCGAAACCCCATGCTACGTGCGCAGCATTGTTAATTCGCCATCCCATGCTGGGAATTTCAAGGTCCCCTTCCGAGAACGTCGTCAATGCAACGCCGTCGACGAGAATACGCCATTGGCACCCATTGAAGGTTGCGGCCCTGGTTCCCAGCGTGTCCTGATACGTTATTCTCAACTTCGAACTGTTGGACACCTTATTCAAAGACACAATGCGACCCGGGACTGGCGACCAGTTGTTCATCTGACTCAAGCTGTTGATGCGCACATCAGGAAGCTGCGACACGATCGCAAAGGAGAGCGTTCCCGGGTCTCCCTTTGGTCCCTGCGGGCCTGCGAGTCCCGTCGCGCCGTCTTGACCAGCCGGCCCGGCTGGACCTGTCGCACCAGCAGGTCCCGTTGGGCCTATCGCTCCGGCTGGACCTGCCGCTCCGGCTGGACCTGCCGCTCCGGCTGGACCTGTCGCTCCAGCAAGACCCGTTGGACCTGCCGATCCGGCTGGACCCATCGCTCCTGTCAGGCCCACCGGACCCGTTGCACCAGCAGGTCCCACCGGTCCCGCGACGCCTGCTGGACCTGAAGGGCCCGTCTTACCCGCAGGCCCTGCAGGCCCCGCCGGTCCCATCGGACCCGCTGGACCGCTTGGCCCTTGAGGACCGACCACAGCCCAATGAACCGGCACTTCAGATTTCCTGCAGGGGTCATTTTCTCCGACGATTCTGGTTTGACCGTTTTCAACTTGCACGCAGGCATAAATATCTCTCGGGTTCCAATCCCTCTCGCGACCAAAAAGGCTATTCGGATGAACTGCAATTCCGGCGATTAATGAAAGCGCGACAGTGGCGGTCGCAAGGTACTTAGAACAATGTTTCCATACACATCCTGTTACATTGCTTAACATAGGATCCTCCATAGTTTTCCTGCCTGCCCCGACCGAGACAAGGACCAACCTGCCGGAGTTGAACTCTGTTTTCTGATCGGGTTAGGCAAACTCTAAGAGGCGGTCATAGGGGGGTCAACGGAATATTAAGTGGCCCGAAAACTGCTTTTTTCACTGGAAAACTGCGTATAAATTGCCCCAAATCTTCCAGATCCTGAGGGGCTGGAAGGAGAGATCAGCAGAGGCCAGCTTTGAGTGCCAGCTTTGAGTGCCAGCTTCGAGTGCCAGCTCGAGCACCGGCGCCACAGCCACTTCCGCAGCGCGACCTCGTATCGTGGGTATGCCTGACTGGATTTTCCGTTCGGCGCTCAGATTCTTGCCAATCAAAGCGAAACGTCCAAAGTCGTCATCCATAAACTTCATCCCGGTACCGCTCATGGCGTCACCAGCCTGGAACGCGGGCGCGATCCTCTATGCTTGCTCCAACGGCCTCCTATCCTGACCGGCGCTGCCGATTGCTGGACCTTCTCTGACCTTATGTTTGACTATGTTCTCGGGGTGCCCGGTCACAAAGGTATGATCCAGCGCAATCAAGTGGTTGTCGGAAAGGCGTCCGTTATCTGTGAACGCCGCCAGTCACCGTTCGGCAGCTTGCGTTTTCTTTACGGCGGGTTTGATCTTCAGCAACCCACCACATTTTGGAAACGGGAAATCTTCCGGAAGGCTGGAGAAATGGACCCTTCGTTTCACTTCGCGTTCGATCGCGATCTCTTTTTCAGGTTCATCCCGGAGGGCGCGCGGTTTAGCCATATTCCACGTGCGATGGCTGGTCTTCGCAACCACCCAACATCGAAGTCGTCAACGAAACAGGAATGCTGCGAGCGGGAATTGAAGCGGCTCCGCGAAACCCACCTTCGATACCCAGAGAGTTCGGTTCAAGGCACTTTTGTGCGGACTACGGTACGGGTTCCAACGGCCGCCGGGCATATCTCGCAGGGCGGCGCCCTAGGGCTGCTGCGCAGAGTCCCCAATCGGTTGAAGTCCCGGAACTCGGAAACAATCGTTGGGCTCAAAGCCAAATGGATTCGGTAATCGAGAGTAGATCGTCAACAGACAATGACACACGCGCCGCCGCTACCTAAAATATCCGTGATAACCCCTTCTTTCAACCAGGGTCGACTCATCGAGCAGACGATCTTGTCGGTTATTTCCCAGCAATATCCACTCCTGGAATTCTTCATCCTGGACGGCGGCAGTACCGACAACACGGTTGAGATCATCAGAAAGTACGAAAAGCACATCACCTATTGGCACAGCAAGAAAGACAATGGGCAGGCTGCGGCAATCAATGAAGGATTCAACCGGGCGACGGGCAGTGTACTTTGCTGGATCAATTCGGATGACATGTATTTGCCCGGTGTTTTCAACAGAGTCGCCGCGTATTTCACTGAGGAATCCTCCCCAAGAATTGTTTTTGGGGATTGTATTCACGTTAATGATGAATCCGGAAAAGTGCGAGGGAGTTCGGTAACACTTGCCCATGAACGACTAGACCTTTCTCTGTGCGACTACATCATCCAGCCATCCTCTTTCTGGAATCGATCCGCGTGGACTCTGACGGGACAGCTTAATGAAGCGATGAACTTTGCTTTCGATTGGGATTGGTTCATCCGGGCCAAGCGAGCCGGTGTCGATCTATTACCTCTGGCCGGATACCTCTCCATATACCGAATCCATGAACACCACAAGAGCGGGAGCGGGGGTGCTAAACGGCTCGAGGAGTTAAAAGCGGTCGTTTCGACCTACAATAACGATAGATTATCGAAGGCCTTCAACAAGTGGGTGAGAATACACAGTAGGTACTCTCTTGCCTCTAGCGGCATGAGCCTTTCACAGAGGTTTGATCTTGCCTTCTTGAACAGTCTGGTCCGCTGGTCTTGCTTTCCTTCGTTAACAGCAAAAGAGTATGCGAGTGTTGTCGCTATGAAATGAACGCACTCACCGTCAATGGGTTAGCGTCGACAACCCATGTTGTCTTCTGAGTAGTTGGTCAACAACTCACAATTCCAATCCACATCCTTAATGATCCTGCGAACAGCTTCTATCTCTTGATGGCGAGCAGATTCTGAAAGATGTATTGTTCATTGAACCAGTGATCGCCGGGCTTTAGTGCTATCAATCCGTGAGGCAATATGCGGTACACGCCGTATGCATTTCCAAAAAAATCCATGAAGTCGTGCAGGAAGGTCCTTCCAATTATATTCATCTCGTTGAACTCGAACTGGATCGCCTCAACCTTTCCATCCGCGATCATTCCCCGCGCACCACGCAAGACGGAAAGTTCGAATCCTTCCACGTCGATCTTCAGGAAATGAATGTATTCAATGCGATGGACCCGGCAATACTCGTCGATCGTGATGATGGACACCTTCGTTGTGCAGGGAGTACCTCCATGAATGGTGTCGATCACTCCTTTGAGCAGACTGGCATGTTGTGAGCCGGGTTGTCCAGCGTAGTCGTAGAGCTCGACTTCCCCTGCCGATTCTCCAACGGCAACATTATTGACTGCTATTTGTGGATATGTGGCGGCAATATGACTTGCCAGCGCCGCCTGCGGTTCGAATGCGTGAATTTGCGCAAGCTTGTTGGCCTTCAAGACTGCAGCGGACCAATCACCGACATTCGCTCCGACGTCGAAGGCAACGGGTGAACCGGATGGACTAATTCGGTCGCCGATAATCCTGGACTCACCTGAAATATGGGACGAAGAGTAATTGTGAAATCCCAGTGCGCGAGATGTTACGTAGCACAGCCCTCTGTTCAGGCTGGCGGTTGCCGGCCAGCCGAATAGAAAAGCATAGATGTCCCCAAGCATTTTCAGCACCGGTCGATACCTTTTCCCACGCTATTCATTGAACCCGATCACATGAATGCAGTCAGTCTTTCCAAGACAGAATAGAGAGCGGACGAATCCCGATGAAGAGTTTTTTTCATCTTTTGCCCGGCACGATTGGAATCATGGACTTCATCTGTAGTGCGAATACTCTAAACAGTCGTCTTCAAGGAATATAGCTTCTTCAACTTTACTGAACACCCAAGCGATGCCGCTGGAGATACGGTGCGCCGGCTGTAGGGAACTCTCTCTCCTTCGGCCACTCATTCCCGGTCGCCAACGACTCGATAGATTGCTGCCGTCCGATTCGCACAGATATCCCACGAATACTTACGGATTTGCAACGCTCCAAGTTCGATCAACTCTTTTCTTCGGCCGGTTGACGTTACAACACGCTCAATCGCATTTGCTATTGCTTCCGGTTGATAGGGATCAAAGTACTCCGCTGCATCACCGCACACTTCTGGAACAGAACCTGTGTTGCTGGCAACTACCGGACAATTCGCGGCCATCGCTTCCAGCGGAGGTATTCCGAATCCCTCATACAAAGAGGGATATACAAATGCCGCAGCCCCGCTGTAGATGGGTTTTAGCATTTCGTCACCCCCAGTTATGTGCAATATCCGGTCCGACATTAAGCCGGCCCGCAACATTTCCTGCCGTTCGACCGACGTAAATTCGCCATCGCCAAAACAAACAATCGAAAAGTTATTCCTCAGAAAATCGGAAGTACCAAAGGCGCGGATTAGACCGGAAAAGTTCTTATATCCTGCTCGTAACCCCACGTATGCAATGTAGGGACGATTATTGGTGGGCCCGCTCTCGCCTTCATTTTTCGGAAATGCTGTAGGGGCCAGGTGGATAACGGATGTCCGCTCGGAGTCAACTCCCAGGATGTCCACCAGATCACGACGCGTATTCTCGGATATGCAAATAATATGGTCAGCGCGATCGACGGCAGCTTTCTTCATTTGCAACATCGCATCGTCAGTCGAAAACATTTCCGGGAATTTCTCATGGATCATGTCAAATACAGTAATGATCGTGGGTGTTTTCGACGAAGAAAGCTTCTGTGCAACATAGTAAGTCTCATGCACTATGTCCGGTGGTTCTCGATGTAGTTTCCACCAGACAAGAGCTTTATTGAGCTTCCACGCAATTCGCCTCGGTCTGGGAAACTCACTCACTTGCCTTCCCCAAATCTTTATCGATCGATCAGCTTCCAGGTACTTATTCACAAAGAATGGAGATACAACACTGACCTCAAAGCCATCGGTTTTGTTTATTCTTTTGGCAACCTCAAAAAAGTATCGCGAGATACCTCCGTACTTCTGCCAGGCAAATATCTGATAATCGTAAGCTATTCGCATGATTCGAACTCTAACTCCGCAATTTAGCGACTTATTATCTGTCGATGGTCGTCGAACGTCTTCGAATTCATCCTGCGCTTCACGTAGGCATCGAGGACGAGCGCAAGTCTGCCGGTGCAGATACGAAAGGCGGTATCGTGGATGTTCTCGTCCGTAAGAACGTGGAACCAACCGTTAGAAAACAGGCGGAGTCCGAGCCTTTGCGCAAGTAGGACTAAGGTCTTCTGACAAAAAAACGAGACGTGCTGTCCCGATTCCAGAGAGTAGTACCACCATTTATCCGGGGGCGGTGGTTCGCCGCTATATAACAATGTGGTAAAGATGATGGTGCTCGCTTTGGCTTGAGTCAAGGCGGCACGCATAAAGTCAATGGGATTGGGAACGTGTTCGATAACCTCGAACGCTGTTACCGCCTTAGCCGAGGTGCTTTTCTCCAAGCGATCCCATTCAAAACCCCGCGCGAAAAGATTCTGGCAGTATGGATCGTGCCAGCGAAAATCGAATCCCTTATCCCGCATCAATCGAGTCAGCAAGCCATATCCTCCGGCAAACTCCAGGTATGACGCTCCAGGATCGAGACAAAAATAAATAAGGCCAGCCAATTTTCTTGCGATGTCGAGATTCCGCCAGACCAATCCCGTGTCTGCATCAGCGATGGCACTGCCGTAGGCTTCATCCAGCCAGTAAGGTTCTTCGGTTTGCAACAGCCCGCACGAACCACAAAAGAAGTAACGCACCTCATACTTCTTCAGAAGAAGCGCCTGGAAGATTTCTTGCCTCTCGCCGGAACAAATTGGACAGGGCGGTAAGGACGAAGAGCGGGTATTCACGGAATCTTCCAGGTTCCTTAACACGGGTAATTTGGCTTTTTGTGATGCACGTTTGCCACTAATCGCTTGATCAAGGCTCTGCTGTGGGAAAGCGGTGATTTATGAAAAAACAGTCGCGCCGTAGCGCTGTCGGCGCGGGAATCGCGAATGAATATCGGCGGATGCGCTAACGGGAAACCTATCTCCTCGATTGCCATGTTAGCGGCTTTGCTGCTGCCGCCAGTATGAGTCGCGTTCTTTCCAAATCCGATATTGGAGATAAGATTTACATTGGGAACTATGGACAACGCCGAGCGGAGCCAACAAGCAAAGACCCATTGATAATCCCAGGTGCCGGATTGTCCGAGATGCGCCCGATTAAATACATCTGTCCAGAAGTCTGCCTCGCGGTCATCTCCCAAAATATCGTAGAGCCAGCCTTGGCTGCTTATCATCGGCCAATAGGACATATGAAGGTCATAATACTTCCAGGCACGACGCCAACTTGCCCAACCCCAAACATGGACATAGCGTGAAAAATAATAGCTGTATTCCCAACGCTTTCTACCAAACTGAAAGTTGTCACCGGTGATCGTCATTATCCGTTCGTCATCGCGGTAAATTTTTAACATTTCATCGCAAAATTTGAAGAAAGACGGATGCGGCAAACAGTCGTCCTCGAGGAAGATCGCTTCTTCAACATTGTTGAATACCCAATCGATGCCGCTGGAAATACGGACGGCGCAGCCCAGGTTTTCTTTTGAATAGTTAGTCAACACTTCACAATCCCAATCCACGCCTTCAAATATCTTTCGTACGGCTTCGCATTGTTCCTGATCGTCCACCCGATTCGGCCGGGGACCATCGGCGACGATTAATAGAGTTCTCGGTTTGGTTTTGGCGATTTCCAGAAACACTCGTCGCGTTATGTCAGGGCGATTGAAGACGAGGAATGCCACGGGACTGTTACACCGATAGGCTTGGGTCGTTTGACTCATCAGAAAACCGGCTTCCGATCTCGTGCCACAGTTGCGGCGTGGTCAAGATAGAACAGGGTGTTCAGTGTCTTCGCAAATAAATCGTAGTGATACTGTTGGAGGAGCGTATGAATCGGCTCCTTGCCGGGGTTGATGAGATCGAACCCAAGAGATTCTAGAAGCACATGAGTGGGACGAAACCGTTCCCAGTCATTGGATTTGAGGACCTGAAGATCGTACCCTTCAACGTCAATAGACATGAAGTCAATGTGAACCTCACGCGGCAGAAAGTCTTCGAGAATGTCTAAGATACGAACCATCCTGTCCAGTCATGCCTGTTATTAACGCAGTTATCATCTGCTTTCGAGGCAGGGTAGCACGGATGACGAATTAATTTGCAGTATCGCGTTTCAGAAAGAGGCAGGACTATTTCCTGGTATTCGAGCGGGACCTGGAAGGCTCGTAGTTTTGAAAGTAGATTGTGACAGTTGATGACCATGACGGAAAGCACGGGCCGCAGAAGTTCCAGAACGCGCGATTGAGTCTCCGGATTGAGGGCCTTGCGTTCGGCGTGTAGCAGATACGACTGCATCAGACCGCAAATGCGCAGAATCGTGAGAACATCTCTGCACGCCTCATTTCATGTACTCTCCCAATCGGCGATGAAGGTTTTGGGTGAGACATGTGAATTGGCCGAAGGGGTAGTTCTGAAGACGACGACAAACCGTCAGGATTGCGCCCAGTGTGGCCCCGCGTTATCAAGGATGATCATCCGGGAGTCCGGACAACCTTATGAACTTTCCGCGAATCAGCATCGTCACGCCCTCTTACAACCAGGGCCGCTTCATCGATCTCACGATGCAATCGGTGCTGTCGCAGAATTACCCCAATCTGGAATACATCGTGATTGATGGCGGCTCGACCGACGATTCCGTCGAAGTCATCCGGCGATACGATAAGAGCCTGGCCTATTGGGTATCTGAAAAAGATTCCGGCGCAGCGGATGCCATCGCCAAGGGATTTCGTCACGCGACCGGAGACATCCTGGCATATCTGAATTCCGACGATCTCTACTGTCCCGGAACTCTGCACGCGGTTGCGGCGGCGTTCGAATCCGGAAAGCCGGATGTCGTTTACGGAAACACGTGGTGGATCGATACCGATGGGCGACGCACCGGAGAGCGCCGCCAGACTCCATTTTCGCCGATGGGGTATCTGTATGGGGGATTCGATCTGCAGCAACCCGCGGTTTTCTGGACCAGGAAAATTTACGATCGAAGCGGCGGCATCGACCCGTCGTATTTGTTCACGTTCGACACGGAAATGTTTGTCCGCTTCGTCAATCATGGCAGCCGATTCAAGTTCGTTCCTCAGTTCTTCGCCGAATTTCGAATTCATCCACGATCGAAATCCTCAACTGAAACCGAACGATGCGAAAGCGAACTTCAGAGACTGCGCTCCGTACATCTTTCCTATCCGTTTGTATCCCCTCGCGGATCGTGGGCGCGAACGTGGGCGCGGGCACAACGCGCATTCTGGTACGCGATTCAGGGCGATGGCCCATGGTTGCTGGGCCGCATTCCCGACCGCTGGCGATCGCGGAATTCGACAGAAATTGCTGGCCCGCGGTCAAAATGGATGTGATGAAAGCCAAGGTATTTCACATCATCACGAAACTCGAGCTCGGGGGCGCACAAAAAGTGACGCTCATGACCTTGGAACGCCTGCCTCGTGAGCGCTATGACGTCGCGCTGATCACCCACCCGGACGGTCTGCTCGTCGACTGGGCCAAGCGAATTCCGGGCATCACCCGATACTGGATTCCGTCGTTGATTCGCGAGGTTCAGCCCGTCCAGGACCTGGCGACCCTGGTCTCTTTGTGGAAACTGTTCCGCAAGGAGCGCCCCCAGGTGGTGCATACCCACAGTTCAAAGGCCGGAATTCTCGGCCGCTGGGCGGCATGGCTGGCGGGAGTCCCAAATATCTTCCATACGGCTCATGGATTTGGCTTTAACGACTTTCAGCACCCGCTTGTCCGCAACATCTATATATGGCTTGAAAAAATCACCGGCAAAATCAGCACAAAACTTGTGGTGGTTTCCTACGCAAATGCCGATAAGGGCGAGAAGAACGGGATATTTAGGCGAGGCGACTGGATCCTGTGCCGGGATGCCATCTCGGTGGCGGAGTTCATGCAGCCGGGTCCGCAGCGGACCCAGCTCGAAAAATGGGGAGTTCCGCACGACAAAATGGACTCCGTCATTATCGGTATGATCGCCTGTTTCAAGCCGCAAAAGTCCCCGGTGGATTTCGTGGATGTGGCGGCCGAGGTTCTGAGGCGGACGCCGAGGGCTCATTTTGTAATGGCCGGCGATGGAGAACTGAGGCCGCAGGTTGAGGCAAGAATCCGTGAGCTCGGCCTTGAGAAACACATGACTTTGCTGGGCTGGAAGAGCGAAAACGAGATGCCGGAAGTCTATCGTAACTTGGATATTGTCGTGTTGACGTCCCTGTGGGAAGGTTTACCTTGCGTGTTTTCGGAGGCCATGGCCAGCGAGTTGCCCATTGTCGCAACCAACGTGGACGGTGCCCGGGAGGCCATTGTCCACGATGAAAATGGGTTTCTCCATGAGCCTCACGATATTCGCGGTATGGCAGAGTCGGTGTTGAAACTAGTGGAAAGCCGGGATCTGCGCAGGACAATGGGCGCACGAGGAAAATCACGAGTCATGGAATTCGATATCGGCACATCGGTATCGAATCTGGAAACGGCATATCAGGAATGCTTGAGAATTTCTTAAATTCGTCGCTCCTTCGATATGGAGGGGCGTTCGCGGTCAGCTTCGTTTTCGCGCTGTACTGGACACCTCTGATGCGGAAGGCGGCGTTGCAGCTCGGCATCGTGGACCGTCCCGACGGCAAGCTGAAGAAGCACGACAACGCCATTCCCTACCTCGGCGGTCTCGCTGTCTTCATTGCATTTCTTTCAACCGTCGGCCTCTTCACGCAATTTGAAACAGTGAGTGAAACGAATCAGCAGACGCTGGGCCTTCTGCTGTCCGGAAGCATCGCATTGATTGTCGGCCTGATCGACGACTTCGGCGCACTGACGCCAATGCAGAAGACCCTGGGTCAATTGATGGCTGCGCTGGTCCTGGTCAAATCCGGAACCTACATCAAGCTGTGGTTTGTGCCCTGGTACCTCGCCATTCCGCTGACCGTATTCTGGATTCTCGCGGTTACCAACGCATTCAACATCATCGATATCATGGATGGTCTCGCCTCCGGTGTGGCCACCATTGCTGCGGTTGTCCTTGCCGTGGCCAACCACATGGCAGGCCGCGAATCCCAGGCGTTGCTCGCCGTGGTGCTCGCCGGAGCGGCGTTTGGTTTCCTGCGGCACAATTTTCATCCGGCCAAAATCTTTCTCGGAGACTCCGGCAGCATGTTCATGGGTTTCATGCTCGCCGCACTTTCCCTGAACGCCGGGTATGCACGGATCAATACGCTGGCCGTTATCAGCCCGGTGCTGATCCTCGGCATTCCGATTTTCGATCTCACGCTGGTGATGTTTATTCGATGGCGGCTCGGCATTCCGGTAACCAAAGGCAGCCCCGATCATTTCGCACTGCGATTGCGTCGATGCAACCTGTCCGTGCGTGAAACCGCCATTACGGCTTACGTCGGCGGTGCGCTGCTTGGCGGCGTCGCCCTGCTCATGACCCAGGTTCAGCTGGAATGGGCCGTGGCCACGTTCGCTGGAACCGTGTCCGCGCTCTGTCTGTCCGCGTACCTGCTGATGAAAGTGAATATGCGTTCATGAAAAACACCGTCATTATTGGTGGCGGGCTGGCGGGACTCAGCGCCGGATACCATCTTCGAGAACATGAGCCCACGGTGTTTGAGCGCGAAACCGAAATCGGAGGCCTTTGCCGGTCATTCACGCAGGACGGTTTCACATTCGACTGCACGGGTCATTTGATTCACCTTCGAAACCAATATACGAAGGAACTGATTGCCCGTATCCTCCCGGATGCCTTTCAGCCGCATGAACGGCTCGCGTCGATCTATTCGAAATCCGTCACGACTCCCTATCCGTTTCAAGCCAACACGTATGGACTCCCTCCGGAAGTGGTCAAGGAATGCGTGGTGGGTTTTGTGGAAAGCATGCAATCCGGCAATCGTGAAGCGCCGAAGGATTTTCACGACTGGACCATGCGCACGTTCGGTTCCGGGATTGCCAAACACTTCATGCTTCCGTATAACGAGAAGTTCTGGAAGCAGGATCTTCACAGCATCACGGCCGAATGGGTCAGCTGGTCCATTCCGAAACCCACTCTGGAAGAAGTCGTCAACGGCGCGCTGGGATTGACTAATAAAGGAATGGGCTACAACCCGCGCTTCATTTATCCGAAAGACGGTGGAATCGACTGCCTGCCTCGCGCGTTCGCGGCTTCGATTGCCAATATTTATTCCGGCCAGTCGGTCGAACATATCGATCCCAAACGGAAGGTCGTCCGGCTCGCGGGAGGACGCGAAGAACAATACGACTCTCTGATCTCAACCCTGCCACTTCCGGTGATATTCCGAATGCTTGGAGACACGCCGGATGGCATGCGCCAGGACGCCGAAAAGCTGAATGCGGTCTCCGTGTTGAATTTCAACATCGGTGTGGACCGGCCGGGAATTAGCAATCAACACTGGATCTATTTTCCGGAAGACCAGTTCATTTTCTCGCGCGTTGGTTTTCCGGCAAACTTCTCCTCTTCGGTTGCTCCGGCAGGAACCAGCTCCATCTACATTGAAATCACTCACCCGTCGCGCTCGAAGCCCAATTTCGACGAGGCATTTGACCGCTCGATTGCCGACCTTCAGCGCTGCGGCATTCTTCGGCCCGACGATCGGATCCTCACGCGACACATGCTCGACATTGAATACGCTTACGTCGTTTTCGATGCTCATCGCCAGGCCAAAGTCCAGAAACTCATCGAATACCTGGAATCCCGCGATATATTTGCAGCGGGGCGTTATGGACGATGGGAATATTTTTCAATGGAGGATTCGATCCTCAGCGGCAAGACCGCAGCCGAACTCGTCAGGAAGAGAGCATCTACAATTCGCGTTCTGGCGTGACCGCGGGTTGGAACCTCGTCGTATCCTACGGCGACCTGTCCCCTCAAACCGGATATCGCACGCGCGTTCTCGGTGAACTCCAGCATCTGGATTCGGCCGGCGGACGGGATCCATTTCTCCTGCTCTTTGACCGGAATCCCGAACAATTCAGATTGGCGTTCCAATCGGCTCATGCCGCGATACCGCGGTCTGAAGTCGTCCGCTTCCTTTTTGAAGTGGAAACGATTTCCCGCAAGCAGCCCATTCGAGTGGTTCATGCCCACAATCTGTATTCGGCGGCCCTGGCATTGTCCACCAGGCGGTTCTACGGCTACCGGGTCGTTCTCGACTATCACGGCAGGATCCCCGAAGAATATGTCTTTCTGGGCAAGGGTGGCGAGCGATCGCGACGTCTATTGGAGTTTCTGGAGAAGTGGGTTCTCGAAAATGCGGATCACGTGATCGTGGTGTCGCGTGCACTCGGGCGCTACGTCATTAATCGTTACGATATTCCCGGATCAAAACTCTCGGTGATTCCATGCTGCGCCGATGCCGATCTCTTTCATATCGACTTCGACCTGCGGACAGGGACGCGCGAGGAACTCGGACTGTCGGATCGACTCGTCTGCACGCATCTGGGAAGCTTTTTCGAATGGTATGAATCCGAACTGCTCGTGCGGTCGTTCCTGGGAATATACGAACGTTATCCAGCGGCACACTTGTTGGCCATCACGCCTAACGCAGAGGCGGCTGCCGCTTTCCTCGCCCATCATCTTCCGTCAGGAACTTTCACCGTGACCTCCGCCGCACACACGCGTGTCCCCGCACTCTTGAATGCAACCGACCTTGGATTCCTCCTTCTACGGCCGTCACCCAATATCGAAACTTCGTCGCCGGCAAAATTCGCGGAGTACCTGAATTGCGGTGTTCCGGTTATCATCACCGGTGGCGTAGGCGACTTCTCAAGCCTTGTGGCCAATAAGAGGCTTGGCGAAGTTCTCAAGGAATCCATGGTGTCCGACAGGCTGCTCCAGACGGTTTCACAATCCCGAGGCGACATCGCCCAGCGGTGCGTTCAGGGTGGTCAGGAACTGACCTGGCAATTTCATCGAGATGCGGCAAAACACATCTTCTAGCAATGCGGGACGGTTTCTCCGGGAATTCCTCGCGCAACCCATGGCGACTGGCGCCATCGTTCCGAGTTCCAGCGGTTTGGCCAGTGAAATTGTCGCGAACCTGGATCTGGCGAACGCCAAAGCGGTCGTGGAATTTGGTCCGGGGACAGGCGCCTTCACCCCGTTCATCCTTCGCTCACTCAGTCACAGCACCAGATTCATCGCCATCGAAATCAACCCACGTCTTGCCGATTTGTTCCGAGTTCAACATCCGGACGTCGAGTTGTTTCAGGACTCCGTCGCCAATGCCAGATCCATTTGCACGCGTGCCGGAATTGAAATGGCGGATTGCATTGTCTCCGGCTTGCCATGGGCTGCATTTCCGGAAACGATGCAGGTGGAAATCCTGGACGAAATGATGCGCGTGCTTAAACCGGAAGGCCAGTTCGTAACGTTCGCCTACGTTCACGGATTGATTCTTCCTCCCGGGCGACGGTTCTCACGGATCCTGCCGAAGTATTTCCGGTCGATCTCAAAGAGTCCCATTGTCTGGAAGAATGTGCCGCCGGCGTTTGTCTACCGCTGTATAAGGTAGGGCATCGGCTCGGTTTCAAGTGGACGGATTAAAATTCCCCTCCTGAGTCAGGAGGGCACTCCGCGTACTTTGATTTCTTACGCGCTACTTTCCCTCGATGCCGTGTTTCTGCATGTAGTGCCGGAACGACCGGTAGGACATCCGAAGAAGTTCCGCCGCCTTCACTTGAACGCCGCCGCAGCGGTTGAGTGCTTCTTCGAGATAACTCTTCTGAAGGCTCGAGACGTATTCTTCCAGATCAAAGCCTTCATCGGGAATCGATCCAATGTTTCGCGGACGCAAATTTTCCGAAACGGTGTCCGGAAGATGCTGCGCCGATAGTTCATTCGACGTCTCGAGAATGTATGCACGTTCCATGGCGTTTTCCATTTCCCGCACATTTCCCGGCCAATCGTAGGCTTCCAGCTTTTTGAGCGCCTCATCGGTAATCCGCTGAATGTTCTTTCCCACAACACCGTTGAGCTTGGAAAGAAAATGATTCGCCAGAATCGGAATATCGTCGCGCCGGTGCCGCAGCGGCGGAATGTGAATGGGAATAACACGAATGCGGTAGTAGAGATCCTCTCGAAACTGATTCTCCGCGACCATTGCCGTCAAATCGCGATTTGTCGCAGCGATCACGCGGACATCGACCGAAATCTCGTCGGTGGCGCCGACTCGTCGAATCATCCGCTCCTGCAGGACCCGCAGCAGCTTCACCTGCATCGCGGTGCTGGTATCTCCAATTTCGTCGAGAAAGATGGTGCCCTTGTCTGCGACTTCAAACAGGCCTTTCTTGTTGGATGCGGCGCCGGTGAATGCGCCCTTCACGTAGCCGAACAGTTCACTCTCCAGTAGGGTTTCGGTAAATGCCCCGCAGTTCACGGAAACAAAAGCCCCATCGCCCCGCGGACTGTTGACGTGAATCGCCTTGGCGACAAGTTCCTTCCCGGTACCGCTCTCACCGGTGATCAGGACGGTACTGTTTGTTCCGCTCACGACTTCGATCATCTTGAAAAGTTCCTGCATCTTCTGGCTTCTGCCAACCAGATTGCCCATGCCATGGACTTTGCGGAACTCGCGGCGCAGGTAGGTGTTTTCCTCACGGAGCCGCCGGTTTTCGAGGGCACTGTAAACGACGAGCTTCAGTTCCTCGACAAAATTCTCGGTCTTGATGATGTAGTCGAACGCGCCCATTTTGAGCGCCTGAATAGCGGTCTCCGCACTTGCAAAAGCGGTCAACAGGATGAATTGCCCGTTGAAATTGTTGTTGCGAACCTCGCGCAGCAAATCGATGCCGGTCATGTCCGCCATATTGATGTCGGACACGATCAGGTCATAATCCACGCTCTTGCTGGAGGCGAGCGCGTCTTCAGCGCTTTTGACACTGGTGACCTCGAAGCCTTCTTTTTTCAGAACGATTTCCAGCAGCTCGCGTATGGACCGCTCGTCATCGACAATCAGGATTCTTGCGCGTGAGATCATTTCTTCAGGTCGACAAAAAATGTGGAGCCGGCGCCCTTGCGCGATTTCACGCCAATGACACCGTTGTGAGCCGCGACAATCTGGTAAACGATGGGTAGACCGAGGCCCGTGCCATTCTTGAATGAAGAGTGAAACGGCACGAAAAGATTCTTGATCTCCTGCTCGGTCATTCCGACTCCGGTGTCCTCGAATCGCACCTGGACGCCGTTTCGCGGTTCAACGCTGATCGTAAGTGTGCCTCCGTCCGGCATGGCTTTGAATGCATTCGTCGCGAGATTATAGAACACCTGGCGCATCATGCTCTCATCGACCATCGCAAAGACGGACTCCAGCCGCATCTCGATGGAATGAAGCCTGGATATTTCCGGGCTGTTTCGCATGAGGCAAACCATTTCGGAAATCAACACGGACAGATCCGTTTTGTGCAATTGCGGAGTAGGAGGCCGCGAGTACGACAGGAACTCCGATATCGTGCGGTTCAGTCGCTCGGTTTCCCGGGAAACGATATCGGCAAGGGTTTGCTGATCTGCATTCAGCTGGAGATCCGAATAGAGGAGCTTGAACGATCCGGTAATCGACGACAGCGGATTCCGAATTTCGTGTGCGATTGCGGCAGACAGATTGCCAATCGCCGCCATCTGTTCCTTCTGCCGGACCTGACGTTCCAACAGGCGGATTTCCGTCAGATCGTCGAAACACCACACATGCCCCGCCGTGTCCTTGTCGTCAATGATGATCGGCGAAACGGTGAAGCGCAGATAAATGTCCCTGCCATCCTTGCGTTTCGTCCAGACATCCGACTTAAACGACCCTGTGTCGGGTCGAATACCCGGAAACACGTCCCATATCAAATGGGTCATGACTTCCGGCGCACGGTGCGCGGTCATCTTCTCGGCGGCACGATTGAACAGGAATATTCTTCCTTCGACATCCGTCGTCACCAGCCCGCTGCCCATGCTGTCGACAATCCGGTCTCTGAATGCCTGCAGGAATGCCACCTGACCGGTGGACTTCTCCAACTCGGCTCCGGTCCTGCGCCAGTTCTCCGCCAGATAGTTGGAGAGGTACGCCACCGAACAGAATAGAAAAATGTTCAGGGCAATGATGAATTGAAGCGAGGACAGCGGATACTGGCCAAGCGAGGTGCTTGAAATATAGTTAAACTCGATCAGGTCCAGATGAGCAAAGTGCAGTAACGAACTGACGGTTCCTGCAAAGAATGCCCCGCGCTTTTCAAGCAGGATGCTCGCAACCACAATTTCGAGGTAGTACAGCGAGGAGAAGTAGCTGTCGACACCGCCGGTTCGATTGACCGTCCACGTGATGAGCAGCAGGTCGATGGCGATCTGGCCGTAAGCCTGCGCGGCGTAAGACTTGTTCCATCGCAGAAGGCTCCACCAGAGCATCGACAGGCCGGCAACCACAGACAACAACACCGTCATGTCGGTGGGATTGACGACCTTATAGTTGTCGATGAGATAAGAGACAGGGATCAGAACGGAGAATACGGCCAGGCGGACGTAGATCAGCCGAAGCAGCCACTTCGGCCGATCCATTAATGAGAGGGGCGTCCCGTTCACATCCTATTTGCTCAACTGGCTGACGAGCGAGAATATCGGCAGGTACATCGATATCACGATACCGCCGACAATGACACCAAGCACGACGATCATGACCGGTTCGAGAGCCGTCATCAAATCGCCCACAGCTGCGTCGACTTCCTGTTCGTAAAAGTCGGCAATTTTCGTCAACATCTTCTCGAGTGCGCCGGCCTGTTCGCCGACTCCGATCATGGACACAACCATGGACGGGAAAACACCGGACGCTTTCAGCGGCTCGACAATGGTCCGCCCTTCTTCAATGGCCCGTTTCACGCTCATGATGGCTTCTTCGATAATCGCGTTACCGGAAGTGTGCGCCGTGATATCCAGGCAATCCAGAATCGGCACGCCGCTGGCGATCAAAGTGGCCATCGTACGGGAGAACCGCGCAACTGCAATCTTGCGCATCAGGGGTCCAAAGATGGGCGCCTGGAGTATCAGGCCATCGACCATGTAACGGCCTTTCGGTGTCCTGTAGTAAGCCCGGAACGTTCCACCGAGAATAAAGAGGCCGATTATGACGAAGATGCCGTAACTGCCCACAAACTGGCTAGCGCCGATAACGATGCGTGTAGGCAATGGCAATTGCACCTGCATCCCGTTGAAGAGATCGGTAAACGCGGGAATGACCTTCCACAGAATCAGCGAGATCACAGCGCCGGCGATGAAGACGACCGCAATGGGGTAAACCATCGCCGACTGTACGGCACGTTTCAATTTGACGGCTTTTTCGATGTAGACCGACAGGCGCTGGAAAATCGTGTCGAGAATACCGCCGGACTCACCGGCCGCCACCATGTTCGTATACAGCTCATCGAATACTTTTGGTTGAGTCTTCATGGATGCGGCCAGGCTGTTTCCCGACTCGACCTCGCGTCGAACCGCATTGATTGAAGCGGCGAACTTCTTGTTGTCCTGGGTGTCGGCCAGAATCTCAAGACATTGCACCAGAGGGACACCGGAGTCGATCATCACCGAAAACTGGCGCGTGAACACGGCGACATCCTTCGGGGTTGGATTGCCTCCGATTTCAAATCTGGCCATGGTACCGCCAGCCGCCTTCTTTTCGGTGGCGTCTTTGAGGAATATCTGTTCGCGACGCAGTGCAATTGCCAGGGCCTGTTTGCTATCGGCAACACGCTCCCCGGTAACGACCTCACCCTGTCTGTTTCTACCTTCAAATGTGAAACTTGCCATGTGAACCTCAAGACCAGTTTCAAATCGGGACATGGTATTGAAAAGAAAAATCTGGTAGGGGGCAGACCGGGGTTGCCATACCATAAGGGCTCGCATGAAAGTACAGCCCAGGACCGCAAAGCTCTTCATCGCAGGGGCATTACTGCTGATACTGGCTTCCATCGTTTTCGCGCAGCAGGCCTATGATCTGAAGGGTTTTCTCAGCCCCGATAACCCCAATAGCATTGTGGTCAGCTCCGCTCTTTCGGCTCTTGTATTCTTGGTGACACTGGTATTCGGATTCGTCCTGGCACGAACGGTAGTGAAGGTCTGGACGGAGCGGAAGCAACAGAAACCCGGCTCCAAATTCAAAACCAGCCTGCTGATCTGGCTGGTTGCGTTGACGCTGCTTCCGGTCATCTGTGTGTTCGCCTATTCCTTCGGTCTTCTGAACCGCAGCATCGAAAAATGGCAGAGTGCACCGGTCGATCAGATCTTCGAAGCGACGGCTGAAAACAGACAACAATGGGACATCGAACACGAGGCCAATACGCGAGCCATCTTGATGCATCTGGGATCCGAAATCGATTCCCCCGATGACCTGGAATCGGCTCGAGACGCGTTCCAGCTGGATGCTCTCATGGTCATCGATCCCAGCGGTCATGTCGACAAACTTGCCGCGAAAAAGGGAGTCCCGATTCTGGGTATGGAGCGCGACGTCCTGGCAGCAATCGGTTCGAAAGATCAGGTATTCAAAGACCTCGATAATCCAAACGGCTGGCTCGGCGCATTGCGAGTGCAAGGCCGGAGCGGGCCCAAGGTGCTTGCGGCCATATTCCCGGAAGTCCAGGGAGTCGAAAGTAGCAATGCCAGAATATTCAAGGGAAAGCAGAGCTACGATGAACTCAAGCTGACTCAGAGAAGCTTTCGATCAACCTATCTGTCTTTGCTTGCGCTGATGACAGTTCTCGTGATGTTCGCTGCAGTGTGGATGGGATTGTTCATATCCAAGCGCATTACGGTTCCCATTGAAGCCCTGGCGGAAGCCACACGTGAGATTTCGGCCGGCAATCTCAACCACAGAGTAACGATGAAAGCCGACGACGAACTTGGATTGCTCGTCACGTTGTTCAACGACATGGCCGATCGACTCCAGGGCACGACCCGCGAACTGGAGAATCGCCGCCACTACATGGAAGTGATTCTTGAGAGTATCCCAACCGGCGTTATCTCCATCGACAGCTCTGGACACGTCCACACACTCAATCGCGCGGCTCGGACCATGTTCTCAGTTGAGACTGCGGCAACGCTCAACGACATCTTCAAGGGACCGGATCTTCGCGAAGTCTCCGCGCTGATTGACGATGCTGCAGAGACTTCGGTCACGCGGGAAATTGGCTTCGTCACTCCCGGCCGGCCCGGCCACAGCGCCGTGACTGCCGGCCGCCTGGCGACGGGCGGGACGGTGCTGGTGGTTGAAGACCTCACCGAAGTCGTGCGCGCACAGCGCGCGAGCGCGTGGCGGGAAGTGGCGCGGCGACTTGCCCACGAAATCAAGAACCCGCTGACACCGATTCTGCTTTCGGCGGAACGCATCACGCGCAATGTCGAGAAACTTCCGGCGGCGACTCCGCGCGTGACCACCGTAATCCGGGAATGCGTCGATCTGATTCTGGACGAAGTATCCAGCCTGAAGAATCTCGTGGACGAATTCGTCCGCTTTGCACGGCTCCCGACTGTGGCCCGGCTGCCCAGCAGCCTGCGCGATCTCGTCGAGAAAACGATGACTCTCTATGAGGGTCGCATGGAGGGAGTCGCCGCAACGATTGCTTTACCGGAAGATCTGCCCCTGGTTCTCATCGATCCCATGCAGATGAAACGCGTGCTGATCAACCTCATCGACAACGCCCTCGATGCGTTGTCCGACCAACACGACAATGCCATTCCTCGAACATTGAGTATCATTGCGGATCTTGCACGCGACGGCACCATGGTTCGCCTGACCATTGCAGATACCGGACGCGGCATCACCGCCGAGGATCGAGAGCGTTTGTTCACACCGTACTTTTCAACGCGGAAGGAAGGAACGGGCCTCGGCCTCTCCATCGTGAGCCGCATCATTGCAGATCACGGAGGATACATTGGAGCCGAATCCAACTCACCGCGAGGTACTCGGTTCGTTATCGAAATACCAGTATGTCTAGAATCCTCATTGTCGACGACGAACCAGGCATCCGCCAGTCGCTGAAGGGAGCCTTCGAAGACGAAGGCTTCTCCACGGAAACAGTCGCCAGCGGCGAAGAGTGTCTTCGCAAGCTGGAAGAGTCTCCATGCGATCTCGTCCTGCTGGATATCTGGCTACCCGGCATCGATGGGCTGGAGACGCTGCGCCGACTGCGCGAACGCTATCCGGAAATAAGAGTGATCATGATCTCCGGCCACGCCACCATCGCGACGGCTGTCACGGCAACCAAGCTGGGCGCGTACGATTTCATCGAAAAACCACTTTCGCTGGAACACACGCTGCTGATCGCCCGGAACGCGCTGTCGCATCGCCGGCTGGAACAGGCCCACGACATGCTCCGCCATCAACTCGAAGATCGGTTCCATATCGTCGGCGAAAGCATTCCGATCAAAGCCCTCCGAAAACAGATTGGCGTGGTGGCCCCGACCAACAGCCGTGTGCTGATTTACGGAGAAAGCGGGACCGGAAAGGAGCTCGTTGGCAGAAACATTCATTTCCTCAGCAAGCGGACCAATTCGCCGTTTGTCGAAGTCAATTGCGCTGCCATCCCGGAAGAGCTGATCGAAAGCGAACTGTTCGGTCACACCAAAGGTTCTTTCACCGGCGCCAGCGATGCGAAGAAAGGCAAGTTTGAGCTGGCGGATGGCGGCACGCTGTTTCTCGACGAAATCGGAGACATGACGCTCAAGACCCAGGCGAAAGTTCTGAGAGCCGTCGAAGACCAGCGGTTCCAGCCCATTGGCGCTCCGGCGACGGTCCATGTGGACGTACGAGTGGTCGCAGCCACGAATAAAAACCTCACGGTGGAAATTGCCAACGGCCGGTTTCGCGAGGACCTTTTCTACCGTCTCAATGTGATTCCGTTTTTTGTGCCGCCGTTGCGCGAGCGACGGGAAGATATTCCAGTGCTTGCGCGCTACTTCATGCAGATGTTCACGACCGAGCATGGGAGAGGACCCAAGGAGTTCATGCCGGAGGCTTTGGATTTGATGACGGATTACTCGTGGCCTGGAAACGTGCGGGAACTGCGAAATGAAGTCGAACGGCTGGTGATCATGGTTCAGGAAACCTGCATCGAGCCGCGGGATCTGTCGCTTCCGAACGGAACGTCATCGGCGCCGGCGTCGAATCTTCACGAGGCGCGCGCGCAGTTTGAGAAGGAATTCATCCTGTCGAAGCTCAATGAAAACAACTGGAACATCACGCAGACGGCGAAGCAGCTCGGGCTGGAGCGAAGCTACCTGTATCGCAAAATGAAGATGTACGGGATCGAGAAGTAGAAAGGCCGCCGAAGGGCACGAGAGTTTCAATCGAATCCCTCTCCCACAGGGAGAGGGTGCCGCCCATCTTTGATGGGCGGCGGGTGAGGGAATCAATTTTCGAAACAACTCCAAACCGGATTCCCTCATCCGCCGCTTCGCGGCACCTTCTCCCTGAGGGAGAAGGATTCTCTCTACAGCTCGTACGTCGCGTCCAGCGTGATTTTCGTATTCAGCAGTTTTGAAATCGGGCACCCCGCCTTGGCATTATTCGCAGCCGTTTCCACCGCCGTGCGATTGGCACCCGGCGCCTGGATTTTCACCGTGAGATGGCTCGACGTGACGGCGAAACCGCCATCAGTCTTCTCCAGAGTTACTGTTGCGGTTGAAGCGATATTCTTTGCCGTGATGCTGGCCTCTCCGAGCTGGGCCGAAAGCGCCATGGCGAAACATCCGGCGTGGGCCGCGGCGATCAACTCTTCGGGAGTGGTCCCCTTCGCGCCTTCAAAGCGCATGCTGAACGAATACGGCACATTCGACAACACGCCGCTGTCGGCCGATATCGTTCCCTTTCCATCCTTGAGTCCGCCCTGCCACACCGCTGATGCCTTACTTTTCATGTTTTCCTCCTGATGTTAATTCCGTTATAAGCTGACGGGAAAGCATAACATTCCCTCGGAGGTGTACGATGCCCTACATCAATGGCCACACAGTAACCCTTGACGAAAAGAACCAGACCATGGTGCTGAATCCCGCCGACGGCAAGCCGGTCGCAAAGGTCTCTATGGCGGGGCCGGCGGAAATGACTCAGGCGATCGACGCCGCAGAGGCCGCCAGCGTGACCTGGGGCAACACGCCGCCCGCTGCGCGTGAAATTGTCCTGATTCGCGCCGCTGAGATCCTGGAAGCCAAACGACAGGAAATTGTCGACGTCCTCATCGATGAGGCGGGTTCCACGTTTGGCAAAGCGCAGTTCGAGGTATCGTTCACGGTGAATATGGTCCGCGCCTCCGCTGGAGAAGCGCGCCGCATCTTTGGACAGACGATGCCTTCCGACATGCCGGGCCTGATATCGCTCGCGATTCGGCGTCCGCTGGGTGTTGTTGCCGGAATTGCGCCGTTCAACTTCCCTCTGATTCTGAGCACGAAAAAAGTCTGCATGGCGCTGGCCGCCGGCAATGCGTTCATCCTGAAACCGTCAGAAGAGACTTCGCTGCTCGGAATGAAGATCGCGGAGGTCTTTCACGAAGCGGGTCTTCCCGCCGGAGTCCTGAACGTGGTGCCCGGCGATGGACCAACCCTGGGTGAAGTGCTCGTCAAGGATCCGCGCGTGAAGCTGGTGTGGTTCACCGGATCCTCCGCAGTTGGGCGCGAGATCGCCATTCAATGCGCTTCCAACCGCAAAAAGGTCACGCTGGAAATGGGCGGCAAAAGTCCTCTCGTTGTCCTTAAGGATGCGGATGTGGACTATGCCGTCAACACGGCATGTTTCGGATTGTTCATTCATCAGGGCCAAATCTGCATGGCGGGCTCGCGCATTATTGTCGAAGCGCCGATCTACAACACATTTGTCGAGAAGCTGGTTGCCAAGGTGAAGACGCTGCAGGTTGGAAATCCGCGGGACCCGCACACGGTGATCGGACCGCTGATCCGCGCATCGCAATGCGGATTCATCGACAGCCGAATCAAGTCGTCGGTCAAGGCGGGAGCCCGCGTCATGTGCGGCGGCACATTCTCGGGAAATTTCTTCCAGCCCACCGTCATCGCCGATGTGGTTCCGGGTATGGAAGTCTTTCGCGATGAACTGTTCGGGCCCGTAGCCAGCGTGATCAAAGCCGATAACGCGGATCACGCGCTGAAGCTGGCAAACGACACCAGCTACGGATTGTCATCGGCGGTCCTGACCAACGATCTGCAACTCGCGATGAAATTCGCCATGGAGCTCGAAGCCGGAATGGTGCACATCAACAGCTCCACGATTCACGACGAGCAGCATATTCCATTTGGCGGAGTGAAGAATTCCGGGCTGGGACGCGAAGGCGGACAGTGGTCGATGGAAGAGCTCACCGAAGTGAAGTGGATTACGATTCAAATGGGTCAGGCGCACTACCCGTTTTAGGAAGGCGCTCGAAGCGCATCCGCAGTTGGATTCAAAGAGGGCGGGAAGAATCCTCGACGGCCGCACGTATGACGAGCGGCCGTCGAGAAACGGATTGTTGCTACGGAGTAGCGGGCGCCTTGTAGCGGCCGTTGAAGATGGCGCGCCCAAGGACTTTTCCTTCCATGGCCGTCAGCGCGGCAGCCTTATCGGCCATGTCCGCGATGGTGACCGGCGCGTTCAGCGCATACAACGTCAAGGTGTAGTGATGCGGCGGTCCTGCAGCCGGAGCGCCAGGCCCGCGGTATGCGGTGGTTTGCTTCGCGCCTGCGGGCAGGTTCGGCATCGGTCCGCCTGCTCCTTCAGGAAGAGAGGTCGTCGTCGCGGGAATCTTCGCGACCACCCAATGTGTAATGTCGCCTGTTGGCGAATTCGAACCACGCGGAGACACGGGCTCCGGATCATTCATAATGAGCAGGAATTCCACAGTACCCATAGGCACGTTGCTCCACGTGAGCTGCGGAGAAATGCTCTGCCCGGCGCCAGCGTGCTTCACCGGGATCTCGCCGCCGTCTTGCCATGACGTACTCGTCAAAGTGAACCCTGGAGTGGCCGGTGCGCCGCCGCCCCGTCCGCCACCGCCGCCAGCACCTCCGCGTCCCTGTCCGCCGCCGCCTGCCGGAGCTTGCTGCG
>Ga0209488_10000731_pt1 | contig 27925 bp, 21 predicted proteins | sample Rivendell_Oct201_8_FD_188349 | JGI IMG/M metagenome (GOLD analysis project Ga0209488, IMG submission 188349) | Vadose zone soil microbial communities from the Eel River Critical Zone Observatory, Northern California, USA -... | ecosystem: Environmental > Terrestrial > Soil > Vadose zone >...
GCCACGATTCGCAGCGGCTCGGTGACGGCGCCGTAGCGGTATTCGTAGTGCAGCGCGGTGCTGGCGGTAGCCGGCGCGTTGCCTTCCAGCAGTTCGAGGTTGCCCGAGCGCACCGACGTCGTCCGCCAGCTCCACGGCTGGTTGTGCGGATAACCGGCGCCGAGGTACGGGACGAACGTCATGCCGTCGTGGAAGCTGGCCTTGTAGTCGTCACCGGCGGCCCAGATGCCGTAGGCGATGCCGAGGTCGGGCGCGGCGGTGTGGATCGGCGTCAGCAGCGGCTGCGGCCGCGGCGGCAGCTGGCCGCGCGCAGCGAACGCCTGCAGCTCGGCCGCGTCCTGGCCGGGCGCGTTCTGCGGGGCCACGGGGGCGGGACGGCGTGCGGCGCCCGGGCCGGCATCGGGACTCTGGGCGACCATGGGCATCGCCAGAGAGAAAGTGAGCACGGGTAGGATGCGAAGGTAGTTCATGCGGGTTCTCCTGACTTGGGGACTCATATTGGATGCAGCGACCGGGGACAGAACCAGCGACCGGTGGATCGCAACCAAAAATCCCGCAGCCTTCGTCACGCCCCGGGAGAATCCCCTGCTCGGCCCTTCCTTGCTTCGGTCTGCCCGAACCGGCAGCGCCGGCGCGGCTGCGCTGGTTACATTCGACGGCGCAAGCCCTGCCACCCGACGCCCGCCGATGCCAAGAAACCAGGAGCCGTCCTCCGGCCGCCCCGTCGCCGCCTCCAAGGTGGAGATGACGGAGATCGCCTTCCCGAACGATGCCAATGCGCTCGGCAACGTGATGGGCGGCCGCGTCATGCAGTGGATCGACATCTGTGCCGCGGTCGCCGCCGGCCGGCACGCGCGGACACCGGTCGTGACCGCGAGCGTCGACCGCATCGATTTCGTCAATCCGGTGCCGCTCGGCGGGGTGATCGTGCTGCTGGCCGCGGTCAACTTCACCGGCCGCACGTCGATGGAGGTCGGCGTCAAGGTGTGGCAGGAGGACCGCGCCACCGGCGCGCGCAGGCACGTGGTGTCGGCCTACCTGACGTTCGTGGCCCTGGATCCGCACAGCCAGCAGCCGACGGCGGTGCTGCCGGTGGTTCCCGAGACCGCCGACGAGCGGCGGCGGTTCGACGATGGCCGGCGACGGCGGCAGGCGCGACTGCAGCAGCGGGCCAGGCCGGCGAGCGGCTGACGGTTGCGCCCGGTGTCCCGGATCCCGGCGGCACCAGGAGGCGCCACGAAAAGCCGCTACTGCCTTCCGTGGCGGCTGCAACCCGGTAGATTCCTCCGCCCCGATGACGGGCCGACCATCGATGTTCGCGGACTTCAGCGACAAGACCATCCAGGCGATCAAGCGCGCCGAGGAACTGGCCGCGAAGATGAAGGACGAGTCGGTGGCGACCGGCCACCTGATCTATGGCCTGACGTTCGACCGCAGCGTCTCGCTCTACCACATCTTCCTCGACCTCAACGTCGATCCGGAGATGTTCGCGACCGAGATGCAGAAGATGCCGCGTGAACCGGTGGTGCCCAACGGTCCCTACAACCGGCACGTGCAGACGGTGTTCTCGCGCTCGCGCGAAGCGGCGCAGCAGCTCGGCTGCAAGCAGGTGGAGCCCGAGCACATGGCGCTGGCGCTGATGTCGGTCAAGGCCGGTTCGTGCTACGAGACGCTGAAGGAGTTCTCCGTCGACCCGACCTACGTCACCGCGTTGATCATGCAGGCGATGGGCCTGGAGCCGGAGCAGGCGCCCGACTGGTTTTGAACCGGGTCGCTCGCGCGCCCACGGCGGTGGCGTCGGCAACTGGCGGATCGGGCTGGGCTACTGCAGGCTCGCGCGCCGCTGCCACTCGATCTCTTCGATCGCCTTCGCCAGTTCTTCGGGCGTGCGCACCACCGAGCGCGTGGTCTTGCCGACCGTGATGTAGACCACCGGCTCGGCTTCGACGCGGTAGCCCGAGCGGCCGATCAGGATCGGATCGTGCCGCGGATCGAGCAGCTGCACGATGCGGGAGGGCACGTAGGTGGCGAGCGCGGCGCGGCGCAGCTGCTCGGCGGCGGCCGAGTCGCGGTGGCCGACGATCGTCAGGAACAACGGCTCGTAGAAGATCAGGTCGACCGCGCGACCGTAGCCGGCGACGTAGTAGCCGTACTCCTTGTAGTCGTTGGCGAACGCCTCGAGCGTGCTGATCGCTTCGCGGTAGAACTCGGGCCGCCGCGACAGGTAGCCGAGCCGCACCAGCGATTCGGCCATCACCGCGTTCTCGAGGATCGAACGGTTGCGCCGGCGCATCGGCCCCTGGCTGCGCGGGTCGTGCAGGATGTCGTAGAAGCCGCCGCCGGGCGCCTGCTGGCGCGCGATCGCCTGTTCGGCGATGCGTTCCGCCGGCAGCAGCAGGTCGGCGTCGCCGGTATTCTGCGACGCGTCGATCAGCGCCCGGATCAGGTAGGCCTGGTCCGACAACATGCCCGGCAGGTGGTAGGTGCCGTCCCAGTAGTGGTAGACCTCGTTGCCGTCGAACAGGTTCTCCAGCTGGAAGCGCAGCGCGACCATCGCCTGCTCGCGCCACTCCGGCCGGCCGAGCACGGCGCTGGCCTTGAACAGGCCGCTGATCACCAGCGCGTTGGCGTTGGCGTAGATCGTGCGGTCCTGCACCGGCGGGCTGCGCCGGCCGCGACCCTTCTGGTCGAGGTTGTAGTAGTCCTGGTCGCCGTCCTGGCTGCCGTAGAACGCGCCGGTGGCGTCGTCGCGCATGAACTTCAGCATCCAGTCGACGATGCCCTCGGCGGCGCGGCGGTAGCTGGCCTTGCCGAGCAGCTGGAACGCTTCGAGGCAGGCGCGCAGCACCTTGGCGTTCTGGTCGAGCAGCTTCTCGAAGTTGGGGCTGCGCCAGTCCGGGGTCTTGGAGAAGCGGAACAAGCCGCCGTCGGTGATGTCGTGCAGCGGGCTCTCGAGCATGTGGTCGAGCGTCAGCGTGACGACTTCGCGCATGCGTTCGTCGTTGCGCTTGGCCACCTGCACGAGCGCGAAGTCGATCGCCTCCGGGTGCGGGAACTTGGGGCCGTTGCCCCAGCCGCCGTAGCGGTGGTCGAGCTTCTCGTAGATCGCGTCGGTGACGTCCTCGACCATCTGCCGCGCCAGGCGGCCGCGGACATCGGGCGCGCGCTCGGTCTTCTGCAGCCAGAGATCCTTGATGCCCTCCTGGATGTCGGCGCGGCGGTCGCGCCAGTACGCGCGCACCTTCTCCAGCCGCGCCAGCAGCTGCGCCGGCGTCAGGAACGTGTCGTTGTTGATCAGGTCGCCGCCCGGGGTCAGCCAGGCGATCGTCGGCCAGCCGCCGGCGCTGTAGCGCTCGTTGACGTCGGGTCGGCGCTCGGCGTCGACCAGCACCGGCACGAAGGCCTCGCGCACCAGCGCGGTGACTGCCGGGTCGGCAAAGCTGGTCGCGAGCAGCTCCTTGCAGTGATGGCACCACGGCACCGTGAGCACCATGACGATGGGCCGTTCGGCGGCCTTGGCGCGCTGCAGCGCGTCAGCATCGAACTCGAGCCAGGCAAGAGGTTCGTTCATCGCAGATGCGGCCGAAGCGACCGGGACCTGGTCCAGGACTTTACTTCGCACCAGGTCGCCGAGTACCGCTTCTCATCGTCCATGGCTGGTGGCGACGTTGAGTCACCGTTGGCGGCGGCTGCCCTGGTGCTCCCGGGCGCCGGCCGCTGTCGGTCAGGCATCTCCGTCCGGCGGCAGCACGCGCACGGTGGTGACGTCGGGTCGATAGACGTAGATGCCCTCGAGCGACGGCAGCGACGACAGCGACGGCTCCTGCGGCGCCGCCGGTCGCGGCGCCGGCGTGAACGGCAGCCGGGGAGCGTCGGCCCACAGGTCTTCGAGGCGGTAGAAGGCGCGTGCCTGGGCGGTGAACAGTTGCACCACCACCTCGTCGAAGTCGAGCAGCACCCAGCCGCTGGATTCGGAGTCGCTGGCGCCGCGGTTGAGCCGTCGCCGGCCGTGCTGGCGCAGCGCCGCCTGGTCGAGGTCGCGGTGCAGGGCGAGCGCGTGGCGGGTGTTGCGTACCGTGGCGATGAGGAAGTAGTCGGCGATCACCAGCTGCCCGGAGATGTCCAGGATGGTGATCTGTTCGGCGAGCTTCTCGTCGAGCAACCGCGCGAGGTCGAGCGCGAACTGCCGCGTCGCGGGCGAAGGTGATCGGGGCAGCGTCCTGCCGGCATGGGCAGGAGCAACGGGAAGACGCTCGGGAATTGGTTTGGCCAATGCTCGCGGAAGGATAGCCGATGGCAGCTGTCTGGGCAGCCCCGTCGGCGCCGGGTCAGGACTAGAACAGCGGTATCGCCAGGACCGAGACGATTGCCATCAGTTTGATCAGGATGTTTATCGACGGTCCGGCCGTGTCCTTGAATGGATCGCCGACCGTATCGCCGACCACGGCGGCCCGGTGCACGTCGCTGCCCTTGCCGCCGAGCTGTCCGCTCTCGATCAATTTCCTGGCGTTGTGCCAGGCGCCGCCGGCATTGGCCATGAACAGCGCCAGCATCACGCCCGACACCAAGGACCCCGCCAGCAGACCGCCGACCGCGACCTTGCCGAAGATCATGCCGCACGCCACTGGCGCGATCACCGCCAGCAGGCCGGGCATGACCATCTGTCGCAGTGCGCCCCTGGTCGAGACCTCGACGCAACGGCCGTACTCCGGCTCGGCGTTGCCCTCGCTCAGGCCCTTGATCTCGCGGAACTGCCGACGAACTTCCTCGACCAGCGCGTTGGCCGCCCGGCCGACCGCCCGCAACGCCATCGACGAGAACACGAACGGCAGCATCGCGCCGATCAACAGGCCCATCAGTACGCGCGCGTCGTCGAGCCGCAGGTCGACCCTGGCCGTCTGCTTGAAGGCGGAGAACAGCGCCAGTGCGGTCAGCGCGGCCGCGCCGATCGCGAAGCCCTTGCCGATCGCAGCGGCGGTCTTGCCGGCTGCATCCAGCACGGCGGTGCGCTGCTGCACCGACGGATCCTGGTGCGTCATCGCGGCGAGGCCGCCGGCATTGTCGGCGACCGGGCCATAGGCATCGACGCCGAGCCTGATGCCGAGCGTGCTCGACATGCCGACCGCGGCGATGCAGATGCCGTAGATGCCGGCCAGCGCGTTGCAGGTCCAGATGCCGACCGCCAGCAGCAGCACCGGGATCCACGTCGATGCCATGCCGGTGACCAGACCCTGGATGATGTTGGCGGCGGCACCGGTCTTCGACTGCTGGGCGATCTCCTGCGTCGGCGCCATCTGCTCCGCGGTGTAGTACTCGGTGACCTTGCCGATCACGACGCCGAGCACGAGGCCGATGACCATCGCGAAGTAGACGTACCAGGGCGACGCCGTGATGCTGCCGCCGGCATCGAGCAACGGCTGCGGCCTGATCAGCAGGGTGATCAGCGCGCCACCGACCACCAGCGCGGCCGCCGCCGCGATCAAGCCGTTGAACAGCGCGGCGCCGAGACTGTCGGCCGCGTCGGCCCTGACCGTCTTGGTGCCGAGGAAGCTGGCACCGACGCCGACCGCGCACAACACCACCGGATAGATCATCAGGGCGGCGCGGCCGTCGGCGTCGCCGGCCTTGCCCAGCCAGGAGCCGAGCAGCGCGCAGGCGATGATCGCGCCGACCTGGCTCTCGAACAGGTCGGCGCCCATGCCGGCGACGTCGCTGACGTTGTTGCCGACACTGCCGGCGATCACGGCCGGGTTGCGTGGGTCGCCGGCGGGCGGGGCGGCTTCACTGTTGCCGATCCGTTCGCCGCCGACGTCAGCGGCCTTGCGGTAGATCCCGCCGCCGACGCGCGCGAACAGCGCGATCGAGCTGGCGCCGAAGCTGAAGCCGAGCACGTACTGGATGCCGTCGGCACGGTACAGCTCGAGCAGCACGGTGATGCCGATCAGGCCGAAGCCGACGACGGTCATGCCCATGACCGTGCCCGACTTGAACGCGACGTCGAGCGCTTGACCGAGACTGGTCTTGGCCGCCTGCGTGGCGCGCACCGCGGCGCGGGTCGAGCAGTGCATGCCGAAGAAGCCGGCACCGGCCGAGGCCGTGGCGCCGAGCAGGAACGCGATCGCGGTGCGCACGCCGAGGCCGTTGCTGGCGTCACCGAGGCACAGCAGCAGCGCCACCGCGCCGGCGAACACGCAGAGCCAGCGGTACTCGGCGTACAGGAACGCGCGCCCGCCTTCCTGCACGGCGCGGGCGATCTTCTGCATCGCCTCGTCGCCCGGGTCCTGCTGCATGATCTGCTGGAACAGCGTCACCGCGTAGTAGACGGCGCCGGTGGCGATCAGCAGGGAGAGGATGTTCCAGAGATCGAACATGGCGGTGGTGGTCGGGCGTGGCCGCGGCGGCCGGGAAAGGGCGGGGGACGATACCGGCGTGCCGAGGGCGCCACAAGTTCACGCGCCGCGCGGTCGGCGCGCGCGGACTAGGATGCGGGCGTGTCCGGCGGCGGCAGCGCGCCGGTGATCGGCGGTTCGGGGCCGACGAGCGGCTCGGCCACCTCGCTCTTCGGTTGTACGCGCGGCTCGATGAACGTCTCGCCGGGCACGGCCAGCGCGCGCCGGCGCCGCCGCTGGCGGCGCGCCATCCAGAACCACGCCAGCAGCAGCAGGGTGGCGCCGACCGCGCTCCACAATATGCCGCGCTCGAGCCGCTGCATCTTGTCGATCAGGTCGTCGATCACGCCGGCGCTGTGCCGGCCGAGCAGCGTCAGCAGCGGCACGATCACGACGATGCCGGCGCCATCGAGCAGCAGGAAGCGCAGCCACGACAGCTTCATCGCGCCGGCGGTGAAGAACGCCACCACGCGGATGCCGGGCACGAACCGCGCGACGATGATCACCATGTCGCCGCGGCGGCGGAACCATCGATCGAACTTCGCCAGCCGCTGCTTGGTCACCACCAGGCGCAACGGCCGCAGGCGCAACAGCCGCACGCCGAACACGCGGCCGAGCGTGTACGGGATCAGGTCGCCGGTCAGGATGCCGCCGGCGCACCAGCACATCATCACCCACAGCTGCGCCTTGTCCGGCACCTTGGCGCACACGTAGCCGCCGGCGATCAGCACCAGTTCTTCCGGCAGCGGCAGCCCGAGCCCGCACAGCACGAACACCAGCGCCACCCCGATGTACGGGTAGTTGGTGATCCACTGCACGAGGGCGTCGAAGTCCATGACTTCAGCGGGGCAGGGCCAGCAGCGGCGCCAGCGCCGGATCAGCCCGCAGTTGTGCGAGCGGCACCGCCTGCGGGTCGGCGACGAACGCGCGCAGCCGGCCGAGCGTCGCCTGCCAGGCAGCGCGCGCGTCGTCGTCGGTGACCTGGCCGACGGCGGCCAGCGCCAGGTCGGCGACCGCGATCGCCGACGCGCGAGCATCCGCACGCAGCAGCGCCGCGCACAGCCGCGGCGCGGCGAAGATCCGCTGCTCGCGCACCGTACGGCCGGCGCCGTGCTGCACGGCCTCGGCCAGGTAGCCGTCGGCGATGACCGCGGCATCGGCGCCGAGGCCCTCGGTCGGCGAGCGCAGCAGTTCGGCGAACGCCGGATCGTGCCGCGCCGCCAGTTCGACCAGGAATGCCATGCTCTCCAGCAGATCGACCTGACGATCGGGTCGGCGGTGCTTCACCTCCTGCAGCCAGGTCAGCGACGCGCGCAGCCGCTGCAGCGTGGCGCGGGCCCGGGCCTGTGGCTCGGCCGCCGCCTGGCCGCCGTCGAGCGTCCAGCGGTAGGCGAACAACACGTGGCCGTCGGTCCAGCGCGGCAGCCACTGCAGCAGCGTGCGCGCCCGGTCGAAGGTCTCGCCCTCGTCGCCGCGGCGCCGGGCCGCCTCCAGCGAGCGCCACAGAAAGGGCAGCACCAGCGGCCGGATCGCGCCGCGCAGCGCCATGGTGGCCGCCGCGAAGTCCGGCGGCGCCACGGCGAACGCCGCCGCCATGCTGGCGATCGCCGACACCAGCCACGGTGAGCGCTTCATCGCCGGCTCCTTCTGCGTACGAGCATGGCCAGGATCATCACCAGCACGCCGCCTGCGAGGGAAGGGATCGCGCTGTGGAAAACCGGTTCGCCCGGCAGCCAGTGACCGCGCAGACACGCGGTGATGGCGTCGGTCGTCGGGGTCAGCTCGCCGAGCGTGGTCACCAGCAGCATGGTCACGGTCACCGCCAGGTTGACGGGCAACGAAGTGGACGGCGCGAGCAGCATCGCTGTCGCCAGTGCCAGGAATGCCGGCAGCAGCCAGACGGCGCACCCGAACATCAGGTTGAGTGCGGTCGACCGCGCGTTGGCGGCCACCGCCACCACCGCACCGGGTGGAAATGCCAACGGCACGTTGCCGCCGCTGCGCCGCAGTTCGATCAGCTGCAGCCGCCGCGGCGCGAACACCAGGATGTGCTCGGCGTCGTTGCCGGACACCTCGACGCGCTCGCCGAGCGGCTGGCCGTCGGCCAGCACTTCCAGCGCGGTCGGCACCGGCTGGTCGCCGGGCATGAACGCGGCGGGATGCAGGTGCAGCTCGGCAACCTCGACTTCGCGGTCGAGCCGGAACTGCACGGTCGTGCGCGCCCCGGCCAGCAGCGGTTGGCCGCTGCTGCAGACCAGCGGCAGGAACGCGCGCGGTGCTGGCAGTCGCGGCAACAGCAGCGGCGCCGCCAACGCGATCGCCGTGGTCGCGAGCAGCAGCGCGGCCAGCGTCCCGGCGGTCGCCGCGCCGCAGCCGCGCAGCACCCCGGGCGCGATCCGCAGCACCCAGTCGGCGCCGTCCTGACCGGTGGCGAACGCGGGCCAGTCGTCGACCGCGCCGAGGCAGGCGACCAGCGCGGTGACGAACAGCACGACGTGCAGCCACGGCCCGGCGGCAGCCGCCGTGTCGTTGGCATCGCCACCCGACAGACTGCGGCCGGCGTTCGCGCTCAGCAGCAGCAACGGCACGACGACGAGCAGCCGGCGCAACGTTGCCCGGCAGGCGAACCAGACGGTGTTCACGCCTGCTGCCGGCCGCTGCCGCTCCCGTTGCCGCCCGGGCGCAGGCGGCGGAACAGAGCGAACAGATGCTGACGCGTGCGCTCGGTGCGCACGACTTCGCCGCCGCTCCGGCGCACGACTTCGGTCACCGCCTGCAGGCCCGCGGCGTCGACGCCGCGCACCACCACCGCCGTGGCATCGGTGCCGAGCAACTGATCGAACGTGCCGCGCGCGCGCAGTTCGCCGTCGGCGAGCACGATGACTTCGCTGCACACCTGTTCGACCTCCTGCAGGTGGTGGCTGGCCAGCAGCACGCAGCAGCCGGCCTGCGCCAGTTCCTGCAGGATCGTCATCACCACCGCCGAACCGAGCGGATCGAGACCGGCGGTCGGTTCGTCGAGCAGCAGCACGCGCGGCTCCGGCAGCAGTGCGGCGGCGATCGCCAGCCGCTTCTGCATGCCGGTGCTGAAGCTGCGCAGCGGCCGGCGGCCGGTGCCGAGCAGGTCGAGCCGTTCGAGCAGCGCCTGGGCGCGCGCGGTCGCGGCCGCCGCCGGCAGCTGCAGCAGGGCACCCATGTAGCGGAGGAACTGCAGGGCCGACAGGGCGCCGAACGGCAGCGGGCCGTCGGGCAGGAACGACAGCGCCCGGCGCAGCGCCCGGTCGTGCGGCGGCAGGTCGAGCACGCGCACGGTGCCGGTGGTCGGCCGCTGCAGCCCGGCGATCGCGCGCAGCAGCGTGGTCTTGCCCGAGCCGTTCGGCCCGAGTACGCCGAGCACGGCGCCGGCTGCGACCTCGAGATCGAGCGGGCGCAGCGCCTGCACCGGCGGCCGGCGGAAGCCGCCGGGATAGGTCACCGACAGCCGTTGCAGCGAGATGGCGACCGCCATGGCGCGGCGATGCTATCCTTCCGGCCCTCCGATTCCCGACCCAGCTGCACCTTGAGCGGTTTCCTCGTGTTCACCGACGGCCGGCGCCAGCCCGTGCGCGACGGCATGACTCTCGGTCGCGTCGCCGGCAACGACGTCGTGGTCGACGACACCAAGGCCTCGCGCAAGCACGCGCGGGTGATCGTCGCCGGCGGCGTGGTCGAGATCGAAGACCTCGGCAGCAGCAACGGCACGCAGTTGAACGGCCGGCCGGTGACGCGGCGCGTGCTGCGCGCCGGCGACGCGATCCAGATCGGCGCGACGGTGATCCGGTTCGAGGAAGCCGGTGCCGCGGCTGCCGGCGGCGGCGGCAGTGCCGTGGACGACGTCGATCTGTTCGGCGACTCGACGGCACCGGCATCACCATCGGCGCCACCGGCCAGGGCTGCGCCACCACCGGCCATCGCGCACCCTGCGCCAGCACCATCACCACCGGCCTTTGCGCACCCTGCGCCACCGCCGCCGCGAGTACCACCGGTCGCCGCGCGTGCTGCACCGCCACCCACTCCGCCACCGGCAGCACCGCCACCGCCCGCCAACGTCGTCGAGTTCGAGGACGAAGTCGTGCAGGTGCGCGCCTCGACCACGCCGGCACGTCCATCGCCGCCGGCGGCCGCCGGCGCACCGAAGCTGGAGATCAGGCAGCGCGTTCTGCAGTTCAGCCACAAGAAGGTCGGGACCAGTCCGCTCGGCGACGACCTCGCGCAGATGTCGGGCGGGACGCGGGCGCTGGTGTTCGCGATCGTGCTGCTGGCCGCCGGGGGCATCGCCTGGCTGATGATGTACCTGGTCAGCTGAGCCGTTCAGCAGCACCGCGGTCGCGATCGATCGACGATCCCGCATCGAGCACGATCCTGGCGACCGACCTGCGGACCATGCGTGCCGGTCGCCGGCTCCGGCGCTAGACTCACGGCCATGAGGGAGTCCCTCCGTCACGTGCTCTCGGCACCGGCATGTCTGATGGCGTTCGCCCTCGGCGCAGTGGCCCAGGCACCGCGCGACACGAAGATGGTCGAGTACAAGAAGCGCGTCGAGCACCACTACGTCGAGGCGGCGCAGAACTATGTCGACATCGCCTGGTGGAGTCGCAAGGTCGGCCTCGTGCCGCAGGCGACGACGTTGTTCCTGCGCGCCAAGGAGGCGGGACAGGGGCGGCACCAGATGGCCGACAACCTGGTGTCGTGGATGGACCAGCTCGGCGACGGATTCTGGCGTGTCCGGCCGAAGCGGCCGCCGCACCAGCTGGTCGCCGAATGTGCACGGCGGGTCCGCATCGCCGACAAAGAGGTGCGCAAGAGCCATCTGCTGATCGCCCAGCTCGCGATCGGCGTCGGCGCCGAGCCGGACGCGCGCACGCACTGCCAGGAGGCGATCCGGCTCGGCGCCGAGATCCAGGTCAACAAGGAAGGCAGCTACCGACTCGACGGGCTGGTGCTGCCCGAAGCCCTGGCGAAGTGGCTGCAGGACCGGACGGTCGCGACCGCCAGCGGCGCCCGCGTGTTCGAGTCGGCGGCGGCGGCCGGCGGCCCGCGACTCGAAGGTTTCCACGAGCACCGCGACGAACGTCTCGTCGTGCGCACCGACCTCGGTGCCGACAAGGCCAAGGCCCTGCATGCGCTCGGCTCGGCATTGCTGCCGCATCTCGAGGATCGGCTCGACGGGGCGCCGACGCGGCCGTTGATCCTCCTGGTGTTCGCGCAGCGCGCCGCGTACGCCGCCTACCTGAAGTCGCTCGGCATCGACAGCGCGGGCTCGGGCATGGCCGAGTACGGCAGCTTCCAGACGATCGTCAGCGCCGAGGGCAGGGCCGACCCGGAACTGCACGCGATCGTGCTGCACGAACTGAGCCACCTGTTCTTCTGGGGCACGGCGCCGGCGGTGATGCCCGACTGGTATGCCGAGGGCTTCGCCGAATCGTTCGGCGGCCAGGGCACGTTCACCTTCGACGGCAAGGAGCTGGCGATCGGCGCGCCGATGGATCGGCATCGCCTCGACGCGCTGGTCAAGGCGCCGTTGCCGCTCGCCGAGCTGCTGGCCGGCGATGTCGAAGAGCTGCTGCAGAAGGATCCGGACAAGGCGCTGCGGTTCTACGCCGAGGCCTGGGCGTTCCAGCGGTTCCTGCGCGCGGCCGACTGTCCGTGGCGCGAGGACTTCGCCCGCTGGGAGGCGAGGTGTCGCGGCACCGTGCTCGGCACCACCTTCGGTCGCGGCGCTGCTGCCGACGCCAGCGGCAAGCCGGCGCCGACGCCACCCGGTGCGCAGCGTTACGGCGATCGCAAGCCGGCGCAGGCGTTGTTCCAGGATGCCTTCGGCAAGAAACTCGAGGCGATGGACAAGGCCTTCCAGGCGTTCGTGCAGGCGCTGTAGATCGCGGGCGACGACCGCGCGCTCTCGGCGGACGCGGGCGGTGGATGGCGATCGGCGGGCAATGATCAGGTGTCGCGGCGGCTGCCATCGCTGGCTGAGCCGATCGCTGACCGCGTCCGTGTTGCCAGCGCCACTGAACTCGAACGGTGGACCGATCGCATCCTGACTGCGTCATCCCTCGCCGAGGTCATCGAGTAACCCGCATCCGCGAAGTCCTCGTCGACCTGCGCCCGCGTTCGCGCTTGCGATCCCAATCCCGACCTTCTGCACAACTCGGCAACGAACGGTCGCCATGGGCATCGCCTGGCTGATGATTACCTGGTCAGTTGAACCTGGCGCCTCGCTGAACGTCGTCGAGGTGTGTGTGACGGCGAGCTGATCAGTGCAGCGTCGCCACGCCGGCATTGGTGACGGCGCCGAAGCCATTGCTCACCGCGGCGTCGAACACCAGCCCTTGCATCGCGACATGCAGCCCGGCGAGGACCGGGCTCGCGGGGATCGCGAGCAGATGGCTGCTGCTATTGCCGCCGTGCAACAGGAGAATGCCAGCGCCTGGCTCGGGCGCGATCCACAGTTCGCAGGCCGGCAGGCCGAAGGTGCCGAGGTCGACAGGCAGTGGCATACCGTTCCATCGTGCGATGCCGAAGCCGAACGCGAGAAACAGGGCGCCCGGTTGCGCCGGCAGCGCGGTGAACTGCAGTGGGAAGCTGGCGCCGAGCGCCGGCAGTGCGTTGCCCAGCGGATCGAGCGATGGCGTACCGGCACTTCCGGCACAGCCAAGGCCGTGGCGCGCCCAGGTAGGAGTGGGCGGGGCCAGCAGTTCCCAGGGGTCGGCCACGATGAACGAGTTGCTGTCGAGCCCGCCGAACAGGATCGTACGTCCCCGAGCACTATCGTAGGCAAGCGAGTGACCGGCGCGCCCCTGCAGTGCGTTGGGCGTTGCCAGCTGGAACCAGTTGCCGCCGTCGAATTCCCAGGTGTCTGGGAAGCTGGTGGTTCCACCGGAAAGAACCAAACGCGCGCGGGCGCTGTCGAAAGCGAGCGCATGATAGACGCATGGCGCTGGGCTGTTCACAGTCGTGACGTGGCTCCAATGGCCGTCGAATCTCCAGGTGTCGGAGAACAGTGCAGAGCCGGCGCCTCCGACCAGCACCGTGTCTCCACGCGAACTGTCGAATGCCATTGCATGGCCGTATCGTGCAGTTGGCGCGGCAATCGTGGCCACCTGTGACCAGGCGATGCCGTCGTACACCCAGGTGTCGCCAAGGTAGTAGCTCGCGGTGCCGTCTCTGCCGCCGAACAGCACGCAGCGATCGCGCACACTGTCATAGGCAAGTGCGTGGTCCCATCGGCCAGATGGTGCGCTGGCTGGCGTGATCTGGATCCAAGCGGCGCCGTCGAACTCCCAAGTGTCTGCGAGCCCGTTGTTGGAGGTGCCGCCGAACAGGACCGTGCGGCGGCGTCTGCTGTCGTAGGCGAGGGCGTGCCTGTACCGCGGCGATGGTGCATTGACTGGGACGGCCTGGATCCAATGTGTGCCGTCGAACTCCCAGGTGTCACCGAGGAAGCCAGCGCCATAGCCACCAAAGAGCACGGCACGTCCGCGCGCGCCGTCGTATGCGAGTGCACTGCAGAACCGCCGTGGCGGCGGGTTGGATGCTGCAGGGACCCAGCTGCCGCCACCGAACAACCAGGTATCCGTGAGGTAGCCGCCGTCGCCCTGGCCGCCGAACAAGACAGATTGCCCATGCGCAAGGTCATAGGCTAGCCCGTGACCTGCACGCGGCGTCGGCGGGCCCTGAGCAACCTGAGCCCACGCGATGCCGTCGTACTCCCAGGTGTCGGCGAGGTTGAAGGAGTTGTTGCCAGGATTGGTGGTCTGCCCGCCGAACAACACGGTGCGACCGCGGACCAGATCGAATGCGAGCGCGTGGCCGGTACGCGCAGATGGGGGATTCACGGTGGTGATCTGGAACCAATGGATTCCATCGTACTCCCAGGTGTCGGCCATCGGGGTGCCGTTGGACATTCCACCGAACAGGACGATCCGGCTGCGCCGCACGTCGCATGCGATTGCGTGACCGATGCGGGCAGTTGGTGAACCGATGGTCTGCACCTGCGCCCAGTTGGTCCCGTCGAATTCCCAGGTGTCGGCGAGATTGAATCCCCCGAACAGCACCGTACGTCCTCGAGCCAGATCGAACACCAGCGCATGGCCTGAGCGCGCGGGCGGCGAGACGATGGAGGCCACCTGCATCCAGCTTGATCCGTCGTACTCCCAGGTGTCGCTGAGGCGCGTGTTGTTGTCCATACCTCCGAACAAGACGGTGCGGCCGCGCAAGATGTCGTGCGTCAACGCTGAAAATGCTCGAGGCGGCGGCGTGATGGCGGTTGTGACCTGGGACCACTCCGTGCCGTCGTATTCCCAGGTGTCCGGCGTCTGGAACATGTTGCCACCGAACAGCACGGTCCGTGCACGGGCAATGTCGTACACAAGGCCGCGCCACTGCTGCGGCGGTGGCACGAGTTGGCGCCATGACTGGGCGACAACGGGGGCTGCATTCCAAAAGAGGAAGAGGATTGGCAGGTGGGGAATGCGCATCGCCTGTCCCCGGCAAGCCTGGCTGCGGAGTTGATACCGTCCTCCACCGCCCGTTTGTCGTCAACCTCTCCAGGCCTTGCTTGTGCGAGCCGGTGTCCGGATCCCTCAGGACACCTGTGCGCAGAGTCCGCACCGCGTCGTCGACCACGCACATGCGCCACCCGACAATGCGCCCATGCTTGCCCTCGCCGCAACCATCCTCTGCGCGCCGCAACAACCGTTCGACCACCTGCTGCACACCGAGCCGACCGTGCGCTCGCGCCGCGCCAGCTCGACCAGCAAGGATCCCGACAGCAATGCCGACAACCTGCGCGTGCCGCCGGGCCAGAGCCACACGCTGTGCGAGCTGACGGGTCCGGGCGTGATCCGCCACGTGTGGCTGACGTTCCCCGAGGCGGCGCCGTCGTGGTTGGCCAAGGACGGCGGCGCGCGGCCGGACGAGATCGTGCTGCGCATCTACTGGGACGGCCAAGAACAGCCGGCGGTCGAGGCGCCGGTCGGCGACTTCTTCGCCGTCGGCTTCGGCGAACGGCGCGAAGTGAAGTCGGCGCCGGTCGTGGTCGAGGACGGCGACTCGTACAACTGCTTCTGGCCGATGCCGTTCTTCAAGTCGGCGAAGGTGACGCTGACCAACGAGTCGCCGCGGCCGCTCAACTCGACGTACTTCCATGTCGACTGGGAGCAGCGGGCGCTGCCGGAGAAGACGCCGTACTTCTGCGCGCAGTACCGCCAGGAGCACCCGGCCGGTGCCGGCAAGGACTACGTCGTGCTGCAGGCCGAGGGCGAAGGCCACTACGTCGGCACGGTGCTGAGCGTGCGCACGCGTTCGCCCGAGTGGTTCGGCGAAGGCGACGACCGCTTCTACATCGACGGCGAGGAGGTGGCGTCGATCCAGGGCACCGGCACCGAGGACTACTTCCTGTCGGCCTGGGGACTCAAGCTCAACTCGATGCCGTACTCGGGCACCACGCTGCTCGAAGGCGGCTTTGGCCATCTCGGCCAGAAGACCACCGCCTACCGCTGGCACGTGTGCGACCCGGTGCGCTTCAGCAGGTCGCTGACCGTGGCGTTCGAGCACAAGGGCTGGGTGCCCGGCGACGAGAAGCCGGACGGCAAGGTGCACGGCCACACCGAGCGGTTCGACGACTTCGCGTCGGTGGCGTTCTGGTACCAGATCGGCCAGCCGAAGCGCTTCACCACGCTGCCGCCGGCGGCGGACCGCGTGCCGCCGAGTCTCGATCTCGTCGTCGACGGCAAGGAACTGCTCGGCACGGCGAAGACCGATGGCGCGCAGCTCGAACTGCAGGGCGGCTGGCCGTGGACCGGCTTTGGCCAGGTGTTCGCGCGCAGCAGCAAGGACGGCTGGTCGGTCGAGTTCACGTTCGCCACCAAGGCGGTGCCGCGGCGCGAGCTGATCCTGGTGCTGACGCGGAGCTTCGACTACGGCACGTTCCGCGTGCTGCTCGACGGCGAGCAGAAGTTGAACGACGTCGATCTGTACAGCGCCGAGCTCGGCCGCAGCGAGTTCATGCTCGGCACGCGCGACTGGCCGGAAGGCAAACACGTGCTGCGCTTCGAGTGCACCGGACGCAACTTGCAGTCGAAGGGACTGTTCCTCGGCGTCGACTCGGTGCGGCTGCGCGAACGGTTGCCGCCGCGGTGATCGGCGCCGCGGCCTGCCGTCGATGCGCGGTCGGGCCTTTGATACAAAATGACCACTACCGTCCAGCCCAGCAAATCCGCGGCTTCCAGGGCTTCGACATGGCTTTGGATTGGTTGACTGTTTCGCGTGCGCGGACGCCGGCGGTTCTGCGTGGTCGGCGGACACGGTCGGCAACGGAGCGGCGTCGACTACGTGTGCGCGAGCGTGCGCCACAGGTCGAGCATCGCTGCGGCCGGCGCTTGCCAGGAGAACGAAGCCGCGCGCTGCCGCCGCGCTGCATCTGGCAACGGTGGTGCTGCCAGCGTGGAGCGGGTTCCTGCCGCCCACGCAGCGGCGTCGTCCGCGGGCAACACCGTGCCCGCCGTGTCGACGACCTCGGGCAGCGCGCCGCGGTCGCTGACCAGCACCGGTACGCCGGCGGCGAGACCTTCGAGCGCGCACAGGCCGAAACCTTCGTAGCGCGACGGCACGACCACGGCGCATGCACCGGCGTAGAGACCCGGCAGGTCGGCGTCGGGCACGGCGCCGAGGAACAGCACGCGCCCGCTGACGCCGAGTCGCCGTGCCAGCGCGCGCAGGCGGGCGCCATCGCCAGCGTCGGCGCCGGCGAGCAGCAGGTCGGGCGCGTCGACGCCGCCGGCGACCAGCAGCGCCAGCGCCTGTACCAGTACACCGAGGTTCTTGCGCGGCTCGAGATGGCCGGTGTGCAGCAGGTACGGCCGTGCACGCGCGGCCGGCGGTCGGCCGCGCGGCAGATCGACGCCGTTCGGCAGCACGTGCAGCGGCGGCGGTTTCGGCACATGCACCCGCACGCGGCTCGCGGTGAACGCGCTCGGCACGACCACCGCGTCGGCGCGGGCAAGGGAACGGCGCAGCACGGCGCGCGCGAGCCACGCATTGCGGCGGCCCTCGCCGTCGGCGTCGCGCAGATCATGCAGGGTGAGGCACAACCGGCACGGCACGCGCGGCGCCGGCAGGAAACCGTGGTCGAGCACCTGCACCTGCAGCTGCCGCAGCAGGCGCGGCAGCACGGCGCGCTCGGCGAGCGCGCGGCAGAAGGTCGGACGGCCCGGGATCGGCACCGCCCGCCAGGCGACCTGCGGGTGCACGAACATCGGCGTGACCGCCGCGCGGTGCAGCACGGTGACCCGTTCGCCGTCGGCCAGCAGCGGCGCGATCGCCCGCAGCAGACCGAGCAGCCGCCGGTTCGCGCCCGACGGCCGCAGAGACAGCAGCCAGCCGGACACTGCCACGTGCAGGCTCACCGCCGCACCCGCTCGTGGATCGCCAGCCACAGCCGCGCGGTCGCATGCGGCGTCAGCTTGGCCGCGCGCGCCAGGCCGTGCGCGCGCAAGGTCGTGCGCAGCTCGAGGTCGGTGTCGATGCGCAGCAGCGCTGCGGCGATCGCTTCGACGTCGTGCGGATCGACGAACAGCGCACCGAGTTCGGCGACCTCGCGCAGCACCGGAAGGTCCGAGCACAGCACCGGCACGCCGTGCGCCATCGCTTCGAGCACCGGCAGGCCGAAGCCTTCGAACAGCGAACAGTGCACGAGCGCGCGGCTCTGCCGCAGGATGCGCCACTTGTCCGCTTCGTCGACATAGGCATCCGGCGGGCCGACGAAGCGCAACTCGGGCAGCTGCGGCCGCTGCTGCCGCGCCCGCGCGTGCGCCGCGCGCACCCGTTGCCGGTTCTTGCGCGGACGGTCGTCGCCGAGCACCAGGAACGGGCCGGTCAGGTGTTCGAGCGCTGCCGGTGCGTCCGGCGGCAGCACGCCGTGCGGCACGCGGAACACCTCGTCGGCATGGGCGCCGAACAGCGGTGCGCCGTGCATCGTCGGCAGCGACGGCGCCAGCACCGCCGTGGCGGCACGGAGCGACAGGCGGGTCGCGAGCCGCCGCCAGACGCCGCGGCCGTCGATCGGCTCGCCGGCGAGCCACGGCAGGTCGTGCACCGTGGCGATCGTCGGGCACGGCGCTGCCAGCGGCACGGCGGCGACCGGGCTGTGCAGCAGATCGGCGCCGATGCGGCGCAGCAGGCCGGGCAGCTGCAGCTGCCGGCGCAGGCCGCCGCGCGGTGCCGGCAGCACTTCGACGCCTTGCAGCCGCGGGTCCTCGGCGCCGGCCGGCAGCAGCAGCACGACCGGTCCCCTGGCCAGCGGCAGGTAGGCGCGCAGACCCGACAGGAACGCGACGCCGACGCCGGTCAGCGGGCGGTCGGCGAGGCAGGTGCCGTCGAACACGACCTTCACCCCGCGACCTCGCGGTAGATCGCGGCGTGTGCGCGCGCACACGCGTTCCAGGTGAACCGGGCGGCGCGGCGGCGGCCGCGCGCGCACAGTTCTGTTCGCAGCGGCACGTCGCCGAGCGCGCGCTCGATCGCGGCGGCGATCGACGACTCGTCGGTCGGCTCGCAGTACAGCGCCGCGTCGTCGCACGATTCGCGGATCGCCGGCCGGTCGCCGGCCACCACCGGCACGCCGAGCGCCATCGCCTCGAGCGGCGGGAAACCGAAGCCCTCGTACAGCGACGGATAGAGCAGCACTTCGGCGTGCGCGAGCAGCCCCCAGATCGTGGGGTCACTGGCGCGCTCGTACCAGCGCAGGTCGCCGTCGCTCTGCGCCGCCAGCAGCGCCTGCGCCGCCGCCTCGCATTCCCAGCCGGTGCGGCCGACGACGACCAGCAGCGGCCGCGGCCGCGGCAGCCGCTGCCACGCCGCCAGCAGCCGCAGGTGGTTCTTGCGCGGCTCGACGGTACCGATGGCCAGGGCGTACGGCTGGCCGCCGAGCGGGTGCGGCCCGGTGACCTCCGGCACATGGTCGACGCCGAACGGCACCACGTGCACCGGCGCCGTCGGCTGCAGCACGGCGCGCACGTCCTCGGCGGTGGCGGCCGACGGCACGATGATGGCGCGTGCCAGTGCGGCGGCGCCGCGCGTGCGGCGCAGCAGTTCGTCCGCCTGCGCCCGGCCGTGGAACGACGGATCGCGCGCGAATGCCAGATCGTGCACCGTCAGCACCGGCACCGCCCGCGTGACCGGCGGGTACACGTAGTCGGTCCAGTGGAACACCGAGGCGCCGCCGGCGAGCCGATCGGCACCGAGGCCGCAGCGGCGCAGCAGCGGCAGCGACCGGCCGGGGATCGGCAGCCGGTGCAGCCGCGCGTTCGCCGGCAGCCGGTCGCTGCGGCGCGCCGCCGCCAGGCTGTGCGCGAACAGGTGCAGCAGAAGGCCGGGCTGCGCGGCGAGCGCATGCGCCAGTTCTCGTACTGCGCGCGGGATGCCGGCGTTGCGCAGCATGGCCGGGCGGTAGTCGAGGGCAACGGCGACGGTCACGAGCGGACGGACGATGCCACGGTAAGCTTCTTGCGTCCATTCCCGCATGCGAACGGCCGTCACCATCCTGTTCGTCGCCGTGCTCGCGCTCGGTCTCGGCTGGCTCTGCTGGAGCAATGGTGGGGGTGCCATGCCGGTGGAGTTCGTGTTTCCACCGGATGGTCAGCCGCCGCTGGTGACCCCACCGGTGGCGACCGCGGCGAACGCGCCGTACGACGCCAGCGTGTTGATCCGCGTGCAGCCGCGCGCGCGCATCCTGCCGCCGGCGCAGCAGCCGCGGGTCGTGGTCATGCGCGGCGCCGAAGAACTCTCCATGTCGGCGGGCGTCGTCGCCGGCATCGGCGCCGCCGGTGGCAGGGTGCCGGACGGCGGCGGCCGCGCGCTCGTGCGCCTCGAGCCCGGCACCGGAGCCGTGCATTGGCGCGCGGCGACGGTCTTTGGGCCGGGGGCGGCCGCAGTCGTGGAGTTCGGCGGCGACACCGAACTGCGCGGCCGCGTCGTCGACGACGCCGGCGTGGCGGTGCCCGATGCGCTGGTGTGGTGCGGCAGCGTGCAGGCCGACGGCAAGCTGGAGGCATGGGCCACCGACGCCGAGGGTCGGTTCAGCCGGCCGGTGCCGATCGGCGCCGGCATCCCGGTGGTGGTGTCCGCCCCCGGTCGCGCCACGGTCGGCCGCTTCGTCACCGTGGCGCCGGGCGGCAAGGACGAACTGTTCGCACTGGCCGCCGAGAGCGTGCTGACGATCCAGTGCGCGGCCGAGGGGCGGTTGTTCGCACAGGCGCGCGTGCTGGTGACGCCGACCGGCGGTGCCCACACCGGCGCGCAGCAGTATCCGTTCTTCCTGGCGTCGGTGGTCGGCTGGCAGGCGTTCGACGCGCAGGGTCGCTGCACATTGCGCGGTCTGCCGCGCGGCGCCGAGGTGGCGGTGCTGGTGCAGCATCCGCTGGCGCCGCTGCTGCCGGCCAGGGTCGTGCAACTGCGCAAGGCGCAGGAACAGCAGCAGCTGCCGCTGCAGCTCGCGCCGCAGCTCAGCGGTCGCGTGGTCGACGCCCAGGGCGCGCCGGTGGCCGCGGCGCAGGTGGCGGTGCGTTCGAACCAGCGCGAACTGGCGGTACTGCAGGACCCGCGGTCGCTGCTGCCGCCGGAGGCCGGTGCCTTCGGCTGCATGCTCGCGCGCACCGGCGCGGACGGCACGTTCGCGGTCGGCAAGCCGCCGGCGGCAGCGATCCTGACGGTGACGGCGGCGGGGCATGCCGGGCTCGAGCTGCAGGTCGAGCGTGACTACGGCGCGCTGGCGCGCGACCTGGTGCTGCCCGCACCGCCCGATGGGCCGGCGGTACTGCGCGTGCCCGCGCCGGGCGCAGGCCCCTGGCGCCTGCGCATCGCCCCGTATTTCCAGGACTACGTCGCCTGCGCCGCCGGCCAGGACTTTCTGTTGCCGCTGCAGGCGCCGGCGCTGCTCGACCTCACGCTGCAGATCGAACGCCAGGGCGTGATCTCGGCGCCGCGCGAACTGCGCGACTTTCCGGTCACCGGCACGGTCGCGCTGCCGGCCGGGTACCTGCAGTGAACGCGGGCTTCGTGCGACGGGCTGCGGCAGGACCGGGGTATGCGTGCCCGAGGTTGCCCCGTGGCCGGCGCAGTCATTACCCTTCGGCCCACCTGCTCCCGGTGCCGACCACGTGACCATCCTGCGCGACCCCGTCCACGGCGACATCGAGCTGCTCGCCGAGGAGATCGCCCTGGTCGACACCGTCGAGTTCCAGCGCCTGCGCGGCATCAAGCAGCTCGGCAGCGCCAGCCTGGTCTACCCCGGCGCCACGCACACGCGCTTCGAGCATTCGATCGGCACGCTGCACATGTGCGAGCAGCTGCTGCAGGCGGTCAACAAGAACGCGGCGCGCGATCCGGCCTGCCAGCCGGTGACCGACGCCGAGCGGCGGATCCTGCGCATCTGCGCGCTGCTGCACGACGTCACCCACATCCCGTTCGGGCACAACATCGAGGACCAGACCGGTCTGCTGCCGCGGCACGATCGTCCCGAGCGGTTCACCGCGGTGCTGTCCGACTCCGAGCTCGGTGCGGTGCTCGACCGCCAGCACATCCGCGACGAAGTGCTGGCGGTGCTGGCCGGCGGCAAGCGCGCGGTGCCGCCGTTCTGGCAGCAGGTGGTCAGCGACACGATCGACGCCGACCTGATGGACTACCTGCGCCGCGACGCGCACTACACCGGCCTCGAGCTGCTGTACGACCGGCGCGTGGTCGACTACTTCCGCGTCGACCGGCGGACGCAGCGCATGTACGTCGACTGCGAGAAGAACGGCATGCTGCGCGAGGACATCGTCTCCGAGCTGCTGCGCCTGCTGGAGATCCGCTACCACTTCAGCGAGCGGGTGTACTACCACCACGCCAAGATCGCCGCCGGCGCGCTGCTGTCGCGCATGGTCGAGCTGGCGCTGCGTGCCGGCGCGCTGACCGCCGCCGATCTGCAGCGCGCCACCGACGAGTCGCTGATCGTGCGCCTCGAGCTGGCCGACCTCGGCACGCCGCAGCTGACCGAACGGCTGCACCGGTTCGTCGCGCTCTACCGCCGCCGCGCGCTGCCCAAGCGCGTGCTGGTGCTGCCGTTCTACCTGAACCGCGACCTGCAGCAGCCGCTGCTCGACAGCTACTTCGCGCCCGGCCGGCCGGAGCCGCGCTTCGCCTGGGAAGCAACTCTCGAAGCCGAGGCGCAGCGCAAGTTCGGCAGCGCGCTCGACGTGATCCTCTACTGCCCGGCGCGCAGCATGCAGTTGAAGGAGGCCAGGACGCTGGTGCGCCTGCCCGGTGCCGGCGACCGCACGCTGCCGATGGATGCGTTCGCCGACGACATCCCGCGGCTGCGCGACCTGCGCGATTCCTATCCGCGGATGTGGAAGCTCTACGTGTTCACTTCGGCGACCGAGCTGGACGTGCGCCGGCAGCTGCAGGCGATGTGCCTTGCGGCGCTGCCGCGCGGCTGCGTCAACGCGCTGCAGATCTGAGTGCCGATGCACCTGCGCGTCGAACAGGCGGTGGTGGACCGGTTCGAGGTGCCGCAGCACGAAGGAGTGCGGGCGCTGCTGGCGCGCATCCGTGCCGAGTGGCAGGGGCCGGGCCGCGGCCAGGCGCGCATCCAGCTGGCCTGTCTGCGGCTCGCGGCCGGCGATCTCTTGCAGCTGCGTCAGTCGGTCGCGGCCGCCGAGATCGACTGGCGTGACGTGCTGGTCTCTGCCGGGCTCGGCAACGCCGACTGGCCGGAGGTGCTGCGGCGCGACGGCTGGCCGGTGCCGGACTGACGGCCGGTACGGCTCAACGGGGCGGGGTATCGGGCAGCGGCGTCCGCGCCGAACCGTGCCAGCGGATCACGCGCGCCCGGGCGCTCGCGGCAGCGGACCTGGTTGCCGGGAAGTGACCGCGTTCAGCGCGCGCGACGGCGACTCGGGCGGTCGCGTGACCAGCTCGGCGAGCAGCGCGCGGGCAGCGAGATGGTCCCGCACCACGAAGCGCGCCGCGGTGACGCCCGGGCCGACGTGCACCGTGACGTCACCTTCGCCGGCGGCGAGGAACATGTCCTCGTCGGTGCGGTCGTCGCCGAGCAGGATCGAGCGGCACCCCGGGTAGGCGCCGCGGATTGCGGTCACGATCGTGCCCTTGTGCACGTTCTGCTGCCGGACTTCGAGCACGCGGTTGCCGGGCACGACCTGCACGCCGACGTTGCTCAGCAGCTCGAGCAGGTTGAGCTGCAGCTCCTTGGCGACCGTCGACGCGAACGCCGGGTCGACCTGCCGGTAGTGCCAGGTGACGCTGGTCAGCTTGTCCTCGACGAACGAGCCGGGCACGTGGGCTGCCACGCGGTGCAAGAGGCCGAGCACCTGCGGCTTCCATTCGGTGCCGAGACCCGGCACCAGCGACCAGCTGCGCTCGGTCGGTGCCCGCGACGCCGCACCGTGCTCGGCGTGCAGGCCGATCGGCAGCTCGCCGAACCATTCGTCGAGCGATTGCTGCGCCCGGCCGCTGAGCAGGTGGACTTCGGTGCCGGCCCGCGCCGCCAGGGCAGTCAGCAACTGCAGCAGTTCCGCATCGGGACTGGCCAGGTCCGGCCGCTGGTAGAACGGCACCAGCGTGCCGTCGTAGTCGAGGAACAGGCACAGTCGATCGTTGCCCTGCGCCACGGCCTGGACGGCGGCGAGCGCCTGCTCGTAGCCGGAGCTGCCGGTGCGGGTGGCCGGCGAACTGGTGGCGGCGAGGTCGCCGAGGAACGCCGAGGTCCAGTGCTGGGTGTCGGTGCGGGCGACATAGGCGCGCATGGTCTGCATCCGCCGGCGGCGGCTGGCGGCCGGCATCTCCAGCGCCGACGCCAGCGTGGCGGCGACGCTGGCGACGTCGTACGGGTTGACCACCACCGCATCGGGCAGTTCGGCGGCGGCGCCGGCGAACTCGCTCAGCATCAGCACGCCGTCGAGGTCCGGCCGCGAGGCCACGAACTCCTTGGCCACCAGGTTGAGGCCGTCGCGCAACGGCGTCACCAGCATCACGTCGGCAGCGCGGTACAGCGCCACCACTTCGCGCTGGTCGAGGCCGCGGTTGATGTAGCGGATCGGCGTGTAGTCGGGCGTGCCGAACCGGCCGTTGATCCGCCCGACCATCTCGTCGACCGTGCTCTTGAAACTGCGGTACGCACTGACGTCGCCACGGCTGGTGGCCGCGACCTGGATCAGCTGCACCTTGCCGGTCACCTTGCCGGACTCGAGCATGCGCTCGAACGCCAGCAGCCGGCGGCGGATGCCCTTGGTGTAGTCCAGGCGGTCGACCCCGAGCACGATGCGGGCGCCGCGCGATTCGGCGATCGTGTTCTGCGTCTGCTGCAGGATCGCCGGGTCGTTCGCCAGCGCGTCGAAGCGGTCGAAGTCGACGCCGAGCGGGTAGGCCGCGAGGCGCACCTCGCGACCGTCGTGGGCCAGCCGGTCGATGTTGGCCTCGATGCCGAGGATCCGCAGCAGCGAGCTGGCGAAGTGGCGCAGGTAGCCGAGCGTGTGGAAGCCGATCAGGTCGGCGCCGAGCAATCCGGTCAGCAGTTCGCTGCGGCAGGGCAGCACGCGGAACACGTCGCAGGCCGGAAACGGGATGTGCAGGAAGAAGCCGATGCGCGCCTGCGGCAGGCGCTGGCGCAGCAGCTGCGGCACCAGCATCAGGTGGTAGTCGTGCACCCAGATCAGATCGCCCTCGCGCCATTCGGCCGCCACCGCCGCGGCGAAGCGTTCGTTGACGGCGGCGTAGTGCGGCCAGTCGTCGTTGTCGAGCGGCAGCCGGTCGATCGAGTAGTGGAACGTCGGCCACAGCACGCCGTTGGCGAAGCTGTTGTAGTACTGCTCGAGCTCGGTGGCCGACAGTTCGATCGCCACCAGGCGGCGCTCGCGCAGCGCCGCCGGCACCTGCCGCCGCGCCGCGCGGCGCAGCCGGTGGGTCGGGCCGGGCCAGCCGAACCACAGGCCTTCACCGCGGTCGTGCAGGCCGCTGAGGCCGGTGGCGAGGCCGCCGTTGCTCGGCACCAGCGTGTACTGGTCGCCGTCGGGCGCGACGGTGACCGGCAGCCGGTTGGCGACGATCAGCAGGCGGCCGTTGCCATTGGTGGTCATGTCCAGGCCCTCACCACGCCATCGCGCGCGGCCAGCAGGTCGCCGATCGTCGCCGCGGCGTTGATCAGCCCGACGTGCGTGTACGCCTGCGGGAAGTTGCCGAGCAGCGCGCCGGTCTTGGGATCCACGTCTTCGGAGAACAAACCGAGCGGATTGGCGTGGCCGACCATGCGCCAGAACACCGCGATCGCCTCTTCGAGCTTGCCGGCGAGCGCCAGCGCCTCCGCCCACCAGAACGAGCAGATGCTGAACGCGGTGGTGGTGGCGCCGAGGTCGTCGGGGCTGCGGTAGCGCAGCATCATGCCGCCCTCGACCAGGTGCCGTTCGTAGGCGGCCAGCGTGGCGCGGAACCGTTCGTCGCGGGCGTCGATCAAACCGATCGTCGGCAGCAGCAGGTTGGCCGCGTCCGGCGTGGCACCGTCGAGAGTCTGGGTGAAGAAGCCGAGGTCCTTGTTGAAGCCGCGCTCCAGCACGATCGCGCGCTCGGCCGCCGCCAGCGATGCCCACTGCTGCGCCTGCGTGTCGTGGCCGAAGCGCCGCGCCAGCTTGACGCCGCGTTCGATCGCCACCCAGCACATCGCCCGCGAGAAAGTGTTGTGCTTGAGCATGGTGCGGTACTCCCAGATGCCGGTGTCCGGGGTCGGCGCCGCGGCGATCGCTTCGGTGACCAGCCGTTCGACCAGTGGGAAGTTCGCCTCCGGCTCGGTGTGCACGATCCGCGGATCGCACAGCAGCGTGTCGAGGCACAGCATCAGTTCGCCCATCAGGTCGTTCTGCCGCTGCATCCACGCCGAGTTGCCGATGCGGACGTGACCATTGCCGTCGAACCCGCGCAGGTGCGGCAGCAGCTCCTCGTGCAGCTGGCGCCGGCCGTCGAGCCCGTAGACCGGCTGCAGCGGTCCGGCCTCGGCGACGTCGCGCAGGAAGCGCATGAACGCCTCGCCTTCGGTCAGGTGGCTCAGGCGGCGCAGCGCTTCGACCACGAACGCGGCGTCGCGCAGCCAGCAGTAGCGGTAGTCCCAGGTGCGCTCGGTGCCCATCGCCTCGGGGATGCTGGTGGTCGCCGCGGCGATGATCGCGCCGGTGTCGAGCTGCGCGTGCAGCTTCAGGCAGAGTGCCGAGCGCAGCACGTGTTCGGCGGCGAAGTGCGGCAGCGCGCAGGTCTTGGCCCACGCGCGCCAGCCGGCGACCGTCAGCTGCAGGCTGTGCTGCGCCTCGGCCAGCGTCGGGCGCTCGTGCGGGCGTCCGAGCGCCAGCGTCATGAACACCGGTTCGTGCAGCACGAACGGCGTGCCCTGCATCACGTACGGGTGCGGCAGGTCGGTGAACAGCAGCAGCTGCAGGTCGCCGGCGCGCACTTCGATGCAGTCGGCGGCCCCGGCGAGCTGCACCTGGGCGCGGCCATAGTCGGGCCGCGGGTCGAACTGGATGCGCAGCTGCGGCTCGCCGCGCAGCGGCCGCACGATGCGGACCACTTCGAGCGGGGCGGTGATCGACAGTCCTTGCGGGATGCGCGGCGCGAAGTCGATCACCTCCCAGGCGGCATCGCCGTCGGTGAAGGTCGTGCACAGGACGTTGGTGTTGCGCAGGTACTCGCAGCGGCCCTGGACCTCGCGCTCGCCGGCGCGGATCTGCCAGCTGCCGCCGCGCTCGTGGTCGAGCAGACTGGCGAACACCGCCGGCGAATCGAAGCGCGGCAGGCACAACCACTCGATCGACGAACTGGGTGCGACCAGCGCCAGCACGCGACCGTTGCCGATCGCGCCATGGTGCAGCCGTGTGCCTGGAACGGTGGGGCTGGTCGTGGGCGGGTTCATGCGGATGGGGGTGCGCGGCCGATGCGGTCGCCGGGAACTGACCTTACGCAGCCACACGACGTCCGGGCCGGGTCTTTTTCTGGCCGCAGCAGCTTGCGGATCCGGACCACCCCGTTCGTGGCCAGGAGCAGTCGGGGAACACCCAGTCAGGGGCCGTAGTCGGCGGCGAGGCGGCCGCGCAGCAGCTTCAGGCCGCGGCACAGGTTGACCCGCACCGAACCGCGTGTCATCGCCAGTTGGTCGGCGATCTCGCCACACGACAGGCCATGCAGCAGACGCAGCACCAGCGGTACGCGATAGGACCTGGGCAACGCGCGCATCGTCGCGCGGATCTCCTTGCCTTCGGCGGGATCGACCGGCGACGCCGAGGCGGCAGGCTCGGCGGGGATGGCAAGGAGACCATGGCGCCGCTGGAAGGTCCGCGCATTGCGCGCGCGGTTGCGGGCGATGGTCCACAGCCACGGCGCGAAGCCCTCGTCGTCACGCAGGGTCGGCAGGCCCACGAGTGCGGCCACGGCCACGTCCTGCACCACGTCGTCCGCCATCCGCG
>Ga0209488_10000732_pt1 | contig 27892 bp, 33 predicted proteins | sample Rivendell_Oct201_8_FD_188349 | JGI IMG/M metagenome (GOLD analysis project Ga0209488, IMG submission 188349) | Vadose zone soil microbial communities from the Eel River Critical Zone Observatory, Northern California, USA -... | ecosystem: Environmental > Terrestrial > Soil > Vadose zone >...
AGCGCAGGCAGAAGAGACACAGCGCACGTCGCCTTCTGCCGGCAGATACCTCTCCAGGAGGAAGGGAAGGCAACCGCGGTCCTGCGACCGGGCCTTTCGACGCGTCAGGAGCCGCCGTCAGCCACCGCGCGGAAGCGCCGCCGGTGGATCCCCCCAGTTCCGTCCCTCCTCGGAGTAGCTCCATGGCCAAGTCCTCGGCTGCCGTCCGTTCCCCGCGCAATCAGACCGCTCCCCGCTTCGGCGCCGTGTCGACCAGGGCCGACGCCAGGAAGCGCCCCGCGGTGGCGCCGGTGGCACCCACCAACCTGTCGGATGTCGAACTGGAGGCGGTGTGGAAGACCTTCAAGCGCACGCGTGACGAGAACCTGCGCAACATCCTGATCGAGCACCACATGCCGCTGGTGCGGATGATCGCCGAACGGCTGTTGCAGACGCTGCCGAAGTCGATCGAACTCGACGACCTCAGCAGCGCCGGCACCTTCGGCCTGATGGACGCGATCAACGGCTTCGACCTGGCGCGCGGCATCAAGTTCAAGACCTATTGCACGACGCGCATCCGCGGTTCGATCCTCGACGAGCTGCGCTCGCAGGACTGGGTGCCGCGGCTCGTGCGCCTCAAGGCGCACAAGCTCGAACGCGCGCTACGGCAACTCGAGGGTGAACTCGGCCGCATGCCCAACAAGGCCGAACTGGCGCACGCGCTCGGCCTGTCGCTCGACGATCTGCAGGCGCACGAAGCCGAAGCCAACGCCAAGACCATCTTCTCGCTGTCGGAGAAGTGGGACGACGCCGACGACGACAAGGAGATGGAGAAGGTCGAAGTGCTGGCCGACAAGAAGTGCGTCGACCCGCTCGACACGATCCAGCAGCGCGACGCGCTCGACACGATCACGCGCAACCTGACCAAGAAGGAGCGCCTGATCATCCTGATGTACTACTACGAGGGACTGACGATGCGCGAGATCGGCGAGATCATGGAGCTGACCGAATCGCGCGTGTGCCAGATCCACAGCAACGTCATGGCGCGGCTCAAGGCCCAGCTCGACCGCGTGCAGCTGCAGAGCGTCTGACCCCGAGGACGCGCCGATGCCATCGCTGCCGCCGCCGCATCGGTGCGCCGGCAGATCCTGCCGCGGCGGCGCCCGGCAACTGCGCAAGTCGACCCGCCGCGGCTGCCGAAACAGGGAGCGGCGGCGGCCGCGCAGCAGTGCTGACGCCGCCCAATCACGGGAGCACGGAATGAGCCAGCTGGTCCAGATCATGCGCACGCTGCGGACGATGCCGCCGCTGCCCAACGTCGCCCAGCGCGTGCTGCAGATCGTCCGCGACCCCGAGTACTCGATGGACACCCTGGTGCAGGTGGTGCGCACCGACCCGGCGCTGACCACCCGCATCCTCAAGCTGTGCAACAGCTCGCTCTACGGCCTTGCCCAGGAGATCAGCACGGTGGCCACTGCGGTCGCCTACCTCGGCAGCCGCAACATGGTCAAGCTGGTGCTGGTCAGCTGCACGGCCTCGTACTTCAAGGCGGTCAAGACCACTTCGTTCGGCAGCGCGGCAGAACTGTGGAAACACACGATCGCCGGCGCCGCGGCCTGCCAGTTCCTGGCCGAGCGCTGCAACTACCAGCAACCGTCGACGGCGTTCACGGCCGGCATCGTGCACAACGTCGGCAAGATCGCCTTGTCGCAGGTCGTGGACGACGCCGCGTTCGCCGCGGCGCTGGCGACGCGCAGCCACACGGCGCCGTACGTCGAGGTCGAGCGCAAGCTGCTCGGTCTCGACCATGCCACCGCCGGCGGCATCGTCACCGAGAGCTGGAACCTGCCGAGCGATCTGCGGCGCGCGGTCCGCAACCACCACGACCCGGCGCTGATCGAGAGCGACGGCGACCTCACGGCACTGTTGCACATCGCCGACCACGCGGTGCTGGGGATGGGCATCGGCGTCGGCATCCCCGACCTCGACTACCGGCCGCTGCCCGAGGCGCTGGGCAAGCTGCAGCTGTCGGAAGCCGACCTGGTGGCGGTACGAGAGCACGTCGCCGCCGAGCTCGTGCGGTCCGCAGAACTCTTGAATCTGAACGGCATCGTCGGCCGATAAGCCGGGCGCAGGTGTGCCCGGCCCGAGGCCCGGCGGCGCCTGCGGCACACCCATGGCCAAGAACGTGTTGATCGTCGACGACTCCGCCACCATGCGGAAGATCATCATGCGCGGCCTGCAGAAGGCCGGCATCGACGACGCCGCCTTCAGCGAAGCCGCCGACGGCCGGGCCGGTCTCGCGGCCGTGCAAGCCACGAAGTTCGACCTGATCCTGTCCGACGTCGACATGCCCGGCATGAACGGCCTCGAGTTCGTCACCGCCGTCACCCAGCGGGTACCGACGCCGCCGCCGATCATCATGATCGCCACCGAAGACTGCGCCGGCGTGGTCCAGGAGGCGATCGCACGCGGCGCCAAGGGCTGGCTGCACAAACCGTTCACCACGGACAAGATCAGGCGCGTGATCGGTCCGTTCCTCGAGTGATCACTGCCCACCGGCGATGGCTGGCGCGACCTTCAAGCAAGCGACTGTCAAAGAGCTCGAGCGGCTCGTCGCCCTGCTCGCCAACGCCGTCAGCGAAACGCTGAGTTCGCTGATCGCGCGCCAGCTGCTGGCCACGCCGCTGGATTGCGAGCTGACCAGTGCCGCGACCATCCTCGGCGGCATCGACCACCCATGCGCGGTCGTGCGCGGTGCCCTCGACAAGGACTACGCCGGCAAGATCGTGTGCGTGCTGCTCGAGGCCCAGGACGCAGTGGCCATGGCCGGCATGTTGATGATGACGCCCGAGGACGTGGTGGCCGAGCGCCGCAAGACCGGCACGCTCGCCGGCGAGGATGCCGAGGCGTTCGGGGAGATCGGCAACGTACTGTGCGCCGGCTTCGGCAACGTGCTGCGCGAACAGGTCGCCAACATCGACATCCGCCTGCTCGATCACGGCATGATCGAGCCCGGGCTCGACGACAAGCGGCTGCTGGCGGACGGGCCGCTGGTCTGTTGCCGGCTGAAGATCAAGGTCGCCAACCATCCCGAGACCATCGGCCGCATCCTGATCGACCAGGCGACCGCCGAAGCATGGAACAAGGGCCCGATCGAACTCAGCGCGGCGCCGGGCACCGCCGCCTTCGCCGCGGCCGGCGGCGATGCGACCGCCACCGGCCAGGACGAGGAGCCGCTCGAGGACATCCCGGAGGCGGCGATCCGCGGCGTGCTCAACGCCTATGTCGCCGCCAACGACGTGTACCGGGTCCTGCGCCGCAGCTGCCGCCGCATCGGCCTCGAACTGCACCGCCACGGTCGCGCCGAGATCCCCAATCCGGCGGCGCACAAAGGCGAGATCCTGGTGTTGGACGTACCGACCGGCGAAGTCAAACGACTGGACTGGTGCAAACGGCTCAAGAGCTACGGCGGCGGCCAGAGGGTCGTGCTGCTGCTGCACGGCCCCTCGCGCGCCCTGGTGATGCAGGCGTTCCTGTCGCAAGCCGACGTGATCCTCGGCTGGCCGGTCAACGAAGCCATGCTGTCGGCCAAGCTCAATGGTCTGCTGGGCGGTGCGGTCCCTTGAGCTGACTGCCGGCGCGGAACCGCTGCACCTCTGCCTGCGTGCGCTGGGCCGAGTCGGCGATCGATCGCAGCGCCTGCTGGCAGGCGTCCGCAGTGCCGGCGATGCGTGCGACCTCGACCTGGGTCATGATCGTGCCGAGCAGGTTGTTGACGCGGTGCAGCAGGTCCTGGAGGGCGTCGGGTCGATCGGCCATGCCGCTACCTTAGCGATCCGGTGTCGTACGGATCCACCGCGCGGCTGTCGCGCCGCGCAACGGTGCGTTGTGTGCCCGGGCGCCGGGACCACTACGGCTGGCGTTCCTGCACCTGGCACCGCCGTTGCTTCCCGCGGGCATCGAGGACATGCCCATGAAGCTGGATCGCAAATGGTTGCTGCTGCCGCCCGCCGCCGCGCTGCTGATCTGCCTCGGCCCACTGACGATGGCCAGTGGCCGGAACGGCAACCCGCAGAAGAACGCCCCGGCGACCGCGGCGGCGCGGACTGCACAGGACGCCCGCACCGACAAGGGCACCGACAAGGGCAACGGCCAACTCGCGCCGCGCACGCCGGACCTGTGGCAGCTCGGCAGCACGCTGATCGGCGTGCTGCTGCTCGGCGCCGCCGGCGTGTTCCTGGTGCGGCGCGCCCGCGGTGGCCGCCCCAAGACCACCGGCAGCGGCGCCTGCGCGCTGCGCCAGACCCTGCGGCTCGGCGCCAAGCAGGCGCTGCACGTGGTCGAGTTCGACGACCAGCTGCTGCTGCTGGGCCATGGCGATCACGGCTTCGCCGTCCTGCACCACGTCCGCTCGCCGGAGCGTGCGCTCGACGAGGCCACGCTCGCCGCCCGCAGTGTCGCCGACGGTGACGACGGCGCGGTACCGAAGGATCTGCTGATCCCGCGGCCGGCACGGCCGCAGCGGCCGCCGGTCACCCCGCCATCACCGCCGCGGCGCAGCGGCGTGCTCAACGACTTCCGCACGCTGTTGCACAAGGCAGGCAAGGCGTGATGCGCCTGCTCGCCATCCTGCTGGCACTGCTGCTCGGCAGCCTGGCGCTGCCGGCACAGGGCAATTCCACGGCACCGATGGGCCCGCCACGGCCGGCGCTGCTGCCCCAGGATCCGCTGCCGGCCACCACACCGGGCGTGACGCTGAGCCTGACCGGCGGCGACGGCCGCCAGAACCTCGGTTCGGCGGTCGAGATCATGCTGCTGATGACGCTGCTGGCGATGGCGCCGGCGATCGTCATGACGATGACCTGCTTCACCCGCATCGTCATCGTGCTGTCGTTCCTCAAACGGGCGATGTCGATGCAGGACCTGCCGCCGGGCACGGTGGTCACCGGCTTCGCCCTGTTCCTGACGATCTTCATCATGCGGCCGGTGGCCGTCGACGTGTACGAGCAGGCCTACCAGCCGTACATCGCCGGCAAGCTCGAATGGCGCCAGGCGGCCGACATCGCCGCCACGCGGATGAACGACTTCCTGCTCAAGCAGACGCGCGACGAAGACGTGGCGCTGATCCTCGAGCTGAGCCACACCGCCCGCCCGCAGACGCCGAAGGACACGCCGTTCCACGTCACCGTGCCGGCGTTCGTGCTGTCGGAGATCAAGACCTCGTTCCAGATGGGCTTCGTGCTGTTCCTGCCGTTCGTGGTCATCGATCTGGTGGTCAGCTCGATCCTGGTGTCGATGGGCATGTTCACGCTGCCGCCGGTGGTCGTGTCGACGCCGCTCAAGCTGCTGTTGTTCATCCTGGTCGGCGGCTGGGACCTGGTGGTCAGTTCGCTGGCCGAGAGTTTTGCCACGTGAGGTTGCGCACATGAACGAGAACCTGTTGATGGACCTGGGCAAGGCGACGCTGACCACGGCGCTGCTGCTGGTCGCACCGGCGCTGCTGGTCGGCATGGTCGTCGGCCTGCTGGTCAGCTTCTTCCAGACCGTGACGTCGTTGCAGGAACAGACGCTGACGATCGTGCCGAAGATGCTGGCAGTGGTCGCCACGCTGCTGCTGCTGCTGCCGTGGATCCTCGGCACGCTGCGCGAGTTCACCACGTCGCTGTACCAGAACCTGGCCGAGTTCGGCCGCGCCGGCTGAGCACCGCGAGCCGCCGCCGATGGACACCGCGCTGCCAGCGTTCGCCACGTCGCTGTTCCTGCACCTGGTGCGGACCTCGGCGTTCATGGCCGTGGTGCCGGTGTTCGGCCGCCAGCGCGACTCGATGTTCCTGCGCCTGGTGCTGGCGTTGACGATGGCTGTGGTGTTCTGGTGGGTCGGCCAGCAGCAGGTGCCGCTGCCCGGCAGCGTGCTCGCGCTCGGCGTCATGGCCGTGCGCGAAGCCGTGGTCGGCGTGGCGCTCGGGTTCGCCGTGCTGATCATCACCACCGTCGCGGTCGCCGCCGGCGAGATCGTCAGCACCGAGATGGGGTTCTCGATGGCGCGCGCGCTCGACCCCGAGAGCGGCAGCGAATCGTCGGTGATGTCGCAGCTGTTCCAGGTGTTCGCCTTCCTGCTGATCCTGCATTTCGATCTGCACCACGAGGTGCTGCGGATCCTCGAACAGACGTTCCGCTCGATCCCGGTCGGCGCGCCGTTCGACCTGCAACCGATCTGGTTCGGTCTGCGCGGCCTGGTCGCCGCGTCGCTGCTGCTGGCGCTGCAGTACGCGTTTCCGGTGCTCGGCGTGATGCTGCTGCTGACGACCGCGCTGGTGCTGCTCGGCCGCGCCGTGCCGAACATCAACCTGATGGAATTCGGCTACGCCGCGCGCGTGCTGCTGGCGCTGCTGGCCGGCGCGTACTTCCTGGCGCAGGGTTCGCCGTTCCTGGTCCGCTCGTTCGCCGGGCTGCTCGGCAGCACGCGCGCGATGTTCCCGGTCTGAACGATGGCCCTGTTCAAGGACGACCAGGGACGGACCGAGAAGCCGACGCCGAGCCGGCTGGCCGACGTGCGCCAGCACGGCGACACGCAGATGTCGCGTGAGTTCGTGCTCGCCGGCACGATGCTGGTCGCGGCGCTGGCGCTGCGGTTCCTTGGCGGCTGGCTGCTGCGCTCGCTCGGCCAGGCGATGACGTACGGCCTGACCGTCGATCCGCGCCAGCATCCGCTGACCGACGGCGGCATCCCCGGCGCCTATGCCGAGGTGCTGCAGGTCGGGGCCATGGTGGTGACGCCGGTGCTGCTGTTGATGGCGGTCCTGGTGCTGGCGGTGGCGGTGTTCGGCTACGGCCAGATCGGCTTCCAGTTCGCCGGCGAGGTGTTCGGCCTGCACCTCGAGCGCGTCAATCCGGTGGCCAACTGGGGCCGGCTGTTCAACTTCCAGGCGATCGTGCGCACCGGCTTCGCCGCGCTCAAGCTGGCGGTGCTCGCCGGCGTGCTGTGGCTGCTGCTCCGCAACCGCTGGCAGCAGCTGCTGGTGCTGCACGAAGTCGACTTCCCGGTGGCGGTCGCCACCGTCGCCGACCTGGTGCTGCAGCTGCTGACCTGGGTCGCGGTCGTGGTGATGGTGATCGCCGCCGCCGACGTGTTCTGGCAGCGCTTCGATTTCCAGCAGCGCAACCGCATGACGCGGCAGGAGCTCGAGGACGAGCGCCGGCGCAGCGAAGGCGATCCGATGGTCAAGGGCCGCCTGCGCCAGGCCCGCATCGAGCTGCTCAAGCACCGGATGATGCAAGCGGTGCCGAAGGCCGACGTGGTGATCACCAATCCGACGCACTTCGCGGTCGCGCTGCAGTACGACCGCAAGCACAACGTCGCGCCGGCGGTGGTGGCCAAGGGCACCGACGCGATGGCGCAGCGCATCCGCGAGCTGGCGCAGGAGCACGGCGTGCCGCTGATGGAGGACCCGCCGCTGGCGCGCGCGCTGTTCCGCGCGGTCAAGATCGGTCAGGAGATCCCCGCCAAGTTCTACGCCGCAGTGGCGACCGTGCTGAGCCACGTCTACCGGCTCAAGGACCGCGTCGCATGACCGGGCGGAGGCAACGATGAGCGACCGCAAGGCCAATCCGCCGCGCAACGGCCTGCTGGCGGTGTTCCTGCTCGGCGTCATGGGGGTCATGCTGATCCCGATGCCGCCGATGCTGCTCGACGCGCTGCTGTGCATCAGCCTGACCTCGAGCCTGCTGATCGTGATGGCAGTGCTGAACGCCGGCCGGCCGACCGACTTCAGCACCTTCCCGAGCGTGCTGCTGTTCTCGGCGATCTTCCGGCTGGCGCTCAACGTCGCCTCGACGCGCCTGATCCTGCTCGAAGGCGATGCCGGCAACGTGATCCGCACGTTCGGCAACTTCGTCGTCGGCGGCCAACCGGTGGTCGGCATCATCATCTTCCTGATCCTGGTGATCATCCAGTTCGTGGTCATCACCAAGGGTCAGAACCGCATCAGCGAAGTGGCGGCGCGCTTCACCCTCGACGCGATGCCCGGCAAGCAGATGTCGATCGACGCCGACCTCAACGCCGGCCTGATCAGCAACGAGGAGGCCAAGGAGCGCCGCCGCGGCCTGACGCAGGAGGCCGAGTTCTATGGCGCCATGGATGGCGCCGGCAAGTTCGTCCGCGGCGACGCGGTCGCCGGCCTGATCATCACCGTCATCAACATCGTCGGCGGCCTGATCATGGCGATGGTCTACCGCGAGCTGTCGTTCCAGGACGCGTTCGCGAGCTACACCGTGCTGACGGTCGGCGACGGGCTGGTGTCGCAGATCCCCGGCCTGCTGGTGTCGACCGGTGCCGGCGTGCTGGTGACCAAGGGCGCCAGCGAAGCCGGCCTCGGCCAGGAGATCGGCGACCAGCTGTTCGGCAGCGCGCGCGCGCTGCAGGGCGTCGCGGCGATCGTCGGCGTGTTCGCGCTGCTGCCGGGCATGCCGAGCCTGTTCTTCGTCGCCATCGCCATCGCCTTGCTGGCGATGGCGCGCAGCGTCGATGCCCAGCGGGCGGCGGCGACCGCGCGGCAGCAGCAGGCCGACAAGCCGGGCGCCGAACAGGAAGGGCCGGCGATCGAGGACCTGCTGGCGGTCGACCGGCTCGGCATCGAGATCGGCTACCGGCTGATCGGCATGGTCGAGCCCGGCCGCCACGGCGGGCTGCTCGACCACATCCGTTCGCTGCGGCGCCAGTTCGCGCAGAGCCTCGGCGTGGTGGTGCCGCCGATCCGCGTGCGCGACAACGTGCAGCTCGACCCCAACGCCTACCGCATCCTGCTCGGCGGCCAGGAGGTCGCGCGCGGCGACCTGCGCGCCGGCCACTTCCTGGCCATGGATCCGGGCGGCATCGCCGGTCCGCTGCCGGGCATCGACACGACCGAGCCGGCGTTCGGGCTGCCGGCCAAGTGGATCGCCGAGGCCGACAAGGACAAGGCCGAGCTGCAGGGCTACACGGTCATCGACGCGCCGTCGGTGCTGATCACGCACCTGACCGAAGTGCTGAAGAAGGTCGCCGGCGAACTGCTGACGCGCGACGACGTGAAGACGCTGGTCGACAACCTGAAGAAGGGTTCACCGGCCGTGGTCGACGAGCTGATCCCCTCGCAGCTGACGCTCGGCCAGGTGCAGCGGATCCTCGGCGGCCTGCTGCGCGAGGGCGTGCCGATCCGCAACCTGCAGACGATCCTCGAGGCGTTGTCCGACGGCTGCGTCGAGACCAAGGAGCCGGCCAAGCTGACCGAGCACGTGCGCGCGCGCATCGCCCGCACGATCGTCGAACCGCACCTCGACGCCGCCGGCACGCTGCACGCCGCGTTCATCGATCCGGAACTCGAACGCAGCCTGGCCGAAGCATTGGCCGGCAACGACGGCCTCGCCAACCTGCCGGCCGGTTTCCTCGGCAAGTTCGTCGACAAGACCGCCGAGGCGCTGGCGGCGATGGTCAAGGCCGGCCGCGACCCGGTGCTGATCACGCGCGCGGCACTGCGGCCGTTCCTGGCCGAAGCGGTCACCGGCGTGATCCCCAACGCCGCCGTGCTGAGTTACCAGGAGACCGCGCCCGCCCGCAAGGTCGAGAGCGTGCAGCGCATCGTGCTGGCCGGTTGAACCCATTCCCCTGAACCACTCCCATGTTGCTCAGACGCATCGAAGGCAAGACGCTCGATCAGGCCCTGGACCGCGTGCGCGCCGAATGCGGCGAACACGCGCTGCTGGTCGAGACCCGCGCCACCGGCAACGGCTACCTGGTGGTGGCTGCGCGCCCCGACGCGGCCGTGCCGCCGCCGCGCCATCAAGCCGGCGCCATCCCGCCGCCGAAGTGGACGCGCGGCTTCCAGCCGCTGGCGCTGCGGGCCGCTTTGTTCGGTCTGTCGGAGCGCCTGTTGCGCGCCGTCGAGGACTCGCTGGCCGGCACCAGGGTGAACCTCCAGCGCCCGGGCGACCCGGCGCTGCCGGCGCTGGCCCAGCGGGTGCTGCAAGCACTGCTGCGCGTCGATGTCCGCATCGAGCAGGCGCGCGATCACCTCCGGATCGCGGTGGTCGGGCCGACCGGCGTCGGCAAGACCACGACGCTCGCCAAGCTGGCGGCGCGCGCGGTCACCGCCGGCCAGGACGTCGCCATCGTCACGGTCGACACCTACCGCGTAGCCGCGGTCGAGCAACTGCGCGCCTTCGCCGACCTGCTCGACGTGCCATGCGAAGTGGCATTCACGCCACAGGAACTGCGCCGGGCGCTGCTGCGCCACGGCGCCCGTGACCGCGTATTCGTCGACACCACCGGTCGCAGCCCGCTCGACCGATCGGCGATGCAGGCGCTCGCCGGCACGCTCGGCAACAAGTCGGTGCTGACGCTGTTGTGTCTGGCGGCGAACACGCGCCGCCGTGACTGCGAGATGATGCTCGACCGCTACGACTTGCTCGGCATCGACGCGGTGGCGCTGACCAAGTGGGACGAGACCGCGATGCCCGGCGAAACCTTGTCGGCGCTGATCGAGCGCGGACTGCCGTTGTCGCACGTGACGATCGGCCAGGAGGTGCCGGCCGACATCGTCACCGCCGATGCCGCCGAGCTGGCGGCCGCGGCCCTGGCGCCGGCCGGCGGCACCGTCGAGGCCTCGGCATGAGTTCCCGTTCGCCCGCGGTCGTGCCGGCCGACCAGGCGCGCGGGCTGCGCGCAATGCAGAAGCGCACGGCGCCGGCGCCGTGGCTGGCGGTCACCGGCGGCAAGGGCGGCGTCGGCAAGACCACGCTGGCGGTCAACCTGGCGCTGCTGCTGCAGCGCGCCGGCCGCCGCACGCTGCTGGTCGACCTCGATCCGGGGCTCGGCAACGTCGACGTGCACCTGCGCCTGGCGCCGCACTTCACGGTCGAGGACATCGCCAACGGCGTGTGTTCGCCGGCCGCAGCGGTGGTCGACGGCCCCGGCCGGTTGCGCGTGCTCGCCGGCCGCAGCGGCAGCACGCAGATGACCGGTGGCGACGCCGCGTTCCTGCCCAAGGTGCTCGCTGCCGTGGCCGCGGCTGCCGCCACCAGCGACCTCGTCGTGTGCGACACCGGCGCCGGCATCGGACCGGCGGTGCTGGCGGTCGCATTGCGCGCCGAACAGGTAATGGCAGTGACGACCGCCGATCCGTCGGCACTGACGGACACGTATGCGATGTGCAAGGTGTTGCACGCGCGCGGCAGGCAACTGCCCGGACTGGTGGTCAATCGGGTGCGCAGCCGCGACGAAGCCATGCGCACCGCCGGCAAGCTGACGACGGTCTGTCGGAAGTTCCTGTCGGCCGAGCTGCCGCTGCTCGGCTGGGTGTCGGTCGATGGCATGCTGGAATTGAGCGTGGCGGAGCAACGACCGTTCGCACTGCACGGACAGGGACCGGCAATGGAAGATCTGCGCGGCTTGTGCGCCGGGGTGCTGTCGGCGATGCCGGGACCGAGGGCGTAGGCACGAGCCATTCTCTTCACCGCGCAGGTGGTGCTCACAACCGCTCATTTGCCGGCGCTGCAACCCGGCTCGTGATGCTGTGGCATTAGACAAGCCACCCGACCGGCCGGTCCTTTCTTGCCGCAGCTTTCCTGCCGGCCGCTCTTGCGAGATGCCGGTCTGCCGTTATCCTGGCGGCCTATTCAGAGAAAGCAGGATACCTCGATGGCAGCAAAGAAGAAGAACACGGAAGGCATGGCCTTCCTCATCAAAGCCCTGAAGAAGAACCGCACGGCGACGTACTCGACCGTCAAGGCAGCCGCGGAAAAGAAGGGCCTTACCGTCTGGCCGATCATGTTCGGCCGCGCGCAGCTGTTGCTCGGCTATGTGCGGGCCGCAAAGCGCGGGACCGGCAAGTACGCAAGGGCCACGGCCGCCAAGGCCGCCGGGGCCATGATGCCTCGTCGCGGGCCCGGTCGCCCGCGGAAGAACCCGTTGCCCGCTGACAGCATGGACGGTCTGGCCGCCATCGTCGCCGCGGTCAAGGGCAGCCAGCAGGCCTGTGGCCGCTACAAGGGTGCTCTCGAACGGATCCAGGCGATCTTGGCGAGCGCGCTGGCGTAGGCCGCGGGACCGGGCTGGCCTCGCGCCCAGACCGACAGGCCGACCGACCGACAGGACAACTCCGGAGCCGGCCGGCCATCGTGCCGGCGCGGCGCTGCGCTAGCGCCAGATGGCCCGCCCGATGGATGACCCCGCCCCCGCTGCCGCGCAGAGCATCTGGAGGGTCGTCACGGCGTCGTCGCTCGGCACCGTGTTCGAGTGGTACGACTTCTACATCTACGGCACCCTGGCGGCGGCCTTCGGCAAGCTGTTCTTCCCGCCGGGCGACGAAACGCTCGGGTTCCTCGCCAGCCTCGGCCTGTTCGGCGTCGGCTTCTCGGTACGGCCGTTCGGCGCGATCTTCTTCGGCCGCATCGGCGACCTCGTCGGCCGCAAGTACACGTTCCTCGTCACCATCCTGGTAATGGGATTGTCGACGGCGCTGGTCGGCGTCCTGCCGACGTTTGCTTCGATCGGCTATTGGGCACCGGTGCTGCTCGTGGTCCTGCGCCTCGCCCAGGGCCTGGCGCTCGGCGGCGAGTACGGCGGCGCCGCGACCTATGTCGCCGAACACGCGCCGCCGGGAAAGCGCGGCCTCTACACCAGCTGGATCCAGACCACGGCCACGCTCGGCCTGCTGCTGTCCCTGATCGTCATTGGCGGCGTGCGCCATTGCCTCTCGGCCGACGACTTCGCCGCCTGGGGATGGCGCATCCCGTTCCTGGTCTCGGTCGCGCTGCTGATCGTCTCGGTGTACATCCGCCTCAAGCTGCGCGAATCGCCGCTGTTCACCGCGATGCAGGCGCAGGGCAATGGCTCGAAGACGCCGCTGCGCGACAGTTTCGGTCGCTGGGAGAACGCCAATGTCGTGCTGCGGGTCTTGTTCGGCGCCACCGCCGGCCAAGGCGTCGTCTGGTATGCCGGCCAGTTCTATGCGCTCTACTTCCTGATGACGACGCTGAAGGTCGACTATGCGAGCGCCTATTGGTTCATCGCCGTGGCGCTCGTCCTGGCCACGCCGTTCTTCGTGTTCTTTGGTTGGCTCAGCGACCGCATCGGCCGCAAGAAGATCATCCTGTGCGGCTTCCTGCTGGCGGCCTTCACCTACTTCCCGATCTTCCGCGGGCTCACGGCGGCGGCCAACCCGGCGCTCGCGCAGGCGATGCGCGACGCCCCGGTGACCCTGCACACGACCGATTTCCGCAACGCCGTCGAACTGACGATCGAGGCGGTGGTCGACGCCGCGCGCAAGATCATCCTGCCGGCCAAGACGGCGCAGTCGTCGATCGAACAGGCCCGCAGCTATCTGAACGGCCGCGGCATCCCGTTCACGCTCGCGCCCGCGCGCCCCGATGCGCCGCTGGTGCTCGACATCGGCGGGCACGAGATCGCCACCGGCTTCGATGCCAAGGCCTTCGGTCAGGCGCTCGACGCCGCCGGTTGGGACCGCATCGCCGTGACGCTGGCCGACGGCAAGACCAGGGTGGCCGATCCGGCCGCGATCCACGGCTTCACCGTCGTCATGCTGCTGACACTGCTCGTGCTTTACGTGACGATGGTCTATGGCCCGATCGCCGCCTACCTCGTCGAGATGTTCCCGACGCGGATCCGCTACACCTCGATGTCGCTGCCGTACCACATCGGCAACGGCTGGTTCGGCGGCTTCCTGCCGTTGATCGCCGCCTCGATCGTGGTGTTCACCGGCGACATCTATGCCGGTCTCTGGTACCCGATCGGCATTGCGCTGCTGTCGTTCGTCATCGGCGCCCTGCTGCTCGACGAACGGCACGAACGCGACCTCGCGCACGACTGAGGCAGATCGGTCGCACTGCCCGGGTCGATCGCCGCAGGCTGGATCGTGCCGTATCGCCGCCCTTACGATGCCGCCCCCGCTCGGAGTCCAAGTGCGCCCCATCCTCATCGCCGTCACGCTGTCCGCCGCGTTCACGATCGCCGGTTGCCATACGGCGCCTGCCCGCGACCATGAACTCGGCTGCACCCTGGTCTACTTGAAGACCGGCCCCAACCGCGAACTGGCGCCGGATGCGAGCCAGCGCGTGTTCGCCGGTCACTTCGCCAACATGCTGCGGCTGGCGCACGAACGGCAGCTGCTGGTCGCCGGCCCGTTCGCCGAGCCGCACCGCGATCCGGCGCTGCGCGGCATCTTCGTGCTCGACACGCCTGACCGCGCCCGCGCGCAGCAGCTCGCCGAGACCGACCCCGGATTCCAGGCCGGCGTGTTCGCGCTCGAGTACCACGAGCTGGCGACGGCGGCGCCGCTGCGCGCCTACCTGGCCGCCGAGCTGGCGGTGCGCGACCAGGCCGAGCGCGACGGCAAGCAGCTCGAGCCGGGTGCCGGCGGGCGCAAGTACGTGCTGCTGACCGCGGAGCACGGCGACCTCGCCCGCACCGCACTCGAAGGCCATGCCGGCGTACTGCTGTTCGGCCGGCTCGATGGCACCCGCGCCTTCGCCGTGCTCGACGCGCAGGACCCCGACGCGGCACGCGCGTTGCTCGGCGTGGCCGCCGGACGCATCGGTGACTTCGTGCTCGACCCGTGGTTCGCGAGCGGCGGCCTCGTGCATCTGCGCGAGCTGCCCATGACCAGGTAGTCGTCGGGCCATCACGACGATCGGCTGCTGCGCGCGTCGGCGGAGCTGTGGTGTCTTGCGACACGCGACCCGATGCGATCCGGATCGCGGACGGCGAACGCGCGGCGGCCGCAAACAGCCTTGCGAGGCGCGGCGCCCTGCGCCAGACCAGCCGCGCCGGCACGCGGCAGCACACCGAGGCACGGCCACTTCGCAGCCCTCCCGCTCAACTCCGAGCCTGCCGCACGCCGAAGAGATCGACGGAACAGGCATGGAGTCCGGCAGCCAGGAACTGTCGCGGATCGCAACGGCGTATGTCGCGAGTGTCGCCTTCGGGCTGTCGTTCTTCGTCGCCACCGCGTGCGGTGCCGACGGGTTGACGGCGCTCGGGCGCGGCGCGGTCGTCGTGCTGCTGGCGATGCTCGGCGGGCGTCTGCTGACCACGCCGGTCGTCAACGTCGTGCTCGACGCGCTGGCCCGCGACCAGGCCAAGAAGCAGGAAGCCGCCCAGCCGCGGCAGGAGCCGGTCAAGTGAGGGGCAGCGCCACCAGGTTGCTGCGCAGCGCCGAGGAGCGCGACCGGCTGATCGAGCAGTACCTGCCGCTGGTCCGCTACGTCGTCGCGCGCCTGCCGGTCACCATGCCGAACACCCTCGACCGCGATGACTTCTATTCGGTCGGTGTGATCGGACTGATGCACGCGGCCGCGAGCTACGACCCGAGCCGCGGCGCGTCGTTCAAGACCTTTGCCTACACCGCGATCCGCGGCGCCATCCTCGACGAAGTGCGCAAACACGATCCCGTGCCACGCAACCGCCGCGACCGGCTGCGCAAGCTCGACCGCGCCAATTCCGACCTGGCGGTGACGCTCGACCGGGCGCCGAGCCAGGCCGAGCTGGCCACGGCGCTGGGCTGCACGATCGAAGAACTCGACGACGACCTGCTGGCGCTGCACACCGCGCGCACGCTGTCGCTCGACGAGCAGACCGGCGCCGGCGAAGACACCATGCCGCTCGGTGCCACGCTCGCCAACCTGATGGCGGTCGATCCGGCCAGGCGCGCCGACGATCGCGAGAGCATCGACCGCCTGGCCAAGGCGGTCGCCGAACTGCCGGAGACCGACCGCAACGTGGTCGTGCTCTACTACTACGAGCAGCTGTTCCTGAAGGAGATCGGCCAGGTGCTCGGCGTCACCGAATCGCGCGTGTCGCAGATCCTGACCCGCGCCGTCGAGCGTTTGCGGTTGAAGATGAAGGCCGAAGGCTGACCGAGGATCCCGATGGACACGCGCATTGCCGGAGTCGGAGGCATGCAGGGGCTGCGGCCGATCACCGAGCGGCAGGGCGGCCGCAACCACGGTTCTGCCTTCAAGCAGGCCCTGGCCGAACAGCAGCAGCGGGAGCAGGCGGCGGAGCAGGGCGCGGAGGCGGCGCCGGTCACGGCCAAACGGCCACTGCCGTGGGCGCTTCAGCCCAAGGCAACCGACGGTCGAAAGGACAGCGCGGGCCCCGCGCACCACGTCGACGTCCTGGCGTGAGCACGGGGGCCCGACCCCGGATGACCATGGACCAGAGCAGCAGCAAGAACTGCAGCGTGATCCCCCGCGACAGCTACGTGCGGCTGCAGCAGCCGGCAATGATCGACTGCGCCGGCGCCCAGCCCGATGGCAAGGGCCCGTTGACCGTCATGCCATTGCTCGACGGCGATCGCATCGCCGGACTGGAGATCAAGTGCGGCTGCGGCTCGTCGGCGGTGGTCGAGTTCGTCTACGAGGCGGAGGTGAAGTCATGACGGCTGTCACCTGGCGGCTGCGATCGCTGGCGGTGGTGACCCTGCTGCTGGCGCTGCCGGGCTGCAGGTCGGCGATGGACCTGCTCTACGAACCCAAGGCCGAGGATCCGTTGGACGGCACCCAGGGCAGCCTGGCGAAGGCCGGCGTCAACACCGAGATGGACTGGGGACCCAAACAGGAGCAGCTGCTGACCGCCTACAAGGACCTGAAGGAGAAGGAAGCCGCGCTGCGCAAGGACCTCGAGCAGGAGCGGACCGCCAAGGACCAGTTGCAGGCGCGGCTGAAGAACCAGGGCGAAGCACTGACCCGCGAGCAGAGCCTGCGCAAGCAGGCCGAGGCCGAGACCGACGGTCTGCGGCAGAAGCGCCGCGAACTCGAAGCCCGGATCCTCAGCCTCAGCATCGAGAAGGCCAAGCTCGAGCGCATCAACCTGATCGCCAGGATCGCCGAGCTGCAGAAGAGCCTCGAGCCGGCACCGCCGGACGCGGTCGAAGCCGCGGCACCGGCGCCGGGAAAGAAGTGATGCGCGCCGCCAACCTGCTGCTGCCGCTGATCGCGCTGCTGGCGCCGGCGTGCCACTGGGAGCGGGCGCCGGCCAAGAAGCCGATCAACAGTTACCTGGCCGACCCGCGCGATCTCGCCAACGTCAGGCGCATCATCGTGCTGCCGTTCACCGAAGAGGCGGGGATCCGCGCCGACCTGAAGCGCATGCGCGAGACGTTCCTCGCCGAGCTGGCCAAGCTGCGGCGTTTCGAGATCGTGCCGCTGCCGCAGGAAGCCGAGGAGGACGAGGTGCTCAACCGCACGCTGCACCTCGGCCGGCTGTCGACGCAGGCGATGGTATCGGTGTGCGAGCGCTACCATGTCGACGGCGTGCTGTTCGCCAACGTCACCAGTTGGCGGCCGTACAAGCCGCCGATCCTGGGGCTGCGCACGCAGCTGTTGTCGGTGCACTCGGGTGCGACGGTGTGGGCCACCGACGTGCTCTACGATTGCACCGACCGCAGCACCATCGCCGACCTCAAGCACTATGACCAGCACGTCGAGGCCGCCGACGCGACCATGCACGGCTGGGAGATGCTGCTGATCGCGCCGACGATGTTCGCGGCGTACGTCGCCCATCGCGTGGTCGGCACCTGGATCGAGGACTGAACGCCGGGGCGCAGCAACGGCTGCCGTGCGCCGGCGCCGCGTCACCCGTGGCTCCGGGCTCGCAGTGCTCTGAACGGGCAGCGCGCGAGCGGCTCAGCCGGTGACGAAACCGGTGGCCAGCATCCGCTCGGCCACCTGGCGGTGAGCTTCGTCGCTGCTGAGGTTGCCGTTCATCAGCTTCTGCAGCGCGACCTCGATGCGGACCTTCCGCTCCGGATCGTCACTCTTCGCGCGTTCGGCCAACGCACTGATGGCGGCCGCGGTCTCGCGCCCGCTGTCGCTGATCGAGCTGCGGTCCTGGGCGTCCACGGACTTCGCGTCGGTGCCGCGCTTGCCTTCCGTGCGCGCGGGGCGATCCGAGCTCCGCTCGATGCCACCATTGCCGCCGATGTGTGCGATGTTCATTGGCCTACCTCCAGCCGAAGCTGTCTTGCAGGGATCATCGGCATTCCGCGGCCCGACTTGAGAGGCCCGACCGCCGTTTCCGTCCAATCCAAGGACGGCATGGGCCGCGGCGGCCGCGGGCCCGAAAACCGTTCCGGCAGCTCCTGCCGGGCAGCCCGCTGGCAGGAACTGCCGAGCGCGAGCGCCGCCGGCCGCGGCGATGCCGCCAACCTCCCACCGCATCGGCGGCAGCGATATCGGACGCGACCTGGCACGCGCGGTGCTTCTCCGGTCACGGCAAGGCAGAAGGAGCGGCGACGTGGTACTGACCCAATACGGACGAATCGAAGTGGACCCGATGCGGATCCCGACCGCGGCCCCGATCCGGATCGACGGCGAGGACACGTTCGCGCAGCGCCTGCAATACGTGACCGCGGACCGGCAGGAAGCGCCAACGCACCGCCAGCCCGCGGCCGCCGCCAGGCCGACCACGCCGCCGGCCACGCCGCGCGCGGCTGACCCGGCGCCGCCGGTCGAGAGCGAAGCACCGGTCGCGGCGCGGCCGGACGACCCGGCGCTGGCCTGTGTGCCGGCCGTGGCGCTGGCGCCGGCGGCGGCGAACTGTGCCCAGGGCACCCGCGCCCCCGCGCCGGAACTGCCGGACACCGGCCATGCCGCCACCGATCTGCGCGCTGCTGCCGGGGCCGGAGCCGCGGCGGCGATGCCGACCGGGCCGGCAGTACCGAGCAACAGCGCGGGCAACGACGTGGTCGCCGCCGTGGGCGGCGTGGCGGCGGCAACCCCCGCACGGCCGGTGGCGACTGCGTCCAGCAGCGACGGCCGTACAGCCCTGAGCGGCACCGCGGCCAGGCAGCAGGCCGCCTCGCGCCTGCCGGCCGTGCTGGCGAGCTACCGTTCGCTCGGCAAACAGAGCGTGCTGCTCGTCGAACAGGCGCGCGATTCGGTGTTCAAGCAGATCGTCGTGCGGCTCGACAAGAACGGCGGCGAGATGAAGGTGCGGCTCGAACCACCGGAACTCGGCGAACTCGACCTGCACCTCGTCGTCGCCAACGGCGGCGACCTGCGCCTGTCGATCGGCACCGAGCGCCAGGATCTCGCGCAGCTGCTCGACCGCGATCTGGCGGCCCTGAAACAGACGCTGCAGGCCAGCGGCTTGAACGTGACGCACGCCGAAGTGCACACGCGTTCGGATGCATCGGCCCGGCAGCAGCAACGCGCCGACCAGGGCTTCGCCCATGCGTCTGCGGGCGCGGACGAACCGGCGCCGCAGCTGCAGCGGCTCGGCGGCTACATCAGTGCGCAAGGACTCGACTACTGGGTTTGAAGGAGCAATGACATGACCAGCAGCATCCCACCGACCACCGGCAACAACGGCTCGAGCATCCTGTCGCCCGGCGGCGGCTCGTTCGGCCAGAACCCGTTCCTGCAGCTGCTGACCGAGCAGCTCAAGAGCCAGACGCCATTGGAGCCGGTCGACAACGCCAGCTTCATGAACCAGATGGCCCAGTACTCGTCGATGCAGCAGCAGCAGGACCTGAACACCAATCTGATGCGGCTGCTCAACTTCCAGGGCCTGCTGGCGCGGGTGCAGGGACTCAGCGACGGCAGCGCGCTGCTCGGCAAGCAGGTCACCTATGACACCGACCAGGCCCACGGCCTGACCGGCACGGTGCAGTCGGTGTTCATGAACGACCAGGGCGAGATCCGGGCCAGGCTGACCGACGGCACCGACATCGGCATGAGCCAGATCAATTCGATCTCGTCGCCACCCAGCAGTTCCTAGCCCTGTCGCGATCCGCAACTTCGAAGGAGCACCATGGTCAGCACCGCACTCTACACCGCCCTGTCCGGCCTGCGCGTCAACCAGAACTACATCGACGTCATCGGCAACAACCTCGCCAACGTCAGCACGCCGGGCTACCGCGGCGCGCGCGCGACGTTCAGTGACATCCTGAGCTTCACGCTGCGCGCCGGCTCCGGTCCGAACGGCAACTTCGGCGGCCTCAACCCGATCCAGATCGGCCACGGCGCGATCATGTCGTCGGTCGACACCGACACCAACCAGGGCACGTTCCAGGACACCGGGCGGCCGCTCGACGTCGCGCTGCAGGGCAGGGGCTTCTTCACCCTGACCGACGGGCTGCAGCAGTTCTACACCCGCGTCGGCACGTTCGGCATCGACGCCGACCGCAACCTGGTCGACCTGCGTTCGGGCCTGCGGGTGATGAACTCCAGCGGCGGCAACATCACGGTGCCGATCTCGGGAACGCTACCGGCAAGGGCGACCTCGTCGATCACGTTCCAGGGCAACCTGCCGTCCACCGTCACCGGTCCCCTGGCGCAGATCGTCGAGACCAGCGCCGTGCTCAAAGCCGGCACCTCGGCGACCAAGACCGGCACCGGCACCGCCGGCACCGGCAACCAGTTCGACCTGTCCGCATTCGCCGGCAGAACGGTGGTGCTGACGGTCAATGGTGACGCCGGACAGACGTTCACCTTCCCCAGCAGCACGTTCGGCGCCGGCCCGGTCAACGCGTCGACGGTGGCCGCGGCCTTCAACGGCGTGCGCGGCGTCAGCATCACCGCCGACGACACCGCCGGCACGATCACGTTCGACAGCGTCAAGCTCGGTGCCAACGCCACGCTCAAGTTCGACGACGGCACCGGCGCCACCGGCCTGGTCAACGCGCTCGGCCTCGACGCCACGCTGGTCTCCGGCACCGAGACCACGGCCCAGCTGGCCACCGATCTGGGCGGCCTCACAGCCCGCAACACCGCCTATCAGAACGGCGACCACATCACCGTCAGCGGCACCAACCCTGACGGCACCGCGTTCTCCAACACGTTCGTCTACGGCGCCGGCAACAGCGGCACGACGATCGGCGCGCTGATCAGCTTCATCAACGCCACGCTCGACAACACCCAGGCAACCGCCGAGCTGACCGCCGACGGCCACATCCGCGTCACCGCCACCAACAAGCAGCCGGCCAGCCTGAGCATCGCCATCGGCGACCAGACCGGCAACAGCGGCAGCAACAACTGGCCGAACAGCACGACGATCCAGGCTGGCGCCGGCCCCGACACCGCGGTGACCTCGATCGACGTCGTCGACCCGCAGGGCCGCTCGCACCCGGTGACCCTGACGTTCACCCGCAGCGCCACCGACGCGACGGTGTGGAACCTCGACGCCAAGATGGCGGCGGCCGACGGCACGATCACGCAGAACTCGATCGGCCAGATCCGCTTCAACGACAACGGCTCGTTCAACGTCATCGGCGGTGGCAACAGCGCGCTGACCTTCCAGTTCAACGGCATCTCCGGACCGCAGAGCGTCGCCGTCAAGCTCGGCACCTCCGGTCAGTTCGACGGTATCGCCATGCTCGGCAACCAGGCGACCGTGGCGGCCACCGACCAGGACGGCTACGGCCCCGGCTCGCTGCTGAACGTCGCCTTCGACACCAAGGGCAACCTGACCGGTTCGTACAGCAACGGCCAGAGCCAGGTGCTGAGCACCCTGCGCATCTCGATGTTCTCCAACGAAGGCGGCCTGCTGCGCAACGGCGACACGATGTTCGTCGAGTCGCCGAACAGCGACGGCGCGATCGCCACGGTCGCCGGTTCCGCCGGCTCCGGCGCCGTGCGCCCGGGCTCGCTCGAGAACAGCAACGTCGACATCGCCCGCGAGTTCGTCAACCTGATCGAAGCGCAGCGCGGCTTCCAGGCCAACTCGCGCGTGATCACCACGGTCGACCAGATCCTGGCCGAGCTGATGAACATCGTTCACTGAGTGAACCATGAGCACCTACGGCGAAGTCGCGCTGGTCCACAGCATGAGCTACCTGGCCGATGCCCAGGCGGCGATCGCCCACAATCTGGCGAACGTCGACACCAGCAACTTCAAGCGGCGCACCTCGGTGGCCGAGCGTTCGCCGGACAAGTTCGCCGACCTGCTGCAGAGCAAGTTGCCGATGGTGCAGTACCACGAGTACACGGTGTTCGAACCCGGCGTCACCCGCGAGACCGGCAGCCGCTTCAACGTCGCCATCGACGGCCCGTACTTCCTGCGCCTGCAAGGCGCCGACGGTCGCACCTACTTGACCCGCGACGGCGAGATGCAGCTCGACGACAAGGGCCGGCTGGTCAACCACGCCGGCCTGCGCTACCTCGACCAGAACGGCGCCGAGATCACGCTGCAGGGCGAGAACGGCACGCCGAGCGACGTCGCCATCTCGCCGAGCGGCCAGATCTCCGACCCGCTGACCGGCCAGACCTGGGGGCCGATCGGCGTGGTCAAGGTGCCCGATCCGGCGGCGCTCGAACCGACCGGCGGTGGTCTGTACCTCGACACCAAGAAGCAGCCGCTGCAACCGGCGCCCGGCGCGCCGTTGAAGCAGGGCTACCTCGAGGGCAGCAACGTCGACAGCCTGCAGGAACTCGTGCGCATGATCCAGGTGCAGCGCACGTTCGGTGCTACGCAGCACGTACTGACTTCACTCGGCAACATGCAGCGCAGCGTGGCGGACAACCTGCTGCGGTGAACTGACACGACCAACAAGGGATCACGGGGACGACCGATGCTCAAGAGCCTCTACACGACTGCCACGGGCATGAAAGCCCAGCAGACCATGGTGGACATGATCGCCAACAACATCGCGAACGTGAACACCGCCGGCTTCAAGAAGTCGCAGGCGTCCTTCGAAGACCTGCTGTACGTGACCACGCAGTCGCCTGGTCTGGCCCAGGGTGCCGGTGGCGTCGCCGCGCCGATCGGCTTGCAGATCGGCTCCGGCACCAAGCTGAACGGCACCACCAAGGTGTACAGCCCTGGCACGCTGGAGATCACCGACCGCAACCTCGACGTGTCGATCGACGGCGACGGCTTCTTCGCCGTGACGCTGCCGGACGGCAACATCGGTTACACGCGCGACGGCGGCCTGCAGCTCAATGCCGACGGCAAGCTGGTCACCGGCCAGGGCAACATCCTGCAGCCGGAGACGACGCTGCCGTCCGACCTGCTGGAGATCAACATCGACCCGCAGGGTCGCATCACCGGCCGCACGGCCAGCAACCCGGACACGTCGACGCTGTTCGGCCAGCTGACGATCCATCGCTTCCTCAATCCCTCGGGTCTGCTGAACGTCGGCGGCAACGTGGTCCGGCAGACCGAAGCGTCCGGCGCGCCGGTGACGGCCACCCCGGGCCTCAGCGGCCTCGGTCAGCTCAAGCAGGGGTTCATCGAGCGCTCCAACGTCCAGATCGTCAACGAACTGGTCAACCTGATCGTCGCGCAGCGCGCCTACGAGGTCAACAGCCGCGCCATCCAGGCCAGCGACCAGATGCTGTCGACGGCCACCAACATCGTCCGCTGACGCACACCGGGGAACAACGTCATGAAGATCATCGCCATGCTGGGGCTGCTCGCCATGTTCGGCGGCGGCGAGGAAGGCAAGCGCAAGGAACCGCCGGCGTTCGAGCTGCTGCTGCGCACGCAGGTGCTGGCCCGTGGCCTCGACGTCACCATCGGCGAACTCGCCGACGTGACGCCGGTCGGTGACGAGGCCCTGGCCATCGGCCGCATCGTGTTCGCCAAGGCGCCGGTCGCCGGCTACGCCCGCACGGTCACGCGCACCGAATTGCTGCAGGCGCTGGCCGCCGGCGGTCAACCGGTCGGCCGCTTCGTCGTCAAGGGCGCGACCGAGGCGACCGTGCAGGCGGTGGTGACCGACGTGCCGGCCCAGGACCTGACCGACGCGGCGCACGCCGTGCTGCAGGCGGTGCTCGCCGAAGAGCCGGGCGCCGACACCGAGACCGAACTGGTGACCCGTGTGCAGCACATCCAGTCGCCGCGCGGCCGCCAGAGCATGGAACTCAAGGCGCGGGTGCGCGGCAACAAGGCCGGCCAGGACAGCGCCACCGTCGACGTCGACCTGCTGGTCGATGGCGAGAAGTGGAAGACCGTGCCGCTGCAGTACCGGCTGACGCGCTTCGTGCCAGTGCTGCGGGTGATCGGCGCCGTGCGCGGCGGCACGCCGCTCGGCCCGGACAACCTGATGCTGGCGCGCGAGAAGCAGACCGCTGCTCCCGGCTTCTACGTCCGCTCGTTCGACGCCGTGACCGGCATGATCGCCAGGCGCAACCTGCAGGGCGGCCAGCTGCTGACGATCACCGACGTCGGCGAACCGGCGCTGATCCATCGCGGCGACATCGTCACGGTGGTGCTGACCCGTGGCCGCGTCAAGGTCACCGCCAAGGCGATCGCCAGCCAGGACGCGGCCCGTGGCGAGCGACTGCAGCTGACCAACATGACCACGCACGCGCCGATCACCGGCATCGCCACCGCGCCCGGCACCGTCGAAGTGCCCAACTGAGGAATCCCATGCCCAAGGCCACCTGCCACCGCCTGCTGCTGACCCTGGCCATGATCACGGCCGCGGCCCCGGCGCAGAACCTGTTCGCCAACAGCGGCAGTGCCGCCGTCATCACCGACAAGTCGGCGCGCAATGTCGGCGACATCCTGACGGTGACGATCGCCGAGACCCACAGCGTCAAGAACGAAGACAAGGTCGAGCGCAGCAAGAACACGACGCTGGCCTCGAGCCTCGAGGCGTTCACGCTGTCGGACAAGGTGTTCAAGACCAACGCGCTGCCGAAGATCGACGTCCGCTCGCAGCAGGACTTCACCGGCGACGCCAAACAGAACCAGGGTTCGGACGTGCGCGCCAGCATCGCCGTGATCGTGGTCGACGTACAGCCGAACGGCAATCTGGTGGTCGCCGGCACGCGCACGGTGCAGGTCGACGACGAGACCAAGACGCTGCGCATCAGCGGCATCGTCCGCCCGCTCGACGTCGGGCAGAACAACACCGTCAGCAGCTCGCTGGTGGCCGACGCCCGCATCGCCATCCTCGGCGAAGGCGCCAACACCCGCAGCGTGACCAAGGGGCCGGTCGGCCGGCTGTTCGACACCCTGATCTGGGCCGCCTGGCCGTTCTAGGAACCAGCCATGCGCACCGCCGCCGCTATCACCTGGTTCGTCGCTGCCGCCGCCGCGCAGCAGCCGGACCCGACCACCACGCCGCCGAGCAGCGTCGAGGTGACGCAGACGCCGCCGGCCGCCGACGCCGCCGCCGCGGCGATCCCGCCGCGCTTCCACGCGCCGATGGTGCTCGAGCCGCTGGTGCGCGACATCACGCAACTGCACAACAGCATGTCGGTGCCGCTGGTCGGCCTCGGCATCGTCACCGGCCTGGCGGGCACCGGCGCCAGCGAACGCGGCACGCGTCAGGCGCTGCTCAACATGATCCGCAGCGAGCACCTGAACCTCAGCATCACCGACGTGGTCGCCGGCAACACCGCGCTGGTCGGGCTGACCGCCATGCTGCCGCCGTTCGCCAAGGTCGGCCAGGCGATCGACGTCAAGGTCGCGGTCACCGGCGACGCCACGTCGCTGCGCGGCGGCCAGCTGCTGCGCGCCGAGCTGCGCGCGCTCGACCAGACCTACGTCGTCGTGCAGGGCCCGGTGACCACTGGCGGCTTCGCCGCCGCGGGCCAGAACGCGCAGGTGACGAAGAACCCCGCCGGCACCGGCTGGGTCACCGGCGGCCAGGTGGTCAAGGACCTGCCGTCGCAGTTCTGGTCCGAGTCGGGCCATCTCGAACTGCGCCTGCTGAACCCGAGCTTCTTCAACGCCGTGTCGGTCGCGGCCGGCGTGCGCCTGGCCCTGGCGGACATGGGTCTGCGCGTCGAGGCGGTCGACGCGTCGCTGGTGCGCATCCGCGTGCCGGCGGAGCAGCGCAGCAACGAGAACGCGCTGCGCATCCTGAACCTCGCCGGCCAGGCCAAGGTCCGCGTCGAGAACCCCGCCAAGGTGGTCATCAACCAGTCGAACGGCACCGTGCTGGCCGGCGAAGGCGTGCTGATCAGTCCGTGCGTCGTCCAGGTCAACGACCTGACGATCGCGGTGATCAACGAAGACGAGGTGTCGCAGCCCAACGCGCTGGCGCAGGGCCGGACCGAACGCGTCGGCCGCACCCGCATCCAGGTGCAGACCAGCGGCAGCGACCTCAAGCCGCTCGGTGGCGGTGGCACGGTCGCCGATCTGCTGCAGAACCTGAAGGCCCTCGGCGTGTCACCGGCGCAGCTGGTGGCGGTGTTCCTCGAACTGCACGGCAACGGCTTCCTGCACGCCGAGCTGGAGGTGCGCTGATGCAGGCCGCTGCCCACGGCATCGCCGACCAGCTGCGGCACCAGGTCGATCCGGTGACCAGGACCCGCGCCGCCGCCCAGGACGTGGCGCTGAAGTTCGAGGCGTTGTTCACGCGCACGATGGTCCAGGGTCTGCGCCAGGGCACCAAGATCGGCGGCGAAGGCGGTGGCCTGTTCGGTGACGGACCCGGCGCCGACACCTACGCCGACTGGTTCGACGACCACCTGTCGGCGAGCCTCGGCAAGGACGGTCACCTCGGCGTCGCCCACGTACTGATGCGGGAATTCGAACGCTGGCACCAGATCCCGCCGGCACCGAAGACCGGCGTGCGGCCGGTCAACGCGCTGCCGGCGGCCAGGACGGCGCCAGCCAACCAGGGGAGGAAGATCGATGTCGCTGCATGACCAAGTCGAACGGCTCGGCCGTTCGTTGCTGTTCGCGGGCAGTCTGATGCAGAAACTCGGCGACGCCTTGCGCGCGCGGCGCACCGCCTGGCTGGTGGTGCGTCCGAGCGATCTCGAGCAACCGCTGGCGCAGCTCGACCGCCTGGTGCAGGAGATCGCTGCCGCCGCGCAGGCGCGTGACGCGCTGCTCGAACACATCGGCCGGCAGCTGGGCCTGCCGACCGGGTCCGCTGCCGACCTCGACATCGGCAAGCTGGTGGCGGCGCTGCCGACGGCGCTGGCGGCGCCGTTGCGGCGCGCGGCGACCCAGGCGACGGCCCAGGCCAGCAAGCTGCGGCTCGAGGTCGCGGTCGGCGACCGGCTGTTGCAGTTCTCGCGCCGCGCGCACGAAGGGTTCCTGCAGCGGCTGTTGCACAGCAGCCGGCAGGTCGGTTCCGGTGCGTCGGGCTACCGCCGCGACGGCCGGGCCGTGAATGGCGCGCTGGTCGGCGACGGCAACGCGGCGGGCAATCTGATCGACGGCAGACTCTGAGACTCTGATCGACGAGGGAGTAACCATGAGCTTCGACTTCGGAATGGACGCGGGTCTGCGGGCCCTGATGGCAGCACGGCTCGGCCTGCAGACCGCGGGCAACAACGTGGCCAACGCCAATACGCCGGGCTATTCGCGGCAGCGGCTCGAGCTGGTGTCGTCGGCATCGTTCAGCGTTGCCGGCGGGTTCCAGATCGGTACCGGCGTCGACGTCGCCGGCATCACCCGCATGGTCGACGACGGACTGCAGCGCCGCATCCAACTGCAGCTCGGTCTGTCGGGCTCGGCCGAGGTCGACCAATCGCGCTTCAGCGAACTCGAAGGCATCTTCGCCGAGCCCGACAACGGCCTCAGCCGGAACCTGTCGAGCTTCTTCGGCGCGATCAACAGCCTGAACGCCAATCCCGCCGACCGCGCCCTGCGCGGCGGCATGGTGCAGGCCGGCAGTCAGTTGGCGCAGGGTCTCAACCTGTTGAGCCGCCGCTTCGGTGACCTGGCCAACAGCAGTTTCAACGAGGTGCAGGGGCTGGTGCAGCAGGTCAACCAGCACGCGCAGGCGATCGCCGACCTCAACGGCCAGATCGTCGCGCTCGAGGCCAACGGCAGCTCCGCCAACGACCTGCGCGACACCCGCGAGCAGCACGTACAGGAGATCGGCAGACTGCTCGATGTCAACGCGCTGCAGCGCGGCACCGGTTCGCTCGACCTGGTCACCAGCGGTCACCTGCTGGTGTCCGGCCGCCGCGTCTCGCCGCTGTCGGTCACGCGTGATGCCCAGGG
>Ga0209488_10000733_pt1 | contig 27878 bp, 26 predicted proteins | sample Rivendell_Oct201_8_FD_188349 | JGI IMG/M metagenome (GOLD analysis project Ga0209488, IMG submission 188349) | Vadose zone soil microbial communities from the Eel River Critical Zone Observatory, Northern California, USA -... | ecosystem: Environmental > Terrestrial > Soil > Vadose zone >...
TCCTCGCCATAGTGCCCACTATGCCTCGTCGGCGCGCCTTGCCCGGCACGAAAATCCGCAGGCGAATCGAGCAACGTATTAATGATTCAGGACACTAGGCGCCCATCCCGGATATCGCCGGTTAGCGTCGGGCGCGACGGGAGCTGCTAACGAGTCTGAACGAACGGCTCTGAGGTGATGTGTCCGTCGAAATCGGTCCACACGTGCTGCGCGAAATCGTACAGCTTGCAGCGCCGCACGGTATTCCAGTAGTAACGCCAGGTAAACACCTCGGAATTCAGCCGCTCGTCGAGGGTGGCGGTGAGGCGCGCCTGAGCCTCTTTGAGGCGATAGAGCGGAATTCCCATGTTTACGTGGTGGGCGCCGTGCTCGAGAATGTAGTGGATCAAACCGTCGAGCGGGCGCATGAGCTTGATATGCACCGTGGTCGTTGCGTAGCCCGCGTTCGCCGACCACTCGTCGCGCCGCTCGTACCAGGCGACGCGGGGATGCGTGTGCTGCACGTATATGACGAAGCCCATCAAGCAATTCCAAAGGAAGAACGGCACCACGAATCCGAATACCAGCAGCGATCCGATCGACCTGCCGGTGTAGACGCCCCAGACGACCAAGCCGCCCACCCAAACGACGCCGAAGGCGGACACCAACAGGCTGTCCCAGGTGTAGCTGATGCGCCGAGTGGACACATGCTTGCGTCCCGGGAAGAAGAGTTTCTTCCACCACATCTCGATCATGTAGTACACGCCTTGACCGACGCCGCTGCGGTAAATGCGCTCCAAACAACGCCGTATCCAGGGCAGGCGCGCGAACTCGGAGGGCGAATAGGGCGTCCAAACGTAGTCGCGGCCCTTGAGATTGGTGAAGCCGTGGTGCGCGAGGTTATGACCGATCTCCCACAGGCTGTAGGGCGTCAGCGACGGCAAGAACGCAATTCTACCGATCCATTTGTTGAGCGTCTTGTTGGGCGTGTAGGAGCCATGACAGGCATCGTGACCGATCACGAACAGACGGGCGATCCAGAGAGCCGCCACGAGCGATGCGAATACCTTCACCCACCAGGTTTCCACGAACAGCAGACTGGCGATCGATACGCCCAGCACCAGCCAGTCCAGCAAAAACCAAATAATCGGGGTGGCGACGCCGCGCTCGATCGTGAACGGCTGCAGCAATTTTTGAAGCTTGAAGCGCGACTTATCGGGAGAGGATGCCGCTTCGGATTCAGCTTCAACTTCGGGTTCAGGTGTGGGAGGCTTTTGCATCAGAAACTCCGGTCTTCACCTAGATACTAAGAATCGCACGGTCGATAGGTAACTCCCTATTATACGCCTGTTCAGGCGATTGGCACGGAAATGCGTCTCGCCGCGATCAGGCAGTTTCGGCATCTGGCCAGAGGAGAACCCCTAAGTGCTCGCAGGCCTCGATGAGGGCCGTGGCGGCCTCTCGGGTACTTGCATCGAGCCGCCGATCGTGAGTCAGGAGCCAGGTGAGCCGAGCTCGCCGCGAACGGGCGGAAGGCTCGCTGTCGAAAAGCGCCGGGAAAAGCCCCAAGGCGTCGACGAATTCACGCATTGCCGCAGTGGATGGGGCGTTTGGCGCCGGGGTCAGGAGCAGCTTGAGCCAGGTCACACAGCGCTTGGCGAGCCCGGCGCGCGTGATTCCAAGGCTGGTGCGGCGTCGCGACTCTCCGTCCGCCAGGGAGTCGGCGAGATTGCGGTAGCGTTCGACCGCCGACTCGTCCGCCGGCAAGGCCGGACTGGCGTCGGACAACACCGATCGCAACAAATCGGCAAGCAATAGAGACAGCGACTCGGCCAAGAATCGCTGGCACTGTTCCGTATCCGGGCGTGCCAATTGTTCCCAAGACAGAGGACCACCAATTCGTCTGGCGTTCGGTGACTTTGACATGTCTCCCAGTGTAGCTGCTCCGCTGCTCATCGCAACTATGTCAAAATGCGACCGACATCACTGACTCGCTAAATATCCGCAAAAACCCGCGTGCCGGCCTTTTGGCGCGCGTCCGGCCGCCGACCCACCGGAAAAATTTAATCTAAATGGAAGATTCACCGGAACCCAGATCTCAACTCGTTGCCGAGAAGTGCGTGTCCTTAGGTCCGGGCATCCGCCGGATCGTGGCCGGCAACGCGGGCTTGATGACGGGACCCGGCACCAACACCTATCTCTTCGGAATGCGCGAGGTCGCGATACTCGATCCGGGGCCCGACGATGCGCGGCACTTGGAAGCCATTCTGGAGGCGGCCGGCTCCGCCATTCGCTGGATCATCGTGACCCACACACACCCGGATCATTCGCCGCTTGCCAGCCGGCTGGCCAGGATCACCGGGGCGAAAGTCTTGGGATTGCCGCCCCCCGGCGACGGTCGACAAGACGCGACCTTCGCGCCCCACCATATGCCCGTTGACGGCGAACGCCTGTCGGCGGGCGAGTGTGAGTTGATCGCCATCCACACGCCCGGACACGCATCCAATTGCGTGTGCTACTTGCTGGAACGCGAACGGCTGCTGTTCACCGGCGATCATGTGCTCGAGGGCGTGTCGCCGGTGATTCTGCCGCCGGACGGCGACATGTCGGCGTATTTGCACTCCCTGGACAAACTGCAGTCTCATGACTTCGAGCGCATCGCCCCGGGACACGGGGGCGTGATGGAGCGCGGCAAGGAAATCCTGGCCGCGTTGCGCGCGCATCGCCTGGCACGCGAGGAGAAAGTCTTGGGCAGCCTGCGCCGGCTGGCCGCCGCCACCCTCGATGAGCTTACTCCGGTGGTTTACGACGACGTGGCGGCCGAGCGGCACCGCTGGGCGCGCCTGACTTTGGAAGCACATTTGATCAAGCTCGCACGGGAGCACCGCGCCGCCGAACGCGACGGTCTCTGGCGGCTCACTCAGCCATGACCGAGCGGCTGGCGATGTTGCTGCACGCAGTGAGCGTGCGGCGCGGCGACAAATGGGTTTTGCGTGACATCTCCTGGACCCTGCGGCCGGGGGAGCGCTGGGCCCTGGTGGGCGACAACGGCGCCGGCAAGACGCAGCTGCTCAAGCTGCTGAGCGGCGATGTGTGGCCGACTCCCGGCGGCCCGCGCTCGCGCCGACGCGCAAGGCGCAGGCACGAGCGGCCGAGCGGCGCGGCACTCAACAGCGATGGGCGGCATTATCGAGTGGGCCGCCAGCCGGTCGAATTGATCGAAGCCAAGCGCCGCGTTGCCTACGTGGGCGCCGAACTTCAGGACAAATACGCCCGCTACGGTTGGAACCTGCGCGTGCGTGAACTGGTTGCCACCGGACTGCATCGAACGGATCTGCTGCTCTTGCCGGTCACGCCGCCGCAGGCCAAGCGCGTGACTGCCACATTGCGTCTCTGCGGCCTGAGCCGTCATGCGGCCCGTGAATTCCTGTCCCTGTCGTATGGACAGAAGCGTCTTGCCCTATTGGCGCGCGCGCTGGTACAGGATCCTGACTGGCTGCTGTTGGACGAATTCTACAACGGGCTCGACGCGGACTACCGGCAGCGCATCGACGAGGTGCTGGGTGCCGGAGTGCGCCGCGGCCAGTCTTGGGTGGCGACCGCGCATCGGGCGGGCGATGTGCCGCGGGGAACGCGCTGCATGCTGGAACTTGCGGAAGGGCGCGTGCATGCGATCAAACGCATTCGTCCGTCGGACCTGGCGCGTCTCACCGAGCGGGCCGGTGAAAGTCGGCGCCATCCGCCGCGCGCGAGAAGGTCGTCCCGAGCCGGGAAATTGGTGCGGGCCGGGAAACTGCCGCGGGCGGGGAAAGTTGCGGCGTCGAGCGCTCCCGTGCTCCTGCGGTTGTCGCGGGTCAATCTGTACGTCGACTATCGGCCGGTTTTGCACGATCTCGATTGGCAATTGCGGAGAGGCGAGCACTGGGCGATATACGGCGCGAACGGCGCCGGAAAATCCAGCTTTCTCAAACTTCTCTACGGAGATCTGTCGCCGTCGCTGGGCGGACGGATCGAGCGTGCCGGATTTCCCAGTGGAACACCCATAGCGGAGTGGAAGCGATACATCGGCTACGTTTCGCCGGAGCTGCAAACCGACTACGCCGTCAACGTCAGTGTGTTGGATGTGGTGGCGAGCGGCCGGTACGCCAGCATCGGTCTCGTGGATGAGGCGACGGCAGGGGATCGCCGCGCGGCGACATACTGGCTCAGATTCTTCGGCCTCTCGTCGGTCGCCAAGCGTCGGCCGCGGGAGCTCTCGTATGGGCAATTGCGGCGCGCGCTCATCGCGCGCGCGATGGCCGCCGATGCGCGCATCTTGCTGCTGGACGAGCCCCTGACCGGCCTCGATCCCGCGCAACGCGCCATCATGAAACGATTGTTGGAACGCCTGATGAAGCGTCTGACGCTGATCGTCGCCGTGCATCACCCGGAAGACCTGCCGCGCGGCATGACGCACGGCTTGCGTTTACATAACCGGCGCGCGTACCCGTCAGATTCTTATTCTGCGACTTGAGTCTGCGGCAATACTCCGTGCCACCGGCAAGACTGCAATCCCTACGCGTGGAACAGGTGCCTGATTATGTTGCGTGTCACGGGCGTCGCGATGGCCCTTGGGCTTTTCACTCTGGCCGGTTGCGGCCACTCCGGATATGCCGTCCGTTCGGTGCCGAGCATTGCCGCGGACAATGTCGGGAAACCCGTGAGCCGATTGCAGGAAGTATTCGGTGACCCGCGCAAAATCGACCAGACGCCGACGAAGTGGGTGTATGTCTGGTTTCTTCCCCAGAAGCCGGCCGGCGCGCCGACGGGCTTCCATGGCTGCGAGATGGAAGTCACCGTCGATGCGCGCTCCCAGCGCGTGCTGGGTTATTCCTTGTCCAATATCGGATGGTCCAACTGCCGGGAGGTGGAGCGCCGGATCCGCGTGGCGGAGCGCTAGGAGGCAGGCTCCCAGGCACTCAATCTGCGAGAACCGTTCCATTCTCGCTACAATACCCGGCCCGAAGCTCCTTCGCTTCGCGTATCCGGAGACTCGCCGTTGTATCTCATTCCGATTCTGTCCATCGCCATCCAAGCCGGCTTGATCGTGCATGTGATCAAGACCGGACGAAATACGCTTTGGATCTGGGCCATCGCCCTGTTGCCGCCCATCGGCCCCATCGCCTATCTGGTGGCAGAGATCTTGCCGGAGTTATTCGGCGGCCGAACCGCGCGCCGCGCCAAATCGGGCGTACAGCGCATCATCGATCCTGACCGTGCGTTGCGCCGCGCGAGTGCCGAGGTGGAGATTTCGGGCAACGTGGATGCGCGCCGCCGGCTCGCTGAAGAACTGCTCGAGCGCAGCCAATACGATGCCGCGATCGACGTCTATCAAGGCGGATTGAAGGGCATTTTTGAACACGATCCGACGTTGTTGCTGGGCTTGGCGCGCGCGTATTTCGGCAAGCAGGACTTCGCGTCGGCGCGGCTGACGCTCGAACGATTGACCCAGCACAATCCCGATTTCAAATCGGCGGATGCGCAATTGTTGTATGCCCGCACTCTCGAGGCACAGGATGCGCTCGAGGAGGCGGAACGCGCCTATGCAGCGATCGCCCCCGGATATCCCGGCGCTGAAGCGCGTCTACGCTACGGGGTGTTGCTCAAGCGTCGCGGCAAACTCGCGGAGGCGCACCGCGTCCTCAAGGATTTGCTGGATGGCGCCCAACTCGGCCCTGCGCACTACCGCAGGGCGCAGGCTCCGTGGCTGGACCGCGCCAGGCGCGAATTGGGCTAGAATCCGCCTCGCATTCCGCAACCAGGAGGAGTTCCTCATGCACATGGTCCAGCGAGTCAGCCGCTTCGCGTTGATTTCCATGGCGGCGATCATGATGACGGCATGCGCCGGCCAGAAGGAACCTGCGCAGAAACTAATCGGCAATATTGAGTCGACGGTGACTGCGGCCTCGACCGAAGCCGCGAAGTACGTGCCCGATCAGCTGGCCGATGTTCAAAGCAAGCTCGGCGGCCTCAAGTCGTCCTTCGCCAAGCAGGATTACGCCGCAGTGGTGACGGGGGCGCCCGCGGTGTTGAGCGAGGCACAGAATCTGGCGACGGCCGCAGCCGCAAAGAAGGACGCGATCCTGAAGGCGCTGAACGATCAATGGACTGCGCTCGCCGGGGTATTGCCCGCCGAGGTCACCGCAGTGCAAAACCGCATCGACCTTCTGGGCAAGAAATCCAGCAAGAAACTGGCTGCGGGCATCGATCTCGACGCGGCGAAGGCCGGCGTCGGCGATGCGGCCTCGCTGTGGTCCAAGGCGCAGGCGGCGTTTGCCGCGGGCAATCTGGACGAGGCGGTGAGCACTGCGACAGACGTGAAGGCAAAGGTCGAAGCCCTGGCGGCGTCTTTGAAGCTGGATCTCACCGCCGCGTCGCGCACTTCGTAGAAGTAAGTGCGCAGCCGAGGCGTACGTGCGTTTCGATGCTCGCGTAGCGAGCAACTATAGGTCGGGGTCGCCTCGACCCCGTTGAACGTTGCGCGAAGCGCATGAAAATCCGGGGTCGCTTCGACCCCGTAGATTCGGCGCGTAGCGCCTCAAAGAGCCAGGGTGCCTTCGCTGACGATGACGGCGGTGCCGCCGATATGGGCGGCCACCAGCCTGCCCTGATCGACTTCGAGCTTCACGCTCACCTGTCCCGGCCGGTTCATTTGGCGGCCTTGGCGGCCGATGAATGTCGTTGAGTTTTTTCCGAATTGGCCGAGATCCCATAGGTAGGCGGCCAGCATGGCATGCGCGTTGCCGCTGACCGGATCCTCAGGGATGCCGAGCGCCGGGCAGAACATGCGCGATTCGGTCGACCACTCGTCGGAGCTCCGATTCAGGGCAAAGACAAAAAAACCCTCCGTGCCGAGTTCGCTGCCGAGCGATAGGAGGGTGTCGGTGTTCGGTGCGATAGTGTCCAGTTGCCGCGGGTCGGCGATGGGCACGAGAAGCCGGGTGCTGCCTTTGCGGGCGATTCGCGCCGGCATGACTTCATGCAGCTGAGTTGCCGGCAGACGCAGTGCCTCGGCGACGCGCAGCGTGGTTTTGAAAGGCAGCGGAGCATCCAGTTCCGGAACCGTCTGGCGAAACTCTATGAGGGTTTCCGGGGCGGGCACGCCTTGTTCGACGCGGGCCGTGACCTCGATGATGCCGGTGCCGGAATGTTGCCGGTACGCGCCGGCGCCGCGCCTCCCCAAGGCGAGGAGCACCGCGTGGGCGGCAACGGTCGAGTGCCCCACAAAAGGGGCTTCCTTGCGGGCATTGAAGAAACGCAGGCGAACATCGTGGTCGGGGCCGTTCGCCGCGAGCACGAAGGCGACTTCGGCGTGCGAGAACTCGCGTGCCACGGCGAGCAGAGTGGCATCGCTTTGGCCGTCCGCGTCGAGCACGACGACCGCCGGATTGCCGGTGAAGCGTGTGGCTGTAAATGAGTCTACCTGGAAAATGCGCAAGGGTGTCTCCGCAGACTATCGGTAGGAGCCCGTCGGACAGGCTCCTAGAGTTTTGCACGCATCCGCCCGCCAGGCTACACTTCCGTGAACCTTGGGGTGGTCTTGACAGGCCTGAGACGCGGGAAATCGAATCCTCGATTGACCTGCGAACCCGTTGAACCTGACCCGGTTAATACCGGCGTAGGGAGTAGGTAAAATGCGCGCGGCTATAGAAATCAGCATGTACCCGTTGGCCGGCGACTACCGGCCGCCCATCCAGGCCTTTATCGATCGCCTGAACACCCATCCTGACTTGACCGTGCGGACCAATACGCTGGCGACTCAGATTTGGGGTCCGCTCGATCGAATCATGTCCATTCTGACGGAGGAGATGACTCGCTCCGCGGCGGCCGCCGGCGCCCCGCAGCTGGTATTCGTCATGAAAGTGCTTCCCGGGCTGGACCCGCCCGAGGCGGTGCCCGGGGTGAGTCAGACTTTAGGTCAATCGCTCCGGTGATCAGCGATCTTTCGGTCCAGCTCGTGAGTGCATGGCGCGACACGAGTTGGGCCGAAATCATCGCGGCAGCGCTCGCGGTGGCGTACCTGCTTCTCGCGATTCGCCAGCGAATCGAGTGTTGGGTCGCTGCGTTCGTCAGCTCCTGTCTATACGTGTGGGTATTTTTTGGGGCCCACCTGTACATGGAGTCGGCACTGAATGCGTTCTACGCCGCCATGGCGGTTTATGGATTTTGGCAGTGGCAACAGGGCAGGGATGGCGAGGCTCTTGCCGTGTGCCGCTGGCCGATCGCGCGCCACGTGGCGGGCGCCATTGGCATCGTCGCCCTGTCGATGGTCAGTTCTTACTATTTGCGGCGATTCACTCCGGCCGCATGGCCCCTCGTGGATTCGATGGTGACATGGTCCAGCGTGTTTACCACTTTTCTGGTCGCGCGCAAGGTGTACGAGAACTGGTATTGGTGGCTGGTGATCGATTCGGTCAGTTTGTGTCTCTACTTTACGCGCGGTTTGTATCTCACGATGCTGCTGTTCGGTTTGTACCTGGTCTTGATCGTGATCGGCATGCGGCAATGGCGCCGCACCCTGCCGCGGCCGGCCTATGCTGTCGGATGAACTGAAGAGCGTGGCCGCACGGCATGTACCGGGCGAGGGGAAGCTCGATATTCATCGCCTGGGTAACGGGCTGGTCAATGAGACCTATCGGGTACTGCGTGATGGTAGGGCGTACGCCTTGCGGGTGGCGGCCACGAATTCCTGCGATCTCGGTCTCGATCGTGGCTGGGAGGCGCGAGTGCTGGAGCGCGCCGTGGCTGCGGATCTGGCACCGGAGATTACGTATTGTGATCCGCAGCGCGGAATATTGATTGCGCGTTGGGTCGATGGTCGGTTGTGGAGCCCGGCCGACGTGCGGCGGCAATCGAATATCGCGAGGGTGGCCGAGCTCATGCGGCGGATCCACGCCTTGGCCGTGCCCATGCCGGCGCGTGCGATGAGCCCGGCAAAATGGATCGAGTACTATAGTGCTGCGTTGGCCCGGCGGAGCGCAAATCCGAGCCCGCACATACCGGATTCGCGTGACCGGCAGAAGGACGTTTCCGCGGAAACGCCGGCAGAGCCGCCCGGCGCTTGGGGTACGCGGGACCTGTCAGCCGCCGCTGCTCGACGGCTGGCGGCAGTCGCGGCGCTTCCGGTCGTTGATCCGGCCGTGTGCCACAGCGACTTGCACACGCTCAATCTGGTCGACCGAGGCAACTCGTTGGTGCTGCTCGACTGGGAGTACGCGCACGCCGCGGACCCTCTCTGGGATTTGGCGGGCTGGAGCGCCAACAACGACCTCGAGGACAACCTCGAGCGCGATCTGCTGGCGAGCTATACCGGCCGGCTGCCGACACGCAATGAGTATTTGCGCCTGCAGCTATTGGGCTGGCTGTACGATTATGTTTGCCTGCTGTGGAGCGAACTCTACCTTAGCAGGCATCGTGACGAACCGCAGGCCGTCGATACCCTCCCGGGCGGCATCGCAGCACGCGCCCGGCTGCTCGCAGCGCGTCTCCATGCATCCAAGTAGTCGAGCCGGTCAAGTTCCGGCACACTACCCGGCTTAAGCCGACGAACCCCACGAGGGGATACCCAACGGAGAGCTCAATGGCGCGGATGATCGTAGTGGACCGGGACGGGAAAGAACATGATATCGAGGCAAAGCCCGGTTTGAAGGTTATGGAGATTCTGCGTGAGCTCGACTACGGAGTCGCGGCGATTTGCGGAGGCCTTTGCTCCTGCGCCACCTGTCACGTGTATGTTGATGAAGGCTGGGCCGCCCGCCTGCCGAAACCGCAAAGCGACGAGCTGGAACTGCTGAGGGAATTGCCCGACTTCCGCGATGCCACGTCTCGCTTGTCGTGCCAAGTCGATTTTACCGAGGCGCTGTCGGGCCTCAAGGTAGCCATCGCTCCGGACACGTGACGCCGCGATGCCGGAGGGTGCTGCGTTCGAGGACGCCGCAATCCGTGGCGATATCGCGGAAGGGCCGCCGCGTCATTTCTTCTCGGTTTGGCGGCGGACGGCTTCCTGCGCGGCCGCGATGGCCTGCTGGTCGCCGAGGAATCGGCGGCCGAGAGGCTGCAGCTGCTCGTCCAATTCGTAGAGTATCGGGATACCGGTCGGAATATTGAACTCCACGATGTCGCTCTCGGACATCATGTCGAGCATCTTGACCAGGGCGCGCAGCGAGTTTCCATGCGCGACGATGAGCACGTCCTTGTTGGCCCGAAGCTCGGGAACTATCCGCGATTCCCAATAGGGCAGGACGCGCGACAGGGTGTTCTTGAGCGATTCCGTGGCGGGCAGCGAGGCCACGTCCACGTTGGCATAGCGGGGATCGAAACGCGGATGCCGTGGGTCATCGAGGCTCAAGGCCGGCGGCGGAATGTCGTAGCTGCGGCGCCAGACCTTGACCTGCGCCTCGCCGTGCTTCGCGACCGTCTGCGCCTTGTTGAGTCCCTCCAAGGCGCCGTAGTGGCGCTCATTGAGGCGCCAGCTGCGCTCCACCGGAATCCACATGCGGTCGGTGGTGTCCAGAATCAGCCACAGGGTGCGGATCGCGCGTTTCAACACCGAGGTAAAAGCTATCTGCGGCTCGAGCTTTTCGCGCTGCAATTCGCGTCCGGCCCGCGCCGCTTCGAGGCGTCCTTGATCGCTCAGGTCGACGTCATGCCAGCCGGTGAAGAGATTCTCGACGTTCCAAGTGCTTTGTCCGTGACGAATCAAGATCAATTTTCCGGGCACGGTTCCTCCTATCGACGCAGGGCGGCGGCGAACACACCGTCGAAAAGTGCAGCCAAAGTCTGGTCGTAAATGATTTCCACGCGCAAGCGAATTCGCCCGCGGCCCGCACGCTGCAGCATTTTGCGGAATTTATCGATCTGCGCATCGGGGGGCGCCGCGGCGCAGGCCCGCAACTCTCCTTGCACCGGCGCCAGGAAACGCATGTTCGATTCTTGGATCACCGCATCGGCCGGCAGGTCCCGCGCCGCGAGATAGCGGGTGAACCAGGCCCAACCGGTCAGCACCGCCACCGAATACAAGCTGCCCCCGAACGCGGTGCCCTTGTAATTGGCGTTGAGCGCGAGCGGCGCGCGCAGGACGACGCCGCTATCATCGGCCGACTCGACGACGATGCCGATATGCCTCGCAAGCATGAATTCTTCCGTGATGCGATTTTGCAAGTACTCGCGGCCGAAGTTCGTGGTTCGTATCGTCACTGGATCAAACCCGGCGCCAGGCGCCTCACCGCTTGTAGAGCGACGGACAGAGTCGCGAAATCCGGCGGCATGCCGGTGCGCAGATCGACGACGACCCGCTTCAACGCATCGACCGGGGCCGAATGGCGCGCAAGCCACTGGTCGACGCGCGCGCCGGGGTCTCGGCCCTTGCATGCCAGCACGGCCCCGGTGATCTTGCGCTGCAATTCGTACAAATTGTCGCGCAAGGTACTTCGCGCCACCGCCTGCCAATGACCGTCCGCAGCGAGACTCTCGATTTGCTCTTTGATCCAAGTCAAACCGATCCGTTCGCCGAGGTCGAAATAGCCTCTCGCCGCGTAACCAATGTCCAAGCGCGCGGCCATGGCAACCTCGACCAAGTCCAATGCGCAGTGCAACAACTCCAGCGACGCGATTCGAGAGGCGAGGTCTTCGGGAACGTGCTGCTCGATGAGCTGCGAACGCATCACGCGCAACCGTGCCTGCTCCGTGGCGCCCAGAACGCCCTCCAGCTCGTGGAACAGCTCCCCCACCTTTTTGGCGTAACGCAGCACGCCGCGCTCGATATCGAGATCCTCGCGCCGATTCTCGAGCAACCAATAGGTCATATGCCGCAGCAGGCGCGTGGTTTTCAACATCGACGCGTACTGCAGAGCGGCGGGGATGCGGTTGTCGAGAGCTTCGATCTGGGTCCAGATATAGCGGGCGGCGAACACCTCGCGCGCGATGCTGTAGGCGCGCGCAATGGCGGCGGGATCGGCTCCGGTATCGTGCTGCGCGCGTACCGGGAAAACCGGCCCCATGCGATTGATCAAACTATTGGTGATCGCCGTCGCGATGATCTCGCGGCGCAGGCGATGCCGCTTCAATCTCGCCGCGAAGCGCTTCTGGACCGGCGTCGGGAAGTAGCGCGCCAATTCCGTCGACAGATAGGGATCCTCGGGAACGTTGGAATGGATGAGCGCCCGGTACAGCCAGATCTTGCCGTAACTCAAGGTGATGGCGAGTTCCGGACGCGTCAGCCCCTCTCCGGCTTTTCGGCGCTCGGCGATTTCCTCCTCCGTCGGCAGGAATTCCAGCGAGCGGTTCAAGTCTCCGGAACGCTCGAGCGCGCGGATCACGTAGGCGCTCTCGCTCAACCTCTCCTTCGGCTGGAACTCGCTGGTGCTGATCGCCTGACTCTGAAGATAGTTGTTGCGCAGCACCAGATTCGCCACTTCATCCGTCATCTGCACCAGCAGCCGATCGCGTCCCGCGCGCGTGATTTCCTTGGCGCGCACCGCGCCGTTCAACAGGATCTTCAAATTGACCTCGACGTCCGAAGTGTTCACGCCGGCGGAGTTGTCGATGAAATCGGTATTGAGCCTGCCGCCGCGCCGCGCGAACTCGATGCGCCCGAGCTGCGATATGCCGAGGTTGCCCCCCTCACCGATGACCTTGCAATTCAATTCGCGGGCGTCGATTCGCACCGCGTCATTGCTGCGGTCGCCTACATCGCTGTGGCTTTCGAAAGAGGCCTTGACATAGGTGCCGATCCCGCCGTTCCAGAATAGATCGACATGCGCCTTCAGGATGGCTTTGATCACTTCGTTCGGCGTGACCTGTGCCGGAAGTTCCAGCAGCGCTTGCGCTTCGCGCGACAGGGTCAGGCTCTTGGCCGTCCTTGAATACACGCCGCCGCCCTTCGAGATCGCGCCGCGCGAATAATCCTCCCAGCTGGAACGGGGCAGTTTGAACAGCCGTTCCCGCTCGGCGAACGAGCGCACCGGATCCGGTTGCGGATCGATGAAGATATGCAGGTGATTGAAGGCCGCGACCAGCCGGATGTGCCGGGATTGCAGCAGGCCGTTGCCGAATACATCTCCCGCCATGTCGCCGATTCCGGTAACGGTAAAGTTCTGCTTCTGGATGTCGACGCCCATCTCGCGAAAATGACGCTTCACGCATTCCCAGGCGCCGCGCGCGGTGATCGCCATCTTCTTGTGGTCGTACCCGGCTGAGCCGCCGGAGGCGAATGCGTCGCCGAGCCAGAAGCCGTATTCTCCGGAAATGGCGTTGGCGATGTCCGAAAAGGTCGCGGTACCCTTGTCGGCGGCGACCACCAGGTAGGTATCGTCCTTGTCGTGGCGGACCACCTGGGCCGGGGCGACGATCTTATCGTCGACGATGTTGTCGGTGATATCCAAAAGACCCCTGATGAGCGTTTGATAGCAGGCGATCACTTCGGCCTGCTGCGCCTCGCGCTCGGCCGGCATGCGCTTGACGACGAATCCGCCCTTGGCTCCCACGGGAACGATGACCGTGTTCTTCACCTGCTGCGCCTTCATGAGGCCGAGCACTTCCGTGCGAAAATCCTCGCGCCGATCCGACCAGCGAATGCCGCCGCGAGCGACGTAGCCCATGCGCAGGTGCACGCCTTCCATGCGCGGCGAGAACACGAAGACCTCGAACAAGGGCTTGGGGAGAGGCAGCTCGCGCAGATGTTGGCTTTCGATCTTGAAGGAGAGGTACTCCTTGAGCTGGCCCTCGCCGCCGGTTTGATAGACATTGGTACGCACGGTGGCCGACAATGCGTTCCACAAGGCCCTCAAGATTCGATCCTCGTCGGAGCGCGTCACCTCCTCGAGCGCCGAGCGGATGCGACGATCGAGCCGCGCGAGAGCGCTCTGCCGCGCCGTCGCCGAGCTTTCCGGGTTGAAGCGGGCCACGAACAAGTCCGCCAATCCCTTGGCTATTGCCGCATTGTTCACCAGGACTTGCGCGATATAGCCCTGGCTGAACGGCAGTCCGGTCTGCAGCAAATATCGGCAATAGGCGCGCATGACGATCACGAGGCGCCACGGTATGCCGGCAGCCAGAGTCAAATGATTGAAACTGTCGCTATCCATGCGGCCGGTCCAAACGGCCGTGAAGGCACTCTTGATTTCGCGCTCCAATGCTTCGAACTGGGTCACGGTCGACGCCTGCATCACCAGCTCCAGGTCCTGAATCCAGGCGCGCCGCGCGGCCGGAAACTCCAATTCGTAGGGCCGCTCGGCGATCACCTTGAGTCCCATGTTCTCCAGCATGGGCAAGAGGTCGGAAATCGGAATGGCATCTTGCTTGCGGAAGATCTTCAGAAAGAACCTGTCCTTGCGCCGCGGCTCGGGTCTGTAGATATCCAGATGCAGGCGCGCCGGCTCTTTCTCGACGGCCTCGAGGAACGACACGTCGAGGGCGGCGGCGTCGCCGCCAAAGTCCTCGGTGTAGGCCGCGGGGAATGCCTGTGCATAGTTCTCGAACAGCTGCAAGGCGTAGGCTTCGTCGAAGCGCGACAGCAACGCTGTCTTGAAGCCGTCGGACCACGACCGCACCGCGGCGGCGACGCGCAGTTCCAAGGCGTCCGTGTCGATATGGATTTCATCGCTGGGTCGGGTCCGTGCGACGATGTGAATGCGGGCGAGGTTCGACTCTGCGATCTGCACCTGCGACTCCATGCTGTCCGCGGAAAATGCCTCGCGGATGACTTTTTCGATGCGCTGACGGACCTGTGTGTTGTATTTTTCGCGCGGTACGAACACCAGGCAGGAATAGAATCGGTGAAACGCATCGCGCCGGAGCAGCACGCGAACCCGCGGACGCTCCTGTAATCCGAATACGCCCGTGACGATACGATTCAACTCGGCAACACTCGCCTGGAATAGTTCGTCGCGCGGAAAGGACTCGAGGATGTGCTGCAGCGCCTTGCCGTCATGACTATCCGGCGCCAGCGCGAAGTGTCTCACCACCTGCGCCACTTTATGGCGCAGCACGGGGATTTCACGGGGATTGCTGTTGTAGGCCGATGACGTCCACAAACCCAAGAATCGTTTTTCGCCTACCAAGCGGCCCTTGGAATCGAAATGCTTGATGCCGACGTAGTCGACGTGTCCTGACCTGTGAACGGTCGACACCAAGTTCGCCTTGGTAACGAGGACGAGGTCGCGGGAGCGGCTCTGACGGCGGATATCGCTCGCCGGAGAACGGTAGCTGCTTGTCGGCCGCCTGTGGCCGCGACGCAGAATCCCCAGGCCCGTGGCTTCGACCGGCCGCAAGGCTTCCTGCCCTTTGCGGCCCTGCAGGCGATATTCACGGTAGCCCAAAAAAGTAAAGTGGCGATCTTCCATCCAGGCGAGTAGTGCAAGAGCTTCGCTCAGATCACTCGCATCGAACTGCCCGCTCAAGAGACTCAATTCTTCCGCCACCTGCCGAGTGGCAGTGCGCATTTTGCCCCAATCGGCGCACGCGACCCGCACATCGCGCATGCTGCGCTCGATTTGCGCCGCGAGAGACTGTAGCGCGGCCGGATCGACGATTCGATCCACTTCAACGTGTTGAAACGACTCCAGCCGCAATTTCTTGTCGGCGGGCTGCTTCCGGTCTTCGGGCGCCTCGCCGCGCTCGCGCAGCTCGAGCAAGTTTCCGGAACCGTCGCGCGTCACCGCAAAGATGGGATGCGCCAGAAAATGCAGGGTGAGGGCGCGCTGGGTCAGCGCAAGGCTGATTGAATCCACGAGAAACGGCATGTCGTCGTTCACCATCTCGATGACGGTGTGCGGCGAGGTGAATCCATGTTCACGCTGGGTTGGGTTGAACACCCGCACCAGCGCGGATCGCCGCCGCTGGCGCGCGAACATCAAGTGCGACAAGGCGGTGCCGGCAAGCTCTGCCGGCTCACGCGCGGCAAGGTCCTCCACATCGACATTGGCGTAGTACGCTTCCAGGAAGCGCCGCCAGTCCAAGTTGCGAATCGATTTGGGCGGTTTGACCGCGGACCGCGCGACGGCGGAGACGATCTTGCGATGTTGTTCCGAGGAAGCCTGGTACATGATATCAATCCTAGCGTTATTCCGGCTTTTCAAGGTCTGTGATGACGGCGGCCAGGAAGCGGCAAGCCTCTCCGCCCGTGATGCAGCGATGATCGAAGCTCAAGGATAGGGGCATGCGCCGATGGGCGCGGACCGCGCCTCCGACGACGACGGCGTCCTCGCGCACTTTGCCTGCGCCCAGTATGGCGACCGCCGGAGGCACGACCCGGGGGATGCCGTAGCGGCCCGCGAGAGTGCCGAAGTTCGAGAGCATCAGGGTGAAGTCGCGCAGGTCCGAAGGGTGAGTAGCGCGCCGATGCGCCGCTTCCTTTTGCAGCGCAATAGCTGCGCGCAGCTCGTCGGGCGACTTCCTCTCGATGCTGCGCACCACGGGAACGATGAGTCCGCCGGGCGTATCGACGGCTATACCTAAGTCGATGTGCGCAACCAAGAATCGCGACTGCGTCACCGGATCGTACCAGGCGTTCAAAGCAGGTTCCGCGCGCCAGGCACAGATCATCGCGCGCATGAGCCGCAGCATATAGTCTCCGCGCTGCGACCACTCGTGGATGTCGGCGTCGTCGCACACCGTGCTGCCCGCCACCTGGTCCCGCGACTGCGACATGCTTTGCGCCATTGCACGCCGCATGCCTCGCAACGGTTCGACGGTACCGTCGGCGGGGCCGGCGGCGGCGATCGCCCGAGCGGCCGGGGAGGGGGATGAGCCGTTCGAAGGGAATGCGCCGTTCGTGGCGGACGCTCCCTTCGCGGCGGCCGGTATGTCGGCGTGCCGGAGGACATCGTCGATCGTGATCAATCCCGCCCGGCCGCCGCCCTGGACCGTTGAGAGATCCACGCCCAAGCTTTTTGCAAGCGCCCGGGCCGCCGGCACCGCAAGCGCGCGCTGCGACTTCTGCCTGTGCGCGCCGCCAACCAAGCCCCATTCCACGAATTCCTCCTCGCTCGCCGCGGGCATGCTGCCGACGACGGTTCCGGAATCGAATTCGACGAGCGGCGCGCCGGTGGGAACGATGTCGCCGGGCGCCGCGCGCAGCGCGGTCACGATGCCGCTGAAGGGCGCCGGCACTTCGACAACCGCTTTCGCCGTCTCCACCGACACCATGGGTTGATCGACCCGCACGTGATCGCCAACCGATACGTGCCACTCGATGATCTCGGCCTCGGCCAAGCCTTCGCCCAAATCCGGAAGCCTGAATGTGCTCATGGAATAGTACCTAGCCGGAAAACGTGAGTTCTACCGCATCGATGATTCGTTGCACGCTCGGAATATAATCGTGCTCGAGCTTGAACAGCGGCATGATGGTGTCGAATCCGGCGACCCGCTGGATCGGAGCCTGTAAATCGTAGAGGCCGTGTTCCGCGACCAGTGCCGCAATCTCGGCTCCTACGCCGACGTTGCGGGCGGCCTCGTGCACGATCACGAGCCGGCCGGTTTTGGCGACCGAAGCGAGAATCGTCTCGATGTCGATCGGACTCAAGGTCGCAAGATCGATGACCTCGGCGCCGATCCCGCGCTTGTCGAGTTCGGCGCCGGCGCGCAGCGTTTCCATGGTCATGGCTCCCCAAGTAACGATGGTCACGTCGCTGCCTTCGCGCAGAACGAAACACGCGTCGAGCGGCAGAGCCTGGCCGTCGTCGTTGACTTCCTGGCGCATCGCGCGATACAGGCGCACCGGCTCCAAAAACATCACCGGGTCCGGATCGCGGATGGCTGCGAGCAGCAGGCCGTAGGCGCGCGCCGGCGAGGAGGGGCATACGACGCGTATCCCTGGAATGTGGCACAGCATGGTTTCGGTGCTTTCCGAATGATGTTCGGGAGCGTGAATGCCGCCGCCGTGCGGCGTTCGAATGACGACGGGACAGCTCAGGCGGCCGCGGGTGCGGTTACGCATCCGCGACATATGGTTCACGATCTGGTCCAAGGCCGGATACAGAAATCCCATGAACTGAATTTCCGCGACGGGTTTCAGCCCATGCGTCGCCATCCCCACCGACATGCCGGCGATGGTCGCTTCCGCGAGCGGGGTATCTTGGACCCGGTCCTTGCCGAAGCGCTCCTGCAGCCCGGCGGTCGCGCGGAACACGCCGCCGTTGGCGCCCACATCCTGCCCGATCACGACCACGTTGGCGTCATGCTGCATTTCCCAGCCATGCGCCATCGCGATGGCTTCAACCATGGTTATTTTCGCCAATTCACGAGACGCCAGGTTTAGATGAATAATGGCGGGCGATGAGGCGTTGCTCGCTGAGATGCGCCGGCAGGGCGGCGAATAGGTGATCGAACATCGCGTCGGTAGCCGGCTTTGCCTTCGCCAAGTACTCGGCCACGGCCGCATCGACCTTCAGCGTGCACTCTTCCAGCAAGGCTCGTTCCTTGGCGGCATCCCATACTCCGCTGTCGATCAGAAACCTTCGAATCCGAATCAGGGGTTCGAGGGCCCACGCCTCTTTGACTTCCTCGGCGGACCGATAGCGGCCGGCGTCATCCGCAGTGGTGTGATCGCTCAGCCGGTACGTCAATGCCTCGATCACACTCGGTCCCGCGCCGTCCCGCGCGGCCTCGAGCGCCTCGCCGACCACCTCCCGGACGGCGAACACGTCGTTGCCATCGACCTGCACTCCTGGAATACCGGCCGCCACCGCTTTTTGCGCCAGAGTTTTCGCCGCCGTCTGCGCCGCGACTGGAACCGAAATGGCCCAGCCGTTGTTGACGATGACGAACACCACGGGCAGGGCGCGCGACCCGGCCAAGTTCAGCGCCTCGTAGAAGGCGCCCTCGGAAGTGCCTCCGTCGCCGATGTAGGCGAGAGCGCAGCGCGGCTCCTTCCGCACTTTGAAGGCCATGGCTGCGCCGGCTGCATGCAGGGTCTGGGTGGCGATGGGCACACACCAAGCGAAGTCCTGTCGAGGCACGGCAAAATCGCTGCCACGCTCGTCGCCGCCCCAATACGTCAGTATCTCGGTCATGGTGACGCCGCGCCAAAGCTGAGTGCCGAATTCGCGATACACGGGCGCCAGCACGTCTTCGGGCCGCATGGCGGCGCCGACGCCGATATGCGCGGCCTCGTGCCCGAGGGACGGGGGGTAGGTACCGAGCTGTCCGGTGCGCTGGAGGTTCACCGCCTTCGTATCGAAAACACGGACCATGGTCATGGCTTGATACATGCGCAGTACCTCCGCGCTGTCCTTCGCAAACCGCGGCAGCGGCGCCACGACCTCCCCAGCTTTCCCCAGTATCTGCCGGTAGTGGATTTTGAACTCGGCGACCATTTTCATGCGCGAATTATGCCAGGTGTTGAGTATTCCATGCGCTACGCGCTATTCCATGCGCTACGCGCGAATCTACGGGGTCGAAGCGACCCCGGCCTTTAGGGGTGATGTTGACAGGCAAGATAATGTTGTGTCTGCATTTCGACGAGGCGGCTGGCGGCGCGCTGAAACTCGAGGCCGAGCCGTTCGCCGCGATAGAGTTCCGCGGGCGGCGCGGCGGCCGATACCACGATCTTGACGCCGCGATCGTAGAATTCGTCGATGGCGGCGATGAAGCGGCGCGCGGCGTTCTCGTCGGTCTCGGTGAATCGGGGGATGTTCGATATGAAAATCGTGTGGTAGGAGCGCGCGAGTTCGATGTAGTCGTTCTGGCTGCGCGGACCTTCGCAGAGCTCGCTGAATTCGAACCACGCCATGTCCGGCCCCGTGGCTATCGCGGCGAGGTCGCGGTCTTCGATCGACAGCACTTTGGGGCCCGTGACGGAGTCGCCGGCGAGCGCCGCAAAACGCCGTTGAAGCTGCGCCGCCGTGCCGGCAAGCGTCGAATCGAAGTAGGTCGGTGCCTGTTCCAGCTGCCGCAGACGATAGTCGATTCCGGCGTCCAAGTTCATCACGTCCATATGGTTGCGTATCAACTCGATGGTCGGCAGGAACCGCTCGCGCTGCAGACCGTCCTTGTAGAGATCCTGAGGCGGTGTGTTGGAGGTGGCGATCAGCGTCACGCCCCGGCGGAACAATCCCTCGAACAGCCCGGCGAGAATCATCGCGTCGGCGATGTCCGCAACGAAGAATTCGTCCAGGCAGATCACGCGCGCCCGGTGCGCCAGCCGCTCTGCAACGGTCTCGAGAGGCTGCGCGCGGCGCTTGACGGTGCGCAGTTCCGCATGCACGCGACGCATGAAGCGATAGAAGTGAGTACGTTCGTGCCGAGGCAATCGCAGCGACTCGTAAAACCAATCCATCAACATCGTTTTGCCGCGGCCGACGCCGCCCCAGAGATACAAACCGCGTTGCGCTTCGGCCGGCGCCGGCAGCCAGCGCAAGTGCGCGCGCAGTCTCTCGCCGACGGACCGGGACGATTCCAGAAGACTCGCGCTCAAACGATCGAGCCGAACGGCCGCGTCCAGCTGGACTGCGTCGGATTCGAGCCGGCGGGCTGCGACTTGTTGCCTGAGGCGCGATTCCACCGACGATGCGAGTCTGGCCGACACCGACGCGGAGATTTCAAAGGCTCTGATAGTTGGGACCGGAACCGCCTTCCGGCGTCACCCAGGTGATCTGCCCCGCATAGGGATCTTTGATGTCGCAGGCCTTGCAATGCACGCAGTTGGAGGAGTTGATCTGCAATCTCTTCCCCCCGCTGCCGTCTGCGATCATTTCGTAGACATTCGCCGGACAAAAATTGGTGCAGGGATTGCCGAATTCCGTTACGCAACGCGTCGCACACAGCGAAGTGTCTGCGACATGCAGATGCACCGGCTGGTTCTCATCGTGCGTCGTCGCGGCGAAGAACACGAACGCCAGCCGGTCGCGCGGCGGCAGCTCGCGGTCACCCCAGTCGCGGTCCGGAGATACGTACTCGTTCAGGCGCTCGAGCGCCGTATCGTCGGCATGATTGGCGAGCGTCCACGGCAGTTTCCCCAGGGTCACGGTTTCCAGCGCGGCATTGGCGAGACCGAACCACAGACCGCGGCGGAAACCCGGCCGGATGTTGCGCACCTTGTGCAGTTCTCGGCCGCCCTTCGATTCGCGCCAGCGCTTGTCGAACCCTGCGCTCGTGCCTTGCTCGACGAAATGCGCGGCCGCGGTAAGCCCTGAGCGAAGCGCCTGATGGATGCCCTTGATCTTCGGCGTATTGAGCGTGCCGCCGGCGTCGCCGACCAACATCGCACCCGGCATTTCCAGCGTCGGCATCGATTGATAGCCGCCTTCGATCACGGTGCGCGCACCGCCCGAGATGATCTCACCGCCTTGCAGCAGGGTCTTGATGTCGGGGTGATTCTTGTACTGCTGGAATGCCTCGAACGGCTTGAAGCGCGGGTCTTCATAGTCCAGGCCGATCACGAATCCGACGTACACACGATCGTTGTCGAGGTGATAAAGAAAACTTCCGCCATACGTATGGCTGTCGAGCGGCCAGCCCAGGGTGTGTTGAATGAGGCCGGGCTGGACGCGTCCGGGGGGCAGCTGCCACAGCTCCTTGAATCCCAGTCCATAGGTCTGGGGCGACTTGCCGGCATCGAGATTGAACCGCTTGATCAACTGCTTCGAGACGCTGCCGCGGCAACCCTCGCAGAACATGGTGATCTTGGCGTGAATCTCGGGCCCGGGCGCGAAATTCGGTCCGGGTTTCCCATTCTTCTCTACGCCCATGTCGCCGATGCGCACACCTTTCACGGCGCCGGCGTCGTCAAACAGCGCTTCCGCCGCCGCAAATCCCGCAAACACGTCTACCCCCAGTTTCTCGGCCTCCTGCCCCAGGATGGGCACCAATTGTCCCAGTGAGATGATGAAGTTGCCGTGATTCGCCATCTGCGGCGGAGTCGGCAATCGGAAGCGTTTGCGGCGAGTCATGAACAGGAACTCATCGCGCGCCGCAGGCACGCAGACCGCCGGAGCAGACTTGCGCCAATCGGGGAGCAGCTCATCGAGCGGTTCGGGCTCCAGCACCGCGCCCGACAAGGAATGCGCCCCCAGACTCGCGGCCTTTTCCAGCACGCAGACGCTCAACGCGGGATTGAGCTGTTTCAGCCGGATCGCGCAGGCTAGCCCGGCGGGGCCGGCGCCGACGATCGCAACCTCATATTCCATGACATCGCGGGGGGATTCGCTCATCGAGTAGCCACCTAAAGTCGAGATCGGGCCGCAAATCGAGCCCGGGGTAAGGGGCCCACGAAAAACGGGCGATAGTAGATCACAAACGAGGGTTAGCGGGGAGACATCCACCAGGCGGACAGCCCGTGAGGGAATCTCGGCAGCGGCGTCGCTTTACTGAGTGGGGACACCCATGTTGACAGGCCACGGACGCCGGCTTCCAGGATGGCCAAGGGATTTGGGCATGGATTGGGCATGGACGCCCGCCCCATTTCACTACCGGGCGGCGGCGGGAGTTTTCGCTGCCGCCGCCCAGCGCCTAGGATTGAGACGAGATATCGCCACCTCATGGGCGATCGCGGCGAAGCGATCAGTCCTGCCGCCAACCAGCCTTTCGCTTCGCGAAGAATGCGCTGAAGCCTTCCTGTGCCTCTGCCTGGACACGTAATCGCGCCAGCCTTCCGGCCGCGTCAACGGAGGAAGCTGCCCGGTTTCGGGCGTTTCCATGAGCCACATCGCGTATCAGCACCTTGGCCTCTGCCTGAGCTCGAGGCGCGCCCTTCAGCAGCGCCTCGGTGATGCGCGCGCAAGCGGCGTCGAGCATCTCGGCCGGCACGACTTCATGGACCAGCCCCAACTCCTTGAGAGTTGCCGAGGTCAGCGTCTCCGCCGTCAAAAAGTAACGCCGCGCGGCGCTCTCGCCGATCTTGCCGAGGACGAAGGGGGAAATCACCGCCGGGATGATCCCGAGGCGCACCTCGGTGAAGGCGAACTTCGCCGTATCCACCGCCACTACGATGTCGCAGGCGCCGAGCAGCCCGAGCGCTCCGCCGTACCCGTCCCCGTTGACGCGCGCCAGTGTCGGCTTCGGCATGGAGTCCAGTAACGCCAGCATCGCCGCCAGCTGCTCGGCGTCCGCGAGGTTGGCCGCTTCGCCGGCATGCACTTGGGCTTGCATCTCCGTGAGGTCGGCGCCCGCGGAAAAGACACCGCCGGCGCCCGTGATTTGCACGAGGCGCACCGCGCCGTTGCCCGCGCAGGCCTGCAGCTCCGAACTCAGCGCAGCGATGGTCGCACGATCCAAGGCGTTGCGTTTCTCCGGCCGATTGAGCGTGATCTCTGCGACGCCTCCGGCGATCGTCGTCAGAACCGACGCACTCATCGGAATTCGCGGAAGGGGTGGATCACATCAGTTCGATGGCGATCGCCGTCGCTTCACCGCCGCCGATGCACAGGCTGGCGATGCCGCGCTTCTTGCCGCGCGCACGCAGGGCATACAGCAACGTAGTCATGATGCGCGCCCCGGTCGCGCCGATCGGATGGCCGAGCGCACAGGCTCCGCCGTTGACATTCACCTTCTGATGATCCAGGCCCAGGTCCTTCATCGCGGCCATGGGCACGGCCGCAAACGCCTCGTTGATCTCGTACAGGTCGACGTCCTTGGGCTGCCAATCCAATTGCCGCAGCAATTTCTGCATGGCGCCCACCGGCGCCAAAGTGAACCATTCCGGCTCGCGCGCGAAGCTGGCGTAGCCCAGGATGCGTGCCAGGGGTTTGCGGCCCTGCGATGCTGCGAAGGATTCGCGCGTCAATACCAGTGCCGCTGCACCGTCGGAAATCCCGGAGGAACTGGCGGCGGTCACCGTCCCGTCCTTCTTGAACGCCGGCTTGAGCGTGGGAATCTTGGCGATATCGAGAGTAAACGGCGTTTCGTCCTTGTCGACGACGACTTCGCCCTTGCGGGTCTTGGTCGTCACCGGAGCGATCTCGGCGGCGAAGCTGCCGCCGGTGACAGCCGCCAGCGCCCGGCGCACCGACTCGGCGGCGAAATCGTCCTGGGCTTTGCGGGTGAACTCGTACTTCTCCGACGTGGCTTCGGCAAAACAACCCATGAGTTGTCCGTCCCAGGGGCTTTGCAGACCGTCATAGAACATATGGTCCAGCACTTCTTGATGTCCCATGCGGTAGCCGGCGCGGGCCTTGGGTAGAAGGTAGGGCGCATTGGTCATGGACTCGATTCCGCCGGCCACGGCAACATTGGCAGAGCCGGCGAGAATCTGATCGCTGGCCAACATGACCGCACGCATCGCAGATCCGCACATCTTGTTGACCGTGGTGGTCGGAATGCCGGCGGGTATCCCGCCGCCCAGGGCTGCTTGACGCGCCGGTGCCTGGCCGATTCCGGCCGACAGGACGCAGCCCAGGATGACTTCGTCGATCTGTGAAGCGGCCACTCCGGAGTCCGCAAGCGCCGCCTTGATCGCGACCGATCCCAATTGCGGGGCAGTGACGGTGGCAAAAGCCCCTTGGAAGGCGCCGACCGGCGTGCGGCGGGCGGCCAGAATGACGACGGGATCAGATTTCATAAGCCTGTTCCATGATTTGCTGGGGGTACGCCTAGTATAGCTCCGTCGCCCGTCCCGATCAGCGTGGATGAGCTTGGGGTCGCGCGCTCAAGGCGCCAGCGGCTCGCCCACGGCGCTCGCAATCAGCTCCCGGCTGCGCTGTTTGGCATCATGCGCGGTGAGAACTTCAAGAATTTCAACCCGAATGGCCGAGCGGCGGATCCCCATGCCCCCCGGCGGCAGAACGGCCCGGGTGCCGTGAATGGCAACGGCCACGACGGGCAGTCCCACGCGCGCCGCCGTGGTGAATGCGCCGCCGAGAAACTTGCCGATTTGGGCTGCCTGGGTGAACGTGCCCTCGGGAAAGAACACCAAGGACTGGCCGGTGGCGGCGAGCTTCAACACCCGGCGCGCGTCGACCCCGCCCTTGTGCCGGTTGAAGCGTTCGACGAACTGCGACCCCAAGCGCCGCAGCAGCAGACCGGCGAGAGGCACGCGCACCATTTCCTTCTTGATCACGAAGGCGAAGTCAGGCGGCAAGGCCGCCGCGGCGACCAGACCGTCGATATAGCTTGCGTGATTGGCGACGACGACGCACGGGGCTTGCGGCAGGCGGTCCAGCCCCTCGACGGTGAAGGGTATGCCCGCCGCGCGCAAAAAGGCGCGCGAGAACACCCCGGCCACCAACCGACGCCGGCGCAGGCTCGGCAGGAACAAATTCACCGTCAACACCGTCAAACCCAAGGCCGTGAACACCAGGAGACAGTAGACCGTATACAGCCGCTGCGAGACCCCGCGCAGACTTTTCTGCTTCTCTTCTGTGATCTGGTTCTCCTTATGTTAATACTTAACTGTACTGTGATTCTGGTCACGCCGACCTGCCGGCACCCCTCGCATACTGGATCCATGTAGCGCGTATGGCACCATTTCGTGCGAAAACCCACGCGGGAAACTATGGCGACGGCTCTCAAACGGACGGTTTATACACGCACCTCGGGCGCAGCGGTACCGACGTTGCGCGAAGCGGCGGATCCCGCCTTGCAGCGGTTCCTCGACGCGGTGTGGCTCGAGCGCGGGCTCTCAGCGAATACTCTGGCCGCGTATCGCGCCGATTTGACGGCGCTCGCCCGCTGGCTGGAAGAGCACGACAGCGCATTGCTCAAGGCCACACGCATTGAAATACTGGGATTCATCGCGGCTCGCGTAGAGGGCGGATCGAGGCCCCGGTCGACGGCTCGGCAGCTGTCGAGTTTCCGCCGCTTTTTTCGTTTCATGATGCGCGAGGGTTTGATCGAGCTCGATCCGACGGCGCAAATCGCAATGCCGAAGATCGGGCGATCCCTGCCCAAATCGCTGACCGAAGCCGAAGTCGATTCGCTGCTCGAGGCGCCGACCGTGTCGGACCCCCTGGGGCACCGCGACCGCACCATGCTCGAAGTGCTATATGCCACGGGCCTGCGGGTTTCCGAACTCGTGAGCCTGAAGCACAATCAGGTCAATCTCAATCAGGGCGTGATGCGCGTGGTCGGCAAGGGTAATCGAGAACGTCTGATACCGCTGGGCGACGAAGCCGTGAAATGGCTGCAGCAGTTCATGCAGGGCCCGCGAGTCGAGATATTGCTGGAACGGCAGACCGACTACCTGTTCCCGACCCGCCGCGGCGACCGCATGACGCGCCAGGCGTTCTGGCACATCATCAAGCGCTATTCCAAGAAAGCCGGCGTCGAGAAAGAACTTTCACCGCATACGTTGCGGCACGCTTTCGCGACTCATCTGCTGAACCACGGCGCGGATCTGCGCGTCGTGCAAATGCTTCTGGGGCACAGCGATCTGTCGACCACGCAGATCTACACCCACGTCGCCCGCGAGCGCTTGAAAGATCTTCATTCCCAGCACCACCCGCGCGGCTAGCCGGCTCGAGCGCCCACGGCCGCGGTATTTGCGCTGTCCTGCTAGAATCGCGTGAACCTCCGGATTCCCGCAAGGTCGAAGAGTCAAGTTCCGCTGGAGCGCCAAGTATGTTGAGAATTCTCGCCGCCTTCACTCTGGCCGCCTGCACGGCTGGATTTTGCGCGCGCGCGGCCACTGCCGAACCGGGGCAAACGCCGCCGGGCGGCCAGGCCGCGGATCCGCGCGCGGCCTTGCTGAAACGCTTGCCGGCCGGGTCGAAGCTGGAGGATTTGCGGCCTTCGCCGATTCCCGGCATCTACGAATTCGTGCAGGGCGCCGAAATCAGCTACCTGACCGCCGACGGCAAGTATTTTCTCGACGGCAATCTCTACGACATGGATTCGCGCGAAAATCTGACCGAAGTGCTGCGCGCGCGTGCGCGCCTTGCCATGATCAGCGCCGTTCCCGAATCTCAGATGGTGATCTTCTCTCCCAAGAATCCGCTGTACACCATCACCGTGTTCACGGATGTCGATTGCGCCTATTGCCGCAAGCTGCACAGCGAGATGGCTGAGTTGAATCGCCTGGGCGTTCGCGTCAGATATGTGTTTTTTCCGCGCAGCGGTCCCAATACGGATAGCTGGAAAAAAGCCGAAGTCGTCTGGTGCTCGGCGAATCGCAACGAAGCGTTCACCCGCGCGAAAGGCGGCGCCCAGCTGGATATGACCAAAACTTGCGATGCGACGCCGGTCGCACGCGAATACGCCTTGGGTCAAAGCATCGGAGTGCGCGGCACGCCTGCGATCATCACGGAGCGCGGCGACTATATTGCCGGCTACATGCCGCCGCGCGAACTCGTGCAGCAAATCAAAGATTTGCAATTGGCGAATCGCTGAGCCGATCGCGCCGCGCCTAACGCTCCAGCAGCTTGAGCTTCTCCGGCACGCCTTCCCATTGCTTCGCATCCGCCGGCGCGTCTTTTTTCTCGCTGATCACCGGCCACTTCTTCGCGAGCTCGGCGTTCAGCTTGAGAAAGCTCTCTTGGCCGTCCGGTATCTCTTCTTCCGAATAAATGGCTTCGACCGGACACTCCGGCTCGCACAGCGTGCAGTCGATGCACTCGTCGGGATCGATCACGAGAAAGTTCGGGCCTTCGTGGAAACAATCGACGGGGCAGACTTCCACGCAATCCATATATTTGCACTTGATGCAGCTTTCGGTGACCACGAATGCCATGACTTACCCTTCTCTTGACCAGTTAAACGTGAATACTATTCTGCCACAGCCGCAACGCCGGGACCCGAAAGCGCCTTGGAGCGCAAGGCCGGATCAGGGTTTCAGCCGGCGGGTCAGCTCGACGAAATGATGACCCTCGCGTCCGGCGGCGCGATCCTCGAAGTATTTGCGCAGAGTGAACTCGCCGCTTGGAAACGCCAAGTGGTCCCATGGGATCTCGGCCTCTGCGTACAAGCCGACCTCCAAGCTCTCCGGTCCCGGC
>Ga0209488_10000734_pt1 | contig 27863 bp, 17 predicted proteins | sample Rivendell_Oct201_8_FD_188349 | JGI IMG/M metagenome (GOLD analysis project Ga0209488, IMG submission 188349) | Vadose zone soil microbial communities from the Eel River Critical Zone Observatory, Northern California, USA -... | ecosystem: Environmental > Terrestrial > Soil > Vadose zone >...
CCAGAGCGGTTGCCCTGGCGCACCGGCCAGGCTGCTGCGCGCGGCCCCGCTGCTGCTGCTGGTGCTCGGGGCCTGCACGGCCACCACACCGCGGCTGGCGGACTGGCTCGCTTCCCGGTGGCGGCGCTGCGGCGACACGCGGTCGGATGCAGGTCTGCGCGGTCTGTCGGCCGTCAGCGCGCGCACCTGCTGGGCGAGCGGCAGCGGCGGCACCGTGCTGCGCACCACCGATGGCGGTGACAGCTGGCAGCGGGTCGGACCGCCGTCGGCGGCCACGCTCGACTTCCGCTCGCTGCGCGCGTTCGACGACGACACCGCGTGGGTGGCGAATGCCGGCGCACCGGCGCGGCTGTTCGTCACGCGGGACGGCGGCCGCAACTGGACGCTGGTCTACGAAGACCTGCGGCCCGAAGCGTTCTTCGACGCGATCGCGGCGTGGGATCGCGAGCGCGGCCTGCTGGTCGGTGATCCGCAGGCCGGCCGCTTCGTGATGTTGCGCACGCTCGATGCGGGCAGCCATTGGACCGCGCCGGCGCCGCAGTTGCCGGCCGCGGCCGACGGCGAGGCCGCGTTCGCCGCCGGTGGTGGCTGTGTGACTGCGCTCGGGCTCGACCACGCCTGGCTGGCGACCGGTGGCACGCGCGCGCGCGTGCTGCGCACGATCGACCAGGGTCGTACCTGGCGCGAGGCCGCGCTGCCGCTGCGCCAGGGGGCGGCGTCGATGGGTGCGTTCGCGGTGGCGTTCGCCGACCCGCGCCGCGGCGTCGTCGTCGGCGGTGACTACCAGGCACGAGACGACAACGACGGCACCGCGGCGTACACGACCGACGGCGGCATCACCTGGGTCAGCTCACCGACCGGTGCCTGCGGCTACCGTTCGGCGGTCGGCTTCCTGCCCGGCTCAGGGCGCATCGCCATCGCCGTCGGCGAAGGTGGCAGCAGCATCTCCACCGACGGTGGCGTGCGCTGGCAGAGTCTCGCCGGCAGCGCCGGGTTCCACGCGCTCAGCATCGCCGCCGACGGCAGCGTGTGGGCGGCGGGCAGCGGTGGCCGCATCGCCCGGCTCGAACCTGGGGACATGCGCTGAAGGGTTTGCTCCCGGATTGGCGGCAGCGCGCGTTTGGGTTGCAGGGAACGACGCGGTACAAACGGGCAAGCATGAACCGGCGCATTCTCCCTGCGGTCCTCGTCACTCCGAGTCTCTGGCTGCTGCTGGCGCAGCAACCGACCGCGCTGCAGCTGCCGGCCGTGTTCGGCGATCACATGGTGCTGCAGCAGCGCACCGAGGTGCCGGTGTGGGGCGCGGCGCCGGCCGGCGCTGCGGTGGTCGTGCGCGGCAGCTGGTCGGACAGGGTGACGACCGGCAGTGCCGGCGCCGATGGTCGCTTCACGTTGCGCCTGACGACGCCGGCCGCCGGCGGGCCGTTCACGGTCACCGTTGCCGCCGGTGACAGCAGCCGCACGCTGCAGGACGTGCTGGTCGGCGAGGTGTGGCTCGGCTCCGGCCAGTCCAACATGGAATGGACGGTGCGCGAGTCGCGCAACGCCGACCAGGAGGCGCTTGCCGCCGACCATCCGCAACTGCGGCTGTTCACCGTCGAGCACCGTTGGACCGCTGCGCCCGCGGCCGACGTGCGCGGCGAATGGCGGGTGTGCACGCCGGACACGGTGCGCAACTTCTCCGCCGTCGGCTACTTCTTCGGTCGCGACCTGCAGCAGCGCCTGCAGGTGCCGGTCGGCGTCGTCTGCAGCGCGGTCGGCGGTACCGTGTGCGAGGCGTGGACCAGTAGCGAAGGCCTGAGCACCTTCCCCGAGTTCGGTGCGGTGCTGCAGGAACTGGCGGCGGCGCGCGCCAGCGAGGCGACGGTGACACTGACGGAGCGGCGCGCGGCCTGGTGGCAGACGGTGGCGGGCAAGGATCCGACGGTCGCCGGCCGCACCCCGGACGCCGCCGCGTTCGACGACCACGACTGGCCGACCGTGGTGATGCCGCATCTGTGGTCGGGCGACGACTTCAAGGACTTCGACGGCGTGGCGTGGTACCGGCGGCAGCTGACGTTGCCCGCGGGCATGGTCGGCAAGGACCTGCTGCTCGAACTCGGGCCCATCGACGACATGGACACGGTGTTCGTCGATGGCCAGAAGGTCGGCGGCAGCGAGGCGCCCGGCGGCTGGAACCAGGCGCGCAGCTATCCGCTGGCCGCTGCCAGCGTACACGCGCAGATGACCATCGCCGTGCGCGTGGTCGACACCGGCGGCGAAGGCGGATTCACCGGCGCGCCGGCGGCGCTGCGCCTGCGCGCGGCCAATGGTGCCGGCGAAGTGCCGCTGGCCGGCGAGTGGCGCCATCAGCGCGGCAGCGCGTTGGCGGACCTGCCGGCGTTCCCGGCAGAACTGGTCTCTCATCCGAACATCGCCTCGGTGCTGTGGAACGCGATGATCGCACCGCTGGTGCCGTTCGCGTTCAGCGGCGTGATCTGGTACCAGGGCGAGTCGAACCGCGATCGCAGCGAGCAGTACGCACGGCTGTTCCCGGCGATGATCCGCGACTGGCGGCGCGCGTTCGGCCGCGAACTGCCGTTCCTGTTCGTGCAGATCGCGCCGTTCGACTACGACCCGGAGACCGGGCAGACACCGCTGCTGCGGCAGGCGCAGGCGGCGGCACTGCAACTGCCGCACACCGGCATGGTGGTGACGATGGACATCGGCGAGCCGGGCAACATCCATCCGCAGGACAAGCAGACCGTCGGCGAGCGGCTGTGCCTGCAGGCACTGCACAAGGTCCATGGCCGCGACCTCGTCTGTGACGGCCCGCGGTTCGCCAGCTTGCGGCGCGAGGCCGGCGGCGTGCGCGTCGTGTTCACCGGCACCGAGGGCGGCCTGGTCGCCGTGGGTGGTGCGCCCAACTGGTTCGAAGTCGCAGGCCTGGACGGCCGGTTCGTGACCGCGCACGCCAGCATCGACGGCGACACGGTGCTGCTCTCGGCCGATGGCGTGGGCGAACCGGCGACCGTGCGCTTCGCCTGGGCGGCGGCGGCCGAACCCAACCTCAAGAATGGCGCCGGCCTGCCGGCCTGGCCGTTCCTCGCTTCGTGGTAGAACGGCACCTTCGTGGGTCGCCCCGCTCGCCGTAGGTCTGCCCGCGGTCCACAGCCGCAGTCAGTCCGCGGCCCACGCCTTCGTCCCGGAGATCCGATCATGCGCTCAGTCCTCGTCGCCGCCGTCGTCATCGCCACCGCCGCGGTCGTGCACGCCCAGGAAGTCTCGGCCTGGAAGAAGCCGCCGGAGCCGATCGCCAGCCTGATCACCGCCGAGCCGACCCCGGACGTGTCGCTGAGTCCCGACCGGCGCTTCCTGCTGTTCACCAGCCACGAGGCGCTGCCCGGCGTCGACGTGCTGTCGCGACCGCATCGCAAGCTGGCCGGCCTGCGCATCGACCCGGCGACGCATGGGCCGCAGCTGTCGGTGCAGACGCGGAAACTGGTGCTGCGCAGCCTTGCCGACGGCAAGGAGCGGGAACTGCAACTGCCGGCGGGGCACCTCGGTACCGCGGTTTGGGCGGCCGATGGCGAGCACATCGCGTTCACGCGCGCTGCCGAGGGCGGCCGCGAACTGTGGCTCGTCAACACCAGGGACGGCGCCTGCAAGCGCGTGCCGGGGATCACGCTGAATGCCGTTGCCGGCGCGCCGGCGCAGTGGTGTCCCGACCAGCAGACGCTGCTGTGCCGGTTGGTGTTGCCGGGCGAAGAGCCGGCGCTGCCGATCATGCCGGCGGGGCCCGCGGTGCAGGAGACGGCCGGCGGTCAGAAGGCGCAGGTGCGCACCAACCCCGACATGCTGCAGAACGAAGACGACTGCCGCCGCTTCGAATGGTTCGCGCGCACCCAGCTGGCTTTGGTCGATGTGAACAGCGGTGCGGTGCAGAATCTCGGCGCGCCGGATCTGCACACCGGCGCCGAGGTCTCGCCGGACGGCAACTTCGTGCTGGTCAGTACGCTGCATCGGCCGTTCTCGTTCCAGGTCGGCTGGCACGACTTCCCGCGCACCGTGGCGGTGTGGGATCGCCTCGGCAAGGTGGTGCGCAAGGTCGCCGACCTGCCGCTGCATGAGCAGGTGCCGATCGGCGGCGTGCCGACCGGACCGCGCGGCATCGATTGGCTGCCGGTCGCCGGCCACGTGCTGCACTGGACCGAAGCCCTGGACGGCGGCGATCCGAAGGCGAAGGTGCCGTTCCGCGACCAGGTGCTGGTGCTCGGCGACCTGGCCGGGGAGGCGCAGAAGTGGTTCCAGACGCAGCATCGCGCCGCCGGCCTCGGTTTCGGCAGCGACGGCCGGCTGGCCATGGCGCGTGAGTTCGATCGCGACACCCGCCGGCAGCGCGTGTGGCGCTTCGACGCCGGCGATCTCGCGGCCGCCGGCACGATGCTGTACGAGCGCAGCAGCCAGGACGCGTACGGCGACCCCGGCCAGCCGGTGACCGAACTGACGGCCAAGGGTCAGGCGCTGATGCGCCAGCGCGGCAGCACGCTGTTCCTCACCGGTCAGGGCGCCAGCGTGGACGGCGACCGGCCGTTCCTCGACGCCTGGGACCTGGCCACCGGTCAAAAGCAGCGGCTGTTCCAGTGCGCTGCCGGCCGCTTCGAATCGATCGTCGGCTTCCTCGACGGCGAACAGCAACGCGTGCTGCTGCGCAGCGAGTCGCCGACCGAACCTCCGAACTACTTCGCGGTCAGCCTGGCGGGCGGCGAGCGGCAGGCGCTGACGCAGTTCACCGACCCGGCGCTGCAGTTCACCAGCAAGGTCAGGAAGGAGCTGCTGCACTACCAACGCGAGGATGGCGTGGCCCTGTCGGGCACGCTGTACCTGCCGCCCGAGTGGCAGCCGGGCCAGCGCGTGCCGACGTTCGTCTGGGCCTATCCGCTCGAGTACGCGCAGGCCAGCGACGCCGGCCAGGTGCGCAGCTCCCCGTACCGCTACGTGCGGCTGGCCGGCATCTCGCAGCTGTGGCTGCTGCTCGCCGGCTACGCCGTGCTCGACGACGCGGCGATGCCGATCGTCGGACCGGTGCACACCGCCAACGACACGTTCGTGCAGCAGCTGCAGTGGAACGCCAAAGCCGCGGTCAAGGCGCTGCAGGAGCGCGGCGTCAGCGACTCCGACCGGATCGCCGTCGGCGGCCACAGCTACGGCGCGTTCATGACCGCCAACCTGCTGGTCCACACCGACTGTTTCTGCGCCGGCATCGCCCGCAGCGGCGCCTACAACCGCACGCTGACGCCGTTCGGCTTCCAGAACGAGGAACGCACCTACTGGGAGGCGCCGCAGATCTACGAGACGATGTCGCCGTTCGCGCACATCGACCGCTGCAAGGCGCCGATCCTGCTGATCCACGGCGAGGACGACGACAACCAGGGCACGTTCCCGATCCAGTCGCAGCGGCTGTACGCGGCGATCAAGGGCCACGGCGGCACCGCGCGGCTGGTGCTGCTGCCGCACGAAGCGCACGGCTACCGGGCGCGCGAGAACGTGCTGCAGTGCATCGCCGAGATGGTCGAATGGCTCGACCGCTACTGCAAGCACGGCCGGCAGGCGGTCGAAGCCGGGGCGGCGCGCGCGAAGTAATGCCGCGCCACGGCACCGGCGGCCACCGCACCGGCAGCCACTACACCGGCAAGCGGAACTCGCGCCGGTACTGGCGCCGCAGGTACTGCTCGGCTGCCGGGCAGTTCCTGGCCCGCATTGCCGCCGCATCCCAGTCGATGCGCTGGCCGGTGCGCAGCGCCACGTTGCCGAGCAGCATCGCCTCGGTCAGCGGCGCCGCGTACTCGAAGCTGGCCAGCGGCCGCTTGCGGTCGAGGATGCACTGCAGCCATTCCTCGTGCACTCCGGGCGAACGCGGCAGCGACGGCTTGGGCGGCTGGTAGCCGGCGAACTTCGCGCGCGGGAACAGCTCGTAGCGCTCGCCGTAGTCGGTCGGCGAGTACAGCTTGCCTTGACTGCCGACCAGCAGGAAGCCGCCGGCCTGTTCCGGCCGATGGTCGACGCTGGCCAGCAGTTCGGTCGGCGGCAGCCGGCCACCGTCGTACCAGGTCAGCAGCACCGGGCCGCGGTCAGCGCGGGCCGGGAACTGGAACCGGATCGTCGACTGTTTCGGCGCGGTCTCGGCGTTGCTGCCGCTCGACTCGGCTTCGACCCACTCGGGCGCCGACAACTCGAGCGCGAAGAACGGCAGGTTGGCGGTGTGGCAGGCCATGTCGCCGATCGCGCCGGTGCCGAAGTCCCAGAAGCCGCGCCAATGGAACGGCGCGTAGCCGTCGAAACCGTTCCTGCCGGCGGCGTACGGCCGCCAGCGCGCGGGGCCGAGCCACAGGTCCCAGCGCAGCGTCGCCGGGATCGGGTCGATGTGCTTCGGCCGGTCGGTGCCCTGCGGCCAGATCGGCCGGTTGGTCCACACGTGCACCTGCTCGACCTTGCCGATCGCGCCGCTGCGCACCACCTCGGCCGCCTGCCGGAAGCCGTCGAGGCAGGTGCCCTGGTTGCCCATCGAGGTGACGACGCCCTGCCGCCGCGCGGTCGCCAGCAACAAGCGCGCTTCCTCGACCGTGTGCGTCAGCGGCTTCTGCACGAACACGTGGTAGCCGAGCTGCATCGCGATCAGCGCCGGGATCGCATGGCTGTGGTCGGGCGTCGCCACCACCACGGCGTCCGGCTTCTCCTGGTCGAACAGGTCGCGGTAGTCGTGGTAGAAGGCCGCCTTCGGCTGCGCTTCGCGCGCGTTCCTGGCGCTGACCTCGTCGACGTCGCACAGCGCGATGATGTCATGGCCCTTGGCGCAGGCCTGCATGTCGGACAGGCCCTTGCCGCCACAACCGATGACGGCGATGCGCAGCCGCTCGTTGGGCGAGCGGGCGCGGCCCGCACCGCTGTTGCAGGCAGCGAGGGCAGCGCCGGCGACGGCGGCACCGAGCAGGAGATCGCGACGCGTGGGTCCGGACGGCGAAGGCATCGCTGCATGCTACGGCGATGCCGCAGCGGCGCTACTGCACGGTCACCGCGAGGCCGCGGCTGGCGCTCAGTCCCTGCGGGGCGCAGCCGTCGACCCAGGCGACCTGGGCGAACAGCTGGAAGCCGGCGATCGCCGGTACTCGTGGGATCGGCAGGCGGGAGTCCGCCCAGCCGAGTGCATCGGCCTGCAGCACGAGCAGGCTGCTCGGCCCGCCGGTGAAGTCGACCAGCACGGTGATGCCGGCGACCGGAGTGCTGGCGGCGGCGGTGCCCAGCAGCAGCAGACCCGTGGCCAGCGGCGGCGCGCTGCGGGCAACCAGTGCGAAGGCGCTGTTGCCGATCCTGGGCTCGGAGTTGGCATCGAGGCGGGGTTCGCCCGGGCAACCCGGCGTGGCGGTGCCGTAGACCACGACGCCTTCGTCGCCGTCGCGCACGCCATCGAGGTCGCGGTCGAGACCGAGCCGCATGCCGCTGCCGGGCGGCACGCCCATGAACGTCAGTCGGGCGGTGCCGTTCTGCGCCCGCTGGATCAGCGCGGCCAGCGCGTACGGACCGTCGGCCACCCGGTCGGTGAGGAACAGCGCCTGTGCCGGCTGGTACAGCAGGCCGGCCGTGCGCCCGTCGAGCGTGCCTTTGGCCACCAGCTCGATGTCGCCGGCCAGGGCGCGGCTGGTGAGCAGGCTCAGCTCCGCGGCGAGACCGGCGCTGGCGGCATTGGCCTGGCTCATGGTCGCCTGGTAGCCGACCAGCGGCGCCGTGCCGGTGTCGAACGCCAGCAGGAAGGTGACGATGTCGTCCTTGGTGGCGCTGGGCCAGGTGTTGAACTGCGGGATGTTGATGAACGACGTCAGGTTGTCGATCGCGCCGTCCTTGGTGTAGCCGAAGCCGGACTTCTGCGCCCCGGCGGTGCGGTTGAAGCCGACCTTGCGGTACAGGTTGCGCAGCTGCGGCACCTTCATCTGCTGCGGCTCGTTGAGGATCAGCGAGCTGATGACCATGCGGCTGGTGCCCACCGGCAGCGCATGGCAGGACACGCAGCCGACGTTGCCGATGATCGGCAGGCTGGCGACCGTGGCCTGGAAGGCGACGAACCCGGCCTGCTGGTTGTTGTTGACCGGAGAGGTCAGGTAACTGCGGCCGAGCGGCTCGTTGGGGTTGGGCGGGAACTTGATCGCAGTGGCGAACCCGGCGAACAGGTTCATGTCGGCGGTCGACAGTTGCGCGCTGCCGAGCAGGCTCACGAACGCCGGATTGAACGCCTGGAAATCGGCGCGGTCGCCGCGCCAGTGCAGCGGCTGCACGTTGTCCAGGCCGCGCAGCGTCTGCGTGTTCATCGGCCCCTTCATCGGATGGAAGCTCTGGATGCCGAAGTTGAACGGGAACGGCTGGCTCGGCCCGGCGGCCATGCTGCCACCCGGATTGCCGAGGTCCCAGGAGATGCCGTCCATGTCGGCGTCGACGTGACAGGCGGCGCACGACATCGTGCCGTTGCCCGACAGCTTGGCGTCGTAGAGGAACTTGCGGCCGGTGCGGATGGCGGCGGGCATCGGATCGTGGCTGGCGACAGGCAGCTCGAGCAGCACCGTGCGCGTCACCGTGTCGACGATCGACAGCGTGTCGGACAGGCGGTTGAGCACGTACAGGCGCGGGGCGCTCGGATGCAGCGCCAGTGCCCGTGGTCCGCGCTTCTCCGCGGTGTTGACGATCGCGCCGGGAGTGCTGCCGATCTCGATGCGGGCCACGACCTGGCCGTTGAGGTCGACGACACCGACGCGGTCGGTGCCCTGTGCGGCGACGTAGACCAGGCCCAGGACCGCGTCGATCTCCACGCCGAACGGTTCGGCCAGCGCAGTCCCGAGCGCGGCCGGGTTGGGCAGCACGGTGTAGTCGACGCCGGCGTTGAGGTCGAACGGGCTCACGGTCGCCGTGGCGCCGGTGGTGATCCTGGTCAGCCGGCTGTCGATGCAGTGCGCGCGCAGGCTCGGTTCGAAGCGCACCAGGTTGCGCGCCTCGGTGTTCGCCACCCACAGCTCGCCGGTCGTCGGGTGCACCGCGATGCCGGTGTTGGTGGTGCCGACGGCGTGGAAGTAGCGCGTGACGGTCCGCGTCGCGACGTCGATCTCGGCGACGTCGTTGTCGGGCAACGTGAACGGGATCTGCGCGGTCCACGCCGGGTCGTCGGCGCGCACCAGGATGCCCTGGCTCGGTGCGGCCGGCAGCAAAGGGTTGGTCGGCGGCGGCGGTGGCGGCGCCAGCGTGGCGGGGATCACCGTCGTGCCGTTGCCCGAGCGGTGCACCACGGCGTAGACCTTGCTGCCGTCGGGACTGGTGGCCAGCGCGCGCGGGTCCTTGCCGAACACCGCCACGGTAGAGACCGGCGCCAGCGTGTTGGCATCGAACACCCGCACTTCGTCGGTCGTGGCGGTGCTGACGAACGCCAGGCCGCCGGCGAACACCACGTCGCTCGGCTCGTCCTTGACGGTGATCGTCGCGGTCACGTGGCCCGCCGCGACCGAGACGACCGACACCGAGTCGGACAGCAGGTTCGTGACCCACACCTCGTCGCTGGTCCGCGGCTGGACCGACACCGGGTCCAGCCCGACCGGGATCTCGGCCAGCAGCACCGGCAAGGATGGGTTGCGCAGGTCGAACACCGACAGACGGCTGCCCGAGGTGTCGGCGACGAACAGGCGGGTGCCGTCCGGCGACAGCCGCAGCGGATGCACCGGCCCGCTCTCGAAGTCGACGAACGGCGCCTGGGCGATGGCACAACTGGCGGACAGGATGGTGGCGAGCGCGAGGCGAGACGGCTTGGGCATGGGGCTCTCGTGGTGGGGGGTGCGCATTCTGCCGGGTTGCCCGCGGGCCAGGAAGCCGCCAGCGGCGGAAGCGCGGCGAAAGAACGGATGCTGTTGCCGGGCATGCCGCCCCAGCGCCACGCCAACGGCGGCACGCATGCCCACAGAAAGCATCCGTTCGGTGCCGGCGCGTCAGTGTGGGCGCACGGCGGCCACGGCCCACACCCAGTCGAGCGAGATGCCGGGCAACATGCGGACCAGGCAGCGCTGCTCGCCGATCGCCATGTACAGGCGCAGGCGATCGAAGCCCGCGGCGGCGGCGGGCACCGGCACTTCGTACGGGGCGAAGCCGGCGAGCGGCAACCAGGCGATGGCAACGACCGTCTGCGCCAGGGTGCGGTCGCCGGCCACGAACTCGACCAGGTAACGGTCGGCGGCGTCGAGCACCAGCGTGATGGCGGCGGCATCCGGCGGCGCGTTGAAGCGGACTTCGACGCCGCCTTCGCCGATCAGGCGGCACGGCCGGTCGAACCAGAAGCCCGGCAACGGCACTTCGGCGGCGAGCTCGGCGGCGTCGACGGCGACCAGCGGCGGCTCCCGGTACGGCCCGGCGACGAACGCGCGCAGACCGGCGTCGTGCTCCCCGAGCAGCACGGCGAGGACGGCACGCAGCCGCGCGCCCGACCACAGCGGTCCGCGCAGCGCCAGCACCAGGTGGTCCCAGTAGGCGGCGAGGCCCGGGTGCGCGATCACATTGTGGCCGCCGGCGAGCGTCTCCAGGTAGCCCTCGGGGATGCGCCGCGTCAGGTGACCGATGTGCGGCTGGTCGTGGTCGAGCGCCGGCAGGCGCATCAGCAGCGGATCGCACAGCCACACGTCGACCACGTGCACGAGGTCGCCACCCTGGTAGCCGCGCACGCCGACCTGGCCGTAGACGTCGACCACCGGCCGATCGAAGCCGACGGCGCGCAGATCTGCCGACACCTTGCCGTACTGCGGCAGCTTGCGCTTCTCGCTGAACAGCGCCAGGTCGTCGTGGTAGAAGGCGCGTTCGTCGAGCGCCGCGTCGTTGGCCAGGATCGGCGGCGTGGCCGAGAACGGCAGCAGCTGTGGCGGCAGACCGGGCACGAACGCCGCCGCGACCGCGACCAGGCCGATGGCGGGCGCGAGGCCGGCCGGTGCCCGGCGCAATGCCACGGCGGCGCCGGCGAGCGCCAGCAGCAGTGGCGCGGTCAGGAACCGCCGCTCAGCGCACCGTCATGTTCACGCCGTTGGTCGAGACGGCGACCACCCCGCGCGGCAGCAGGCCGAGGCTGACCTCCTGGAAGTCGACCGACAGCGGCACGATCGGCGGCAGGCGCAGGTGGAAGGTCGAGTTGCCACGGGCATCCACCAGCTGCAGCATCGTTGCCCGCGGCTCGACCAGCAGCAGGCAGCTGCTGCCCGGCAGGGCGATGCCGGTGGTGGCCGGATGGCCGATCGCCAGGATGGCGATCGCGTTCGCCGGCGCGCCGGCGACGTCCATCTGCACCGAGGGTCCACGTGCCAGCGACCCGGTCAGAGTGCCATCGCAGGGGCGGCCGAAGTTGGTGAAGTTGACCGTGGGTGTCTGGGCGGCGGCGGCGGCGGCCAGGACCAGACCGGCGAGTAGTCGTGCGTGCATGAGGAGTCCGTGAGTTGTCGGCAGGGTGGCAGGGGGCAGTCGTGCCACCACCATGGAAGCGGGCAAGCATGTGTTCTGCAGGTCGGCAGTCAAGCGGATGCAACGACGTTACCTGTGGCCGGCCGTTCACCGCGCCCGCACCTTCACCGTCCGGCCGACCGTGTCGAGCATCTCCCGCAGGGTGTCGTAGTCGGGGTGCCGCATGCGCACATAGGCGTTGGCCATGTAGCCGCTTTCGACCGGCTGCGTCGGCGTGCCCGGCGCCGGCAGGTGCTGGTCGAAGATCCACTTGCCGAACTGCTGCTGCATCTGTTCCACGCCGTCATAGCGGTCGATCACGCCGTCGCGGTCCGGCCGCAGCGCGATCATCCCCGCCGCCAGTTTGCGCGAGGGCTGGATGGCGACCTGCTGGTGCACGATCGCGTGCGCCCAGGCGGCGTAGAGATCGAACTCGTTGGCCTGGCAGTAGAGGTCCCACACGCCGACGCCCGGCGGCCGGCAGCCGATCTCGGAGAACGTGAGGCCGTGCTCGCCGGCGAACCACTCCATGTGCGTCGCCGAGGTCCAGATGCCGAGCGCTTGCACGACTTGCTGACCCATCGCCCGCAGTTGCCGGTAGCTGCTGTCGGCGATGCGGTTGGTGGTGACGATCTGCGGCGAGATCCAGCGCGTGCGCATCGCCTCCAGCACGTTGGGGAAGTAGTGGCAGGCGAAGTCGAGCGCCACGTGGCCGGCGATCGTGACCGTGTCGTAGAAACCCTCGTGGCCGGCGAGGAACTGTTCGACGGCGATCGCGCGGCCCTGGGCCACGCCGAGCCGGTCGATCGCGGTCTCCAGTTCGGCGGTGTTGTCGACCTTGACGGTGCCCGAAGCGCCGGCGGCATCGAGCGGCTTGAGGATCAGCGGCATGCCGGTGGCCCTGGCGAACGCGCGCACCTGCTCGGCATCCTGCGCGCGCGTGCTGGCGGCGCAGGCGATGCCGGCCTTGCGCACCTCGTCCTTCATCGCCGGCTTGTCGCGGCACAGCCAGGCGGTGCGCGAAGTGGTGCCGTGGATCCGGTACTTGTCGCGCACGTGCGCCGCCGCCAGCACGTGCGCCTCGATCGTCGCCTCCAGGCGGTCGACCGGCATCCGCTGGTGCACGCGCAACAGCGCGTCGCCGAGCGCCAGCTCGTCGACCACCGAGCGCACGCGCTCGAAGTGGAACAGGCCGTGCCGCAGGTGCTCGGGCAGCGCCTCGGCCGGCCGTTCACTGAGCGCCGACACGCGGGCGCCGGTGCTCAGCAGGCCGCGCAGGAACTCCTTCTGGTTGTTCGGGAAGGACGGCTCGATGAACACGACATGCATGGCGGCTCCCCTTGCGATCACTGCCCGACGAGCGCGCGGAACAGCGCCACGTACTGCGGCCCCTGCTGGTCCCAGGAGAAGTCCTGGGCCATGCCGTTCTGCAGCAGCTGCTGCCAGCCGGCCTGGTCGCGCCAGTTGCGGAACACCCATTCGAGCGTGCTGGCCAGCGCCTGGGCGCTGAACTCGTCGAAGGTGAAGCCGGTGCCGGTGCGATGGTCCGGATCCCACGGCTGCACGGTGTCGGCCAGGCCACCGGTGCGGCGCACGATCGGCGGGGTGCCGTACTTGAGGCTGTACATCTGGTTGAGCCCGCACGGCTCGTAGCGGCTCGGCATCAGGAACAGGTCGCTGCCGGCCTCGATCCAGTGCGCCAGTTCGTCGTGGTAGCCGCGGTAGATGCCGACCTTCTTCGGCCAGGTGTCGCGCAACCACTGGAAGTACTTCTCGTGCTGGTCCTCGCCGGCGCCGAGCACGCACAGGCGCATGTCCTCGCGCTGCAGGAACACCGGGATCGAATCGGCGAACAGCTCGAAGCCCTTCTGGCTGGTCAGCCGCGACACGATGCCGAACACCGGTGCGCGCGGATCGTGCGGCAGGTGCATGCGCTGCAGCAGCGCCGCCTTCATGTCGGCTTTGCCGCGCAGATCGGCCGGGGAGTAGCGGTGCGGGATCAGCGGGTCGGTCGCCGGATTCCAATCGCCGTAGTCGACGCCGTTCAGGATGCCGACCAGCTGGCTGCTGCGGCTCTTCAGCAGCTCGTCCATGCCCATGCCGTACTCGCTGGTCTGGATCTCCCGGGCATAGGTCGGCGACACGGTCGTCAGCCGGGTGGCGTGCAGCACACCGGTCTTCAGGAAGTTGACCCGGCCGTCGCGCAGGTCGCCGTGGTGCACCTGCGCGCGCTGGTCGCCGAGTGCCAACGTGTCGAGCTGGCTGTCGGCGAACACGCCCTGGTAGGCGATGTTGTGGATCGTCAGCACCGTGCGCACCGACGCGAACAAGCGATCCCAGGCGTAGCCGGCCTTCAGGTACAGCGGCAGCAGGCCGGTGTGCCAGTCGTTGCAGTGCACGATGTCCGGCGCCCACTGCAGGCGCTGGCAGGTCTCGAGCACCGCCCGGCACAGGAAGCCCCAGCGCAGCGGCTCGTCGCCATCCTCGGTGTAGAGGCCGTCGCGCTGGTACAGCTCCGGGCAGTCGACGAAGTGCACCAACGCCGTGCTGTTCGGCAGCGGCGCCGTGCTGATGCTGCAGCGGATCGTGCGGTGCGGGAAGCGGACGTCGATCTGCTGGGCGCCTGCCAGTTGCTGGCGCGCGAGTCCGCTGTCGCTGATGCGCTTGTAGAGCGGCAGGAACAGCCGCACCTCGTGGCCCTGCTGCTGCAGGAAGCGGCCGAGACCGGCCAGCACGTCGGCCAGCCCGCCGGTCTTGGCGAACGGCGCGAGTTCGGAGGCGACGAGGACGAGGCGAAGGGGACGCATGCGTGGGCGGCGGTCGGCTGAAGGGAATACCCGCGCGCGGCGGGGGATCAAGCGCGGTTCCGCCGGCCGGCGGTGGTGCGATCCCGGCCGCGGGTGCGCTCTGCCACCGGCAAACGGGCGACGCTGCCGCGCCGCGGCGGCTGCGCGCAGTACGCCCGGCCACGGACGTCGGCCGCCGGCCTCTCGGCGACCATGCGGCTCGACCCGTCCTTCCGGTGTCCACCCGGGCCCGCTACCTTGCGCAGCAGCCGCGCGCCTTCCGTTCATGCCCAACGTCGTCTTCGTCGTGCCGTTCCTGCTGGAGAACACGCTGCGCTTCGTGCGCGCAGCGCAGAGTCTGCCCGGCGTACGGCTCGGCATCGTGTCGCAGGAGCCGCAGGACCGGCTGCCGAACGACGTGCGGCAGGGTCTCGCCGGGTTCCAGCAGGTGCAGGATGCGATGGCCGGTGCGCCGCTCGGCGACGGCGTACAGGCGCTCGGGCGGCAGCTCGGCTCGGTCGAGTCGCTGCTCGGCATCCTCGAGCCGCTGCAGGTGCCGTTGGCCGAAGTGCGCGAGCGGCTGCGGATCCGCGGCATGGCGGCGGCGACGGCGCACAACTTCCGCGACAAGGCGCGGATGAAGCAGCTGTTCGAGGCTCACGACATCCCGTGTGCGCGGCACCGGCTGTGCAGTTCGGCGGCGATGGCGCTGCAGTTCGCCCAGGAGCTCGGCTATCCGCTGGTGGTCAAGCCGCCGGCCGGTGCCGGCGCCAAGACCACCGCGCGCTGCGACCAGCCGCAGGAACTGCAGTCGTTCCTGCAGTCGGTGCCGCCGGCGCCGGGCCGCGAACTGCTGCTCGAAGAGTTCGTGCAGGGCCGCGAGTTCAGCTTCGACAGCGTGACGCTCGGTGGCCGGCACCTGCTGCACAACATCAACGACTACCACCCGACGCCGCTGCACGTGCTGCAGAACCCATGGATCCAGTGGTGCGTGGTGACGCCGCGCGACATCAGCGGGCCCGACTACCAGGCGATCCATGCCACCGGTCCGCGCGCGCTGACGGCGCTCTCCATGGTGACCGGCATGACGCACATGGAGTGGTTCCGCCGCGCCGATGGCTCGATCGCGATCGGCGAAGTGGCGGCGCGGCCGCCCGGCGCGCAATTCATGACCCTGATGAGCTACGTCTACGACGTCGACATGTACCGGGCCTGGGCGCAGCTGATGGTGTTCGAGACCTTCCAGCCAAGGCACCGCGTCTACGCCGCCGGCGCCGCCTACCTGCGCGGTCAGGGCGAGGGCCAGGTCAAGGCGATCGAGGGTCTCGAGCAGGCGCGCAGCAAGATCGGTGCTCTGGTGGTCGAGGCCAGACTGCCACAGCCCGGCCAGGCCAAGGCCGGCAGCTACGAAGGCGAGGGCTACGTGATCGTCCGCCACCCCGACACGGCGGTGGTCACCGACGCGCTGCAGCAGCTGGTCAGCACGCTGCGGGTCGAACTGGGTTAGCGACGAGGAGCGCCGGCGTGAACGTCATCTTCCTGAGCCCCGGTTTCCCCGCCGAGATGCCGCTGTTCACCCGCGGCCTCGCCGAGGTCGGCGCCAAGGTGTTCGGCCTCGGCGAGCAGCCGCGCAGCGCGCTGCCAGCCGAAGCCGCGGCCGCGCTCAGCGACTACCTGCAGGTGCGCAGCTTCGGCGACGAAGCTGCGGTGGTCGACGAAGTGCGGCGCTGGCAGCGCGGCAGGTCGATCGATCGCATCGAGTGTCTGTGGGAGCCGCAGATGCTGCTGGCGGCGCAGCTGCGCGAGACCTTCCAGGTGCCGGGCCTGTCGGTGGCGCAGACGATCCCGCTGCGCGACAAGGAGGCGATGAAACAGGTGATCGAACGCGCCGGGCTGCGCGTGCCACGGCACGGCCGCGCCCGCACCGCTGCCGAGGCCTGGGCCGCGGTCGAGCGCACCGGCTACCCGGCGATCCTGAAGCCGATCGACGGTGCCGGCAGCAAGGACACGCACCGCTGCAACGACGGCGCCGAGTTCGAACGCGCGCTGCAGGCGACGCGGCAGATCCCGGAGATCAGCGTCGAGGAGTACGTCGACGGCGAGGAACTGACGTTCGACACCGTGTGCGCCGGCGGCAAGGTGCTGTTCCACAACATCGCCTGGTACCGGCCGAAGCCGATGATCATGGCGCAGAACCCGTGGATCTCGCCGCAGAACGTCTGCCTGCGCGACACCGACGCCGAGCTGCCGCGAGCGGGCAAGGAACTGGGGCTCAGGGTGCTGCAGGCGCTGGCGTTCCAGACCGGCTTCACCCACATGGAGTGGTACCGCACCGACCGCGGCGAGGCGGTGTTCGGCGAGATCGGCGGCCGGCCGCCGGGCGCGCGCCTGGTGCACGCGATGAACTACAGCTGCGACATCGACCTGTTCCGCGGCTGGGCCGAAGCCACCTGCCACGGCCGGCTCGGCCAGGACGTGAGGAAGAAGTACAACGCCGGCATGGTGTTCAAGCGCGCGCAGGGCGAAGGCCGCCTGTTGCGCTACGACGGCCTGGAGAAGCTGATGTCGCGCTACGGCCCGCACATCGCCAACATCGAGCTGACGCCGATCGGCCAGCCGAAGCGCGACGCGCGGCAGGTGATCGTCGGCGACGGCTGGATCGTCTGCCGGCATCCGGATCTGCAGTACACGCTGGAGATGTGCGACGCGTTCGCCACCGAGCTGCGGCTGTTCGCCGGCTCCTAGGCGGCCGAGCTTGACGGCGCGGCCGAGCGGCAGGAGCATCGGCGGCTCGCTGCCGGACTGGCCGGAGGGCTGCCTGCCCGCCCTCGGCGCTCGCCGGCGATCCAACCCTGTCGCTGTCTCGGGGAACACTCATGCCAAACAATCGTGGAGTCGCGTACGTCGGGCCGGGGAAGGTCGAGATCCAGTCGATCGACTTCCCGAAGCTCGAGTTGAAGGACCAGAAACGCAAGTGCCAGCACGGCGTCATCCTCAAGGTCGTCTGCACCAACATCTGCGGCTCCGACCAGCACATGGTCCGCGGCCGCACCACGGCCGAGCCGGGGTTGATCCTCGGCCACGAGATCACCGGCGAGGTGATCGAGTGCGGGCGCGATGTCGAGTTCATCAAGCCGGGCGACCTGGTCAGCGTGCCGTTCAACATCGCCTGTGGCCGCTGTGCCAACTGCAAGGAAGGCAAGACCGGCATCTGCTTGAGCGTCAATCCGGCGCGACCCGGCGCGGCGTACGGTTACGTCGACATGGGCGGCTGGGTCGGCGGGCAGGCGGAGTACGTGATGGTGCCGTACGCCGACTTCAACCTGCTGAAGTTCCCCGACCGCGATCAGGCGATGGGCAAGATCAAGGACCTGACGCTGCTGTCCGACATCTTCCCCACCGGCTACCACGGTGCGGTGAGCGCGGGGGTCGGCCCGGGGGCGACGGTCTACATCGCCGGTGCGGGTCCAGTGGGACTCGCGTGCGCGGCGTCGTGCCACCTGCTCGGCGCGGCGGTGGTGATCGTCGGCGACCTGATCCCGGACCGGCTCAAGCAGGCGCGCTCGTTCGGTTGCGAGACCGTCGACGTCTCGAAGAAGGCGACAGTCAGCGAACAGATCGAGCAGATCCTCGGCGTTCCCGAAGTGGACTGCGCCGTCGACTGCGTCGGCTTCGAAGCGCGCGGGCACGGCCGCGACTCGGCGACCGAAGCGCCGGCGACGGTGCTGAACTCGGTGATGACCGTGGTCAAGGCCGGCGGCAACATCGGCATCCCGGGGCTGTACGTGACCGGCGATCCGGGCGCGGTCGACGCCGCGGCCAAGATCGGCAGCCTGTCGATCCGCATCGGCCTCGGCTGGGCCAAGAGCTGCTCGTTCACCACCGGCCAGTGCCCGGTGATGCGCTACCACCGGAAGCTGATGACCGCGATCCTGTACGACAAGATCAAGATCGCCAAGGCGGTCAACGTGCAGATGATCAGCCTCGACCAGGCGCCCAAGGGCTACGTCGACTTCGACAAGGGCGCGGCGAAGAAGTTCGTCATCGACCCGCACAAGTCGGTCGCCTGAGGGCGCGCTGGTCGCAGTCCTTCGGAACGGATGCTTTGCGCGGGCATGCGGCTTTCGCCAGCGCGCGGTCGGGTCGTTGCCGCGTTCTGGTGACCACCTGGGCACGCGCAGTTGCGCGCGTGCCCACGGCAAGCATCCGTTCCCGGTCCTGTTGATCACCGGTGACAACCGGCGGCCACGCACCGATGATCGTGCGCATGCAGAAGGGCACCGTGCGCGAGGCCGCCGCCGAATTCCTCGGCACCTTCATCCTGATCTGCTTCGGTGCCGGCGTCGTCGCTCAGACAGTACTGAGCAAGGGTGCCAACGGCTCGTACCTCGGCATCAACATCGGCTTCGGCCTGGCGGTGATGCTCGGGGTCTACGCTGCCGCCGGCATCTCGGGGGCGCACCTGAACCCCGCGATCACGGTGGCCCTGGCCGTGCACCGCCGGCTGCCGTGGTCCAAGGTGGCGCCCTATGCGCTGGCGCAGACCGCTGGCGCGTTCGTGGCGTCGGCGCTGGTGTTCGCCACCTACCGCGAGGCGTTCACCGCGTTCGACGGCGGCAACCGCACTGTCGAAGGCGTCACGGCCACGGCCGGCATCTTCGCCACCTACCCGCAGCCGTTCCTGTCGCTGACCGGCGGCCTGGTCGACCAGGCCGTGGGCACGCTGCTGTTGATGATCGGCGTGCTGGTGTTGACCGACCAGCGCAACGCCGCGCCGCCGGCCTGGCTCGTGGCGCCGCTGCTAGGTGGACTGGTGGTGGCCATCGGCGTGGCGTTCGGCTTCAACGCCGGCTATGCGATCAACCCCGCGCGCGACTTCGGGCCGCGGTTGTTCACCGCGGTGGCGGGTTGGGGCAGCGGCGTGTTCACCGCCGGTGGCGGCTGGTGGTGGGTGCCCGTCGTCGGGCCGGTGGTGGGTGCGATCTCCGGCGTCTGGCTGTACGACGCGCTGGTCGGCAGGCACCATCCTGCGGTGGCCACGCCGTGAACCGCTTCGTCCTCGCCCTGGACCAGGGCACGACGTCGAGCCGCGCGATCGTGTTCGATCGCAACGGCCGCGCCGTGGCGATGGCGCAGCAGGAGTTCCCGCAGCTGTTCCCAGGGCCCGGCCACGTCGAGCACGATCCGGAGGCGATCTGGTCGACGCAGCTGCACACCGCGCGCGAAGCCATCGCCAAGGCAGGAACGACCGCCGCCGGGCTCGCCGCCATCGGCGTCACCAACCAGCGCGAGACCACGATCCTGTGGGACAAAACGACCGGCCGGCCGGTGGCCAACGCGATCGTCTGGCAGAGCCGCGTGACGGCACCGATCTGCGACCGGTTGAAGGCCGATGGCCACGAGCCGGTGTTCCGGCGCAAGACCGGGCTGATCGTGGATCCGTACTTCTCGGGCACCAAGGTCAAGCACCTGCTCGACTCGTTCGACGGCCTGCGCGCGCGCGCCGCGCGCGGTGAGATCCTGTTCGGCACGGTCGACACGTTCCTGATCTGGCGGCTGACCGGCGGCCGCTGCCACGTGACCGACGTCAGCAACGCCAGCCGGACGCTGCTGTTCGACATCCACACCCTGCAGTGGGACGACGAACTGCTGCGGCTGCTCGATGTGCCGCGGGCGATGCTGCCCGAGGTGCGCTCGTCGAGCGAGATCTACGGCCACACCGATCCGACGCTGCTCGGCGCTGCGGTGCCCGTGGCCGGTGCCGCCGGCGATCAGCAGGCGGCGCTGTTCGGCCAGGCCTGTTTCGCCGCCGGCGCGGCCAAGAACACCTACGGCACCGGCTGCTTCATGCTGCTCAACACCGGTGCGGTGCCGGTGCCGTCCAGCAAGGGGCTGTTGACCACGGTGGCGTGGCGGCTCGGCAAGGTCACCACCTATGCTCTCGAAGGCTCGGTGTTCGTCGCCGGCGCGGCCGTGCAATGGCTGCGCGACGGCCTGAAGGCAATCTCCACGTCGGCCGACGTGGAGCGCCTGGTCGGCGAAGTGCGCGACACCGACGGCGTCTACCTGGTGCCCGCGTTCGTCGGCCTCGGCGCGCCCTATTGGGACCCGCGCGCGCGCGGCGTGATCGTCGGCCTGACGCGCAACACCACGATCGCGCACATCGCCCGCGCCGCCGTCGAAGCCATGGCGTACCAGACCCGCGACGTGCTGGAGGTGATGCAGCTCGAGTCGCGCCTGCCGCTGAGCACGCTCAAGGTCGACGGCGGTGCGTCGGCCAACGCCATGCTGCTGCAGTTCCAGGCCGATCTGCTCGCCGTGCCGGTGCGCCGGCCGGTGGTGCGCGAGACCACGGCCCTTGGTGCCGCGTACCTCGCGGGCCTCGCCGTCGGCTACTGGCAGGGCCTCGACGACATAGCAAGCAACTGGGCCCTCGACCGCGAATTCCTGCCGGCGATGAGCGCCGAGCGGCGGCATGGCCTTTATGCCGGTTGGCAGAAGGCGGTCGGCCGTGCGCTCGACTGGGAGGCTTGAAGGTCGTACCGGCCCGGTTCGCCGGTCTGCTAGCATCCGGCGGTGATGTCTCGCCTGCGCGCGATCGTGCTTGCAGTTGTAGTCGTGGTGTCTGCCGCCTGCAGCAACGGCGAGGCTGGCAGCAAGAACGCCGCCAGGCCGCAGCCGCCCGCGCGCGAAGTCACGCTGGCCAAGGCCACGACGATCAACCTGCCGCGCGTGCTGCCGGTCACCGGCACGCTGTCGCCGCAGGAGGAACTGGTGCTCGGCTTCCAGGTCGCCGGCCGCCTGCTGGAACTGAAGGCCGAGGTCGGCGACCGCTGCGAGCAGGACCAGCAGCTCGCCGCGCTCGACCACCGCGACTTCGAACTCGAGGTGCAGCGGGCACAGGCAGCGGTGACCACGGCGCGGATGAAACTCGGGCTGGTCGACGAGGTGACGCCGGCGCAGCTCGACCTCGAGGCCACGGCCACGGTGCGCGAGGCGCGCGCGGTGCTGGCCGATGCCCGGCTGGCGCGCGATCGCCTGCAGGAGCTGGTGGCGCAGAACCTGCGCGCACAGTCGGATCTCGATGCCGCGGTGGCGGCGTTCGAAGTGGCGCAGAGCCGCGTGCAGCGCGCGCACGACGACGTGCGCACCTGGCTCGGCGCGCTGCAGCAGAGCATCGTCGAGCTCGAGATCAGCAAGAAGCGCCGCCAGGACGCGGTGATCTCGGCGCCGTGGCCGGGCAAGGTGGCGTTGCGGCAGGGGACTGCCGGTCAGTTCCTCGCCGCCGGCGCGCCGGTGTTCACCCTGCTGCGGATCGATCCGCTGCGGCTGCGGCTCTTGGTACCGGAACGCATGTCGCACGAGGTGCTGCTCGGTCAGAACGTGCTGTTCACCGTCGACGGCGAGCCCGCGGGCGAGCACCAGGGCAAGGTCGTGCGCACGCGGCCCGACATCGACCGCCAGAGCCGCACGCTGCTGGTCGAGGCCGAGGTCGAGAACCACGACGGCAGCCTGCGCGCCGGCGGCTTCTGCCGCGCCCGGATCGTCGTCGAGGAGCGGCAGGAAGTCGTGGTGGTACCGCGGGCGGCAGTACTGTCGTTCGCCGGCGTCGACCGCGTGTTCGTGCTGAAGGACGGCAAGGCCAGTGAGCAGCTGGTGACGCTCGGGCGCGACGCCGGCGAGCTGGTCGAGGTCGTGCAGGGCCTGCCGGCCGGCAGCGCCGTGATCGGCGAGGCGCGCGGTCTGGTCGCCGGCACGCCGGTGGTGGTCAAGGGCTAGCGCGTGCAACTGCTCGCCGAAGTCTGCATCCGCCGGCCGGTGTTCGCCAGCATGCTGATCCTGGCGATGGTGGTCGCCGGCGCGGTCGGCTTCCTGCACCTGCCGGTCGATCGCTATCCGGCCTACGACCTGCCGACGATCTCGGTACGCACCGAGCTGCCGGGGGCGTCGCCGGAGGAGGTCGAGGTCACGATCTCGCATCCGCTCGAGGAGGCGGTCAACACCGTCGCTGGCATCACCGAGCTGCGCTCGATCTCGTTCTCCGGCGTGTCGCTGCTGATCGTCACCTTCGACCTCAAGCGCGACATCGACACCGCCGCCCAGGACGTGCGCGACCGCGTGTCGCAGGTGGTGCGTTCGCTGCCGCGCGACATCTACCCGCCGGTGGTGTCCAAGTTCGACAGCGACAGCACGCCGTGCCTGAGCCTGGCGATGTCCGGCGCGCGCACGCTGCGCGAACTGACCGAACTGGCCGACAAGCGCGCCCGACCGCTGCTCGAGCGCTGCACCGGCGTCGGCGAGGTCCGGCTGGTCGGCGGCCTCGGCCGCAAGGTCAACGTCTGGATCGACGCCAACCGGCTGGCCGCCTTCCAGCTGCCGGTGGCGCGAGTGCGCGACGCGCTGGCGCGGCAGAACATCGACGGGCCCGGCGGCAACGTCACCGCCGCCACCACCGAGCGCACGTTGCGGACGATGGGCCGGCTGATCGACCCGCACGCGTTCGACGAACTGGTGGTGGAGACGCGCGACGGCGCGCCGCTGCGGATCGCCGACCTCGGCCACGCCGAGGACGGCACGGTCGAGCGCCGGTCGGTGGCGCGGCTCGACGGCCAGCCGACCGTGGTGCTGGAGATCCGCCGGCAGTCGGGCGCCAACACCGTGGCGGTGATCGACGCCGTCAAGCAGAACCTCGCGCGCGTGCAGGCGCTGCTGCCCGCCGACCTGCGGCTCGAGGTGATCCGCGACCAGTCCAACTACATCCACGCCGCGCTGCACGAGATCGAGTTCCACCTGGTGATCGGTTCGATCCTGGCGTCGCTGGTGGTGCTGCTGTTCCTGCGCAGCTGGCGCGCGACGCTGGTCGCCGCGGTGGCGATCCCGGCCTCGGTGGTGACCACCTTCGGCCTGATGTGGGTGCTCGGCTTCACGCTCAACAGCGTGACCATGCTGGCGCTGGTGCTGATGGTCGGCGTGGTGATCGACGACGCGATCGTGGTGCTGGAGAACGTGCACCGCTGGGCGACCGAGAAGGGTGTCACGCCCTTCGTCGCCGCGCGCGAGGCGACCAGGGAGATCGGGCTGGCGGTGCTGGCGACGACGCTGAGCCTGGTGGTGATCTTCGTGCCGGTGTCGTTCATGTCGTCGATCTCCGGCCGCTTCCTGTTCCAGTTCGGCATCACCGCTTCGGCCGCGGTGCTGGTCAGCCTGCTGGTGTCGTTCACGCTGACGCCGACGATGTCGGCGCGGCTGTTGCGGCCGGGGGCGATGGGGACGCTGCACAGCGGCCAGCGGCGCATCGACCGCATCTACCTGTGGGCGCTGCGCGGGTGCCTGCGCTGGCCGTGGCTGACGATCGCAGTGTCGCTGCTGGTGGTGGCCAGCGCGGTGCCGCTGTACCGCTGGGTGCACCAGGACTACATCCCGACCGACATCGACGAGGGCGAGTTCGAGATCAACGTCACCGGCCCCGAGGCCTGTGGCATCGATGCGATGGACGCGGCGACCCGGGCGATCGAGGCCGAGCTCAAAGGCGTGCACGGCGTGCGCACGGTGTTGGCCACCGTCGGCGGCGGGTTCGCCAACACCGTGAACTCGAGCAGCTTCTACGTGCGCATCGAGCCGCATGCCCAGCGGCGGTTCTCGATCTCGCGGCTGCTGAACGGCCTGCTGGCCGGCGATCCCGGTGCTTCCTTCCGCGGCAACTACACGCAGCGCGAGGTGATGGCGGACATCCGCCAGCGGCTGCGCCAGTTCCCCGACCTGCGCAGCTCGGTGCGCAACCAGCGCAGCTTCAACCTCGGCGGCGGCTTCGAAATCGACTTCGCGATCCGCGGCCCGGAGCTGCCGGCACTGGACGAGTTCGGCACGCGCTTGAAGCAGCGCGCGCAGGCGCTCGGCGGCATGGTCGACCTCGACACCACGCTGCACCTGTCGCGGCCGGAGCTGCAGGTCGAGATCGATCGCGCCCGCGCCGCCGACCTCTCGGTCGACACCCAGGACATCTCGCTGGCGCTGCGGCTGATGGTCGGCGGCGATCCCGAGGTGTCGCGCTTCCGCGACGTGCAGCTCGACGAGGAATACGACGTGCAGTTGCGCCTGCGCGCCGAGGACCGCACCGACCCGGAGCAGATCCGGCAGCTGCTGGTACCGCGGCAGAACGGCCCGCCGGTGCGGCTCGACAACCTGGTGCGGATCGTCGAGACCACCAGCGCCACGCGCATCGACCGCGTCGACCGGCAGCGGCAGAACAGCGTGCGCGGCGCCGTGGCGCCGGGCTTCGGCATGGCCGATCGCATCGCCGCGGTGCGCCAGGCCGCCGGCGAACTCGGCATGGGCCCCGAGTACAGCACCGCCGTGTACGGCCACGCCCGCGAACTGGAGAAGACCTTCAGCGAGTTCGTGTTCGCGTTCATCCTGTCGCTGGCGTTCATGTACATGATCCTGGCGGCGCAGTTCGAGAGCGTGCTGCAGCCGGGCATCATCCTGCTGTCGCTGCCGGTGGCGGCGCCGTTCGCGCTGGTGTCGCTGCTGCTCGCGCACGAGACGCTCAACCTGTACTCGGCGCTCGGTATCCTGGTGCTGCTCGGCATGGTCAAGAAGAACTCGATCCTGCAGATCGACCACCAGAACCAGCTGCTGCGCGAGGGCATGTCGGCCGACCAGGCGGTGCTGCAGGGCAGCTGCGATCGGCTGCGGCCGATCCTGATGACGACGCTGGCGTTCGTCGCCGGCATGTTGCCGCTCGCGGTCGGCGCCGGCCCCGGTGCCGAGGAACGCAAGGCGATCTCGGTGGTGGTGATCGGCGGCCAGACCCTGAGCCTGGTGCTGAGTCTGCTGCTGACGCCGGTGGTGTGGCGGCTGCTGACCGGCAACCGCGCGGCCACGGACCGCACGCCATCAGGACTGCCGGCACCGCCGGCCAGCTGAAGCTCTGCCGCGCGGGCGATCTGCCGTAGAACTGCGCGCATGCACGACCATCCGGCAGTGCTGATCCAGAAGCAGCGCAGCGGCCTCGAGCTGACGGCAGCGGAGCTGCAGGACCTGGTCAAAGGCGTGGTCGACGGCTCGCTCGGCGATGCACAGCTCGGGGCGTTCCTGATGGCCGTGTGTCTGAACGGCATGACCGCCGAGGCGACGGTGGCGCTGACGCTGGCGATGCGCGACTCCGGCGTGGTGCTGCGGCACGACCAGGTGCGCAAGCCGAAGATCGACAAGCACTCGACCGGCGGCGTCGGCGACAAGGTCAGCCTGCTGCTGGCGCCGCTGGTGGCGGCGGCCGGAGTCGCGGTGCCGATGCTCTGCGGCCGCGGCCTCGGCCACACCGGCGGCACGATCGACAAGCTGGAGGCGATCCCCGGCTACCGCACCGACCTGCAGGTCGCCGAGTTCCAGAGCGTGCTGGCCGACTGCGGCTACGCGATCGCGGCGCCGAGCCGCAGCGTCGCGCCGGCCGACCGGCGCATGTACGCCGTGCGCTCGGTGTCGGGCACGGTCGAGAGCATCCCGCTGATCACCAGTTCGATCCTCAGCAAGAAACTGGCGGCAGGGATCGACGGGCTGGTGCTCGACGTCAAGTGCGGTCGCGCCGCATTCATGCCGCAGGAACACGATGCGCTGGCTCTGCTCGAGCGCCTGGTCGAGGTCAGCCGCGGCGCCGGCGTGCGCACCACGGCGCTGCTGACCGACATGGACCATCCGCTCGGGCTGGCGATCGGCAACGCCGTCGAAGTCGCCGAGGTGGTGGCGGCGCTGCACGGCCAGGGTCCGGCCGATCTGCTCGAGCTGACGTTCGCGCTCGGCGCCGAGATGCTGCTGCTCGCGGGTCTCGCCAGCGGACTGGCGGCGGCCACCGACGTGTTGCGCCGGCTGCTGGCCGACGGCAGCGCGCGCGAGCAGTTCCGCAGCAACGTGGTGGCGCAGGGCGGCGATGGCCGCATCGTCGACGAGCCCGACCGGCTCGGCCGCGCCGGCGTGGTGCTGCCGGTGCCGAGCCCTTGCGCCGGTCACCTGGTCGACGTCGATCCGCTGGCGCTCGGCCGCGGCGTGGTCGAACTCGGCGGCGGTCGCCGGCAACCGCACGACGTGATCGATCCGCTGGTCGGCATCGTGCTGCACAAGCAGCTCGGCGATGCGGTGGCGGCCGGCGAACCGCTCGCCTCCGTGCACGCGGGCTCGGCCGCGGCGGCGGCGGCCATTGCCGGGCGCGTGCTCGCCGCCATGCCGGTCGGCGAGGAGAAGCGCCGGCGCGCACCGTTGATCCGACGGCGGGTCGCCGGCGCCTGAGCGCGCTGCCGACCGGCGCCGCGCGGTGACCGTGGTGCCGGCGAGCCTGCCCGCGCTGCTACCGGATCGCGTGGCTGCTGCGGCCGGCGGCGACGGCCGGCTGGCCACCGGCATCGCGCATGGTGATCGCCATGCGCACCAGGTCGGCGAGCGACTCGGCCGCGGTCTTGCGCATGACGTTGGCGCGGTGGACCTCGATCGTCTTCGGGCTGACGCCGAGCCGCGCGGCCATGGCCTTGTTGGGCAGGCCATCGACCACCAACTGCATCACCTCGGCCTCACGCGGGGTCAGCGCCGCGAAGCGTTGCCGCAGCGCCTGCTGGCCCTGCTGCTGCTGGCGCTGCCGGTCGTCGATCTGCAGCGCCCGCCGGATCGCCGCCAGCATCGCATCGATCGTGAACGGCTTCTCGACGAAATCGATGCTGCCATGCTTGAGCGCATGCACGGCCTCGGACACCTTGGCCATGCCGCTCATGAACACCACCGGCGGGCGGCTGTCCCGTCGCGACAGTTCTTCGAGCACGCTCAGGCCCGACTGGTCGGGCAGATTGAGGTCCAGCACCAGGCAGCTCGATCGTGGTTCGGCGGCAGTGCGCAGGAACTCGGCGGCGCAGCGGTAGCTGCGGATCTCCAGGTGCTCGAGGCGTCCGAGCTGGTGGAACAGGTCCTGGATCGACGCTTCGTCGTCGACCACGTGGACGACCGGTGCCAGCGCGACCTCGGTGGTCACGGTCGAGCCTTCGGCGGGCAGCGGGTCTTGGGTCGACATCGGGAAACTCTCCGGGCAATGCACACCGGGTCCGGGCAGGTCGTGGCGTGCAGGGCTCCAATCGGCCGGCAGCCGCTGCAGGGTTGAGGACTTTGTCCCCACCGTGACGTACCGTTCGACAGCGGCGGGAACGGATGCATCGGATGGGCACGGTCGTGCAGGCGACGCCGGCCTGGAGGCCGGCAGCTCGGCGACCTCGAGCCGTCGCGGCGCCGGTCCGAGCAGGCTGCTGACAGGACGGTGTCAGGAGCCTCGGGCACGATCCTCCCCAGTTCGCGGGCAATCCCGCCCGCTCTGGAGACCGACCATGAAGCTCGACCGCATCGTTCCGATCGTCACCACCACCAGGATGCAGCAGACGCGCGCGTTCTACCTGCAGCAGCTCGGCTTCGAGCTCAGCTACGACCACGAGCACTACCTCGGCGTGCGCGCCGGACCCAAGGGTTCGCCCGAGCTCGGGTTCATGCTGCCCGACGCCGAGGCACCGAAGGTGTGCAATGGCGAGGGCATCACCCTGGCATTCGCGGTCGCCGACGCCGACC
>Ga0209488_10000736_pt1 | contig 27846 bp, 16 predicted proteins | sample Rivendell_Oct201_8_FD_188349 | JGI IMG/M metagenome (GOLD analysis project Ga0209488, IMG submission 188349) | Vadose zone soil microbial communities from the Eel River Critical Zone Observatory, Northern California, USA -... | ecosystem: Environmental > Terrestrial > Soil > Vadose zone >...
GTCATGCCATTGCAAGCCCAAGCATTCGGATATACGGAGACCTGTGCCGGCGGCCAAAAGCGTCAGAGTGCGTTCCGGCTCTCGGAGGTTACACACGATTGCATACGCCTGCTCGGGGGTGAGAATCATCGCTTCGTATCCGCTGGTTGTTTTGCAGCGGACAAAGCGCATGGGGTTCGACTCCTGGTTTCGCGGAAGTAGACCGTATCTTTGGCCATGCTTATACACCAAGGACATGACGCGACGAGTCTTGTCGAGTGTCGGATTGGCAAGATGTCCTTCCTTTTTCAAGACCCTCAGCCACTGCTCCACTTCCAACGGTTCGATGCCAAGTGCGACTCTGTTACCCCATCGTGGGAGCAGGCGGTTTCGCAGAACTCGCTCGTAGCCTTTTATGGTTGTGTGCGCCTTGGGGCGGATTGATTCGGAGGGCTCAACCAACTCGTGTTCTGCGTAGTGCTGAGCCAAGTCTCCAAAGATCAATCCGCGTCGCACATCTACCCGGTTGATTGGAACATGGAGTCGTTCGACCTCGGCCCATGCACTGCTTGCGTCGGGAAGGTGTTGGATCAAGCCTATAGGAATCTTGTTTTCCACCCGTTTGCCATCAGATTTTCGGTTAGTGCGGAAGAACAATACCCAGGTTTCGCCTTGAGCGCGTTTTTCCTTTTTTAGCCACCCGCGTTGATGTCTCTGCGCCATTGTCGTCTCTCCTTGATAAAGCGAATACTGCACAGATGGTCGAACATTCTGAAACGTGAGACACGAGAGGAACGACAAGACTTTCAGCTTCTTCCATCAATATTTGAGCGAGACCGGACGGCATTGACTCTCTCGCAATCAATGCTGATCACAGTTTGACGTACACCTCGGCGCGATCAGCATCCATTCCGGCGAACATGCTCGCGGGTGAAAATCCGAGCAACGTCGCGAAAAGGTTGTGCGGGAATGTGGATTGGGCGGTGTTGTACTTCATGACTTCGTCGTTATAGCACTGCCGGGCATAGGCGATGCGGTTTTCCGTAGAAGTGAGCTCTTCCTGCAATATCTGAAAGTTCTCAACGGCACGCAGCTGCGGGTAATTCTCCGCCACGGCGAAAAGCTTTCCGAGCGCTCCGCTGAGTGCCGACTCGGCTGCAGTTCGCACCGGCATGTTGCTGCCGGCGACGATCGCCTGCGCACGGGCCTCGGTAACCGCATCAAAGACCGACCTCTCGTGTTGCATGTATCCGCGTACCGTTTCGACAAGATTGGGAATCAGATCGTGGCGCCGTTTTAGCTGAACGTCAATTTGCGACCAGGCGTTTTGCACGCGGTTGCGCAGAGCGACCAGGCCGTTGAAGGCGGCGATCAGCCATATCAGCACAAGAGCTGCAACGATGATTCCAATTGCTACTGGAGAAATCAGCATCGTGTTCTTTCTTCACGCACTCGGGCTTCCAGCCAGGGCGAACAGCTTGTGAATTACCGCGAGCCAGATCACAACAAATGTCAAGCTGGCCAACGTCATCACCGCGATAAGAAGCAGCAACAAGAGAATTGCCAGCAGGGCGAACGGCCCCAGCAGCAACGATAACGCCAATATCACAAGCCCCGCCTTGCGATCTCGAGCGACCGGATCGATGTGCGCTCCCAAGAGTGCGAGACGTTTCAGTCGCTGCTTCAGGGAGGCATGAAACCCCACGAGACTGGGTGTCTCGGGCGAGGAAGGGGCCTGATCTTTTTGCATGCCGGTTTGACCCAGCGCTGCCGGATTGGGCCGAGCGGCTCGCAGGCGAGACATAGCCTCAAGATCGCCTTTGCGAGCCGCGATCAGGTCGTCGGGATTGGGGAATTGAGCGGCGAATTCGGGCTCCGCGGCGGACACTGACTGGTAAAGGGAGCGCAGACGAGCGGCCGCGCGCTCATCTCCTTTTAACGCCGCGCGCATGATCTCGGGTAATTGCCGGGAGATCGCTGCAAAATCGGAAGAGGCTCCCGGCATAGAGGCGGAGGCTGCGGTCGCAGACGCGGCCCAGGCTTGAGCCAGCATCTGCCGCTGTTGTGTGTTGGTCGCAAAGGTGCTGCCGCTTCGACTGGGGCGGACCAGAAACAGGTGCGATGCCCAATCTCCGCCCGGAATCTCTCCAGGCTCCTCATTGAGTTTTTGTAACGCTCGCGCCAAACCGTCGGGATCGCGCGTAAGCTGCACGGCGGATGCATCCGCAAGATATTGCCTTGTATGCCATAGCAGACCCATCAATGGCCCCAATGCTGCCCAGGAAAAGAACCACAGCAACAGCTTGACAGCGGTATTGGTAAAGAAAATGGGGAAAAAGATGAAATTGCGAATGGAGCGCAGCCGCGACTTCTTTCTCGTTGCATCAAAAAAACGATCAATATCGTCGACCTCGAGATCGGCGCTTCGCGTAAGAAGGTCCGCAACCACCGCCGCTTCCTGCGGGTCACCTTCTCGTCGTAGCAACGAATAACGAACCATACGCCAAAGAATTCTGCGAGATTGTGGACCGAAAGGCGCATTTATGACCGTCATTAACAGCCCGCAAGCCTCAAGTACTGCCGTCATCCGCATCGAGATACGCAAGTCGCCATTGCCAATCGAGCCAATGAGGTGAGCGACAGCGCCCTCCAGTTCGTCACGGCTAAGGTCTTCGATGAGGCGGCGCGACACAATGAGCCGCGCATCCTCGGGCGACGCGCCTATGATCCCGGCATTCGCGCCGGCTGAGTCAATGAGCATCACTTGTGGCGCAGGCAGGCCAGCGGCGATGGCCATCTCCTGAACCACATCGACAAGCTGTAGTTCTTTCAGTTCACTTGGGTTAGGCTCCCGCGCCCTCAGCGCTAGCACCGCACCGCCAGTCCCGCTGCGACGAAATATGAGGTTGACTCCTGCCCATAGCGCAAGGGAGAACAAAATTCCCGGCAGGAGCATCATCGCTGCTCCTATTCCAAGCGCCTGCGGATCGGCGGCTTTCTGTTGCAATAGCCAATCGAGAGCGACCCGCCCAAAGCGCGAGACTTCACTTGCCTGTCGCCAGAACTCAGGGGGGAGCGGAGAGAACAGATTCACCGTGTCAGCAATGATCAATGCCACTCCGTAGAGCAGCGGTGTGATGATCAACGCGAGCGGGATGCCCATCAGCGCCGCGGCAAGCACGCATAGAACTGATATCCGCCATGTCGCGCGGCGGTTTCGCGCCTGCGCAGCGAAGAAGCTCTCGCGATCGCGAGGCTCGAAGCGCTGCCTGGCGTTTGGTTCGGTAAGTTCGCCGGTCGGATGAGCATTCAACTGCATGGGAATTCCTGTTTGTGAAATGCTGGCTACGCTATCGACCCGTCGCCAGACTGGTCATGCTGGCGCATGCGGCATTGAAATCGGCCTTGCTTCCCCACTCCAGGGTCACGGACGCATGCTCGACTCTCAGGCCGGAGCGGAACCGTTCAGACCATTCTCCGCGGCCGTCCATTCTGAGTTGCGGGCCGTGCCAATATCCGTAGAGGTCGAAGTAGCCTCTATTGTTGCCACCGGCGAGCGCATCGTGGGCAGTTCGCCGCTCAAGCAGGCGAAAATCCATCAAGGCACCGTCGGTGCTCCGCCATCCGCGATAGATCGTGCCGCTCAGGTCGAGGTATTGCGTCACGCCCCGTGAAGTGCAAAGCAGCGCGTTGCCCTGTATGCCTCCTGTGGGTCGCAAGCCATCAAGACGAAGGCGCGAGAAGTGCGACGCGGGGAAGAGAGTAACAATCATCGGATAGGTTCCGCGCTTCGTAACCAGTTTGCCGGTCCCCGTCCAATACAACAGGGGCGTCCAGCGCTCACCGATATGAAATGCCCAGGGATCCAGCACAACAATCACGGCATAGACCGCGAACAAGCAGGCAATCAGTCCGAAGACGCCGAAACGGCCACGCTGTTTCCTATGGGCGCCAACACTTAAACTATAGCTGGCCCTCTCCAATCCCCCTCCTCCTTATTTCACACCGCCACAACTGGAGGCCAGCCACTTGGATGTCCACGTGCCTTCTAAGTTCATGGTGTGATCGTTACCGTCCACCGTCGAATGGTACGAACCATTCACATGTTCTGGATCAACCGCTGCCAGTTCAAGCATGCCGGTTGCATGCATGCCCGCTGTCTCGCAGACAATCTTTCCCTTGACATTTGTGCTTGTGGAATTAACCACGGTCGTGGTGCATTCCTTTGCTTCGGCGATCTTCAATCTGTCTCTTTCCAAATCTTCCCTGGTGACACAGTGCTTCTCGGTTTCGGTGCTCGTGTGCCCACCTGAGTTCGCCTTCATTCTCTCCTCCATCCTGGCGCGCTGCTCTGGTGTCAATCGGTTCAGCAATTCAGTAGGGATCCCCATCTCGCCTGTCCTCTTGATCGTTCGCGTGCTTTCCCAAAGGCCCGGCTTAATATTCAGGGATTGCAGCTTAATCGTGGATTGCGCTGACTTCTGAGTCTGGGCCCAGGCAGCGCTCGCGTCGATAACTGTAAGGGGGAAACCGAAGCCGGCCAATCCGAACAACATTGTGACGAATTTCTTCACGGTGCGTCTCCTTTTACAAAACGGTCTCACTTCCAACGCTCGGCAGAATGCGTCAAAGCGGGCGAAGGGTCAAATGAAACGCAAATTAAACCGTTCTGACATGACAAGCCTTTTGTATTGAGGATGCTAGAAGGTTTGCTGACACGTGGAATCGTTCGGAAAACAGGAGGCACTCCGGGTCCGCCCTGGAACGGACTTATGCGGCACAACACTACTTAAGGTAGCGTTGTATTTTGTGGCAGACCGTTACCGTCAATGCTATGATTCCAGCCACATTCGTGGGGGGACGGGCTCATGGAAAGCACCGCCGAAGTCGGCAATGTCTTTCGCTTCGGGTTATTCGAGGCAAATTCCACAAGCAATACGCTCACACGTGACCGTCTTCGGGTCAAAATCCAGGATCAACCTTTCCAGCTCTTGATGTTGTTGCTCCATCGTCCAGGCGAAGTTGTGACTCGAGAGGAGTTGCGGCAGAGCCTGTGGCCCGAGGGAACGTACGTCGATTTTGACGGGAGTCTTAACGTCATCCTCAAGAGGCTTCGAGCCGCGCTCGATGACGACCCCGAGAACCCGCGGTTCGTCCAGACGGTCCCGCGACGCGGCTACCGCTTCATCGCCCCGGTTGCCGTGGAGAAGCCCCCAGAACCGGTTTTGGAGAAAGCCCTTCGCCACGCCACATTGCCGTTCGAAAGTTCTCAATCTTCCGCTCAGGCTTCAGCGATAACTGCATTTCCCGCTCCGAACTTGGAACGGCGCCGCTCTCCTTATATATACGCAGGCTTTGCCTCTGTCATCCTGCTGCTCTCGATAGGCGTATCGCTCGCGTGGCACTACGGGCGGTTCGGGACCAGGCCGACCGTATCTTCCGTCCAGATGCGGAAGTCGGTTGCGGTGCTTGGATTCCAGAATCTGTCCGGCCGTGCGGAAGACGCTTGGCTGGCGGCAGGTCTTTCGGAGATGTTGAGCACCGAACTTTCAGGTGGCGAAAAGTTGCGACTTGTTTCCGGTGAAGATGTCTCCAATCTGCGAGTCTCTGCCCCATGGCCTTCAGCCGACTCGCTCGATCGCGGCACCAGCGCACGCATTGGTGACGCCCTGAACAGCGACGTGCTGGTACTGGGCTCATACATGATCATCGGCACAGCTGATCAGGGTCAGTTGCGGCTTGACGTTCGAATGCAGAATGGGAAGACGGGAGAAATACTGACGGAAACTGCAGAGGTCGGTAGCCGGCAGGATCTGTTCCGTTTGGTCTCGCGAATCGGCGCCCAACTGCGCAGTCGCCTTGGTGTCGAGCAGTTACAGGGTGCCGAAGAAGCCAGCGTGCTCGCTGCTTTGCCGGTGGATCCAGAAGCGGCGCGGTTCTATTCCCTTGGAGTTACGAAGCTGCGGCAGTTTGATGCACTCTCAGCCAAGGACCTGCTCGAACAAGCGGCCGAAATCGATCCCAAATTCTCGCTGGTGCACGCCATGTTGGCGCATGCTTGGTCGCAACTAGGGTACCAGCAGGAGTACCAACAAGAAGCCAAAAAGGCATTCGACCTGTCCACCGACCTGCCTCGGGCCCACCGGCTGTTAGTGGAAGGCGAATATTACGAGAGCATGGGAAGGCAGGAGCGGGCGACGTCGGTGTATCACGCGCTCTTTGAATTGTTTCCCGACAACGTGGAATACGCCTTGCGCCTGGTTTCGGCGCAGAGCTTGTCGGGTCATGGCACTCAGGCGATGGAAGTTATTCGTCAACTGCGGAGCCTGCCTGCGCCTTCATCCGATGATCCGCGAATTGATTTAGCCGAATCGCGGGCGATGAAAGACGACAAACCGGCGGCGCTGGTCTTGGTACGAAGCGCGATGAGCAAAGCATCCGGCCGAGGACAGAAGCTGGTTTATGCGCTGGCGAGAAAAGAAGAGTGCATGCTTCTGAATTACACTGAACACCCCGATCAGGCCCTGCCGTCTTGCGAAGATGCGTTCAACATTTTCCTGTCTGCTGGAAACAAGGTTGCTGCCGCCGACTCTGTGCGCCAGATGGCAGACACGATCGGAACTCAGGGCCATTACGAGCGCGCAATTGAAACATACCAGCGAGCGCTGAACCTCCTGGACGGCCTAGGAGAACACGAAAAAACAGGGTCCGTTCTGAATAACATGGCCATTGCCTATGAGAATGAGGGAAAACTCGATCGCGCTGAACAGTTATACCGCGAGGCTAAGGCCGAATTCCAGCAGAGCGGCGATCTGAACAACGAGGCGACCGCGATGGGCAATATTGCGGACATCTACTACCTCAGAGGCAATTTGAAAACAGCGGAGAAGTCGTATCAGGAAGCGTTGAAAGTAGAGACCTCGCGGGAGAACAGCGATCCGGGCTATTTGTTGTATCGACTGGGCGACTTGAGCTTAACCGAGGGGCGAGTTCAGGATGCCCACCGTTTGGCACAGCGGGCAATCGACTCCTACCTATCGACCCACGGATCGTATCAATACCTGACCAGCGCGATGATTGTACTTGGCGAGGCGTTGGAGGCCCAGGGCGATCTGGCCGGAGCGCGCTCACAATTCGAACAAACGCTGGCTATTCGGCAGAAGATGGGTGCGCTGGAACTTACTGCCGAGAGCCAGGCCGAGCTCGCCGCTTTGGACATCGAAGAAGGTCGAACCGAGCAAGCTGGGTCTTTGATTCGAGCTGCACTCGCCGAATTTGAGAAGGAAAAAAGCGATCCGGATTCGAGCACTGCGTATACGCTTTTAAGCCGGACCTTGCTTATGCAAGGCGAACTGGACGAAGCACGCAAAGCGGCCCAGCACGGAGCTGACCTCAGCCTTACCAGTTCGGATCCTGCGTTGAGACTGCCTGCTCAAATTCAGCAAGCGCGAGTGGATATGGCCAGTTCGAAGGATGAGAATGCAAATTCAGCATCGGCTTTTCGACACCTGAATTCGGTCATTGCCACCGCCAAACGACTGGGTTATTACAACTACGAAAGCGAAGCGCAACTGGCACTCGGCCAACTAGAACTGAAAATCAACTCCTCATTGGGGCACAAGCGGCTGAAAGCGCTCGCCGCAGAAACTCGCAATCGTGCTTATGAGCTCGTCGCCCGTCACGCGGAAGAACTAATGTCTGGCGAAACAGTGGTCGCTGAGAATCGCTCAACCCGCTAACAGGCGCCTGCACAAGCTCCGTCTCCTACGCCGCACCTGACCAGAGTTTCCCGGCCCCCAATCGAACTGCTCGTTGCAGGTCCTACTCTGTGAGTCTCCTTTCTGTGTCATCTGTCGCTACAACCCATTGAGATACCGGTGCTTACTAGGTCAGCGTCTTTTAATCTGCGTTTCCTTTGACGGTCGCACTCTCACGCAGTATTTCAGACGCATGCGGCAGCAACAAAGAACTAACGATTCCGGTCAAGTAGAGGCGGGCTCGTTGGCAAAGGCCATGAGGCCAACTGATGAAGGGGAGGACGCCAAATGCGTAGGAATCTGACACTCATTCTGCTGCTGACCGGGCTGTGCATGGGAAAAAGTTTGGCCCAGGAAGAAGGCGGCCCGATTCAAGGCAGAACGGCGACCTCCCTGATGCGGGGCAGGGCCGCGAACCCAGCGGTGACCGCTGGGAAGTGGAGATCCAACCGGCTGATTTCGTCGGCTTTGGCTCGCTCCGTGCTGGTGAGACCAACGGGCGCCACGCCGGGCGGCGATGGCGGAAACTCCGCTGTGATTGGCCTGCTGCGAAAGCAGAGTGCGGCAGTACAAACCATTCTGTCCTCGGGAGCGAGTGCTCGTACCTTCACAGGCGGTGTGCGCCCCGCGGGCACACCCCAGAGTGGGATGCTGCTGAACCGCGGAACAAACTCGCAACTAATGGGGACCGGCGCTGCGCAGCCGATTGGCGCAGGCCAGACGATGTCTGCGTCTGGTAGTCAGACAACACTGAACGGCTCTTCTACGACGACATCAGCAGCTCAGAGCGGACCCACTCGGCACCAAGCTCCCGATTCGCCAAAATCGCAAATGATCGGCACTCGAGCTCCGAATCCCACACAGTTATGCATGAGCGGAATCGCAAGTGTAGACGGGCAGAAATCGAGGATATGGTTCAGCCCCGTGTCCGGGCCAGATGGCAAGTTCGTAATCCAGGGCTGTGAATTTGGGAACACTCGCGGTCAGGTTTATTTGAGCGGCCTGCATTACGTTTCGGCCTCGCCGACGGGCGGCTCACGGGGAGTGGAAACACTAGTCCGCGATCGAGTGTCCTTTCAGATTCCCCCTGACGGGTGGAGTGACCGGCAGATTGTCGCGCAAATTGATGCGAACGCCAGCGGCTTCTATGACACGAACAACGCTACGCTGGTGGTAAAGACCGCCAGCGGGCAGCAATATCAGGCGGCCGGGATGAATTTCCTGGCGGCGCGCGAAGACCAGACGCTCAAGCTGCTCCCAAAACCGTCACTTTGCGCCCAATCCACCGGCTACTCGTGCGTGCCTTTGGGAGTCAGTCTGGCCACGGTCAACGCCATTGTGACCGGCCCTGTTCAGCCCGAAGTTGAGTCGCCTTCATTAGCCCTGCTTCAACCCGGAGAGGCGATCGCGGTCGCGCGTGAAACAGCAGTCGGTCAGTTCCCGATTCCTGCGAATCCAGGACGCAGTTTCCCGGGCGGCACAGACACGTATCAATTCCATTTTGCAGCGGGATTTCAGCTGGACCCGCAAACCGGAGTGCAGTTGCGCCACTCGAGCCCCGACGCCAGTTATTGCCAAACCGTGGGCGGAATGCCGTCCAAGAGCGGCAATTGGAGTGTGAACTACACGTCAACTTCTTCGTTTCAGGTCTCCTGGGAGGCAGATGACTGCTGGCCGAATTCGACGATGACCAGCGGCAAGTCACTGGACGTTCTCAATTATGCAAGCGTCTCGGCGTACTCACTGGAGATCACCGTCCTGGGACCGCGTGGCGTGAGTCCGTGGCCGAGCGGGAACATGGGGTCGCTGGCTACACCGCCGCAACCTTTGCCGATGTTGCTGAAGCAATGAGAGATCATCGAATGGGAGAACAGGACATGCGCAATTTTAAATATTTCATTTTGGTGATTGTTCTGAGCTGCACCGGCGTTGCGGCCCAGGTGTCTCCCACAATGCCCCCGCCGAAACGCAATATAACGGGACCTTCTCGGCATCGGCCAGCCGGCGCCGATCATCCGGAAAGCACCGCGGGAACTATCGAGGGTTTTGTGTACTGGGATGAAAATTCTGTGAGACACACGCCAGCTAACAGCTGCAGCGGGTTGGCGATCACGGTGAGTGTCGGAAGTTCCTCGAACAGCCCGTTCACGGCATACACACCGCTGGGCACGCTCAGCAACAACTTCAAATATGTCGGACAAGTGAAGGAGTTTCTGGCCGGCGGCAAGGTCATTGTTTACGACGTCTGTACCTATGGATACGACAAAGTGCCCGTGGGACCACCGTTGCAAGTGAAGCTGACCGTCACGCAACCCTCGGTATTCTCCCCCGCATCAACGCCTCAAGTCGAAATTCTCGGACCGATCACGATCATTAACGGGCAGTGCAATATGCTGCCCCGCATCGTCAACCCCAATGCGTCTGACCTGGCGGCACGTTGGGGAACCTGTCAGAACATGGCGTACGACGTGAACTTCGTGATGCAGAACCCGCATGTACTGGGCCTCAGCAGCGGCGCCGGAACGCCGTCCGGATCTGGAAATGTTCGCGTCGAAAAGAATCTCGTTCCTTCCCGGAGTCCGCTGTTGAAAGATGCCAGGCCGGCTGGTACCCCAATGCTGACCGGCTCGACTCAGCAAGGGATGCTCGCGACGGGAGCAGGTTCGACCACACAATCGCCGTCGACAACCGGAGGCCTGCAAGAAAATCGAGGTCAGGCACCGCCCGCAATCACTAATGGAACGCGCCAAACCTACACAGGCACAACGCGTAGCATAACGCCCCAGACTCTCACCAACGCCGACGTAGTTGGCATGCTGAAGGCCGGGCTCGCAGAATCGGTCATCATTTCTTCCATTCGATCAGCCAGGAAGAATTTCGACTTCTCACCCGCAGGGTGTCACGCATTTCAACAAGCGCGCCTTAGCGTGGGCATTCTCACCGTAATGGGCGATGGTAGTGTGCGGCCATGCCCTGAAATCACAGGCCCCGGAGGCAAGGGGGCGCTGAATCCGCAATCACCGCCGGGATCGAAGACGGGTTCGCCGAACAGCGTCGTCTTGAAGCCGATCAAACTCGCGCCGCCGAAAGCTCTACGGAAAGTCACCAATCCTCGGTTGGCACAGGAGAACGGAAGCATTATTGCGGTCCTTGAACGGCAGGGGCAGGCCGCACAGCAGGAATCAGCCGCGATGAAGCTCGGTATTCGATCCGTTGCATCGACAGTGTCAGCGCGCGCACCGGCCGCCGCAACGTTTCAGGGCAGCGCCGGCGTTCAGAATCTCGGCCCGGAAATGACGCAGAGCGAGAAAGGAAATCTCGCTTCCTCGATCATCCACGCTCCCGCCTTCAATTCCATCGTACTCACATGTACGAACGACCCGAGCCCCAGGATCATTCAACTCAGCGGCGGAGAAGGGCACGGAATCTTCACACCCGAAGCAAAATACAACCTTTATACGATCACTGGTTGCAGCTTCGGCCAATCTCAATCGGGCAACTCCGCATACATCTACGGCATGAACGGTTTCAAAGCAAATCTCAACATCGATTTTTGGAGCGACAACGGGGTCACTGCTCATCTGGATCCGTCACTGGCAGGCGTATTAGACCAAAACAATGTCACGCTGGTGATCGCTCCTGAGGGAAAGCAGCAAATTAAAAAGTCCGGATACCAGTTTTACGCGGCACGTGGCATGCCAGTGCCAGGTGGGAACGACCAAGATATACCTCTGGCCTATGACTCGATGCCGCAAGCGAGTGTCAGCTTATTCAATGCGAGCCCAGTGCTCGCTGGATACGATCAAGTTTCGCAGAATGGTACTTCGCAGTTTCCTTCATTTTCGTTTCAAGGAACACCTGTTGCAGGCTGGGTTTTTCGGTACGCCTATGGCCACGAGGATCCTTATCAAGGTGTGAACAGCTCTGCCTGCTTCATCAATGATGTTGGATATCAAATCACATACGCCTCGGATCCATGCTGGCAGTACTTCGCTGATTCGCCGCAGCTCGGTGCCGACACATGGGATTTCAGCAAGCTCGTGTCTGGATTCGTTATCAGTTCTTATGAGCTTTATTACGAGGATACGGATCCAACACAGTTGTGTGGTTCATGGGACCAGATGGACAAGAAGAGTGGTCTTCTGCAGGGCTGGGACTTCAATCTAGCCACGTCAACACAGATTACTGTCACCTGGCCGCTGTACTGGTGTCGGGACACAGAATTACCCCCCTCGGTTCGAAAAAACGAACAGAAACAGAGTGCCTACGGCCTCGCAGTTTGGGTCTTGGGTCCGCGCTGCGTCGAACCCTGGACAGGACAGAAAGACCAGAGCTGCATGAACAAGGTCAAGCAGCTTCTTGATTAATGGACTCCAAGCTCCATGTTTGAACCAACCGCGGCGGACGCCCTGAAATAGGAGTTAATGATATGAAACGACGAGTTGACTTCGAAACAATCCTGCAGCTAGCAACGCTTGCGACAGTGTTGCTGAGCCTTTCCGTGAGCGTCATGGGCCAGCAGCAGCCTCCAACAGTTACTAGGCCGTCCGCGTCGAGGGGGCAGGTTACTCCGCGCGGAACTGCTTCTCCTTTGGGCAGCGCAACCAATGCGGCTACGGGGATGAAGCCTGCAGTGGGTGCAATCACAGGCTTCGTGTACTGGCAAATGAATGTCCTTCAACCCAGTTCCACTTGCCAGGGTTTGACGGTGAAGGTTGTCACAGTCAGCAAGGTCGGCATGTCACTACAGCTCCTCTCAACAACAAATACTCTTACGGCGGCAGGGCCAATGACTGACACTTCGTCACCGGGCACTCCGAAATACATGCTTTGTTCCTATGCGTTCCAGAACATGCCCGAAAATGTCGCCTTGCGAGTGCTTTTGTATGGCACGTCTTCGTCATCTGTGTCGATGCCGTCTCCCTTTCAGATCCCCGGGGGCAACTGCAACTCGACGCCCTCCAGCAGTTTGTCATTCATTTTGACTGGCGGGGAAACGCTTTGCGGCGACGGTGCATTCAACATCAACTTCAAACTCACTTCAGTCGCCGTAGCTCCTCCAATGACAACGGCACCGCTGTTGTCAGGATCAGCCAAGCCGACTGGCCTACTTTCGAATGCTGGATCTACGCCGAATGCCGCTACCCCAGTCGGGACACCCAGTTCATCGAGCGGCGCCACTCTGTTGTCGAGTCAGACGAATGCAGCAGGTCAGACGCCATCACGGCCCCACGCTGGACTGCTGACCTCGGCACAGTCCGGCGGAAATACAAATTCCGTGAGCGGCATTGGCGGCTCAAATAATTCCACCCAACAGATCCAACTTAACCAAGCACCGGCAGCAACCTCGGGGAGCGCAACCAGGTCACGGATGTCGCCAGCTACGCCGAATGCCTACGTCCCGAAGATGCCTGCGATGAGCAGCAACGCCAAGCGAGATGCTTCCCCATCAGCCGACGCATCTGAAAGAGCGCAAATCCAAGCCAAGGTGAAAGCTCAACTCGCTGCTGCAAACCAACTAGGAAGGACTGCGAATAGCGCGATAAAGCCAGCACAGAGCAACATTCCGGAAATCCAGGCACTGCAGCAGCAAATAACCTTCGTGAATTCGTTGCGAACTCAGGGCACCCTCACGAATGGGACTCTTCTTGCCGCAAAGGTTCCCAATCAGGTTCGCATTCAGCCTCCACAATCTTCGAATCCGTTGGCGCACGCGCCGGCACCCACGAAGCTCTGCCCCGCGCCACAGATACATGCCGTAAATGGAAAATTCTCCGACGTAATATTCACTCAAGATCCCGCATACAACGACTACATCATCACCGGCTGCGGGTTCGGGGCTCAGGAAGGACAGATCTATCTTTCGGGTGCAGTAAGCAATGGACGCATCAATCTGGTCGTAAGATCCGGCCATTGGAGCAATACCCAGATTGAAGCAAGCGTCCAACCCGGTTTGACTGGCGTCCTCGATGGCTGGCCAGACCTGATCGTGGCGCCTGCCGGGACTCCAGCTGTCAAATTCCCCAATTCTCGCTTCTACGCACAGCGGCAAAGTGTTCTGCTGCCCAACATTCCGCAACAGTACGCGAACCTGGCGAACGTGCCAGTAGGTGATGGTTCGCAAGACTCCGGCACGATGTATTGCGCGGGACCGGATCTCATGAAGTTATTTCCGTGCATCGCTTTCAATGCCGGATACAAGCTCGATGGTATGACCAATGGTGTCGACCACCGAAACGATGCGAAGAGCTGGCCAGTCTCGAACGCCGTAGACCGCGAAGGAGGCCGGCAGCAGTTTGATTCCGGCCAGGACATCTACGATCTGAGCTACATGGCTCCGGGATTTCAAATCGATGATGCATCGGTGTTTTGGTATGCATGGACCAGTGATGTTTGCGAAGGCTGGTCTAGCGACGCGTTTCCCAAGAAGCCTGGCGACAGCGTCTGGTATGAGACTCTCGGTCACTACAGCTGGCAATCGAAGACCAAAACTAAGATTGTCGTTGACTGGGGAGTTGACCATTGCGCATGGCGATGGCTAGGGATGTTCAAAGTCGACGACTGGTACAACTCCGGATACAGCCTGCAGGTGTACGTCAAAGGCCCCATTGGCGTCGATCCCTGGACCGGACATCCCGTCAATACAGCGCGAAACTTCGGACAGGCGCAGCCGAGCACAGTCGTGCGGGTCCCGTAGAGCGGGAGAACTAGTCATCGATCGCAACCGAGTAACGAAGAGGAGCATTCCCATGGAGACACGAATGGCACGTTTGATCTCGGCGGCACTGCTGGTGATGGTGTTAGGAAGCCAAGCATCCGCTCAGCATGCTCAGAAGCCGCTCACCAACGACGACGTGATCGCGATGGTGCACAAGAAATTGCCAGAGTCGGTGATTGTCTCAGCAATTCAGGCCGGGCCAGGCAAGTTCAACACCTCGACCAACGAACTGATCCGTTTGAATGCCGCGGGCGCGACTGAGAAGGAGTTGAATGCCATTCTTGCGGGTTCCGGCACGGGAACCTCTGGAGCGGCACGCGCCCCGGCTACAGGCGGTTCCGATCAGAATACCAGCGCCATGCCACCCTCGAAGTCCCGGATGCCCCGAGTGATGGTCACGCAAGGAAGCTCCACGCAAGAGTTGAAACTCGAGAAGACGCAACTCGCCGAGACAAAGACCAAACCATCATCGATGAAAAACCTAGCCGCGGATTCTGCCGTTACCCAGGGAATGCAGGTAGGAATCAACACCGCTGTGTCCGGCGTCGCGACGCAGATGCACTCCGGCGTGGGCGGCTCGGCGGTGGAAGGGGCCGGAAGCATTATCTCCGGAATCATGTCGCACCGCACGCCGACGGTCACTTACGTTTGGGGCGTTTCCAGCCCGACTTCCAGCAATGTTCTGCAGAACAGCAAGCTGACGTTTTCCGTGGACTATTCGCGGACGCAGGGAATCACTCCTGATGACTACGAACCAGCCATTGTGAAGCTGACGCCGGCGCAGAACACTTGCCGAATTGTCGGCGCAACCCAGGGCAAAGAAGATGTGCGCTCAAGCCCCGCCGCGGACTGGCAAATCTATTCGAAATTTCTGGAAGAGCGCGTGGCGGTTAAGAGTGAGAAGCTCGATGCCGGTAAATACAAAGTCTCACCCGCCACTGAATTGCTTGCTGGCGAATACGCAGTGGTGCTTCGCCCGATATCCCGGTCCAAACCATTCTCCGGGGGCGACGTGGCCCGGGCGCAAGGTGACGGACTGATGTTTGACGTCCTGTGGACCTTCAAGATCGCAGATCCGGCGGAGTAAAGAAATGCATAACAACTGATCCTGATGTGCCCGCATGCAAGATCAAGTAAGTGACGGCGGCATTAGAGAACCGAAGACTGACGTCCCGATTAAGCGCTGGGATTTTCTGGGGACAGTCGGTCCAGCACAAGGAGCGAGGAACATGTCAAGCTTTTCCCGATTCGGCCTATTGATGGCGGTCGCCACAACCGCTTTGCTCGCAGGCTGCAAACACGGTCAGCAAGACACGTCTCGGCCAGGCGAACAGAGGAAGCCTCCGAGCGGATCCACACTCGCGATAGCTGGGCGGATGCTTGACAGAGCCGATCAAGCAACGATCCGCACCTATCTGCAGACCGTGCAAGACGTCAAACCGAAGAAATTTTCCGTTCAGTGGAGTCCCGACACGGTGCCGGTGACTCGTGATGAAGCGATCCGATCGTTGCAGAGCATCGACGAGGATGGCAGCTTGTACACCTTTGCCTCATCCGAGCCTGTCGTCGGGCGGCTAGCGCCTGGCCGCATCCTGTGGATCTGGGACGTTGCGATACGCCGTATCGACAGCGTTGCCAATCTCGGCGATGTGACTATCGTGCGCACTAAGCCCGTGGCATTGACCCAGGCACTGCCTGAGGCGGACATCGAATTTGAAACCGCGCCTAATTTTGCTGATGCCTACGGCGGACTTCGGCCGCATTCTCCAAAACAGCCGCCTCCCCAGAAGAGTTCGGAGTTCATCCGTCGGCCCAGTTTTCGATTGGCGGCACTGAACACAGACGAGCCAGGGCAGCCAAAGCCAGGAGAGCAGCCGGGGGACCAGGAAAATCCTGCTCCTTCCGACGAAGATGATAACGACTACGGACTGGTGGCCGCGACGCAGGACGGCTACAACGGTCGCGTCAAAGGCTTCGAGTACTCCATGGAATACAAGGTCTCCCCGAGTCGTCTCAGCTATGAGTTCGAAGCCCGTAAGGAGGAAGAGGGGAACGGTTCACCGGAAAACAGCGAGATTCATCGTGACCAGCGCGACGAGTACTTCGAACTAGTGAAGGAGCAAAGGGAAGCGGTGCATGAGGAGCGCGTGGCCGCCGCCCGGATTTTCGACCTGACACAGCAAGAATGGGCTGCGACAGCCGGTTATTCCCACGCGGCCGACAAGACCAACAACAGCATGAACGCATTGTCCGCACAGTATCGGCAAGAATTGGCCAAGGCGTACGAGGAATACAACAAATCGAAGGACAAGGCGAATGAAGACGAGGCCAAGATGAAGAAGCTCGCCGCGGCGGGCGCGCTCGCGAAGAAGGTTTTCTACATCATTTCGGACAACCTCGATGTGCGGTTCCGGAGCAAAGTAGACCTTGATCGCAGTGCTTTCAGTGGAAATATCCGTACCGCTGGAGGCTCCCTTACGCAGTTCGCGGCGCATTTCAAGGACATGAAAGGAAACGTTGAACTGGAGTTCGTCGCGCGGCTAGGTCAAGGTGGCAACGGCGCGGTTAGCGTTCCGGTTGTGAACGTCCCGGTGGTCATGAACATCCCCGTACCCGTTGAAGGGATTCCGCTCGTCGTTCAATTTGCCACGAATTTCATGGTCAAGCTGTTCCTTGCTGGTAATCACGCAACCCAGCACTTCACGACCCACTTTCAATTCAACGGCGGTGCCGGCCTGGACTCCACATCGAAAGGTACGAATACCGAAGGCAATCTTTCCAGTTCGAAACCCGAAGTCGGGGAGAAGACGGCAATGAGCCCCGGAACATCCGGCTTGGTGCTCGCGGTCCAACTGCCGCGTTTCGGCCTGGGCATAGGTTTTCTCGGCTCCCACGCAATGGCTTATATGGATCTTGTTCATGTACTGACCATGACCAACAGCGCATCCGTCGCTGCCCTAAACCCGCAATGCCACCGTTACACCTTGGACACCATCGGCAGCGTCGGAGTGGATGTTGCCGTCGTACCGATCCCGTTCCCGCTGGTCCAGTTCGTGGCAAATCACTCTCTGAGTCAAAGGAAAGAGGTTTGGCGCGCCCCACAATGGAAATTTATCGAACCGGACATCGCGATGTGCCGGCTCGGCGGCGACTGACGGTTCCACAACCTGACATCGACGGGTGTGGCAGCGAGCATGTGGAGGTAGGACACACCAATCAAGAAGGAGACTCACATGGGATTCTGTACGAAATGTGGTGCGATGTTGACGGAAGGATCGGACTATTGCGGAAGTTGCGGTTGCCAAGTTGCGCCTGGAAGTCAAGCTGCGGCATCGGGCCCACAAGTTGTGACGACAAGTCCATCGGTGAGCAGTACTGGCCTCACGTCCAATGTTGCCGGTGCGCTCGCATACGTTCTCGGCCTTATCACCGGGATCGTATTTCTTGTACTTGAGCCTTACAAGCGCGATCGCTTCGTACGCTTCCACGCCATGCAATCCGTTCTGTTCTGCGTGGCGGCTTTTGTCTTCAGCATCGCGTGGGGCATCGTCGTGAGAATCATGATCAGCATCAGCGGATGGACTGCGGTAGTCCTGACCCCGATCGGTCTGGTGATTTCGTTAGCTTTTTTCTTATTTTGGCTTTTCCTGATGTATCAGGCGTACAGCCAGCGCGAGTACCGCATTCCGTTCATCGGCGCGATTGCAGCCAAGCAGGCGGGTTAGCGAACCATCGCACAGGGGCATGCAGCTATGGAACAACTGAAAAAACATCCCGCAGTCAGGCGCGTTTCTGTCGTGATCGCCGCGGCGGCGATTGCCGTCGCTCTGGTATCGGCGTTGGGGTGTACTTCCAAACCAGGCTCCAAATCGCCGGAGGAGAAAACGACCGAGCAGGGACCGTCAGCCAAAACTGGAAACCATTCTGTGGCTGCGCAGTCCGACGCAGACCCAGGGATTGACCTCAACTGCATTTACGACCGCCTCAAAGATCCGCCGGAGTCTTTCCACTATGTTTATAAGAAGAACGACGCCGACGGCTCGAACGTCGACCAGGAAGCCGACGTTACGCCCCAAGCAATCGACGGTTTTAGACTTCATCCGGATGGCTCACAGCAGCCGATTCATGCACAGCGTTCTGACCAGCAGAGTTGGCAAGCGGGGCTCGCCGGTTTGACCGGCATTTCCGGCATGTCGGGCACGGTCAGCACAATCAATCACAACTCCGCAATGCAACGCGAATCGGACGGCGGTCAGGTGAATGGCTATCAGACGATTCACTACTCCATTGACACGGCGCGATGGGACGCGACGACGCGGCAGATGCTTGGTGACTTTGCTTTGGGTACGGGCGGGTCTGAGAAAGGCGACGCATGGGTGACGACAAACGGTTGCCCGGTGAAACTCATCCTGGATGACGAGATGCACAACAAAGATGGCAGCCTCCTCGACAAAGTGCATTACGAAGAAGGAATGGTCAAGAAATGACTCGAGACGCCAACCTTTTTCTGCCTCCGAGGTGCTGCCCCATCACTGAGCAGCGAGAGCCTGGCAGTGGAGATATGCGATGGACATGACTTGCGAGCGATGTGGAACGTCTGTCAGCGAATCAACTGCGTTTTGCACAAAATGCGGTATGCGGCGAAACCTGGCCCCTCGCCCTGCCCGCCCCAGTCGTTTCTGCACGAAGTGCGGCTCGCCTTTGGGAGAGGCTAAATTCTGCACGAAATGCGGCGCGCCTGCGGAGCAGCTTGCGGGTGAGGTTAGCGCTTCCGAGAAACAATCATCCGTCGTGCCGAGATCGCTGAAACCACCGTTACCGACCATACTCATCATCGCGGGCGTTGCTATTTTGCTGTTCGCGGCTGCAATCGCCGCCGGTGTGGTTTATGTGGCGCATCGCGCCAGGCAAAAAGCGGCCGAAATCGAAGCCAATGCTAGCGTTCGAAGAAAGCATGCGGCTTCAAAGGGGGCGGAAAACGCGAGCGAAGGAGATTCTCCGAAATCGTCCTCCGCAGGCAATGCCCAATCTTCAAATGTCCCTGCAGGCAGTTCGGCCAAACCCGACGCTCCTTATGGATGGACGCTAGAAAACGGCAAACTTGTCCCGGCGCCTTCGCCCTCCGCACCCATGGTCTCGGCACCTGCCTCATCGCCGAACGCGCCAGCGTCGGCCACTGCGGATCAATCGCACGATTGGGCAATCCAATATGAGCGCACCACAGGCGGCCCGGAAGCCGATCTCGTGGTGCGCACCGGAGACATCAACAATCTGGGATTCGGATGGCCGAAGAACTACGATCCGTTTTCCGGCAAATCCACTTTTCCGCATCCGTTTCCGTGGTCGCCGAAACCCGGTTCCCCTGACGGCACAGATCGAATTCTGTTGGGTTCGGCTCTGACTCTATCGGATTACATTAAACAACCCTATGCTGGAGACGGCTACAGCAACATCCTCTTGCGGCCTTGCAAGGACGATCCCGATCCCTTGAAGTGCAAGAACCGCCAGGATTCTATGCCGCAGCCAATCATGCTTTCAGTAGGCGCCCTGCCGGCAAAGGTCGATGAGGTCCTGTTCCAGATTTTCGTGGATGACTTCCAGGCGCCATCCTTCCACTCGCATTTCCAAGTGAGCCTGAATGGCACTCGCATCCCAAGCCTGGAGCAGGTGCTGAACGCGATCGACCAGACCGGACCTATCGGCAAACTGATCACAGTCAACCTGCTGCCGGAATATTTCCCCTTGCTGCAATCCGGTACCGTGAAGCTCCTGATCGATGATCCCAGTACCCATGCGCAAGATGGGTACGCAGTCGATTTTGTCCGCATTCTCGTGAACCCTCATAGATTCCAGTACGTGGTTTCAGTGGCGGTTACGGTTACAGATCGGGACAAGAGCACTCCCATTGCCGGCGCGACGGTAACAGCTGCGCTTCAATCTGGCACTACTGACGCAAGCGGAAAATGCGAGTTAAGCGGATTGCCCGCGGGACTGGTAGTCGCGACTGCGATAGCACCGGGCTACGATGCGAACTCGGCAGCAGCTGACGTTGTAGCCGGACAGAGCGGACACGCTGAAATTCAGTTGCACCGTCATGAAGAAGGCACTTCTGCGCTTGAAAGGGCGATCGCGCAAACCGGAACGGCCGCCGTTTACGGAATTCATTTCGACACTGATTCCGCGAAGCTCAAGCCGGACAGCACACCGGCACTCGAAGCCGTTCGTGGGCTCATTAACAACCACCCGGGATCGCGCTGGATGATTGCCGGCCATACCGACAACCAAGGAAACAGCGTGCACAATCAGGTGCTATCGCAGAATCGCGCCGCCTCCGTCATTACATGGCTGAAGGCGCATGGTGCGGATTCGAGCCGCCTCTCTCCCCAGGGCTTTGGCGCGACCCAGCCGGTCGCGGATAACGCCACCGCGAACGGCAGGGCGCTGAATCGTCGGGTGGAAATTGCATCCGCCCCTCAGTAAGCGCGTTGGCTTTGAGAAAGGAAAACTCTGGGCAAGTTCGGTTTGGCGAACTTTCGAAAAGGAGCAGAAATGACAGGACCAAAAAGTTATTCCGTGAGGCGGTGGTCGCTATTATTCACGAGCCTGGCGCTGGTTACCATGTCGGCGTGCACTTCCGGTTCCTCCGCTAAGGACGCAGGGGGCCGGGCGACAGCGGCAAACTCGAGCACCGCAGACGCCCACATTGACGTGTTGTGCATCGGCGATCGCATCAACGCTCCCTCCGAAGCCTTTCATTACTCCTATAAGTACACGGATGCGAACGGCTGGGTGGAGGATGAAGCCGACATCACGCCCCAGTCCATGGATATCACCATCAAGGACAAATCGGGTTCTCGTAACTTTCATGGCGAGCGCTCCAATGAAGGCAGTTGGAGCAGCGCCGTCGTGGACTTGTTGCACCTGAACATGACAGCAATGTCCGCCCGGCTGAACGCTCTGAACGATTTGTCCGCCATTGTTCCGCAAGGAAGTGAATCCATGAATGGATATGACACCGCGAAATATTCCATCGACACTGCGAGTGCCAATTCTTCCGATCGGCAGAAGTTCGAAACGTTGTTTGGCACCGGCGCCTCCGAAAAAGGAACAGCCTGGATCGCACCCGACGGTTGCATGGCGAAACTCACACTCGATGAAACGATCGTGAAAGGTAACACGTTGAACAAAACCCATTTTGAAATCGCGCGGGCGAAGAAATAAGCGGATACAGCAGAACTGGGAGAGTCGCTATGAATCGGATATTTCAATGCTCGCGCGTTGTCTTGATCCTCAGCCAGCGCATTCTGGGCCGTATTGCTGTCAACGATGAGGGTATTTTTCGTCCACTGAATAGCACCGGACTGAGCGGAGACAGTAGCACTACGCACTTTAACCTGATCGCGTCCGGAGGATTTGACTCGGCCTTGCTGGGCATACCTGGCAAAGGCACATTTGAATTTTATAAGAAAAATGAGACGAGTACCGATACCGATGTCCCGACCTGCAGGATCGGGTAGAAGTGATCAAAATGCGATCTCGAATTCACAGTCGGGTCTTGGCGCTGCTACTGGTGCTCTCATCCGTTGCCTGCCACAAGCCTGGCACGGTACCGCTAGCGCTTGAAGAATGCGATCCCGCCGGCTACATCGGCTGCATTCAGCAAAATGCGGTTTTGTCCATCCCCGTCACCAACACCAATCTTTCCCTGACGTACTCGAGCCGCTGGATGATTCGGCAAGGAGATCAAGTTCCTTGGGACGCGCAACCGCTTGGTCTGGGTGGTTGGTCCATCCATCTGGTTCAACGCTACGACCGTGCCAATCGAATTCTGATCAGCGGGGACGGCAGTTGGCGCATCGCCGATGGCGTGAAGCTGCAAACGGGCGAATTGGCGGTCCCAAGCTATGGCGGTGCGCTCGTATTCATCTTTGATTCCGCCGGACGGCACACTCGTACTGTGGACGGCCATCTCGGCACGGAGCTGATCAAAGTCTCCTACGACAGCGCCGGTCGCCTTCTGCAGTTGGATGGTTCTGTAAACAACCAGCCCGTGCATGTTTCGGTTCAGCGGGACGCGAGTGGCACTGCACAAAGCCTCCTGGGAATAGATGGAGGCGCAACGCGACTCGCGCTGAATGGTAGAGGATACTTAGTCGGAATCACCAATCCTGCCAACGAAACAACACAGATCGCCTGGAACCCGGCGGGACTTGTCGAGAGTGAGACTAATCCGACTGGCGATGTTCAACGGTTCACATACGATTCCTCCGGACACCTAACGTCTGCGGTCGATGCCGACGGAGTAATGCAATGGTATGAGCGAAAAGGATCCGGCGACAGTCTGGAAGTCGGCATCGTGACTGCGCTGGACCGACATTGGGTCTACCGCGCAGAATCCGTCCGAGGAGGCGTCCGGCGCACGTTCATCAGGCCGGATGGTACGGAAAATCGTCAGACCAGCGATCCGCACGGCAATCGGGTCTTGAACCTTGCTGACGGAACAATCTGGAACATCGGAGCAGTGGCGAACCCAGTGTGGGGCATGACCTCTCCAATCCTCACTCCGATTGTGGAAACCCGGCCAGACGGCGTCGGTTCGCAACGAGAGACCAAGTACAACCAGCAGGCAGAGCGATCGCTACCCTATGTGCTCCCCGGTTCCGTCATCACCACAATCAACGGACAACAGTGGACGCAACACTTCGATCCGGCGCAGCGCCGTGCGGAGGTCAGCGACCCGAACGGACGCCGAACTGTTTTGCAATATGACGAGAGGGGCCGACTGCTAAACTATTCTGCTCCGGGTGTGGCGCCAGTGTCTTATGCATATGACGGCGAAGGTCGCAGAATAAGCGCGACGATGGGAACTGGCAAGCTCGCCCGAACCACGCGCTCCACCTACGACGCCCGCACCGGCCAGATCACTACGACCCGTCCAGATGGTGTTACCGAAAAGAGTGCGGTGGACAATGCAGGGCGGACTGTTACCACTTCAGGGGGAGATGGGTCTACCGTAGTTTTTGGTTACGATTCGGCGGGTCGACTTACTCAGGTACAGCCGCCGGGTGGGTTGAATTTCACCTTTGGAATGAGCCCTGCGGGACGTCCTACTGCATTTGTTCCTCCGATGGTTCCGGGGGATGCCTCGATTGAAACCAGTTCGTACGACAAAGACGGACGCGTGACCGCCATTTCAGGTCTGGGTAATCGTGCCATCGCCTATAGTTACGACTCCGCAGGGAGGCTTACGAGTTCAATCTTTGACCAGGGCAAGCGCACCTTCTCCTACGATGCTCGTTCCGGGTTGGTTACTCAGGTCTCCGATCCCAGCGGCGTAAATATGAGCTATGGATATACGGGCAGCACACAAACTAGCCTGACCTGGTCGGGACCAATCAACGGTTCCGTCTCTATCGCACTTGATGCAGGTGGCCGTGTAGCTCGCGAAGCGGTAAACCGCAGCAACAACCTGGATTTCACGTACGACCCAGCAGGCAATGTTACGGGGGTCGGCCGGCTTTCCCTTACGCGTGATCCAGCAACCGATCTGGTGACGCATACGGCACTTGGAGTCATCGAAACCCGGCAAGAGTTCGACGAATATAGCCAACTCATCCGTACGACTGCAACGGCGGCGGGGAAGCTGCTGCTCGACGCGCGCTACACGCGCGATGCTTTGGAGCGGATCAAGGCGGTTACCGAAACCTTCGGCGATGGCAAGACTTCGAAAACGGAGTACTCCTACGATCGGGCTGATCGCCTGACCGCGGTACGAGTCAATGGTCACGCGACTGAAACTTACACTTACGATCCAGTTGGCAACCGCGTCCGTCTTGTGCGCGCGAAAGAAAATCTCAAAGCGGGCTACGACGATCGTGAACGGCTCGTGAGCTCTGGCAACAGTCAATATAAGTGGATGCCGGATGGAACCTTGGCAGGTGTTGCGCAGGGCCAGCGCGCCGCGGCTTTCGTGTACGACGATTTTGGCGCTTTACGCCAAGCCAGCTTGCCCGATGGGCGCAAGGTCAAATATCTCGCGGATGCCGCCGGGCGTCGAGTGGGGCGCGAAGTCGGCGGCGCACTCGTTGCCGGATACCTCTATCGGCTCGACGGATCCATCGCCGCCGAAACTGATGCCGGCGGCAACATTCTATCTCGATTCGGTTACGACAATTCCGGGCACCTCGCCTTAGTCGAACATGCTGGAGTGACTTATCGCGTCATTACCGATCCTGTCGGCAGTCCGCGGCTGGTCATTGATTCACGCACCGGCGCCATTGTGGAGCAAATCGCATATGACGCCTGGGGTAATGTAACTCTGAATTCGGGGCCGCGATTTACTCCCATCGGCTTCGCTGGAGGGCTGCACGATCCGGATACAGGTCTGATTCGCTTCGGGGCTCGCGACTACGATCCAGCCACCGGCCGCTGGACGGCAAGCGATCCCATTCGCTTCCGCGGTCGTGATGCCAACCTATACCGGTATGCGTTCGCGGACCCAGTGAATCGTACAGATCGAATGGGCCTTGATTCTTCCGGGGCGATGATCGTGATCGTGTCATCAAGTGCGCCCCGCTTTCCGGATCCTTGGGCTGACACGAACTCCTCCTCTACTTCTACCGACACACCGAACAACAACCAGGGATCCAGCGGAAGTTCGCAGTTTCAGGACCCATTCGAAAATTCCGGCTCCCCAAACATGCTCATATTCGTCTCTAGTTGGAATTCCCGTCCCCCCCAAGGGGACGCGCAGATCGGACCCATTGACTACATGTATAACCCGCCCGGCGGGGGTACGATCGACATAACTCCTGTCAACGGCGGTTACATGGAGATTGGACCGATCACTCAAACCCTGAACGATGGTGGCGGAGCTGGGGGTGGGGGCGGCGGCGGCGGTGGTGGCGCTGGGGGAGGCGGGGGTGGTGGTGGCGGCGGTGGTGGCGGCGGCTCGGACCCGGGAGGCTCCGGCACAGGGGGTTCAGGTCCCGGCGGCTCTGGACCGGGCGGCTCTGGTTCAGGTGGCTCCGGCCCGGGTGGATCTGGTCTTGGTGGCTCCGGGCCGGGAGGACCCGGATCCGGCAACGGTCACGGAGATCCGCACTTCGACACCGTCGCGGGTCTGCATTTCGATTTTCAGGCCGCGGGAGAGTTCCTCATCGCCGCCTCGCAAGATGATACGTACGTGATCCAAGCCCGGCAACAGCCGTGGGGAACTCGGGTCTCGTTCAACACCGCGATCGCCGCCAATGTTGACGGCGACCGGATTGGGGTTTACGCCCGGGAACCATCGTTCCTTCTGGTGAACGGCTCACCTGTCAAGGAACTGGCCATCAAGAAGCGTTTGCCGCACGGCGGTCTGCTGCAGCGCCGTGGCGCAACGGTCAACATCCGCTGGCGCTCGGGTGGCAGCCTCGCCGTCACACAAGTCTTCGACACCCTTAATTACAGTTTTCTCCCCGGTGCGGCGGAAGCTGCGAAAATATCCGGACTACTGGGCAAGGGTGACGGCTCATACTACAATCTCGCGGGCCGCGATGGCAGCACGATCGGCACGTCCGACCCAGACTTCTCCTCCAAGCTCTACGAACACGTCGGAAACAGTTGGCGTATCAAGCAGTCCGAATCTCTCTTCCACTACTGGCCCGGTGAGAGCACAGCCACGTTTACGAACCTCAACATTCCGTCGCAGGAAGCGAGCGCAAACCCCATCAGCTTGACACGCTCCAACGCGGAAACCATCTGCCGCGCTGTGGGAGTTCACAATCAGCCCACGCTCGATGATTGCATTCTCGACGTCGGGCTCACCGGCATGCCAGCATTCGGCGCGGCGTCGGTGGGAATCGGTACGAATCCATCGGCCGCGCCCCGCACGCCGGGCGGATCGGCCGCGGCGGGTAATGCTGCAGCCACTAATCCGCCGCCCACTAACCTTCCGGCTGCCCAACATCCCGATGCCGATCAATACAACATCAAAATCGGTGATACGGTCTCGACGGACCATCCGATAAACGGCGCCGGCGTCATCAACAGCGCAAGCCAAAGGCAGTCGTACTCTTTCAATGCTGGCATCGGAGACAGGGTTTACGTCAGTGTTGGTCCATGTCAAGGCGAGCCCGTTGGCCTGGATCTAGTCAAGCCAGACGGTAGTGTGCTGGACGGAGCCTCCCATTGTCGCGATTTCGGGCCCACGACGCTGCCGGCAGCAGGCACATATCGCATTGTGGTTTCTACCTCCGGCGCCGCACGTTACGCTTTTTCATTACGTGCCGCCGCGCTCAACCAGTTTCCAATCAAAATTAATGACTCGATCTCGCCCGACCATCCGGCGGGAGCCGGTATCATCACTCAGATCGGACAGCAACAGTCCTATTCTTTCAATGCGCAGGCAGGAGAAATTGTGTATCTGGGCATTGGCCCATGCGAGGGCGCTGTTCCTTCCCTGGACATTCTTGCGCCTGACAACCAGCGCTTGGATGGACAATTTGGCTGTCACGATCTAGGCCGCGAAGTTCTGCCTCAGAGGGGGACCTATCGCATTGTGACAAGGACTGACAAGGCTCCGGCACGTTATAGCTTTTCTTTGCGCTCGGTTCCGCCTGATCAGCACTTCGCAGTCCGGCTGCCGTTGGCCGTGTCGCCGGACGCTCCCACCGGAGGCGCTGGACGCATCACTGCCCAAGGGGCCCTGCAATTGTATGACTTCACAGCGACTCCCGGTGCCCGAGTTTCTATCCAAGCAAAATGTAGCCAGCCCTGCCCTAACTTGGAGATCAGGGTGACGACGGCAGGTGACACAGGCCGTATCGGTTTTCTCAGTTTCGATCATCTCAACTTTGAATGGAAAGTTCCCGCTGGGGGCAAATACACAATACAAGTTCGTTCCGCCGGATACATCGGCAATTACGCCTTTACCGCCTCGGAGGCGGAGCCGTAGCGCCGCTGATCTGTGAATGTGGGCAGCTGGAAGATTCCATGAGGGCGATCTGCGAGAAATAACTTTCTGAGCCACGGAATTTCCTGACCCGCTCGCAAGAGAAATATACCCCTGAAGCAATACCTGAAGCAATAGAGGATCTGAGACCGCGAATTTTGAGTTCATTGAAAAAAGAAACGACTGATCGGCCGTTAGTCGTCAGCTTCGGTCATGATCGCGAGATCTCTAGACCGATTCATTTAGTCTAAGCCGACGCTTAGGCGAACATCGGCGCTGGTCACAGAATGGTCACAAAACTGAGGCCACTCTGCAAAGTTAAGTTGTTGAAGACCAAGGCGGATAGATCGGTAGTACGCAGCCCTGAAAAGGCTGGCGTCGGGGGTTCAACTCCCTCCCTGGCCACCAAAATCATTCACCTTCAATGATTTACCCATCATTCTTAATCCGATACATCG
>Ga0209488_10000737_pt1 | contig 27841 bp, 24 predicted proteins | sample Rivendell_Oct201_8_FD_188349 | JGI IMG/M metagenome (GOLD analysis project Ga0209488, IMG submission 188349) | Vadose zone soil microbial communities from the Eel River Critical Zone Observatory, Northern California, USA -... | ecosystem: Environmental > Terrestrial > Soil > Vadose zone >...
CATGGCTGTCGACAGCCACGACAATATCTGGGTGCTGCACCGGCCGGGCCCCTTACAGAAGAACGAGCGTTTCGCAGGCGCCGGCATGACGCCGCCAAAGGCAGATTGCTGCATCCCGGCGCCGTCGGCGCCGGTCATCGTTCTGGGCAGATTGATCAGAGACCGGTATAGTGAAGGTTATGAACAAGACTGAAGCCCTGGCTAAACTCAAGGGCTGCGCCGATGCCGTGAAGGCACGCGGCGCAACCTCGCTCTACCTGTTCGGCTCTGCCGCTCGCGATGCGGCAACCGCTGACAGCGATCTTGATTTGTTCATCGACTATGACCCGAACAAGAAATTCTCGCTGGTTGATCTTGTCGGCATCAAGTATTTTCTTGAAGATGCGCTGGAGGTGAAAGTTGACGTTACAACCCGTGACAGCCTTCATCCGATGCTGCGTAAGGACATCGAACAATCCGCAGTGCGCGTGTTTTAATGGAACGCAAATTTGATCACACGTTGCGCGATATTCTTGAAACTATCGAGCGCGTTCAATGGAAAACCCAAGATAAGCCGTTTGCAGAATTTGTGAGCGATTGGGAACTGCAGTTTATCGTTCAACGGGCCATTGAGATAATCTCAGAAGCGAGTCGGCGGATTCCTGAGGAACTCAAGGCGACCAGACCGGAAATCGAATGGCGCAGCATTGCCGGAATCGGCAGTGTTCTGCGGCACGAATACCATACGATTTCCGACAAAGTGATCTGGGACGTTGTCCACGCGGATTTGCCGTTGCTCAAGACCGCGATCGAGGCCATCGCAGCAAGGCTCAAGGAATAGTGCTAGAATTCGAAGCGCGCCGACGTAACCAGGCGAGCCCGACATGGAGGGAGGGAGTCATGAATCGAAGGCAAGCTCTTGCCGCGACCGCTGTCGGTCTGGCTCTCGGCGCGACATGCACGCTGATAAACAGCGTCGCGTTCGGGCAGTCGCAATCAGGCATCCAAGTCCCGAAGTTTCAATACGATCCGACGTTTCCGCAGCCACTTCCGGAAAAGTGGGCGATCGGCGCGATCGGCGGCATGGCTGTCGACAGCCACGACAATATCTGGGTGCTGCACCGGCCGAGCCCCTTGCAGAAGAACGAGCGTTTCGCAGGCGCGGGCATGACGCCGCCAAAGGCAGATTGCTGCATCCCGGCGCCGCCGGTGCTCGCGCTCGATCAGGACGGCAAGCTCATCGCGTCATGGGGCGGCCCCGGCCAGGGCTACGAATGGCCGGCGATCGAGCACGGCATTTTCGTCGACGCGAAGGACAACGTGTGGCTCGCCGGCAGCGGCGAGAAGGACGATCAGGTCCTCAAGTTCACCACGCAGGGCAAGTTCCTGGCGCAATTCGGCCGTGAGGGCAAAAGCGGCGGCAGCGCCGACACGGCGAACCTCGGCGGCCCCGCCAACCTGACGGTCGATTCTACAAACAACGAGCTCTATGTCGCCGACGGCTATCGCAACCGCCGCGTCATCGTAATCGACACCGAGACGCTCGCCTTCAAGCGCATGTGGGGCGCCTACGGCAACAAACCGGACGACAAGAACCTCGGCCCCTACAATCCGGACGCGCCGCTGGCGCAGCAGTTCCGCCTGCCGCACAACGTCGCGCTCTCGAAAGACGGCCTCGTCTACGTCGCCGACCGCGTCAACGACCGCATCCAGGTGTTCAAGACCGACGGCACGTTCGTGCGGGAAGGCTTCATCGCGCGCAAGACGCTGCTTGCCGGCTCCGCCTCCGGGCTCGCGTTCTCGCCCGATCAGCGCTTCCTCTATGTGATCGACGGCGCCAACCACCACGTCTGGATTCTGCTGCGCGAGACGCTCGAGGCTCTCGATCACTTCGGCCAGCAGGGTATCTTCGGCGGATCGCTGAACGTGCCGCATGCGCTCGCGGTCGACAGCAAGGGCAACATCTACGTCGGCGAGAACTTCGACGGCCGTCGCTTCCAGCGCTTCGTCTACAAGGGCATGGGCGCGCCGACCGGCAAGACGCTGCCGCCACCGAAGCCGTAGTTTTTCTCAATCAGCACAGGCTCTGCGGTGCTCGAAAAGCGGCGCTGCTCCTGGTATAGTTTGATATTGGCTTACTGTGTTGCGGAGGAGGACTCGATGTCCAAGCATGCAGCAAGTTTGATGGCAGGTGTTCTCGTCAGCGCGATCTACCTGGCCGGCAGCCTTTCGGCGACGGCCCAGAGCGGTTCGCCGCCCAACTTCGCGCCCACCGCGAGCACCAGCTGGTTTGCCTATTCCCGCGCATGGATTCCGCCGGCAAGCGGCCCCGGACCCGTGCGGCAAGACCCGACGCGCCCGCACGTGACCAACGACGAGTTCCGCGTGACCGGACGGCAGCCGACCCAGCCGGCGGCCGATCTCAACAATCCGATCCTGCAGCCCTGGGCGCGCGAAGCGGTCCGCAAGCGCAACGAGCTGGTCCTCTCCGGAAAGCCGGTATTCTCCCAGCACGCGAGTTGTTGGCCGATTGGCGTTCCGGCCTTCATCCTGCAACCGATGACGCGGCCGATGTATATTGTGCAGGCGCCGAAGGTCGTGGTGATGATGTTGACCAGCTTCAATGATGTGCGCCACATCCACCTGACGGATAAGCATTCCGGGAACCTCAAGCCGTCCTGGTACGGCGAATCCATCGGCCGCTACGAAGGCGACACGCTGGTCGTCGATACGATCGGGCTGAATGACCGGACATTCGTCGACGGCTTTGGCACGCCGCACACCAAAGAGCTGCACGTGATCGAGCGCTTCCGCCTGACCGACGGCGGCAACGTGCTGGAAGCGAACGTCCACGTCGAGGATCCCGGCGCTTTCACGATGCCCTGGAGCGCAATCCAGCGCTTCCGGTTGTTCAACGAAGCGTCGAGAAAGATTCCCGTCGAGCGCCTGGCGCAGCTGGCGACACCGGCGGAAGGGCCACTGACCGAGGCAATCTGCGCCGAAAATCCGAACTCCTTCTTTGCGAACGTGCCGGCCCTGCCGATCCCAAAGGCGACCACCGGGGATTTCTGAACGCTTGAGTCGCGTCACACGCAGTGGAGGTTTCCAATGTCCAGATACATCTCCAGGCATGCAGGATCCAGATCTGCAGGAAGCTTCACGGCGGGCGTTCTCGCCAGCGCGCTCTACCTCACCGGTTCGGCGATGGCGCAGAACATCCCGCCCAACTTCGCGCCGAATTTCGCACCCAGCGCCGATATCGGCTGGTACGCCTACAATCGCCAGTTCATCCCGCCCGCGAGCGGCCCCGGTCCGGTGCAGCAGGATCGTGCGCGTCCTTACGTGACCAACGACGAATTTCGTGTGACCGGACGGCAGCCGACCCAGCAGCTAGCTGACCTTAACGCACCGATCCTGCAGCCCTGGGCCAGGGAGGTCGTGCGTAAGCGCAACGAGCTTGTCCTCGCCGGCAAGCCCGTCAACCCACCGCACGCGAGTTGCTGGCCGGTTGGCGTTCCCGGCTTCCTGCTGCGACCCATGACCCAGGCGATGTACTTCATTCAGACGCCGAAGGTCGTGCTGATGATCTTGTCGAGCAAGCAGGAGGTTCGGCACATCTACCTCACCGACAAGCATTCCGCGAACGTCAAGCCGTCCTGGTATGGCGAATCCATTGGTCGCTACGAGGGCAACACGCTGGTCGTCGACACGATCGGCATCGATGAGCGAACGTGGGTCGACGGTTTCGGAACGCCGCACACCAAAGATCTGCATGTCATCGAGCGCTTCCACCTGCTCGAGGACGGCGCCGTGCTGGAGGCGAATGTTCGCGTCGAGGATCCGGGCGCCTTCACGATGCCCTGGACCGGCATCCAACGCTTCCGGCAATACGAGGCGGCCGTGCGCCAGATGCCGATCGAACGCATTGCGCAGTTGGCGAGTGCGCCGGAAGGCCCACTGCGGGAGCTGATCTGCGCCGAGAATCCGAACTCGTTCTTTGCCAACCAGCCCGCGGTGCAGATACCAGTGGCGGTCAAGCCCGATTTCTAACGCGCGCGGCGCTCCGGGCTTACGGGCCGGGGTTGTCGCCCTGCGAACCGCGCCCGCGCGTGCTCGGATCGCCGAGCTGTTTGCCATCCGGAAGCGTGATGTGCAGAAACTGGCCGCCGGGGTATCCCTCGCGCAAGGGATGGATCAGCACTTTCACGTTCATGCCGGGAGTGAGGGTCTTGGGAACCCAACCCTGCCGAGCCAAGCCGGACGGTGCGCCGAGCTCGACCGACCATTGCACCGGCTTGCCTTCGCTGTCCGCCACCATCAGGTGGATCCAACTGTGGGGATTGGTCCACTGGAATTCCTTGACGGTGCCCTCGATGGTCATCGTCTTCTCGGCATCGAACATCGCAAAGGAATGATGTGCCAATGCAGGAACGGCACAAAAGACGACAGCCATACCTGCGAAGCCGATTGGATTGAGGTTCATGGGCGTCTCCAAATGTTGCGTCTCCAAGTGTTTCTTCTCCAGGTGTTTCTTTCGGTTTCTTTGTGTTGCCTTGGCGGTCTCGCTGCCGAGAACCAGTCACTCAGAAGTCTTCCATGGCCTTGCGATCACCGCGAGATCGCAACGATCGCTGAACGAAGTCTGACGCTTTCTTAGGCGGATCGGCAAACGGCAGCGCTTGTCTTCCTTGCACATCATAGCAGGATCGGCCCAGCCGGACATCTTCTGAACGACGATCCTTGCATCGGCGGCTGGCCTCGCGCCGGGACACAGGCGAAGGCTCAAGCGTTTCCCCTCCTCGCTCCGGCGAGCGGGGATTTTTTCGGCACGATCGCGAAGGTGTAGCGCGGTGGCCGCGGTCCTACGCATCGAACCGGGTTTTACAATTGACAGATGGAAGTGCGCGGCCCCTACAAAGACCAGAATGATGCCGAACACCTTTCGACGGGCCGAGCAAGGCGGGTCTATTGGAACGCTAGTTTTAACACTCAGGTCTGCGAAATAGTGAAATAGGGGACGGACCCCGGCGTCAAAACATTGTGTTGACGTTGTCAACACATACCGCTAGTCTTCCAGCTTTAAGGGGCAACCTCATGTCTGGCAACGCAATGCGTGAAGCGAACATCCACATCCGAGCGCGGCCCATGGACCGCGATCTGATCGACCGCGCGGCCGCGCGACTCGGGAAGTCCCGCTCCGAGTTCGTGATTGAGACGATGCGGCGGGAAGCGCAGGACGTGCTCCTCGATCAAACGGTCTTCCACTTAGACGCCAAGACGTGGAAGACGTTCTTGGCGGAGCTCGACCGCCCCCCAAGCGACAACCCGCGGCTGCGCGTGCTCATGAAGCGCAAAGCCCCCTGGGAAACGTGACCTTCTCCGCGCCCGAGTTGCTCGGCGCAGCCCACGACACGAGCACCTTTGATTGCGGCGTGTCTGCTCTTGACGAGTGGCTCAAGCACAGTGCGCTCCCCAATCAGATGTCGGGCGCAAGCCGAACCTATGTGGTGTCGCGTGAGCAATTCGTCGTCGGCTACAATGCGCTGGCGGCCGGCAACGTTGCGCACGCGCAAGCTCCCGGCCGCATCAGGCGCAACATGCCCGACCCGATTCCTATGATGGTGCTCGGGCGCCTGGCGATTGACAGGTCGGCGCAAGGACAGGGACTGGGGCACGGTCTCCTCAAGGATGCCGTACTGCGCGTCATGCAGGCGGCTCACATCGTCGGCATCCGCGGTATCCTGGTCGACGCAATCGACGACACGGCACGCGCTTTCTATGAGCGATTCGGATTTCATCGCTCGTCAGCGATTCCACTGAAGCTGATGATCACCCTCGAGGAAGCGCTGCGCGCTCTCTCTGGCGGTGGCGGCCGGGCATAGTAAGCCTCGCGCCCAGCCTCTGCTCTCCACTCCTTGGCTGCTAAAGACGCGTGGCAGCATGTAAATGGGTCCCGTCGCCTGGACATTGCCCGCTACTACCGTTTGGCTGCAGCGACGACATAGACCAGCCCGGATCGCCCCGTATACTTAGGGAGATCAGGGGAGAAGCAATGCCGACTGCATTCGAAGAGATCATGGCGGTGCGTGGCCGGGGCATGCCGGAGCGTGGCGAGGTCACCATCGTGGGCACTGATCCGGTGCTCGCGACCCGCTTCAAGATCGCGGAGACCTGCGCGGCGGCGGTTGCCGCCGTCGGTGTCGCGGTGTCCGACATCTGGGAGCTCAAGACCGGCCGTCGCCAGAAGGTCACCGTCGACGCGCGCCTCACCGCGGCCGGCCTGCGCAGTTCCGCCTATATCCAGCGGCCGGGGCCGGATGGCGTGTTCAAGAATGTCGTCAACGGGGAGCACGAGGCGATGCGGCGGATGACGCAGCCGTGGCCGACCCGCGACGGCCGCTGGTTCCTGCCGCATTTCGGGCTGCCCAATCTCAAGGCCAAGGTCTTGAACGTGCTGCGCTGCGAGCCCAATCCGCCGGCGGTCGCCAAAGCCGTCTCCGGCTGGGATGCGCTCGACCTCGAAGCCGCGATCGACGAGGCGCGCGCCTGTGGCGCGATGGTGCGTACCAATACGGAATGGCTGGCGCATGCGCACGGCCAAATGCTCCTGAAGAAGCCGGTGGTCGAGATCATCAAGCTCGCTGACAGCGATCCCAAGCCGCTGCCCAATAAGCCGCTGCCCAACGGCCCTCGCCCGTTGAGCGGCATCCGCGTGCTCGATCTGACGCGCATCCTGGCCGGGCCGATGTCGGCGCGCACGCTCGCCGAGCATGGCGCCGAGGTGCTGATGGTGACGGCGGAGCGCCTGCCGCAAATCCCCGAGCATGTCATCGACACCAACCACGGCAAGCGCAGCACCTTCCTGGATCTCACGCGCGCCGACGACGCCGCGCGCCTGAAAGCTCTCGTCAAGGATGCCGACGTGTTCTCGCAGGGCTATCGGCCTGGCGCACTGGCGAAGCTCGGCTTCGGGCCCGACGAGCTTGCGGCGCTGCGGCCTGGACTCATTTACGTGTCCATCAGCTGCTTCGGCGCCGATGGCCCGTTCAGTCACCGCGCCGGTTGGGAGCAGGTGGCGCAGACCGTCACTGGCATCCTGAATGAAGGCAAGCCGGACCGCCCTGCGCTGCTTCCGGGCGCGGCCTGCGACTACACCACCGGCTATCTCGCCGCCTACGGCACACTGCTGGCGCTCGCGCGCCGCGCGCGCGAGGGCGGCAGCTATCACGTGCGCGTCTCGCTTTGCCGATCGGGCATGATGATCTATCGCCAGGGCAAGCTGGATGACGTCGCGGCCGATCTCGACCTCTCGCCGGAGGAGCTCGATCGCATGCGCATCGAAAGCCATCCGAAGAGCGGACCGCTGCGCCATCTCGGCCCGGCCGTGCAGCTCTCGGAGACGCCGCCGCGCTGGGATCGGCCGACGCCGCAGCTCGGTGGCGATGCGGCGGCGTGGGTGTGAAGTCAGCGAAGCATTCGTGCCCACGCAGGATTTGAAAATTCAAGAATGGAGGGTGACGATGACGCGATATTCCATTCTCACCATAGCGGCCATGGCGCTGGCCTGCCCGGCGTCCCGCGCCGAGCCGGTACACACCCAGATTCTGACAGCTCAACAGCAACTGGCCCTCGACATCTACAAAGAGCTTGTCGAGATCAACACCGTCACGGAAACCGGAGATACCGGACGTGCGGCCGAAGCAATGGCGGCGCGGTTGCGCGCTGCGGGTTTTGATGCGGCAGACGTGCAGGTATTCAAGCCGGCGCCACGCAAGGGCAATCTGGTGGCCCGTCTGCGCGGCACTGGCGCGCGCCGGCCGATGCTGCTTCTTGCCCATCTCGATGTGGTCGAGGCGAAGCCCGAGGACTGGTCGACCGATCCGTTCATGCTGATCGAAAAGGACGACTATTTCTACGGGCGCGGCTCGGGCGACGACAAATTCATGGCTGCCGCCTTTGTGGCCAACCTGATCCGCTACAAGCAGGAAGGCTATAAGCCGGACCGGGACATCATCCTGGCGCTGGAGACCGACGAGGAGATCATCGACCGCGATGCCGTGGGGATTCAGTGGCTCTTGAAAAATCATCGCGACCTCATCGATGCTGAATTCGCGCTGAACGAGGGCGGTCCTGTAGGGCTGAAAGGAGGCAAGCCGATCCGCGTCACCGTTCAGACCAGCGAAAAAGTATCCTTGAGCTATCTGCTTGAGGTGAAGAATCGCGGTGGCCACAGCTCGGTGCCTACCCAGGACAATGCGATTTATCATTTGGCCGAAGGCCTCGCACGCCTCTCGAAATTCGCATTCCCTCTCAAGCTGAATGAAACAACCCGCCGCTATTTCGAACGCACCGCCGAGATCGAGAGCGAGCAGGTTGCGGCTGATATCAGAGCAGTCATCTCCGGAATTCCGGAAGTGACCACTCTGTCCCGATTGTCCGGATACCCGTTCTACAACGCCCAACTGCGCACCACCTGTGTGGCGACCCAGCTGGAGGCCGGGCACGCGTATAACGCGTTACCTCAGGCCGCTCGGTCCACCGTCAACTGCCGTATCATGCCGGGCGAGCCGGTGGATGAGGTCAAGGCGACGCTGGTCCGGGTGCTTGCTGATCCGCAGATTTCAGTAAGCCAAATCGGACAGCCAGTTCTCAGCGCACCCTCCCCGCTCAATGAAGAGATCATGGGAACGATTACGAAAATTGCCGCGGAATTCTGGCCCGGTACGCCGGTCGTTCCAATCATGTCAACCGGCGGCACCGACGGGAGCTATTTGCGCAACGCCGGGATACCGACCTACGGTCATTCGGGGCTCGCCAGCGATGTCGATGATGTGCGCGCCCACGGCAAAGATGAACGCGTCCTGGTGAAGTCGTTTTTCGACGGCGTGGAATATCAATACCGGCTGGTGAGAACATTGTCGGGTGGCAAATAGGTGTCTGCGGGTGCGGAAGACCGGTTACCCTGCCGCGGCACGCTGCTGGCGCTCGCGCGCCGCGCGCGAAGGCAGCAGCTACCACGTGCGCGTCTCGCTCTTGCCGATCGGGCATGCTGATCTATCGCCAGAGCAAGCTGGATGACGCGGCGAGTGATCTCGCCCACATCGCGCCGCGCGTTGGCACAACAAACCTACCGGCCCGCTACTGACCCTGTCTCCTTCAAGCCGACAGTGCGTCCGGGGAAGCCCGCCGCATCCAGATAGCGCGTTAAGCCAACCTGCTGATAGTTCAGCACAGTCCGCAAGCCATTCTTGTCCGGCTGGGATCGTAAGGTGCGTGCACTGAACTTGGGTATCCGCCCATTCGGCAGGGCTTCGCGCATCACGCGACCGACGAGAGTGCCTTTATTCTGGATCCGTAAGCCAAGAATCCGCGCGATCGTCATGCCCACATCCGCGTTGCTCACGGGCGCCGGGTCGACGAATTCAGCTTTGAAATCGGGTCCGATTGCGGCCATGAAATTCATCGTGTCAGCACGACTGAAGCTTCCGTGCATGCCTTGACCCTGCTGCTGGGTGGCGTCCGCGACTGTGACCGCGCACAAAACCGGCTGGTCACAGCCCGTGGAAAACGAGCGGAAATTGACGACGATGGCAGGCCGCGGTGTGACCGCCCTCCCCCGCAGATTGATGGCGCTGAGAGGAAGAGTCGCGGGGAACCGACCCAGATCCTCATCGACGAATATTCCGCTCACGTAGTCTTGCCCAAGCAGGATGTCGATCACACGCCTGGCCGTTGCGCGGTCCTTGTTCGGCAGATAGATGAGATCGGAGCCGCCGTTGGCCGCAACAATCACGACGGGTTTGGCCGGATCGCTTCCGATGAGGCCATTGCCGCGAAGCCGCGGATGCGCGTTCTCGCCCACGGGGGCGTTTTGCGAATCCGGATCGTAGAGCGACAGGCCGAGATCCTTGGCAATGTCAATCGACATGAACCCCGGTGGCAGAAAGCCCGGTGGTACGTCCGCATACGTTGCCTTGGCCGAGCCGCTCGTCTTGCTTTCCTTCGCAACGGTCGAGAAGCCGTGATCGGCGGAAATAAGGATATTGGTGCTGTCGGCGAGACCAAGCTCGCTCAGGGCATCGCGCAACCGGTTGAGATCGTCGTCCGCGTTCCTGATTGCAGCGCGCGAGGTCGGCCCGTTGATACCCGGCGTCAACTGATTGAGACTATCGCCGTGGCCGTGTTGCGTTCCGTCCGGATCGCGCGACCAGTAGATCAACACAAACGGCTTCCCGCGTGCCTTGAACAGCGGGAGCACCACTTTGGTCGCAACATCCGAGAAATAGCGTTGCTGCACTATGTTGGCGACGGTCGTGCCAGGCGTCTTGAAATCGCCGCCCCTGCCGTTGTCGCCGCGGCCTGGCGTTGCAAGCGGCAGGCCCGCGGAGGTTAGCGCGGCTTTGATTTCGTCCGACAACGGGATGCCATTCGCTGTTCCGGTCGAGTCGTCGAAGATGATTGTCTGCCCGCCGGTACGCTCGGTGTGATCGAAGATGAGGACCGGTCCAAGCTTCCCGATGGCAGCCGTGCTGAGACTGGCTCCGCGTGCCGCCTTCAGGATCGTTTCCTCGTTGAGGTAGTCGCCGCCGAACATCTGATCGACTTCGCCGAGGACACGATCATTCTCAAGAAACGGAGTCACGCTATTGCCAGCGGCCGCCACGGGACGGCCGACATAGATCGTATTGCTCCAATCACCCGTATCCCCAAAATGGTGTCCCGTGGCCATTGCTGATGCATTGGCAGTCGTGAACGTCGGAAATATCGAATGCGAATTTCTGAAGTTGACTCCCTTGTCGCGAACGGCGCTCATCGCTGGCGCGCTCTCTGGCGTGACGCTCAATGCCCGCAGACCATCAGGCACGAACAGAATGACGTTGTGAGGCCGTTTGGTTTGTGCTGCAGCCGTGTTGACCGCGACGGCAATTAGAATGCTTGCGAACAGCGCAAGCGTCTTGATGGATGACATTTCTTCCCCCCGGCTTTGCGGCTCTTGCCGACGGGAGCACTATAACACCTTCGATGCCGTTGACGAGCCGGGCCTCACCCCTTCGCCACCACACCCGGCAACGCCAGCACCAGTCCGCGAAAGGCATCACCGCGCGCCTCGAAATTGCGGAGCTGGTCGAACGATGCGCCGGCGGACGATAGCAGCGCTCATCGCACTTCATCTACTCAGTTTGTCGCTGTGTCGCCAAGCGCGCGCGCGATCATTGCATCGAGATGAGCACGGGCACAATCCAAGGCTGGAAAACCGCAATCGGCCTCTTGGAATGCAAGCGAAAGCTCAGTTCCCGCCAACAGTACCGCCTCGACGCCCTGGTCGCGCACACAGGCCTGGGCGACTGCGCGCATCCTTTCTACATCAGCGCCTGATCCTTCGACGGCACCGGCAGCTGCGATTTTCATGTAGTTTTCGTGGACAAGATCAAGCGCGCCGGCAGCCAATCGGATGACCTCGAACCCATCCAGACAACCGTACATGTCGGATCGCATGACGAATTGAGTTCCCAGAATGGCGATGCGGCGTGCACCGCGCCTGGAGAGCTCCGAACGTGTGCAGTCGATCAAATCGAGGAACGGCAGCGATATGCGCGCGCTGAGTTGAGGTGCACAAATATGCGGGGTGACGGAGCCGATCGCAACAAAATCAGCTCCGGCGCGTGCAAGGCTCTCGACATGCTCTGTGAAATAGTCGGCCAATTCATCGAGCGCGCCGGCGCCCACACGCGCAAGAACAAACTTCATATCCGCGTGCGAAATGAGGAGTCGCGGCGTTACCCCCCGCGCCACGAACTCCCTCGCCAAGCGCTCATAATAGTGGATGGTCGCCCCGGGCCCCAAGCCACCGATCAATCCGATAGCCTGATACGCTTTTTCTGCCACCAAGTTCTCCTCGTAATCCACGTCAGTCACTCATTCGAAAAGAATGGAGCCTTGGCGTTGATCGCATAGGCGATGATTTTCATCACCGCTTCGCCACCAACCCCGGCAGCGCCAACACCAGCTCGCGAAACGCATCGCCGCGCGCCTCGAAATTGCGGAACTGATCGAACGACGCGCAGGCGGGCGAGAGCAGCACCACCGGCTCCTTGACGTCGGCGGCTTCCGCATCGCGGGCCGCAAGCTCGACCGCGCGCTCGAGCGTACCGGCGACGACATGCGGCACGCGGCCTTCGAGCTCGGCCGCGAATCCTGCCGCTGCTTCGCCGATCAGATAGGCCTTGCGCATGCGCGGGAAGAAGCCCGCGAGCGAGGCGAGCCCACCGGATTTCGGCTTGCCGCCGGCGATCCAGAAAATATCGCTGAAGCAGGCCAGCGCCTGCGCGGCGGAATCCGCATTCGTTGCCTTGGAATCGTTGACGAACAGCACGCGCCCCTTGCGTCCGATCTCCTCCATGCGATGTGCAAGGCCGGGAAACGTGCGCAGGCCCTGCTGGATCACCGCGGGCGTGACACCGAGCGCCAGCGCCGCGCCGCTCGCGCAGGCGGCGTTCTGCGCATTGTGCGCGCCGCGCAACGAGCCGATCTGCCCAAGGCCGGCGATCGCGCGCGCTGCAGCGCCTGACGCCCGCATGATCTGCTCGGCCTCGACATAGAGCCCGTCCGCGAGCGGACGGCGCACCGAGACCCGCACCACATTCTTGCCGGCGCGATCAAGCCGGTCGGCGACGGCTTGGCACCAGTTGTCGTCGACACCGACGATCGCGGTGCCGCCCTCCTGCACGCCCGCGACCAGGCGTTCCTTGACCGCCGCATAGTGCGCAAGCGTGCCATGGCGATCGAGATGATCCTCGCTCACATTGATGAGGACACCCACCGACGGATCGAGCGAAGGCGCGAGATCGATCTGATAGGACGAGACCTCGATGACGTGCACCTGCCCGGTTTGCGGCGGCGCCAGCGACAGAATGGCGGTGCCGATATTGCCGCCGAGCTGCACCGTTTGGCCGCCGCAGGCCAGCAGATGAGCCGTGAGCGCGGTGGTGGTCGACTTGCCATTGGTGCCGGTGATGGCCAAGAACGGCGCCTTGGGCGCGTGGCGCCGCCGCTCGCGGCAGAACAGCTCGATGTCGCCGATCACCGGCACGGCGGCCGCACGTGCGAGACCGACCGACCAGTGCGGCGCCGGATGGGTGAGCGGCACGCCGGGCGCGAGCACCAGCGCCGCAATCGTCGACCAGTCGGCTTGGCGCAGATCGGCAGCTGTGCAGCCGGCGGCCTGCGCCTGCGCCATCCGTTTGGCGTCGTCATCACAGGCGATGACCTTGGTACCGCCGGCCGCCAGCGCCTGACAGCTTGCGAGGCCCGAGCCACCGAGACCAAAGACCGCAACGGTCTTGCCGGCGAAGGTGGTGATCGGGATCATAATCAGCGCAGCTTCAGGGTCGAGAGCCCGATCAGGGCGAGCACCACCGAAATGATCCAGAAGCGGATCACGATCTGCGGCTCGGTCCAGCCGAGCTGCTCGAAATGATGGTGGATTGGCGCCATGCGGAACACGCGCTTGCCGGTCAGCTTGAACGAGACCACCTGCACGATCACCGACACCGCCTCGAGCACGAACAGGCCGCCGACGATCGCCAGCACGACCTCGTGCTTGGTCGCCACCGCGACCGATCCGAGCAATCCGCCGAGCGCGAGCGAGCCGGTGTCGCCCATAAAAATCGACGCCGGCGGCGCATTGAACCACAGGAACCCGAGACCCGCGCCGATCACGGCGCCGCACAGGATCGTCAGCTCGCCGGTCCCGGGCACGTAGTGGAGCTGCAGGTATTCGGTGAAAAACGCGTTGCCCACCACGTAGGAGAAGACCCCGAAGCAGCCGGCCGCGATCATCACCGGCCCGATCGCAAGCCCATCGAGACCATCGGTGAGGTTCACCGCATTGCCGGACCCGACGATGATGAAGGCGCCGAACCCCATGAAGAACCATCCCAGCGGCAGCACCAGATCCTTGAAGAACGGAAAGGTGAGCGAGCTTGCGAACGGCTCGCGGCCGAGCGAGCCGAGAAAATAGCAGGCTGCGAGCGCGATCAGCAATTCGATGCCGAAGCGGAGCTTGCTGGAAAACCCGGCATGGGTCTGCTTGGTAACCTTGAGATAGTCGTCGTAGAACCCGACCGCCCCGAAGGAAAGCGTCACCGCCAGCACGATCCAGACATAGGCATTGCCGGGGTTAGCCCACAACAGCGTCGACACCAGGATCGCGAGCAGGATCATCAGCCCGCCCATGGTCGGCGTGCCCTTCTTGGTCACCAGGTGTGACTGCGGCCCGTCGGTTCGGATCGGCTGTCCTTTGCCTTGCTTCAGGCGCAGGTGATCGATGATCCAGGGCCCGCACAGGAATACGAACACGCCGGCCGTGACCATGGCACCGCCGGTGCGCACCGTCAGGTATCTGAACAGATTGAGGACGTTGAACTGATCGGAGAAAAGGGAAAGCCAATAGAGCATGGATCAGCCTTTGGGCGATCAGCCTTGGACGCGTGCCGGCGCGTCGCGACGCGAATACTGACGCTCCAGCGCTTTGACGATCGGCCCCATCCCCGATCCGAGCGAGCCCTTGACCATGAGGGCATCACCCGGACGGATAGCAGCGATCACATCGGCCTCCAGCGCGTCCGCGCCCTCCGCATAGCCGCCCCGGCGCTCGGAGGGAAGAGCCTCCCACAAAGCACGCATGAGAGGCCCGCAACAAAAGACCAGGTCGATGCCATGCTGGCGGATCGGTTCCACAAGTCTGCGGTGCAGATCGGCACCCGCCGCGCCAAGTTCCAGCATGTCGCCGAGCACCGCGATGCGCCGCCCGCGCGACCCGATCTCGGCTTGGCCAAGGAGCGCGATCGCGGCCCGCATCGAGGCCGGGTTGGCGTTGTAGCTCTCATCGATCAGCAACGCAGGCTCGCCGTTACCGAGCGACAGCGTGACGCGGGCGCCGCGCCCGGTCGGGGGCACAAGCCCGGGCAACGCAAGCGCTGAGAGCGCAAGATCGGCGCCGACCAGCGAGACCGCAGCGAGCACCGCGAGCGAGTTGAGCACCACGTGCTTGCCGGGCGCGCCGAGCTTGTAGGCGACATCGGTGCCGAGGATGCGCGCTTGCACGGTCGAGCAATCCGGCTGCAGCGCGGCCTTGACCAGCCGCGCATCGGCCTTGGCGTGCTCACCGAAGGACACGATGCGCTCCACGCCGGCGTCGCGGGCCGCCGCGGCCAGGCGCCCGTAATGCGGATTGTCGCGATTGATGACGGCAGCGCCGCCGGGCTCGAGCCCGCGGAAGATCTCGGCTTTGGCGTCGGCGATCGCTTCGACCGAAGCAAAAAATTCCAGATGCACCGGCTCGACCGTGGTGATGATCGCGACATGCGGGCGGGCGAGACGGGAGAGCGGCTCGATCTCGCCGGAATGATTCATTCCCATCTCGAATACGGCATAACGCACATCGGCGGGACAGCGCGCGAGCGACAGTGGCACGCCCCAATGATTGTTGTAGGAGGCGACCGACGTGTGAGTGACGCCATTGCTGCCGAGCGCCAACCGCAGCGCCTCCTTGGTGCCGGTCTTGCCGACCGAGCCGGTGACGCCGATCACCTTGCCATCAAGGCGCGCACGCGCCGCGCGCGCGAGCACCCGCAGGCCCTCGAGCACATCGGGTACGCGCAGCAGCGGCGCGTTGTCGGCCTCGCTGCTGTGCCAGTCGGTGGCGACGACGGCCACGCCGGCGCCGCCCTTGAGCGCCGCCGTCACGAACTCATGGCCGTCGCGATTATCGCCCTTGATGGCGAAGAAGGCATCACCTGCCCCGACGCTGCGGCTGTCGATCGAGATGCCGTTGACCGACACCGGCAGCGCGCCGGTACGCTCCGCCCCCATCGCCTGCGCCATCGCGTCGAGTGTCCAGAGCGGCTGCGCGGTCATGCCCTCTTCTCCCCGAGCGCGGCAGCGACCGCGTCGTGATCGCTGAATGGCAGCGTCTGTTTGCCGACGATTTGGCCGGTTTCATGGCCCTTGCCCGCGATCAGTAGCACATCGCCATGGCGTAGATCGTCGATCGCGGACGCAATCGCCTCGCGCCGATCGCCAATCTCGATCGCACCCGGCGATGCTCGCAGAATGGCGGCGCGGATCGCGGCCGGCTCTTCGCTCCTAGGATTATCGTCGGTGACGATGACGCGGTCGGCCTTGGCGGACGCGATCTCGCCCATCATCGGCCGCTTGCCGGCGTCGCGATCGCCGCCGCAGCCGAACACGACGACGAGGCGGCCGCTGGCATAAGGCCGCAGCGCATCGAGCGCCTTGGCAAGTGCGTCAGGCTTGTGGGCATAGTCGACAAAGATCGGCGCGCCATCCTTCTCGCCCGCAAGATCAAGCCGGCCTTTGGCGCCGCGCAACGACGACAGCGCATCGAACACGGCCTGCGGTGCGCTGCCGGTCGCGATCGCGAGCCCTGCCGCAACGAGCGCATTCTCGACCTGGAACGCGCCCGGCAGCGGCAGGTGCACCGAGTAAGTGTCGCCCGCATAGGTGACCTTGAGCGTCTGGGCGAAGCCTTCGACCGCCACATCAAGGAGCCGGATGCCCTCGCCCTTGCGGCCGACGGTGAGAAGCCGCAGCCGCCGCTGCTTGGCGGTTGCCACCACAACGTCGGCATGCTCGTGATCGACGTCGATCACCGCGGCGCCGCGCGGTTGCACCAGCTCGAACAGCCGCAGCTTGGCGGCGAGATAGGCCTCGAGTGAGGGATGATAGTCGAGATGGTCACGGCTGATATTGGTGAAAGCGCCAGCCGCGATCCGCACGCCGTCGAGGCGGCGCTGGTCGAGACCGTGCGAGGAGGCCTCCAGCGCGAGGTGCGTGACGCCTGCACGCGCGAGCTCGTCGAGCGAGCGATGCAGCGCGACCGGATCGGGCGTGGTGAGCGAGCCATAGACTTCGCGCCCGGGCGCGACCAGCCCGATGGTGCCAATGCTGGCCGCAGCCTCGTCCATCGCGGCCCAGATCTGGCGCGTGAAGGCCGCGACTGATGTCTTGCCGCTGGTGCCGGTGACAGCCGCGATCGTCTCCGGCTGCCGCGGATAGAAGCGCGAAGCGGCGAGCGCGAGCGCCCGGCGCGCATCGCTTACGCGCACGAAGGCGACGTGCGATGGCAGCAGCGCCTGCGCCACCCGCTCCGCCATCACGGCGGCCGCGCCCGCAGCCACCGCGGGCGCCACGAAGCGCAAGCCGTCGTCCTTCGAGCCCGCGATCGCCACGAACAGGTCGCCGCGCTTGACGGTGCGGCTGTCAGCCGAGATGCCGCCCACCTCGATCGTGTCGAAGCGTGCGTCGCTGAGGGCGTCGACCGTGAGCAGGTCTTTCAGTCTCATAGAAAGCCGGTTTAGCGGCTTTCGCGCACGCTCGCCAGGATCAGCTTGTCGGAGGCAGGCAATTCGAACCGCGGCTCGAGCCCCAACAGGGGCGCAATCCGCGCGATCACGGCGCCTCCGACCGGTACCGCATTCCAGCCCGAGGTGGCAAAACCCTTGGTTTCGGGGATCGGCTGTGGCTCATCGATCATGATCAGCAGCACATAGCGCGGCTGATCGGCCGGCAGCACCGCGGTAAAGCTCGTGAGCACCTTGGTCTTGGAATAGCGCCCGGCCACGACCTTCTCGGCGGTGCCAGTCTTGCCGCCGACATAGAAGCCATCCACATCAGCCTTGCTGGCAGTGCCCTTCTCGACATTGAGGCGCATCAGATAGCGCATCTTCTCGCTGGTGCTCGGCTTGATCACGCGCGTCGCCAGCGCCATCGCCTCCTGCTCGCTGCGCTTGCGAAAGGTCGGCGGAATGAGATAGCCGCCGTTCATCAGCGCGCCAACGCCCATCATGGCCTGCAGCGGCGCGACCGAAAGGCCATGGCCGAACGCGATGGTCACCGTGTTGAGCTCGCCCCAGTTGCGCGGCACCAACGGCTCGGCGCTTTCCGGCAGCTCGGTGCGCAGCCGATCGAGCTGGCCAAGCTTGCGCAGGAACCATTTGTGGTGCTCGACGCCGAGCTTGAGCGCCATGCGGGCGGTGCCGACGTTGGAGGAGTAGGTGAAGATTTCCGGCACCGTCAGCACACGGTTCTGGGCGTGGAAATCATGAATGGTGAACTTGCCGTATTGCAGCGCGGTGCGCGCATCGAAGGAATCGCTCAGGCTGATCTTGCCCGAGTCGAGCGCCATGCCGAGCGTGAGCAATTTGAAGGTCGAGCCCATCTCGAACACGCCGGTGGTCAGACGGTTGATCCGGGTCGGGTCGAGCGCCTCGCGCGGATTGTTGGCGTTGTAGTCCGGCACCGACACCATGGCGGTGATCTCGCCGGTGCGCGGGTCCATGATCAGGCCGGCCGCCGCCTTCGCCTTGTACTTGTCGCGCGCCTTCACAAGTTCATCACGCAAGGCATGCTGGATGCGCAGGTCGACCGCGAGCTCGACCGGTTGCTGCAGCCGGTCGGTTGCGAGCCCGGCGAGATGCAGATCAGCAAGCCCGTTGCGGTCAAGCCATTTCTCGATTCCCGCAATGCCCTGGTTGTCGATGTTGACGTGACCGATGATGTGCGCGGCGGCGACGCCGTTCGGATAGACGCGCTTGTTCTCGGTCATGAAGCCGATGCCGGGCAGCCCGAGGCGATGCACCGCCACCCGCTGCTCCGGCGTGATCTCACGTTTGAGCCAGACGAAGCGGCGCTTCGAGGACAGCCGCTCGCGCACCTCGGCGGTCTCGAGATCGGGCAGCACCGCGGTGAGCAGCTCCACCGCCTCGTCGACATCGATGATCCGATGCGGTTCTGCAAACAACGACGGCGCCCGCACGTCGGTCGCCAGAATCTCGCCGTTGCGATCGAGGATATCGGGCCGCGCGGTCGCAACCGCATCGGCCGCGTTCGAGCGCCGGACCAGCTGGCTCTCGGGCGCCACCGCGAACATGACAAGGCGGCCCGCGATCACGCCATAGCCGAGCGCAAACACCACGATGGCAAGTCCAAGACGCGCCTTCGCCTTGGCGGCGCGATCGACGTTCGGGCCATAGAGCAGCGCGTGCGAGAGCCGTCGACTCCAGGAATTTGTGCCCGGCTGAGCGCCAAGCGTGGTCGGATGCGCGGCCGTGACCGCCAACGCTGAACGCATGACGCTTACCTTTCGCTCTTTTTCGGCGCTGTGATGCTTGCGGTCGGCGTATCGCCAAGCTCCGGCAAGGCAATCAGGAAACCGATCGGATCGGACACGCCGGCTGGCACCAGCGGGGTCGGCCGCTCCGGCAATTGATCGAGCCGATCGAACTGGCGCTGCTCGATCGGCTTGAGCGCGAGATGACGCCTCGCCAGCTCCTGGATGCGTGCAGGGTTGTCGAGCCGCGACCATTCGGCGCGCAACGCCGCAATGGCGTCGTGCTCACGCCGGATCTCCGTGCGCAACTTGGCGACCTGCTCCGCCCGCTGGGTCGATTCAAACTTGATCTTGTAGACATAGGCGGCCGCCACGAAGAGCGCCGCAATCACACAGATGTTGATGAGGCGGATCATCGGCGCCTCGCGCTCACAACATCGGCAAGCGATGGCAGCCGCGGCAGCAAATCATCTGAGCTGCGCCGAGGCGGCGCCTCGGTGCGCTCGGCGGCGCGCAGCTTGGCCGAGCGGGCGCGCGGATTGGCGACGATCTCGGCGTCGTCGGGTGTCACTGGGCGCCCAGTCAAGATACGAAACGACGGCGGAGGCTCGATCACCTCCGGCTGATGGCGCGAGCCACCACTGCGCTTGCCGCGCTCGTTGAGGAACGTCTTGACCAGGCGATCCTCGAGCGAGTGAAAGGTGACCACGACCAGCCGGCCGCCGGGCTTGAGGATTGCCTCGGCGGCCTTGAGCGCCTCGGCAAGCTCGCTGAGCTCCTCGTTCACGAACATGCGCAGCGCCTGGAAGGTGCGCGTCGCCGGATGGATCGCGCCCGGCCGCGCATGCACGACACGCCCGACGATCTCGGCGAGCGCGCGGGTGGTGCGAATGGGCGCCTGCGTACGCTCGCGCACGATCGCGCGCGCCACCGCGCGCGCCATGCGTTCCTCGCCGAGTGTCGCGATGATGGAAGCAAGATCCTGCACGCTCGCCTGCGCCACCACATCGGCGGCGCTCGCGCCGGCACTCGCCATGCGCATATCAAGCGGCCCGTCGGCGCGGAACGAGAAGCCGCGCGTGGCTTCGTCGAGCTGCATGGACGACACACCGAGATCGAACACGACGCCGTCGATCAGGTTTTGGCCGTGCAGGTTTTGGCCGTGACGGGCCACGATCGTGGCGAGGTTCGAGAAGCGATCCTGCTCGAGCACAAACCGGCTATCGCTGGCGGCGATGAGATCGGCAGCCTGGGCGAGCGCGCCCGGATCGCGATCGATCGCGATCACGTTGCAACGCGCGGCATCGAGGATGGCGCGGCTATAGCCGCCGGCTCCGAATGTCGTATCGAGATAGATGCCACCATCGCGCACGGCGAGATACTCGACCGCGCGGCGGCCGAGCACAGGAATGTGACGGGCCAGTCCGCCAGCGGCAGCGGAACCGCTGCCGCTGCCCGCCATCATTCCCGTGCTCCGGGCGGACCCTCCGCCGCTATCCGGGAGCTCAGCTGCTGTTTGAGCGCGCGAACCTTCTCGGTGGCCTCCGCGAGTTCCGCGCGAAAGCGGTCGGGCTCCCAGATCTGAAACTTGTGGCCGAGACCTACGAAGGTCACGGCGTCGGCAATTCCGGCATGCGCCTTCAGCGGCTCGGTCAGCGACACCCTGCCCTCGGCATCGAGCTTGAGCACCTCGCTCGTGCCGTAAAGCGCGGCCGCAAGCTGCTCGCGTTCGTCCGAATAAGGTGCAAAGCGTGCGATCAAGGTTTCGATCTCCGCCAGAAGCGCGTGACCACCAGCATCGAGCGCCGGCCGGCCAAGCGCCGGATAACAATAGATGCCCTCGTACCCATCGCGTGCGAGCACGGCGCGAAACGGTGCCGGAATCGACACCCGGCCCTTGGCGTCGAGACGCAACGTGTAATGCGACACGAACCGGTCCATGGCGCCCCTTGTGCCCCGCCGCCAGCCCCACCTTCGGGCGGACAGCCGCATCCGGGCGCACCAGCCCAAAGCAGGGTGCCTCAGCGCCCGCATATGGGATGTTATGGGCTATCATGGGATTACCTGGGCGTCAATGGAGCGCCGCAGCCTCCTCCAACACTGATTAACGACTCGCAAACTTAAGAAATGGTTGAGCAAATCAGGCCAAACCAGCGCTTGCTCCGGTCCTTGTGCATGGGTGCCCTGAAACCGGCCCCAAAACGAACGCACATATCCACACCAATCGGGATACTGCCGCTTGTTGTGATGCGGCCATTCCTGCACTAGTGGCGCCACGTCCACAGCCGACGTTTTCCCCCGCCGTATTGCGTACCGTCAGGCAGGCCACACTAAAAACGCCTGGTGCGCGTATGGTCCTGTTCGTGTCTGAATTTCGACCTGATTCCTGTGTCGTCGCCGAGGTTCGCGCATCGCCGAACCATGGTGAGCGCAACGGCAATATGAAGCCCGATATGCTGGTGTTGCACTATACCGGCATGTCAGACGCTCAAGACGCGGTTCGGCGTCTTTGCTCGGAGTCGAGCAAGGTCTCCTCGCATTACATCGTGCTTGAGGATGGCCACATCATTCAAAGCGTGGCGGAGTCGCGGCGCGCCTGGCACGCCGGCGAATCGTCGTGGGCGGGCGAGACCGATCTCAACTCGCGCTCGATCGGCATCGAGATCGCCAATCCGGGACACGACCACGGCTACCCGGAATTTCCACGCCGCCAGATCGCCGCAGTGATCGCGCTCTGCCGCAGCATCTTCACGCGTCACCGGATTCCGGCCGACCGGGTGATCGCGCACTCCGACATCGCACCCTCGCGCAAGAAGGATCCAGGCGAGAAATTTCCCTGGAAATCCCTGCACGATTCCGGGATCGGGCTCTGGATCAAGCCGGTGCCGGTCGTTCCCGATGGCCCTATCTTCGTGCTCGGCGACAGCAATCCGGCGATCAAGGAGCTGCAGGACCTGTTCGCGCGCTACGGTTATGGAGTGCTGGCGACCGGCCAGTTCGACAGCGTCACCCACGACGTCATCACCGCGTTCCAGCGCCACTTCCGTCCGGCCCGCATCGATGGCATCGCCGACGTGTCGACCATCGAGACGCTGCGGACGCTTCTGCGCGCGCGCGACGGCGCGACAAGCTAAATTAGCGCTGCGTAGGCAAAGCCAAAGGCGGAAGCACAACCTTCATCGGACAATTCCTCGCGCAACAGCCCCGCAACACATGGGCGCAGCGCATTGGCGCAGCGCCAGCTAGATTGTGTTAGAGAGGCGCTGACGACGCCTCTGCCCGACCATTAAAGCCTGCTTTCACTGCCCGCGTGTGCGTAGCTGACATATGTCCGCACCTTCCGTCATAATTCCGGCTCCCGTTCTTACGCCGCACGGCTCGCTGACGCTCGCTGACACCGGAGAGGCGCTGGCGTTGGACGCCGAACGCGGCGCTCGCCTCCAGCAGGCCTTTGCACGGGGCTCGGGTCACGGACTGCTGAGTCTAGGCATTGACGAGATCGGAGCGGTCCTGCCTCCGGTACTGTCGTATTGGCGGGAGATCGGGACGCACTACGCGACCGCCCTGTGCGCGCTTCCCAACATTGGCGAGAACGGCGCCAAGCCAACCGTCCCCCTTCCGGCCGACAATACGTTGGACAGGATGGCGGCGGCCGTCCCGCCCATGACAGGCGCGGAGTACCTGACGGCGGCTGTGCTCGCCGATCTCTGGCAAAGCGTGGATGCGGCGTTCGACGCCGAATTGGGCGAAGCCAAGCTGTCGGTGCAGGAGTTCCTCAAGCGTCGTCAGCCGGCCTGGAATCTGGTCGGCCGCGTGCATTTCAATCTTGCGGAGAACAAGAAGGATGAGGAAGCGCCATTCGCGTTTCTGGCCACCTACACGATAAGACTTTCGGCTGCAGCCAAGGCGCAGCATCTGCCGCTCGGCAAGGCTCTGCAGGAATACTCGGGTGCGAAGAATCGCGAGCGCCTGCTTTCGCTGCTGATGCCGGTGCAGCGTGCGGCCGAGCATTGTCCGTGGTTGAAACGGATGGTGGATGCCGGCGAAATCTTTCACCCTCTGCGCTGGACGCCGCAACAAGCACTGCAATTCCTGCGGGACGTTCCCGCGCTCGAAAGCGCCGGCGTCATCGTGCGGATGCCGGCGAGCTGGCGCATGAACCGGCCCGCCCGCCCGCAGGTGAAGGCGACCATCGGCGGCAAGGCGCCGTCCCAGCTGGGGATGGATGCTCTGCTGGACTTTGCGATGGAGGTGACGCTCGACGGCGAAAGCCTCTCCGAGACCGAGATCAAACGGCTGCTGGCACAATCCGATGGGCTTGTCCTCATTCGCGGGAGATGGGTCGAGGTCGACCGTGAGCGGCTGAGCCGGACGATCGAGCAATTCGAGGCGGTCGAGCACCGCGCCGAGAGTGACGGGCTGTCGTTCGGCGAGGCGATGCGCATGCTGGCCGGCGCGGGCATTGCCAAGGACGACGACGCCGCGCAAGCAGACATCGACTGGAGCCAGACCGTCGCTGGTCCCTGGCTCGCGCAGACACTTGCAGGCTTGCGCGGTCCCGAAGGGTTGACCCGTGTCGATCCTGGCCGGTCTCTTCAGGGCACCCTGCGGCCCTACCAGCAAGCAGGCGTGCAATGGCTTTACCTGCTTGCCAAGCTCAAGCTTGGAGCCTGCCTCGCCGACGATATGGGGTTAGGCAAGACCATTCAGGTCCTGTCGCTGCTGCTGGCCCTGACGAACGAGGGCGGCAGGGACAAGCCCTGTCTGCTGGTGGCTCCGGCCTCGCTGCTGGCCAACTGGGCCGCGGAGATCGAGCGTTTTGCGCCAAGCCTGCGGGCGCTGGTCGCGCATCCGTCGTCGGCGCCGGCCGGGAAGCGCAAGGCTGACGAGCCGGCCGACCTCGGCGAGGTTGACCTCGTGATCACGAGTTACGGGTATCTGGAACGGGCGCCCTGGCTTAGCGCGACGCCGTGGCAGATCGTCATTCTCGACGAAGCCCAGGCCATCAAGAATCCAACCGCCAAACAGACCAGGCGAGTCAAAGGTCTCACGGCCGAAGCGCGCATTGCCCTGACTGGCACCCCGATTGAGAACCGGCTCGGCGACCTCTGGTCGATCTTCGATTTCATCAATCCCGGACTCCTGGGCTCGTCCAAGCAGTTCTCAACCTTCGTCAAGTCTCTCGCGGAGCGATCTCACAATCCTTACGGCCCGCTACGCGAGCTTGTGCGTCCCTACATCCTGCGGCGCCTGAAGACCGACAAGAGCATCATCGCGGACCTGCCGGACAAGACCGAGGTGAACGTATTCTGCCCGTTGAGCCGCAAGCAGGCGGCGCTCTATCAGCAGGCGGTGGAGGACCTTGCGGGCAAGCTCGAAGACGTCGATGGCATGCAGCGCAAAGGGATCGTGCTGGCCTTCCTCATGCGTTTCAAGCAGATCTGCAACCATCCCTCGCAATGGCTGGGCGACGACGGCTGGGCCGAGGAGGACAGCGGCAAGCTCGCGCGTCTGCGCGACATCGCGGAGGTCGTGGCTGCGCGCCAGGAGAAGGCGCTCATTTTCACCCAGTTCAGAGAAGTGACCGGTCCGCTGGCTGCGTTCCTGGCTACGGTGTTTGGGCGACCGGGCGTCGTCCTCACCGGCGACACCGAAGTTAAAAAGCGCAAGGATCTCGTGCGTCAGTTCCAGGAGGACGAAAGCGTTCCCTTCTTCGTGTTGTCGGTCAAGGCCGGCGGGGCCGGGCTCAATCTTACCGCCGCCTCCCATGTCGTGCATTTCGACCGATGGTGGAATCCGGCGGTGGAAAACCAAGCTACAGACCGTGCATTCCGAATCGGGCAGAATAAGAATGTATTGGTGCACAAGTTCATTTGCCGCGGCACCATCGAGGACAAGATCGATCAGATGATCGAGTCGAAGAAGCAGCTGGCCGGAGATTTCCTGAGCGCAGGCGCGGACATGCTGCTGACCGAGATGAAGGACGCCGAGTTGCTCAACCTCGTCGCGCTCGATCTCTCCGCGGCGATGCGGGAGGCCTGAACCGATGAGCTGGTACGAGTTTCGGCCCTATGTTCCGGTGGCGCAGAGGCGGCGCCAGGCCGAGCAAAAGTTGAAGAAGCTCAAGAAGAAGGGACAGTCCGTTGCGCCGGTGACGATCGAAGGCCGCACCATCGCCAAGAGCTTCTGGGGCAAGTCCTGGTGCGACAATCTCGAACGCTACAGCGACTTCGCCAACCGCCTGCCGCGTGGCCGCACTTATGTCCGCAACGGCTCGGTTGTCGATCTGCAGATCGCAAAGGGCGAGGTCGTAGCATTCGTGGCCGGCTCCGAGCTCTACAAGATCAAGATCGGCATCGCGCCGGTCAAACCGAGCCGTTGGAAATCCATCTGCCGGGATTGTGCGGGAAGCATCGATTCTCTGGTCGAGCTCCTGCAGGGCCGCCTCGCGAAAGGAGTGATGGACCGCGTCTGTCGGGAGGGCGACGGCCTGTTTCCATCCCCAAAGGAAATCGAGCTTTCCTGTAGCTGTCCTGACTGGGCGGACATGTGCAAGCACGTTGCGGCAGCGCTTTACGGCGTCGGCGCCATGCTCGACCAAAAGCCTCAGCTCCTGTTTGTGCTCCGCGGTGTGGACGAAAGCGACTTGTTTGCCGGGAGCGGAGAGGACATCTCGCTCTCGCAGGCGCCCCCTGCAGCGAATGTGCTCAATGACGGCGATGTCGCCGCCCTGTTCGGGCTGGAAATGGCCGACGCCGCCGGTTCCACAGCATCCGACGGCCCAAGGGACGGCTCAAGGGACGGCTCAAGGCAAGTCAGCAAACCATCAAAGAGCGCCAGAGCGGAGAAGAAGAAGACCAAGGTCAAAACCGCAGCAGCCTCACCTCGCTCCACACCACATAATTCTAACACGCGAAAGAATACATCGGCTCGAAAGCGGCCTTCGCGCGCTTCCAATGGAGATCGTCCCGCGACCTGAGCGAGAGCTGATCCGATTCAATCTCATCAGATCAAAGTCCAGCTCACGATGCTTGGATTGCGCAGGTTCTGATCGCAACAGGTTCTAATCGCAACAGGTTCTGATCGCAGAGGTTCCTGTTCGAGACCGTGGTGCGCGACTTTAGAACGCAGCCAAAAAATTCTGTTGTCCATATGCCAGCGATCGTCGTGCCGGCGATCGTCGAACAAGCGCGCGACGTGCGTTGGTGCGCCGTCAGACCGATTCGAGATTGTGTGCGGTGCGAAATCGATGAAACCACGCCACAACGCATCGAGCGCAAAAGTTTCCGAGCGCAAGAGTTTCCGAGCGCAAGAGTTCCATCGCAGCTGCAATCTGCGTGGGGCGGAACAGACCAGAGGATTCGCGAGTTGTTGGAACAGGACCGCCTCACCACAGGAGGCGCTGTTCCCCAGATTTCACAGTGGAGTCGAGGAGACGAGGACAATGCTCAAGAAACTCATGATCACGACGGCGTCGCTGGCACTGTTGACCAGCGCGGCGATTGCCCAGGCGCCCGATCAACCAAAACAGTCACCGCCCGCGGCGACAACGGATCAACCAAAGCAGTCACCGCCCGCAGCGGCAACGGACAAGAATCAGGTAATCACCGAGCAAAAGTCCGACCAGCTGCTGGCGTCGAAGCTCAAAGGCACCAACGTCATCGGCAGCAACGATGAGAAGATTGGCGACGTCAGCGACATCATGTTCGAAAAGGACGGCAAGATCCTCGCCTACGTGGTTGGCGTCGGCGGCTTTCTCGGCATTGGCGCAAAGGACGTGGCGTTGAGTCCAGCGTCGTTCCAGATCATGCCGGCAAGCGATCGAGAGAGCATGAAGCTTAAGCTCGCAATGACCAAGGACGAGCTGAAAAACGCGGCCGAGTTCAAGCCGTACAAGGAACCGACCTCAACAACGACGGGCCAATCGCCGCCGTCGCGCGACCGCGCGCCGATGACGCCCCCGAGCCAACGCTAACTCGCGTTAGTAGCAATTGAGTGACTAGCTCGTGCGCCGTACCGTGGGTACGGCGCACGACGTTTTTTGTGCAGATCGGATTGCAATGCCCGGTTGCGCAGGCTCTGATCACGGTCGATCAGGTTGACCTGCCGCACGCAATAAGCCAGCGGCCGCCTTGCTCGCCGGACAGCGAATTGCGCGGGTGAGTCTCAGGATCTCAGGCCGCGCGGGAACACTGGAGCTTGTGCCCATTGCTGGCAAAGTCAGGAACCTGTGCTGGGTGGACCTGTTGACGCTTTGGGTGGCGACTAAGAAGATCAGGGAGTTCCACTCATGCGATGCAAACTATCGCTGGCCGTCGGTTTGGCGGCAGCCTTCGCCCTCAATGTGGCGACACCAGCAAACGCCCATGACAGTTCAAAGCGCTCGCAGGTCACGACGCCCAAGGCGGGAACGGTGAAGCAGCGGGTGCGCAGAAGCGCCAATAATGTAAGCCGCGCCTATGGCCAGGCACCGTACGATGCGGGCGACGCATATTATGGCTCGGCCTGGTCCGCACGCCCCTATTACGGTGGCCCTTACTACGGCGGCCCTTATTACGGCGGCGGGGTTTACTATGGCGATCCTGGCTTTGCCTATCAGGCGCCGTTCGAAAGCCCCGGACCGGCTCCAAGGCAGGCGCGGACGCGCGCCAACGCCAGTAGTGATATCGGCAGTAGCCAGCCCTCGACCGAGACTGGTGCTGCGCAAGCGCGGTTCGAAAGCTCCGCGTC
>Ga0209488_10000739_pt1 | contig 27774 bp, 37 predicted proteins | sample Rivendell_Oct201_8_FD_188349 | JGI IMG/M metagenome (GOLD analysis project Ga0209488, IMG submission 188349) | Vadose zone soil microbial communities from the Eel River Critical Zone Observatory, Northern California, USA -... | ecosystem: Environmental > Terrestrial > Soil > Vadose zone >...
CGACGGTGGACTCCCGTAACAATGACGGTTCGACCCCATTGATGTCAGCATCGCGATATGGTCATCTGGATATTGTTCGCATGTTACTCGATCATGACGTGATGGTGGACTCCCGTAACAATATTAATGACTGTTCGACCCCGTTGATATTAGCACCCGGATATGGGCGTCCAGATATCGTTCGCGTGTTACTCAAAAATGGAGCGACTGCGGACTCCTGTAACAATGATGGTTGGACCTCATTGTTGCCATCATCGCAATATGGACACCCGGATATCGTTCGCTTGTTGCTCGATCATGGCGCAACTGTGGACTCCCGTGGCAATGGCGGTTGGACCCCATTAATAGCAGCATCACGAGGTGGACATACGGATATCGTTCGCATGTTACTCGATCATGATGCGATGGTGGACTCTCGTAACGATGACGGTTCGACCCCTTTGATAGTAGCATCCGGATGTATACCGTTCTCGAAGTCCCACTTGGGGCTTCTGCAGCCCCGCGGCTGTTTCTATCTCCCCCCTAACCCTTATGTGGGCCAAGCCCGGGCCAAGGTAGCCGACGAACAGGGGAGCAGGAATGGCCGCAAGCGGACAATAAAATGATTCCAAAAAAAAAAAATTAGCATCCGGATATGGGCATCCAGATATTGTTCGCGTGTTACTCAAACATGGAGCGACTGTGGACTCCTGTAACAATGATGGTTGGACCCCATTGTTGTCATCATTGCAATATGGACACTCGGATATCGTTCGCTTGTTGCTCGATCGTGGCGCAACTGTGGACTCCCGTGGCAATGACGGTTGGACCCCATTAATAGCAGCATCGCGAGGTGGAGGCGCAACTGTGGAAACCTATACCCATGGCGGTTGGAGCCCGTTAATGGAAGCATCACGATATGGACATTCGAAAATCGTTCGTTTGGTACTCGAGACAGGCCCGAGTCTGGAGTCCCGTAACAACTCCGGCTGGACCCCACTGAAGTTGGCATCGTTCGGTGGACATCCGGATAATGTGCGTTTGTTACTCAAGAGCGGCGCGGATGCGGACACCTGTAACAACGCTGGCTGGACCCCGTTGATGGAAGCAGCTAAACGAGGATATCTCGATGTCATCCGGTTGTTACTCGAAGAGGGCGCCTCCGTTGACTCTTATCACAAAGACCGCTGCTTCCTATTAGACGGTGCGTCGTCATTTCTATCTCGAGGTTGTGCCGCAGTTTCGTGACTACTACCTAGGCTCAAAACCAAAGGGAAAGAGGCACTCATGAAGAGGGTGATTGACTCGTGCGAATGAAGTTCCCATTGGATAAGGGCAATGGCAAGCCCGCGGAACACGCCTTGATTGCGATTTCCAGCAGGAGCACGAAAGTGGCAATACTGAGCAGTGCCATAGCAAATGGGCTGCAGATCTGCTTTGATTGGATTAATCTAATCACAATCGAGTAACAAAATTGAACAGTATACACAAGGGAATTGAGCCGAACACGACTAACGACACTACCACGACCCTCGCGAATGCTGGAGACTCAACGGATTTCATTCCACGATTGTGACAACCAGGAGGGCAATGACACCATCAGTCGGGATGCCTGTCACATAGCCCAATGATCAATCGAAGTCACGGGGCACGCGGATAAAAGTACGATTTAGACAACTCACCGTGGTTGACGCCGTCAGAGCCAGGAGGAATCAACCCAGTAATATTCTGCACTGTAGTCTGGTATTTGACGCCTTCGTGCTCCTTCAACCCGACGGCGCTCTTTACCAAGCTCTCACTTTGCCGCAAAATCAACATTAACTTCATTAGACACATCGTCTTGTTATGTGCATGTCGACATTTTTACTCACCGGCCGAGATTGTAACCATCGTTTATAATAGTGTGGCCTGTAAAGACGTTCTGTAAACGAACACATTAGAAGAGAGGCCACGTTCGTAGATGGTGAGGAGAGGAAAGTGCAGAACGCGACTCACCTCTTCCTCAGAAACACTTTGCACATACACACACAATCAGAGACACCAGGCGAAGGGGGGCATTGATGGACGTACGCAAGGAATAGCGCACCACTGGTGGTCTGGCGCCACATCCGCAGATGGTTACCCCCGGCGAGAGTCTCAGCACATGTACCAATAACCAAAACTCCATAGTCGTCCCTCAACTCAGTGATCTGATTCACCCAACCTCTTCTATCACCCAAGTTCGCCGTTTGCGGCTTGCCGATGTGGATCTTCAAGCACTCTGTATCACTTTATCGTTGCGCCGAGGGGGGGAGGAGGGAGTTGTCAGCGGGAAGCGAGACTTAAAGACGACAATGCGCGGACCAAGCACTCACAAGCCGATAGCATTCGCGAATAGCAAGAAGCCATCATCCGAGAGAGTCAATGGCGAGCTGAGCCCCGAAATGATGACCTGTTCCCCACAAGGCGAGCTCATCGTGAGCAAACGCATGACAGTCTGCCAAACTAGCATGGAGTAGGCTTACGTTGAGAGGTTCACCAAGTCCACCCGAGTCATGGTCAAGTAAAGAACCACCGCCGAGCCTCGGGTCGATGAAGTCTGTGGGGGCATCCACAGGCTCGGTGGATGCGAGCGACATAATTGCGGCCTTTATGCCCAACAACGACACAAAAGGGATGTATACCATTGGAGGCAAAAATAAATAAGGGAGCAAACCCGAGAGAAGGGAGGGAGGGGTGAGGTTTTCAATTAGTTCGAAGCTTGCCTTTATATTCTCATGTCCAATTCATTCGATCCCACAAAGGGACAAACGTGGCAGGACTTGACATGGAAAGGCCCAATGCAGTACTATATTTGACTGGGGAATCACAAGTATTTCCCTTCCGTCAGCCAGGGCCTTTCCGAACTACCATCCCCTCATTCAATGAGGGGATGGTTACAGCGTTTGGACGTTAGCGCCCCCAAGTCAGCTGGGTTTACGTGTGAACTTCAGGGCCACCACACTGGCCATGTCCCAAGATAGTGACAACTGCGGGTTCACTGCCCGACTCCGTACTGTTCCCGTCTCGACTTGAGAAGAGTTCCGGCGGTCTCTCCTTCCCCAGTATTCATACGTGGGCGCCTCTTCTGGCATTCTGGAAGACCGTGATAGCGCCCCAGATGGAAGCGTGCTACGGCCCTCTAGGTAGTGCTAATAAGCCCAATATATGAAAGCACGATTTCAACGCTGTTACATGTGTTGCGGACCTTAGTGTTGCCGCGGCTCGGCTAACCGCGAGCTGACTCCGACTGCGAAAGTCGCGCAACCCAATCGGCTCGACTCAGCTCGACTTCGGCTAAGTCGGGTGCCAGAGTCGACTTTGACCAGTGGTGGGGAATCACACTTTTTTTTTTCAAGCACTGGTATTACAATATAATTGATACATCTGCTACTGCTGCCCATTGTGTCACCTGTCATGCTGCCATGCACTACTGCCCATCGCATTGCCCATCACGTTGCTGTGCACTGCTGTCCATTGTCACAGGGATTCTATGTTCCTCATCAACTTTTCGACTTTTTCGTTCATACGAGCTCATACGAGTCCAAAAAAGTAAGTGGCAGATTTTCTGATGTGGCAGCCGCGGTGTAAGGCGTCCTCGGAGCTACGCTGACACCTCACTCGATGGGTCTCACTAGCACTGTTGTGTCTCCAAACACACTGCGTTTGCTTGCGCGTGCGTGGGCTTGCGACCTTGTCATCTTTATCACCTGAGTAGGAACAGTTACCCATTCTCATCGTACGGCCTGACATGGAAGGCGGCATAAAGAAGGGGTCCAGGGGAGGATTGATTCATGATTTACAGATGTTTAGAGTTCTGTCGCACTAAGCAAGCTGCCAGTGTTACGTAGCCCACCAAATGATAAGATTGAACGAAGTACTACTACTCGAAACGTACACGCAAAGTTTCTCTGCCTTATATACAAATACAACACACCTACACACCAACGCCGATGGGCGATCAAACGAGACCAGTACGGAAAATCGAAAAAAAGTAAATGCTCGTACAAGGGATATCAACAAAACCCAGTCGGAGAGACGGTCTCTAGTATCACATTCCGGTCAGGGTCTAGCATGTGAAGTAATCTTTGTAATAGATGTAAGCCCTGTGGGAAGTCCCACAAAGATTTCACAAGCGAAACTTCAAACTCCTGGACGTCTAGCCACCTGCAAAATAACAGGAACATCAAGAGGCTTTCCGTGACGTCCTCCGCAAGACCAACCGCCGAATCCCAACACGCACCCGACAAGAGGCGCTCGACGTCCATCCTAAGGTCCGAAACATCCCACTCTGCGGGTCGCGCGAACGCGTAGTGGATCCACCTCCACAGGGTCCCGGTGCTGAATTTACTCCGACTGACTATCAGTCGTTGAAGGTTTCCGAAAGGGAAACTACGGGACGCAGCGACGTCTGCGGTGATCTGGGTTCGTGGGCTGATGGCCACATACAAGGCGTTGGCTAGGAGGCTCGCTGCGCCGTCCCCGAAATGCAACGTCTCGAGGGAAGAAATCCCAGAGAATAGGGTCCGCCAGCACCGGTAAAAGATCATGGGGGAGCGCTTCCCGTGCGGGTTTGTTCCGTACTCGACGAACAGCTCTCGGATGGTCTGGCCGCCTAGGGAAACGCAGAATTCCTGCAGTCGGTGGAAGGGGGAAATGTAGTAGAACGTGTGCACGCCGTACAGACAACTGTGGTCGATGGCGCGGATCTCGAGCCTGAACGGGTCGTCCAGTGGAGGCCATGGTGACGGCGCAACTCCGGGCTGGGTTGTAGATGCCCAGAGACAGACCCTGGTACTCGAGGGTTCTCGCCTAAAATGGACTCCGTGAAGGGGATAGTGCAACCCTTTAGTCTTCTCGCGCATCAATGTAGCGAATCTTTCCCAGGGATAGCTGCCGAACGTGGACTCGTCAAGTGAGAGTTTCAAATGCTTCCGGACGGTGGCTGGCATCGAAACGTAACCCAGGAGGGCTATCGAAAGTTCAAGGAAGGTGTCCTCGATAACCAGCAAAGTCAAGTTATTCAGATTCACGGGCACGGTGACCCAGTCTGGGTGGAGCAGCGATACATATCGCTGTATCGGCGACACCCTTAAAACTTCAAGTTGGGGCATCTGGCGAAGCGCTGAAAACAGGCGCCTAGCAGAGAAACAGAGCGTTATGGTGAACTCGGAAACATTCCCAAGCACCCACTGCGGAAAGGTTATATGCATGCCAGAGCGACAGTAAAGGTGACGTAACTGGGCGGCACTGCCCCCAAACAGAGTGTCGGGAAGAATGAGATAAGTATTTTGCCGTTCATCGTCATCACCAAACTCGACATGACGATACTTGAGTTCGTCCCAGGGATCGACGCGCAGGAAAGTTAGAGACATTGATTCGTCGCGGCCAAGAGACGTTAAGGTTCGTATCACGTCCGCCGTGTTGCCTTTGAGGTGAAGACTCTTGGTGCGTGAGACATGAGACAGGACCGCCTCTGTCAACTCATTTGGCAGAGTTATTAAAGGCCGCTTAACGGGACGTCTCCTGGTGCTGGAGCGCTGCCTTTTGCGACGCTTCTTGGGGGAAGGTCCAACACGGAGGCACACATGTTTGGGAGTATACGATGATCTCTGCAGGAATGCGGCAAGCCACTTTGGCGACAGGTCCGGGGTGATAGTAGACCAAAGCTTCCTAAAATCCAATGCGACTGCCCGCCAACGATGACAAGCATATGTGATCGAAATCCATATCGGGGGATGTCTCGGCCCTCTCTCGACTCGGATTGAGTTGCACTCGTAGGAATCCTGAGTGAAGAAAAAGAATATAGCATGGAGAATCTCTACTGGAAGGGAGACAGCAGCATTGTTGGCATTTGTAAAAATGGGGGACCTGTGCCAGTAAGCATCTGTTTCAGTGTGATATCCGAGTGCTACAAGCAAATCAAAACTCACGAAAGGGAGTCGCTGCTAGTATCTCCAAGTCTACTGTCAAGTGAGTATCGCATTCGCTTTCTCGACTTCATTTGTGAGGCAGTGGGAGTAACTGAGCGTTGGCATCAGCCAAACACGTTGGTGCACCTCGCTTACGTAATCTACTGTGTCGCCGCACGTGCACGTCCGGATCCTCATATGTATTGTGCTACTCTACTCTACGTCACGGTATATCATTCTCTGCGTTCGAGTCCAATCTCGCTGGAGTCGAGCGTATGACTTATCACACCTCTTTTTCCGGCAAGATTTTCGAAGACACCTAGTCGTCTTGAACTGGGATTCAATTGGTGCGTCCCAGATGGCTTGATTTATTATTACTCGGATGCTCGGATGCTCAGACAATCTCGAAACATTGCTCCAGAGTTTTTGTCGCGTCGATGAAGGGTCATCCCCTAAACCAGGAAAGAATCGAATTTGGGGTTCTAACAAACCTATCCGAGTTTGGTGTTACGTGCAATTGCCCCACTGAAGACACCCATTGAACATTGTCACTGCTGCCGGTGGAAACCGCGGTCGTGTCTTGGTCCGCTTCAGGCCTCATCTTCCGCGGCGCATACCCAACGCAAGGAAAAATAAAGTAGAGCAGGGCCTGTGGTGCATCAGGAAAATATCCATCAGCTTTTTTACTTTTCTACATTTCGAAAAGAAAGAGGGTTTTTCTTTTTGGGCTTCACTTCTCCTGAAAATGAATTTGGGAATCAACTTTTTTGGATTCTAGGTTCCTTTTCGACTTTTCAACTTGTACGAGTCCAAAAAAGTAAGTGGCAGGTTTCCTGATGAGTAAAATGGACCTAGCCTCTGAAGATAAAGACATCGTACTCAGCCAGTAATGATAGATATATGGTCTACAGATGTCGAAACAAGGCCGACAAGATATCCCATTAATACCGAGGAGCAAAAAAGCGAACAGCGTGTTACAAGTATCTGTGACAAAGAAGGAAAAGGCGCGGAAGTGGGACAAACGTGTATTGAACCTCCTATCTCGAGGGGCATGCCTCCAAAAGAAAATTCCGGGTGGTCCAGTTGATCTAGTCATCGGAATGGTATAGCGCTGCCGCTCCATCTCCGACAACAGGATACGGGCGTCGCAGATACCAAGACCTCAGAGACGTGTGTGTGAATCATGGATTATGTGGGACCGTACTTTGGATATCCGTGATGTGAGGTCGTGGCGTGCATCCATGACCCTTGAGGCATTGGGCAACCTGCGCGCCCGTAGCCTCGCCCTCGTAATACGCCCCATGCAAGAAGCCTGCCGGCATCATCAACACTCCCATCCATCACGTCGAACAGAAACCAGGCAAACACATACCAAAATACTTCTCGCTCAGCGCTTCGCCCGCAAACCAAAGACGGCCAAGAGGTGCACGCAGATTTGTGTGATGCTGGGTGACGAAGCTCGCCGGCCAGTTGCTGTAGCTGCCGCGGTAGAGGGGATCGCTGAACCATCGTGGAAAGAGGAACGCGGTGGGCTCTGGGATCGTCACGTTCGGGAACATTACCCGCAGTACGCCCAAAACCTCGGATTTCACCTTGTTATTCGATAACGATTCGATACGTTCTGAAAAATCGCCCTGGATCATTGTCAGTCTAAGTAAATATTCATGAGGACGTAGCGTTCAGTTACCGTAACTGTCACAAAGAGGACACCTGATCTGGGGAAGAAACCGTCCACGTCAAGGCCTTGCCAGACAGGATATCGACCACGCTCGGTGTCAGCGTACAGGGCAAACTGCATACGAATCGATTGTCAGCCAAACTCTTGGTTGATGTGGTGTGATACCCACTTGCGTGTCGAACCAGAACTTCTTAGGGAATTGCAGGAAGATCTTAGTGTATGTAGCCTAGTGATGATCGACGTCAGCAGGGTGCATGACTGCAGAGAATTGACGTGTCATATTCGATACCATCGTCATGCTCTGGATAGCTTCTGTCTTCCATGCCGGCAAGATAGGTTCGAAGCGCACGTCATCGTTTTGTAATACGCCAAGACTGAACGTACAGATGGCGTAGTGTGCGCTCAGCTTCCTTCCGTCTTTCAGTATGGCCGTGACCCCCGAATCGGAGTACGCAATCGTCGCGACGGTAGCGTTAAAGAGGATTTGTGACGGCTTGAGAAATTCGGCTGCCTCTGCTTGAATGACGTGCTTGAACCCACGTTGGTCCATGGAGAAGAGGTTGTTAGGCGAGAAGCCTCCCTCATTGACATCGTACGTAAAATTATTTCCCTGTTGGACGGGAAGACTGCCGATCACACGCAAAAGGTTAAACATTATCACATGCGACGCACCCAAGACGATGCAAGGAGAGATGATTGTTCTGGACTCTGGGCATACTCCAAGTCGAATCGAAAGTACTCGGAAGCCTTCTCATGTGGAGTTTTGGGTCTTTCGTTGATCAGAGAGTAGCCTGTGCGCACCGTCAAGTCGATTAGACTTCGACGGACTCGCGCACCAGCCGCGATGGTAAGGTTGGTATATGCATCGGAGGACTTGTTGAAGACGTCCAAATAATCCATGGCTCCCGTCTCGTCATAAGTCGCTATCCAAGTGAGATGCAGTTATAGAAGGGAAGCATTGACATGGTAACAAAAATGGACATACTCATGCTCGTCAAGAAATCGCTCTCGACAGTACTGACGTTGTGCTTTCGAGCAAGAATGAGGATAGGGTTACTCGGTCCATTTCCTTCTTGCGTTCCCTGGATCCAATTTGCACCGAGTTCGACCGTAACCCGGCGCCCTGGCGCACCAAATGAGGTGCTATGCATTCGGCCACCAAGCTCATTTCGTGCCTCGACTATGAGGAAATCTGTGATCCCTTCCTCAGTAAGTTTGCGTGCGGTGATGATTCCCGCGACACCCCCGCCGAGGATGAGCGCTTGTTTCCTAAGCTTCGGTGGCAGAGGATTAGCACCAGCGCCGTCATCTGAAAGAGGAAATGGCGCACTGCAAGCCCTGGCTCTGGCGGCTCGAACTTGTGCGCAGAGGCGACGATTGTACAAAGCACTACGATCACTAGGATGAGAGATCGGGCGGCGAACATGGTATTGTCTTCCTATCGTACCAGGTGTGAGAACACATCAGGAAACACCTCCCAAAGTAATTTAGTGATAATTTTTGATAGAGCCAATGGGAGCGCATGATCCATTTCAAATTCAATCGCTTATTATTGAATTTGAAATGAATCACACGCTCCCATTGGCTCTATCAAAAGTTATCACTAGATTACTTCGGGAGGTGTTTCCTGATGCAGCGATATATAGCTGTTGCCTTTACCCTCCTGCCACATTGTCGTCAGTCACACGGGTTCTGTGTTTCAGGAGTGTGAGTGCTCATGACGAGGCGCTAATCAGTGCGGTCATAGGATACCTCGGACACAGTAGATGTTGTAATCTCAGGCTGACCTATGTAAGCTCGAGGACCGTCTAGCTGAAAGGCGCCCTACGCGAAGTCGCAAACTGTCTTGTACTATGAGCTGATAAGCACAGGAATCAATAAAAAACTAAGTAATGTGTGGACACTCACATCTTTGACTGCACGCACAAGCCTGAGTATGAGAGAAGCGGTGTTGGGCGCACGCAGCTTGACAATCCCCCAGGTCACGCGCAATTCCAATAAAGGCGAGTCCTAACTACCAGTTAAAGTTTATATCATTGTCCGAATGTATCGCTATGTGGCCTGGCCAATACAGAGATCCAGATATGATGTGCGGCCACCTTCAATTGCTTGGGCCAGTGTCGGTCCACGGTGGGTCTCAGAGTATCCCTTGCCTCTTTTTCCATTCCCAATTCCGATTCCAAAAATGTACCTGTAAGCGCCATGTAGATTTAGTACAACCCCAGCAGGATATGTGAATTGAAGGCCCGGGAGGGAGGGAGGAGGTTTGCGATGACCGGTCCGGCTGGACCGGTCAGAACAGAAAGGAAAAGACTTATCCTGCTTTGCTTCTTCTGCTTATTGGCCGCGGCGAACACTACGACTTTCACAGATTCCTATCATACGTCGCTTATCATCATTCTCATGGTTTCTCGTCACTAGCTTATTTGTCTATTCCTAAACCATTTATCCATGCCATCATATTGATTATCAGGCTATGACCTACCGGAGCTCTGCGAGGTCAGGTCCAAACCTAAGGGCGCGGGTACAGTAGTAGCTCGAGGATGCTGGTCCCCTGTTCCCGAGGGGATCCTCCTGAAACCAGTGTTGGATCGTCCAAATCGAAAATTAATAGGTGTCGTCAGGGCGGTCAGCAACGCCGCCAGGGAAGTTGTGTCGAGGTGGTTTTCGGTATGCGTGGGGTTCGGACTCGGAGTCAAGACGCAGACGACGAGATTCAGACTAGTACCGTACAGTACCGTGACCTAGATCATTGGCAGGGTTATATGGGCCGTGTCCGCCGGGCACAAGACTTTTCTACGACTAGCAAGCAATTCCGGTAGCGGCGTCGGCAATTACGTTTGACCCACGGGCAGGTGTGCGCGACCTCGTGCTTATGTAACCGGTTACCGTGGATCACATGGGTATTTGTTTCCGCCAGCCGTAACATTGATTACCTCGCGTTGTGACCTCGGAGAAGAGGTTACGATCAGTGGTGATACGGATCTATAGGTGAGGATTGAGAGGAGTGCTTCTACGGAACCGAATTAAGTACCATGTGTTGAATATGCCTGCGTGCTGCTCACACTGCGCAAAATCTCGAACCCGAGTAATGAAATAAGGTATGCATGACCGAGAAACTAGCAAGTGCAGAAAAACGTCCCGACGTGAGGGACACACGCAAATAGCCCAACCTCACTCACGATGCGTATATGCATGTCGCCTCCGCGAGTACGCTTCGACGTTTTCCGAAAGGTGCGAGTGGTACACGCGCACCTGCGCTCGCCCATGCCCATGCCGACGTCCATAAACCAACGACGACGCACTCTCAGACACAGACGCAGGCTCAGACTCAGCAACAGACGCGAGCTCGTCACGCGTGCGAAAGTACTGGTCCATATCCTCCGCATCAAACTCACTCCGCGGCGGCGACACAGCCGGGCTCCATTCCTCATCCGCCTCCGCCTCCCCGCTCTCCAGCGCCTTTCCCGCGGCGGCAGCCGCACCCAGTACGTGCGTGCGGCGCCTGCGCGCGCGAGGTGGGGCACGGGGAGGGGCGGGGGGAGCACGCCGCGGGCCGGAGCGCACTGTAAAGTGGGAGGGGGCACGAGTGTATGGCGAGAGGGTCTGGTTTGAGTGTGTGAGTGAGGCGAGGGTGGAGAGTGCGCTGTGGAGCGCAGGACGGAGTATGATGCGTGCGTCGGCGTCAGTGGCGGCGCTCACACTCATATTTGATATAGAAGCGCGCCGTGTACGCTCACGTGAGCCTGGCAGGAGGGCCTCGGTCGAGGGCGGGGTTGGTAGTGAGTGCGTGTGTGTGCGCGAGCTTGATTCATGTGTGTGAAGACTTGACGGTGACCTGGCGCGCCGGGGAGGTGAGTGGTACAACGGGGGTGTCGGCGCCTCGAATGCGTCGCGGTAGTGCCGATACGTATGCATGCTGGGAGCACGCGGAGGCTGATCGACAAGCCCCAAAGGCGGAAAATACGGGTTGTAGAGCGAGTGTGGGCGGCGCGGGAGGTCCTCGCGCGGAAGCTGCGCTAGGGCGGCGCGTGTGAGGCGAGATGTGGAAGCGAGGCTTGAGGACGGGTGGGTTAGTGGGTGAATCTGCGAGTGCGCGTGGAAAACGCGTGGGCGCGTCACCGTGCCGCCGCCAACAGCGGGTACTGTCTCGTATTCAACACCAGCGCTCGTCCCTGCAGAATTATCGCCAAGTACGGACGGCTCGGGAGTAAAGCCCGGTACAGTGTCTTCCCAATCAACCATGTCGTACGACGTGCTCTCTTCGCCGACAGCACGTTCCTCTTCGTCTGCACTTTCCTCGGCGAGGTCTGCTAGCCCGCGGGTAGGATTGGCAAATAGGCGCCCGAACGAGCGAAAGCCAGACTTTGCCGGAAGACCGTCAGGCCGCAGGCCGTAAGTAGGATCGAAATTCTCAATCTCGGGGAATGTGCTGTCTGGCGGGTCTGGGTCTGGGGTGGGTGTGGGTTCGGAGGACTCCGATCGGCGACTTCTGGACTGGACCGTGCCAGTGACAGATGGCGCTGAAGAAGTCCTCACACGAGGATAGAATGGACGCATTCCAGAACTCATTGCATAGGCGACCGACGGCGGCCGAGAGTTGGGCCGAAAACGATGGTTGAGAGTCTGAAGATGCGGCGCGGACATTGGACGCTCGAGATAAGGAGCCTCAACCTTAGCCTTCACCCACTGCTGGCTCAGTCGGTGGATAATTCCGGGAAGATCCTCACGGAAGATCTGGCGGAGCTGCCCCTCGATCTCGCGTTGGATGAAAGATTGAATTACGGCTATAGAATCGAATGTGCTGTTGATGTCTACGTTTTGAAGTGGGTCTGTCTTGAATACCAGGGTAATGCCTTTCTGTTTCGAAACAACGAGGACGACATAAGAGGAGAGGCGAAAATGGGAAAGGCGCAGGAGCATGGGAACCACGAGGGCTTGCTTCGCGGCCAATATCCCACGAGAACCTGTCATAAGGTGAATGTCAGGCTGCTTGTGGTTCAGGGGGTTTGCCTAAGAGAGTGTTAGTAAACATGAAGCTTCTCCAGAAACGGGAAAGCCTCGGCCACGCGCACTCTGGGTGTGTGGGAGATTAAAGCACACGACGACACGCAAGTGATAAGGAAACGCAAACAGCCGTCCTCCCAGACTCAGCCCGCAGCCGACATAAGCGAGAAACGAACATTGGTAGACGAGGGAGTGGGAGGTGGGAGAATAGCAGATATGAGGTTTGGGACATCACATACTTGGACTTTAGTCCGCAGGACTAAATGCGCATCACCCGTATAAGTAAGACGAAAAATTCCGCGAAACTGCTCCATGGTAAGATCGCCGATATCGCGAACTTCGAGCTCGGGGGGCTGGCACACGACCCGACGACGGTGATTAGTGGGTGGAGTTGTGATGCGGGGATAGGAGGGCAGACCTGGGTTCCCATCTCTAGTTCTACAACCTCGATTTTGTCTGCGATGACTGGTGGTTTGGGGCCCTTGTTGAGGGCAGCGTTGAGCATTTCGATAGCATCGGCATGGAATTGGTCCGAGAAGCGGGGCCATTGAAATGAAAAGGACATTGCGGGCGGCTATGTTATTTTCATAAGAGCTCTCTGGCTATCTAACAGTGATTGTAGTGAGCGCGAGTGTCCATGGTGGCGTGTGGGGAGAGGACGCTATGAATGAGGAGCGAGGCTGGGCACAGCAAGTCACGCGGGCTGACATCGTCACACGCCCCGGCGAACAAATCCATTGCCAATGCGTCCGCGGAAGAATCGATTAAACAGTTGATAATATGTAGAACAATGATGGACAGGTTAAATATGCAATAAATTGGTATGAATAACAAGCCTTGCAGTCACTGACAGCCCAGCCAATGACCGGGAAGAGTCAGTCATGGTCACTCGACGAATGAGGTTGGGCGTGAAAGCCTGGCCCTCGAGTATCTACGTCCTCCCCAGGTAAGAACGGTGCAAAATCGTACGTATCCATGGGCTCAGCGTCCTCAAGACAGGTTCTAGGGATCTCTGCCGGGAATGGCGGGAAGGGAATCTCAATAAGCGGAGACGGCTCCTCCGCTCTTGGCTGGTGCGCTGCGACCGCAGCTGCGACGTACGCTGGGTCACTCATCGGATGGAGGAGCTCAGGTGGAAGATAGAGCTCTGGGTACCCCGACCACGGCGCGTCCTGCATACCCTCGCTAGAAACCGTCGTGCTACGAGAGGTCATGTTGGATCGTGCACAGTCCACTGACAGGAACGCCCGACCCAGCCCGGTCAAGTCACGGTTCGCAGGGCTGAAGCATGATGGCATGCGGAACGGCGGGAACTCAGTGGGTAGAACCACCTCGACGCTTGGCTTCACGATCGGACACCAGGAGTGCAGGATGGCTTCAAGCGCCTCTGGGGATGCGTTGGCAAGCTTCTTTTGTCCCCCCGGGAACTGGTTTTTCAGGGACTCCAGCTGTCCGGATGTCATCTTGAGCACTCGACACTTCTCGTCGAGCGCGGACTTCGGATCACGAGATTGAGGTTGAAGAAACAGCTTCCTATGTTCGCCTGGGAAGCAGCTTTTGAAACCTTCACATATCTCGATATGACGCAATAACGCGTCGCCTAGCTGGACTCTGTTCGGGGTAGATGGTAAGTGTTGTGTTTCAGGTTAGAAGGTTTACAACAACGTACCCACCATCACACCAGTTGCTAAGGGGGTACGCAGGGCAAACAACCCTCGGGAGCCACTGGCGAATTTCTGGGTCCATGTGCTCCTCGTGGTCGTTGGAGAACAGCTGATGTCTGTGTAGGTTGTTGTTGTCCATCTCAGAGTCACCTGGGCCGTCATTGTAGGATTCGACAAAGCACAGAAGACGACAACAATCCCGGATCCTTTCAACTTCCTCCCGTATCCTCACCGGTAATTCGTTCTGTAGAATGAATATTCAGGATGATCCCATGAAACATAGAGCGGAGCTGCTCACCAACAACTCGGAGGGAGAGATGGCGATGACATGGTGCCTCCATGTGTCGTCGGGGAGGGATCTCAGCCTGGATTTGGCTATCAAATCCGTTCGACTCCTCCGCGCGTCATCCTCAGCTCTGGCCCGCGTGGCGGCATTTCGGAGACTCAGAGCACGGAAAGATGCGCAGCCAGCTGCGCCGAATGTCACAGAGCTGTGATTCACGCGGACCATGAGAAGGATGGTGAGACGAGGGGGATTAACTTCTTGATAGTAAGCTAGGGGAGTAGAATGGAAGGATCAACACAACTTCTGTATAAATAGCGAGCGCAAGCCACGAAACCATGCCCCACATACCACACAATCACCACCACCGCGTAGCATTTCTCAATGATTTAGACAAAGGAACCCGCCGACGCGTTGCGGCAAGCCGATTGTCGGATAAGGCGTCTATCTCCTTCACGAGGATGTGGAGAGAATAGAGAATCGATTCTTTAACCGAGGAAGGCGAAGTTCTCCGAGTCAGCTCAGCCAGCGAAGAAAAGGTCGAGGTCACTGGGAGTTTAGACTGAAAGCCAAACAGAAGAACGCTCCCAGTTCGCCGATGCACGGCGTAAGAGTCGACGAGGAAAACGGAGAAGATGGCTGCTGGCAGACCGTGACCCGCGCGTTGGTCGTGGCGGCCATTATGGCAACTGAAAAGTCAATGCTTAAGGACGTCACAGCCCTGATCATTTTTCTTCTATTAAGCCAATTGGCAATACCCTCAGCTGGCAGTGCGTGACGTCATAATGGCCTGCAGGTAGTGAGGCAACATCATGACAGTATACTGAAGAGCAAGCAGGAAGTGTGATGCGCCTAGAAAACCTGGGCTCGCGTTATATTTCCAGAGCCCTTGCTAAGTTAATCGCTGTCGTTGGAACAAGGATCGGATTTCTAGCGTCTTGTGGAGAAGATTGTCCGAGTCGTCACGCGCCCGGTCAAGTCCATGTAGGAACTATTGCTTAGTTCAGTCTAGCCTGTCAGGCCGTCGAATTTACAACGACGATTTCTTAACTTGACGCTGCCAGTGGGTCATGCGGAACTCACTCCTCCGCATCGTCCTCTGGCGTTCTTCACTTGTAAAAGAAAACCATATCGTCTTCACTACATGTCACGTAACGAGGGACCAGACGCGCCCACATCATTCAACGTCAGAGCGCCACAATGTCCACAGGGCCGATCATCATCTTATTGTCTTGACCACCGCCACCAGGACCATACCACTGGCACGCCCACACCTCCACGCACAGCAGCGGCACCTCCAGAGGACAGCCGCCGCAAGAAAACATCTGCATCCGCGCACTCATCCCAGATAGCCATATTCCGCACGGCGGCCCCGCCGATCCTCTTCGCTGTTCTCCTCGCAGGGCTGGTCATCGAGCTACGCGCGCGTCTGGCCGCGCCGCTTCCCACACCGCCGCCGGGCGTCGCCGTCTTAGCGCACGGCAACACCGTCATGCAGCGTGCGCTCATCTGGGCGGAGGGCCGCTGGCCCGGCGCGTGGGCGCTCCCGGCGCTTTGCGCGGGCGCCCTCGGCGCGCTCCGCGGGCTCATCTGGGCCGGAGCGGCCGTGTTTGATCATCTCGAGGAATCGGTGGAGGTGTCGGATGCGGCGCGGGTCAGGGTCGGTCGATGGGAGGAGGGCGGGACTGTGTCGGGGAGCGAACTGTTGGCGGGGGTGTTCACGTAACGTGGAATGAATTTCTTATTATACAAGCGTAGGGTACAGTACAGTACAGTATCATTAAACTACGAGCCATCCGTTTTATTGTCCCAAAGGAATGCGTGATGATTGTATTGACTGGAATAAGCAAACTCCATGCCTCTGTCCATCTTCATCTTCTGCTGACGTTTCTGATACTCCGGCAGGTCTGGATCCGTATCCATAATCCTACTCCGACCGGAGGATTGAGCGAACTCATTGCTTCTGTCAATGTCCTGTTGATATTCTCGATACATCGACACCTGGTCAGACACCTGCGAATCCGGACCTGCCGTGCTAGTCCAGTCAAAATGGACTGTGGCCTCCTCCGTCGCCGTAGAATACAGATCCCCTATGTACGTTGAGTCGGCAACACCTCTATGGGACTGGTTCCACCCATCGTACTCCTCGTTGGACCTCACTACCCAGGATCCCTTGGGGAATGTGAGCCCAGTCATTGCGTGGATGTCGATTTCTTTGCCTTTCCCAGGCTTCGGCTCGGAGGCCAAATCCGCTCGCTTAGCTTTGACTGCTATCGAGACCCTTTGTCCAAGACCTAACCAAAGACTAAACTTGTCCCAGGTGCGGAATTGTCCGGTGTGAATGGCGCCTTGCAGAAGCGTGTGGACACCCTTGCCGACATCATTCAGGTGGGAATAGTCCTGCATTGTGGGGTGAGCGGTGACATCGGATCGCTTTTTTTGGTGGAAAAGCAATGACATACAAGTTTCATAAGGTCTGTGTGAGGTGCTTTCAAGAAACATGACAGCCATCGAGGTTGCCGGGGCGGGGGCGGCGGCTTTAAGCGTTGAACTCGGGAGCTAGTTCGCCGAGTCGCACCACCATTGACGGTGTTCTCCGTGAAGCTACCAGAGCTTATGAAGGATGAAGAGCTCGACCAGTCCGTATCGCTTTGGCTGTCCGCAGCCGAAGAGAAAAATATTTCCCAGTCGCTCTCCATTGCAGATAAAAGTGGTCGAAATGATGGTGGGTGTTTTAATGAATCCAAAGATAAGGAATAAGATAGAACGCAGGTTGGTTTCTGCTGTTGCGAGACACAGACAGGCTTATGTACGTCAAGGAATTATTGTTCGAGTATAGTGCTGCGGTGTGGTCGTGGTCTAAGCGTGGCTCTCTAGGAGACAGGCGGTCCACATGGGATGGTCATTGACGTGGACCAAGAGGCCACATTTTTATTAAGATCTGACAGACCGCAGATTTGATGGTATCTCACGTTGTCCTAACAATGACGAGAAGAGTGCGTAGAGTAGATTTCATTTAGTTAGGGAATGTGAGCTGCGATACTGCATGGTGCTACTCAAATACTTTTGATTCTTTGTTCTTGGTTACGCAGGTGGTACACGTCGTGCAAAGGTTGTTGCTACCAACAAAGGAAAGACCAGCGTGGCATCCGCAAATACCTGGAACATGTGGAAGGTTCATGGTCTAGTTCATGGGGAAATGCGTGGAACATGTGGCAGCGCACCTTTACGGATTCGGAACCTGCGCGAATTTTCCCCCATGAAACGGCCTCATCTGGTCGTGCCCCCGAGTCGGAACCGTCGAATTCCTGGCCCGTGTTCTACACCGCAAATTCAATATCGGAAGGGTCACGTAGGGTGGAGGCGTACGATGTACACAGAGTAGTCGGCACCGTTACGCTAGTCTCGCTGTCAGGAACCACCTTTCTGGGAGGTAGGTGACGCGCACTATTAGCATTGCGTTTGCGATCTGATGCTTGCAGACACCACCGCCAAGGATGATCATGCCCGCCTTGATGGAGGTACGGGCGAGCTCATTCAGGGCTCGGATGTCGCCAACGATGTCCAGAATTAGACCGGGCGACTTGAACGAATGAAAATAAACCATATCTCCAATAGAGCCGTCTGTCAACGCAGGACAAAAAACGGGGATATCGTTCTGCCTCAAGCTCAGCGGTGCGGACGGGAGAAACGGTTGTATTCACTTTGTATGCCCAGTAGTACACAGATTCTTCGTTGTCGATCTCCTTTCCCAAGCGACGGATAAACGAGCTTGGCGTCCATACGTGACCATTGGCCTTCTGCTCCGCAAGCATAGCGTCTAATATTGGTGTCAGCCAATCCTCAAATTTGCAGTAGTTGTCGTTCGGTACAACGAGGTTGCCGATACGGTTCATGCCGCGTCTGCGCAAATCGGCGCCGTCCAGGGAGAAGTCAGCGAGATATGTCTTGCCAAGACATTTGATAAAGTCTTCCTCTATTCCGCCAGCAGTGGTGACGAGGCACGCGACGTGCTTGTGCTTCACAAGGTGCAAAATGACTTCTCGGAGGCCAGAAGATATGAGATTTGATGTGAAACCGAGAAAGATGTTACAGCGTGTTTGAGCGCGAACGTCAGGGTTGGCAAGTTCCTCCGATTCATCTTCACGGACTGGTTCATCGGAGAGGCGCCAACGACGCTGAGAAGGACGGATGATGGGTTGACAAGTTACGCATTGACAAGAGCGAGGCGCCCACCATTTTATTTACGATGTTGATGGCCTTGCCGAGACTGTTTGCTTGGAAACCGATCCGCTCATAGGATCCGAGCAGAGTTTCCAACGTTTGGAGTTGATCGAAATTGGGGCCCAGGACTGCGATGGCCTCGTCCGGTACTGGTTCTGAGTGTTTAAGGACAGCAGCAGAGGCATCTTGTGGTATTATGGTGGACATGGACATAAAATAGTAATCAATTGGGACCGGCGCGTCTGCTGCCGAGAGGGGGCGAGATTACCGTTTCTCACTCCCCATCATCACGGCCTCTGTCCACCGCCGCCGCGTCACCCACATCCTTCGACGGCTCCTTAACTCGCAAGTATAGAGCCTCGGGTGCCAATGGCCATGGATAATGATCCTTCATCCTCCTTCGGTCAACACGTACAAATCTCAACTTCGACACACGAGGACGTTGGCGACGGCGAGAAGCCCACCGTTAGTCATCACGACGCAAAGACAAACGGACACGCCGACACAGGTTTAAACAAGGCGCTAGAAAGCTTGAGTCCAGATGCTATAGAAATCGAACGCAGCTTGGAGGAACCACAGGAAACGGTGGATGGATCGGGGACTCGCGGCGTCCGCAGTGACGATGAGGACGGCCAACAGGACGTGAAAGTGGACGACAAAAAACCTAACGTGTGTTACTCCCATCTCTCATTCCCACCTGAACATTTGGAGACTCAGGAAGATGTCCAGGGTTCTCATGCTGTAAATGAACACATAGCGCCCAGTGACCACGTACCGAATCACGATACAGGCGAGCAGCAATCTAAACTTGAACCTATTACTTCTGCGACAGTCGACGTAAGTTCTCCTTATTTCCGCCTCTAAGTTTTATCCAGACATATTCACGCCGACAAGCCCGAGTCGGAGCCCATCTCCCTTCCCGACCCCCCGCTCTCTCCCGCTTTACCACCGACTCCCCCCGAGAAAGTACCCGCCCATATGGTGCCTTCGACCTTCCGCAGGGAAAGTCTCCCTGCCGTCCAGCCGAATGGCGCCCACGCTACTGGATCGCCATCCGTGTCTACAAACTCTTTGCCTTCCGCGCCTTCCCCCGGGCCAATGACGCACCGACGTTCGCTGACAATCCCCAGAGGGAATCCTGTTTCTTCCGTGCTTATTACCTCTGCTCTCGAGACGATCGCCACGTCCCGTGAAGCCAAAAAGTCCACGCCACTTCGCGAGACCACCCAGAAAGCGCTCGAGTTGGTCAGGGCGGATCACGCTGGAGAGCAACCTCGTGAAGTATTTGAACCCCTTCGCCTTGCATGCGAGACGCGTTCTGAAAAGTTGATGATTGCGTCGCTGGACTGTATTACCAAGCTCATCTCCCATTCGTTCTTCGTCGACGATTCTTTGACACATCTCGCTTCGCTACCGTCTCCTCCTCCGTCGCCAGGGCCCGGCCGTAGAGATTCCCACTCGAACCTACCCGAACCTTCGTTTGTTGATCTTGTCGTCCATACCATCACTTCTTGCCACACCGAGACGTCTCCAGATACGGTCTCTCTTCAAGTCGTCAGGGCTTTGCTCGCACTCGTGCTCTCGCAAACTATTCTGGTTCACCAGAGCGCGCTTCTCAAGGCGGTGCGGACTGTGTACAACGTTTTTCTTATGAGCAACGACCCTATCAACCAGACGGTCGCTCAGGGCAGCCTTACGCAGATGGTAAACCACGTGTTCGCGCGTTGCAAGATAGGTGTGGACCGTGAAGACGTCACAGATTCGGCCAAGAGCGAGGCCTCGTCAAGGCGTGGCTCTGTCGCGCCGTCGACACCGGACTCCGTCGCAAAGCCGTCGTCCCCAACGGGAGACGCGGAAGCGGAGACCCCCCAGGAGGAGCGCGATGAGCAAACTGCCGCCGCCCTCACATCAACTGAAATCTTGGAGCCCTCCCCCCTGCATTCGTGAGTAGCGTGTTTTGCTTGCTAGTTACGCGAGTCAACTTGAGAATAGAGAACACACCGAGCCTGGGACAGCATCACCACTTCACATTAATGGCTCTGATGATGATCAGCCTTTGTCTACGAATGACCTTTTCCTCAAAGACGCTTTCTTGGTGTTCCGTGCTATGTGTAAACTTACGATGAAGCCATTAAATACCGAAAGGTATGCTCATGACTTCCTTTGCATTCTCTTTCATATCATAACTGGTTGACTCTTCCAGTGAACGCGACCTTAAATCGCACGGGATGCGCTCAAAACTACTATCGTTGCATATGATACTGATAATCCTTAGTTCGCACATGGACATCCTCGCGTCCCCAACTTCCATGATCTATTCCTCCAGCTCGCACGAAGCGAGTTCCTTCATCCAAATGGCGAATCAGTATCTCTGCTTGTGCCTTAGCCGGAACGCTGTTAGTCCTGTTCCGCAAGTTTTCGAGATTAGTGTCGAGATTTTCTGGCGCACCTTATCGGGTCTCCGCGCCAAGCTGAAGAAGGAGATCGAAGTTTTGTTTCACGAGATTTTCATCCCGATTTTGGAAATGAAGACCTCAACACTGAAGCAGAAATTTGTGATCCTATCTATGCTCTCGAGGCTTTGTCAGGACCCCCAGGCGCTCGTGGACATCTATATAAACTATGACTGCGACAGTGAGGCGACTGATAACATATATGAGCAGTTAGTTGTACTTTCTTTCACGTCATTGGAAGGTCGATTTTGACGCCCTTGATAGCTTGGTTAATGTCATCACGAAACTCAGCAGCAGCACCCAACCCAGTGTCCCAGGCCAAAAGAACTCGGAGTCGACTGCTACCGCCCCGTCGCCACCAACAAAGTCACAGAATGTGACTCTAGCACCTTCCCTTAGCACTCACGCTCTCAGTGGCCCGAGTGCTGTTGACCCCACAACACCCCTCCAGTCTGAGGCGCAGCTACGCCGACAGGGTCTTGAGTGTCTCATTTCTGTGCTTCGTTCTCTCGTAGCATGGGGCACTGGGAGGAGCGCGACATTGGAGGACCCAAGTAATACTGAGCCAACGCCGGATGCATCAGCATCACTTGATCGACTTCCTCTTCCGGACATCGTGAGAGGTACGACACCGGATATCGCCAACGACCCTAGCAGATTCGAGAGTGCGAAGCAGAAGAAGACAACTCTCATGGAAGGGATAAAACGGTTCAACCAAAAGCCGAAGAAGGTGAGTAATATGATTTCTTATTAGGGAGCATCAGGGTTCGACTCACATTCGGTGAAGGGGATACAATATCTCGTAGAGACAGGCTTTATTCCAGGAAAAGGACCCCAAGACATCGCTAAGTTCTTGCACAGCACAGATGGCTTGAGCAAAGCCATGATCGGCGAGTACCTTGGTGAAGGGTGCGTTTCTGCCACTTCTTTTTTCTTTCTATATCACTGATAGGCATCAGTGATGAGGGAAACATTGCGACTATGCACGCCTTTGTTGACATGATCGACCTGCGTAACACTGGGTTCGTCGATGCGCTCCGCATGTTCTTGCAGGCATTCCGTCTCCCCGGGGAGGCGCAGAAGATTGATCGTTTCATGCTCAAGTTTGCTGAGCGATATATTGAGGGTAACACACAGACCCCATTTGCCAACGCTGGTGAGCTTTCTCCGCCGGCCGTGGCTTACTTGATGCTTATGACTGGGTAGATGCCGCCTACGTGCTGTCCTACTCAACCATCATGCTTAACACAGATGCTCATAATCCGCAAGTCAAGCATCGGATGACAAAGAACGACTTCCTCAAGAACAATCGTGGGATCAACGATGGTGCCGATCTTCCACCGGATTTCTTAAACGGCATCTACGACGACATCGTGAACAATGAGATCCGCATGAAGGACGAGTTGGATGCCGCCCTTGGGCAGGTTGCCGCTTCTGGGCCAGGCATTACGGGTGCCCTGGTTTCTGTTGGGCGCGACCTTCAACGAGAGGCGTACATGCTTCAATCCAGTGGTATGGCTAACAAGACTGAGGTAAGTCACGTGATGTCACCGATGACGGTATCATCTCACCAACACTTCGACAGGCTCTTTTCAAGACTTTAATGCGTACACAGCGCAAGGGCTCAAAATCGAGCGACCAGTTCTATAGTGCATCTCATTTTGTCCACGTTCGTCCCATGCTCGAGGTGGCCTGGATACCTGTGCTAGCTGGCATATCTGGGCCGTTGCAGCAAACGGACGACATGGAAATCGTTGAGTTGTGTCTGGATGGGTTCAAGAACGCGATCCGCATCGTGTGCTTCTTTGACCTTGAACTGGAGCGGAATGCCTTTGTAACAACTCTCGCTAAATTCACGTTCCTCAATAATCTGGGCGAGATGAAAGCGAAGAACATGGAGGCTATCAAGGCACTACTTGACGTGGCCGTCACCGAGGGTAACAATCTCAAGGGGTCGTGGCACGAAGTTTTGTCGTGTGTCAGCCAGTTGGAGCACATGCAACTGATCAGTAGTGGGGTTGACGTTCCAGACGGTCGCAAGGGGTACTGTGGAGTTCACTTTTTCGATTCTCCCTCGTTTTCTCACAATCGCGGCTTATCTTTTATAGGAAAGTCCGCAAACTTCCTAATGAGGAGCTGGCGAATGAGAGCCGCTCAACGCACATTACTGTCGCTGCTGACATGGTCTTCTCATTGAGCCACTATCTGTCAGGGGTACGTTGGGACTCTGTACGTCCCAAGTTGTGACGCTGACTGCAAAGCAGACCGCCATCGTTGACTTTGTCCAAGCCTTATGTGATGTATCATGGGAAGAGATCCAGTCCTCGGGTCTTTCTCAACATCCCCGGTTATTCAGTTTGCAAAAACTCGTCGAGATTTCGTATTACAACATGAATCGTATCCGTTTAGAGTGGTCAAATTTGTGGGACATTCTTGGGGAGCATTTTAATCAGGCGAGTTCATCCCGACTCGTTGTCAATCTCCAATGCCAACTGTGTCGCAGGTCTGCTGCCATAGTAACCCCCATGTGGGATTCTTTGCCCTCGACTCCCTGCGACAACTTGCTATGCGGTTCCTCGAAAAGGAAGAGTTACCCCATTTCAAGTTCCAAAAGGATTTCTTGAGACCCTTCGAGTACACCATGACGCATAATGCGAATCCGGAGATCAGGGATATGGTAATCTTTCATGGCGTGTTGATAGTCAAGTATATTTGACACCTGCGCAGGTCCTGCAGTGCCTCCAACAAATGATCCAAGCTCGCGTCCAAAATATGCGCTCCGGTTGGCGGACGATGTTCGGCGTCTTCTCCGCGGCTTCCAAAGTTTTGACTGGCACGTATTACTTACTCCTTCTGTGATGTTACCTCACCCTTCGCGAGCAGAACGGATCACGAATTCTGCGTTCGAAATTGTCACCCGACTGAACAAGGAACACTTTGCGGCTATCGTCCGATACGGTGCCTTTGCAGATCTGACGGTGTGCATCACCGACTTCTGTAAAGTTAGCAAGTACCAGAAGATCAGTCTTCTTGCGATTGCCATGCTTCGAGGCGTCATTCCAGTCATGCTTCACACGCCAGAATGCGGTCTTACTGTAGCCGGCCCATCAAATATTGGCATAGAAGATCCGATGATCAAGTACTGGTTCCCGGTTCTTTTTGGTTTCTATGACATTATCATGAATGGAGAAGATCTTGAAGTGCGACGGCTGTGAGTACACCTGCATATAGACGCCCGTAAGGACCTCTCAAGCGTGACTTTTGATCGTAGGGCACTTGATTCGCTCTTCAACACTCTCAAGAAACATGGGGCGTCATTCTCCGTCGAGTTTTGGGACACAGTCTGCCAGGAACTCCTCTTCCCTATCTTCGCTGTTCTGAAATCGAGCCAAGACGTATCCCGGTTCAGCACGCAAGAGGACATGAGTGTCTGGCTGTCCACGACCATGATACAGGCTCTTCGAGATCTGATCGATCTTTATACTTTCTACTTTGATATTTTAGAGAGGTTCCTGGACGGCTTGTTGGACCTTCTCTGCGTCTGCATCTGCCAAGGTGTGCTCTTTGCCTGGGTTCCAAATGCGCAGATGCTAAATACCTTTTATAGAGAACGACACCCTCGCGCGCATAGGCACATCATGTCTGCAACAGTTGCTCGAGAACAACGTCAAGAAGCTGAGTGTCGCACGATGGGAACGAGTGGCGACGACCTTCGTCAAACTGTTCCGTACCACAACACCTCATCAACTATTCGACGAAAGTCTTCGAGTTGAGATTGATAGTGGTACGCCGGAACCTCAAGAGACGAACGGTAGGTCTCCATTGTTTTTACTGGGCTAGACCGTATTTACGTTACGACAGAAGTCGACGGTCAAACAATCATCCCCGCGCCCTTGTCGCCAACACAGAACGACAACCACAGGGCATCTCCAAAGTCAACCCTGAACGACCGCCGGCGGGTCTTCAAGCAGATCATTGTTAAATGCGTATTGCAGCTCCTGCTGATCGAAACGACCAACGACTTGCTGCGGAACGATGAAGTGTACCGCACGATTCCTCCAGAACACCTCTTGCGGTTGATGGGCGTGCTAGACCATAGTTACCAGTTCGCACGGATGTTTAACGAGGATAAAGAACTCCGGACCGGACTGTGGAAAGTTGGTGAGTATATAGGGTTATCTTGAAGACCTACGGGAGACTAAGAGCATCCGAAGGGTTCATGAAACACCTTCCGAATCTGCTCAAGCAGGAATCGAGCAGTGCCGCAACTCTGGTGCATATCCTCTTGCGAATGTACTACGATCCCCGGTCGGAGCATCAAGCCGCGAGGCCACAAGTCGCAGAGCGATTACTCCCGTACGCAAATGTCCCTCATTTCTTGTCTCATATATCCCTCAATGACGAATATGCACCCGCGCGCAGCCTCGGCTTGGGCGTTCTGCAGGACTACACAAAACTCAAGGCCGATACTCAGGCTAAAAATATAGCGGCATGGACGCCCGTAGTCGCGGAAATACTGCATGGATTCTGCAAGTTTGACGACAAGGCCGTATGTTGCCCCCCTCTCTCTAATTTTTGAGAGATCACCAAATGGACCGCTTTTATTGACAGTTCGCTCGATACCTTCCTGCAATTTACCCTCTGGCGACGGAGTTGTTGGCCCGGGATACTTCACAAGACACCCGGGATGGACTCAAGGAATATTTCCTTCGCGTTGGCTATGCCCAGGGCATCATAGAGCACTCATGACGCTTACCTTATGTCACTACCTCATCGCTTATAATTTAATTCTTTTGTTTCTCTTTATGCACTTTTCCGTAAATTTCAGGGGGTGATAAAATGTGAGGAAAAGAAATGTCAGAAGATAATTGCAGTGGTGGAGGGAAAAAAAACTGAAGAAAACACATGACACGAACGCCCTCATAGTTAGTCATCAAAGCTCATCATCAATACCCAGAATAACCCCCCGGGAAGCCAGGGAAACCCCACCCTGTCTGTTGCGCACTCAGCGGCGACGCTGTGTGAAGGGCAAAGGAAGAAAAGTCAATTAAACGGTAACCAGGCGACATCATGAAAAGGGACGTACGCGTTACGCGCAGAGCATCATATTTATCTAAGAGGACGGACAGGGACAGACGGGGGGGCATAGAACAATCAGGACGACGCTCGACCCCGATCGACAGCACGCAGGAATGCCTCACCAGCGGATTGCGGCACCGAGTCGTTAGCAAAAGTCCCCGCCTTCATAGCCGCAAACACGTTTGCCGGGTTCGTGTCCTTCTGCGGGGGTGCCCCACCCAACGATTGCGATTGCGGAAGCGGCGGTGCGAGGCCTGGAGAGGGCGCGATGCCGTTGCCGAACGGTGATTGTCCACCAAAACCGGGGTTGAACGCGGTGGGCTCTGCAATATGGGGGTTTAGCATGTAGTACGAAAGAGGAGAGAAGGAGAAGGAACAAAGTGATGTTACTGACGCGGCTGCAGCTGGCCAAATGAGCCCCCGTTCTGGAACGATGCGGGGAGGGGCGGCACAGGCGGCACGCTACCACCCCCAAATGGCGACCCGCCACCAAAGCCCGTGAGCTGTGGTGCAAGTGACGGCTGGAATCCCGTGGGCTGTGGTGCCAAAGACGGCTGAAATCCCGTGGGCTGTGGTGCAAAAGACGGCTGGAATCCCGTGGGCTGTGACGCCAAAGACGGCTGGAACCCCGTGGGCTGAGGAGCGACCAGAGACGGCGGCTGGAATCCGGTCGGCTGCGGCTGAAATCCCGTAGGCTGCGTACCCAAGAATGCCGGGGACGTCGCGGGCCGCGTCGGCACGAACCCGTTGAAGCCCGTAGTCGTCGACACGAGCGGGGCGAGGAGGCCCTGATTGGCGGGGACGGGCGCGAACGGGCCGCGCGCGCCGCCCTGGGCGGGTAGAGGGAGTAAGCCGGTCTGTTGTGCCTGCAGGTGCTGCCCGAGCGGCGAGGGCGAAGTGCCCACGCCCAGCCCTTGGTTGTATCCCACGGGTACACCTGGTGGTGGAGATGTGATCGAGGGCGAGGGTGTGGGCCCGGGCGAGGGTTTCGGAGCGGCGGCTGGGGCGGGATTTTGTACGCGCAGCTGGCTGAGGCGTGCGAGCTGGTCGAAGATGTCGGTTTCCGTCGTCTTTGCTAGTCCATTGCTGGGGTTGGAGCCCGTAAATGTCGCTGGCTGCGTCACTGGGGCGGACGGTGCACGTGGAGGCTGTGATGGAGTGGGAGCGGGGGATGTGACGGGGAGTGCACCAGGGAGCGGTGGCACGGACGGAACGCGCTCTGGGATGGGGGGCGTAGCCGCGACAGGCTTCGTTGAGCTTGGTCTGTTCGTCCATGCATCGTCATCGAATCCAGACGCGAGGGCTGAGTTTGACCTTGGCGGCACTTGCACCGGCGACGTGGTCATGGTACTAGCCGAGCTTGGGCCAACCGTCGGACTTGACATGAGCGGCGTTGTCGAACGAGCAATCTGTTCCGAGGCTGTGGAGATGGCGCCAAGATCGACAGCTCCCGGGGCGGTGCTGCCTGACTTGCTGG
>Ga0209488_10000740_pt1 | contig 27768 bp, 23 predicted proteins | sample Rivendell_Oct201_8_FD_188349 | JGI IMG/M metagenome (GOLD analysis project Ga0209488, IMG submission 188349) | Vadose zone soil microbial communities from the Eel River Critical Zone Observatory, Northern California, USA -... | ecosystem: Environmental > Terrestrial > Soil > Vadose zone >...
ATGTCATGTCACGATGGATGCCCCTGTCACTCCAGTGACCTCCGGAAAACCCCGAAGTAGAATTCGCGTTCAAAATTTCGTTGCCGTAGAGGGCCTTATGAAATAGATCCTTAAGGGACGCCACGAGAAGTGATTTTGCCAGCGATTAATTAAACAGATGTAAACAACAGAACAGTGAAAAGAAAATCGATGATGGAAAGTGTATTTCCTCTCCTCTTCACCCGACCTCGCACATCACACTGATCTGAAGTGCGGGTGAAGAGGAAGACTCGGAGGAAAAAAAAGAAAAAGGTGCAAACATATCGCCGCCATGTCCACTGTTGCTCCTGTTGTCTCTACAAATCTGAATTCGAATGTCCGACCTGCCATCGCTCGCTCTCAGAGTTATGCTCTCAGTGGCGTTCCCGCCCCTCCCATCGCTGCTCCCCAGCTTCGCGCTAGTGAGACAAAAGATGCTCCAGATGCTGTCCTGGAGCTCATCGACGGCACCGCCTTTCGCGGCATCAGCTTTGGCGCACAGGGAATGAGCGTCGCAGGCGAATGTGTATTCCAGACAGGTGCGCGCATGGCGCCCACCCTCCTCTGTTTCTGCTATCCTCAAGAGTGAACCCTTCAACAGGCATGGTCGGCTACATAGAGTCCCTCACCGACCCCTCCTACGAGGGCCAAATCCTCATCCTCACGTATCCTCTCGTGGGCAATTACGGCGTGCCAATCCGCCACCATGATGATCTCCTCGACTCGGTGCCGATGCACTTTGAGTCGTCGCGCATCCACGTCGCCGGTCTCGTCGTCGGCTATTACTCTGAAGATTTCTCCCACTTCCTGGCGCATTCATCGCTTGGCACGTGGCTTAACGAGAACGACGTGCCGGCGCTCTGTGGTGTTGACACGCGCGCACTCACGAAGCGGATCCGGGCCAAAGGTGTCATGCCCGGCAGACTTCTCGCCCGCAAGCCGGAAGCTCCAACTGGACGCACACGTGACATTGTCCAAGGATCCCCATTGTTGCCGTCGTCCCCAACCGCAGGCAGTCCGACACCTCCCTGGCGCGAGGACTACATAGTCATTCCCTATCATGACCCCAACGCGGACAACCTTGTCGCCGCAGTGTCTATCAAGGCGCCACGCGTGTACCCACCGACAGGCCATACGCACCGGCACCCGTCAGGACGCCCGCTGCGCGTGCTCGCGGTCGACGTGGGCATGAAATACAATCAGATTCGCTGCTTCACCTCCCGTGGCGTCGAGCTCAAGGTCGTGCCGTGGGACTACGACTTTACCGCACCCTCCGAGGAGCCATACGACGGTCTCTTCGTATCCAATGGGCCCGGCGACCCGACCACGGTGCAGACGACGACCGACCGCATCGCTCGCGCAATGGAAATCGGTGATCGCCCAATCTTCGGTATCTGTTTGGGCCACCAGCTGCTCGCGCTTGCCGCCGGTGCGCGCACGAGTAAAATGAAATATGGTAATCGCGGACAGAACATCCCGTGTACGGACGCCATTAGCGGTCGGTGCTACATCACTTCGCAAAATCACGGTTTTCAGGTGGACGCCGCGACCCTACCACCAGGGTGGAAGGAGTTGTTCAAAAACGCGAATGATGGGAGTAACGAGGGCATCTACTGCGAGGACAAGCCGTTCTTCTCGGTGCAGTTCCATCCCGAGTCGACGCCCGGCCCGCGTGATACCGAGTTTCTCTTTGACGCATTTATTCAAAACATCTCGGATTGTGTTTCCACGGGCTCTCTCGCGCCCATATCACTTCCCGGCGGGAAGAAAATTGACAATGACGCGCGCACGCCGCGCGCCAATGTCCAAAAAGTCCTCATCCTTGGCTCAGGCGGCCTCTCGATCGGCCAAGCTGGCGAGTTCGACTATTCCGGCTCACAGGCGATCAAGGCGCTCAAGGAAGAGGGCATCTACACTATCCTCGTCAACCCAAACATCGCGACGATCGCGACGTCAAAGGGACTCGCCGACAAGGTGTACTTTCTGCCCGTGACGCCCGAGTTTGTTCGCAAGATCATACAGTACGAGAAACCGGACGGGATCTACGTCACGTTCGGTGGGCAGACGGCACTCAATGTCGGCATTAAGCTTAAGGACGAGTTTGCCGCGCTAGGCGTGCAGGTTCTCGGCACGCCGATAGAGACTATCATCGCTACGGAGGATAGGCAGCTCTTCGCCACCGCGATGGAGCATATAGGTGAAAAGTGCGCGCAGAGCGCGACTGCTACGACGACGGACGAGGCCATCTTGGCCGCGGCGGAGATCGGGTACCCGGTCATCGTCCGGGCGGCATATGCACTGGGCGGTCTCGGCTCGGGCTTTGCGCAGAACGAGGCGCAGCTCAAGGCGCTGTGTAGTAAGGCTTTTGCGACGAGTCCACAGGTGCTGGTGGAGAAGAGCATGAAAGGGTGGAAGGAGATCGAGTATGAGGTCGTCAGGGATTGTAGAGACAATTGCATCACGGTGTGCAACATGGAGGTCCGTCCTTTGAACACCTGTTCTATCTATCGCGGGCAGCGTCGTTGATGTAGCGTTTTTGGTGGCAGAATTTTGACCCTCTGGGGATTCATACGGGCGATTCGATCGTCGTCGCGCCGTCGCAGACGCTTTCGGATGTGGACTATAATATGTTGCGGACTACGGCGATCAACGTCATCCGCCATCTTGGAGTTGTGGGGGAGTGCAACATCCAGTATGCCCTCAATCCCACCTCGCGCGAGTATTGCATCATCGAGGTACGCACGACACCCAACCTTCTTCTACCTTTTGTCAGCTCATGCTTATGAATATGAAGGTCAACGCGCGGCTGTCCAGGTCTTCTGCACTTGCGTCCAAGGCGACTGGTTATCCCCTCGCGTTCATTGCGGCCAAGCTCGGCCTCGGCATTCCACTGAACGAGATCAAGAACTCGGTCACGAAGGTGACGTCTGCGTGCTTTGAGCCGAGTCTCGACTATGTCGTCGTAAAAATTCCACGCTGGGACCTCAAAAAGTTCAGTCGCGTGTCGCCGCTGCTCAGCAGCAGCATGAAAAGTGTAGGCGAGGTGATGAGCATCGGTCGTACGTTTGAGGAGACGATCCAGAAGGCCATTCGGGCGATTGATGACCAGTTTGCTGGGTTTGCGAAGGTGCGTCCGCCGTGCTGCGGTGTGTGGTTTGGTTCGGGGCGCGCCTTGTTGACTTGCTAGCGTTTTGTAGAACGACTTTGTCGAGGATGTTGATGAGGAGCTCGTGAACCCAACGGACAAGCGGATCTTCGCGATCTCTACAGCGTTCTATCGCGGTTATTCAGTAGATAAAATCTGGCAGATGACCAATATCGACAAGTGGTTCTTGACCAAGCTGGAGAACATCTTTAACATGGAGCAACAACTTTCGTACGCTTGCCCACATTGTCTCTCATGATGGGATAGCGGTGTACTGATGCATTCACAACAGGGCGATGAACATCTCCAGCACAAGTCCGGAGCTGCTTCGTCAGTCAAAGCAGCTCGGGTTCTCAGACCGCCAGTTGGCTGTCAATCTTGGTACCAACGAACTTGCGGTGCGCCGCCTGCGCGAAGAACACAATGTCTTCCCCTTCGTCAAGCAGATCGATACGGTCGCGGCCGAGTTTCCCGCGTTCACCAACTACCTCTACACAACATACAACGGGGTCGAGCATGACGTTGACTTCCAGGACCGTGGCGTGATGGTCCTGGGCTCTGGCGTATACCGAATTGGGTCCTCTGTCGAATTCGACTGGTGTGCTGTGCGCGCGATCCGCACGCTACGCGATCAGGGTCTGCCCACCGTGATGGTCAACTACAACCCAGAGACTGTCAGCACAGACTACGATGAAGCAGATCGTCTGTACTTTGAGAATATCGCGCTGGAGACGATCCTCGATATTTACGACACCGAGAGCTCGCGTGGCGTCATCCTCTCCATGGGTGGGCAGACGCCGAACAACATCGCGCTGCCGCTGCACCGGCGGAACGTCAAAATCTACGGGACGTCACCGGAGATGATTGACACCGCAGAGAATCGATACAAGTTCTCGCGTCTGCTAGATGCAATCGGGGTCGATCAGCCTCAGTGGAAGGAGCTCACGTCCCTGGAAGACGCCGAGGCATTTTGTCAGGCGGTCGGTTACCCTGTCCTCGTGCGCCCGTCGTACGTGCTCTCGGGCGCAGCGATGAACGTCGTCTCCACTTCGAGCGACTTGTCAAACTACCTGCAGCAGGCTGCGGAAGTGTCGCGCGATCACCCGGTCGTGATAACGAAGTACATCGAGCAAGCCAAGGAAATAGAGATGGATGCGGTCGCGAAGGACGGCAAGATGATCATGCACTATATTTCGGAGCACGTCGAGAACGCGGGCGTTCACTCGGGCGACGCGACGCTCATCCATCCGCCGCAGGACCTCGACCCGCAGACGGTGCGCCAGATCGAGGAGGCGACGGCGAAAATCGGCAACGCGCTGAACGTGACGGGTCCGTTTAACATCCAATTCATCGCGAAGAATAACGAGATCAAGGTGATCGAGTGCAACCTCCGCGCGGCGCGCTCCTTCCCCTTCGTGTCTAAGGTTACGGGCATCGATGCCATCGAGATGGCGACGAAGGTCATGCTCGGCTTGCCCGTGGAGCCGTACCCTGACCCGGGCCTGCCCGCTGACTATGTAGGCGTGAAGGTGCCGCAGTTCAGTTTTAGCCGGTTGTCGGGGGCCGACCCCGTGCTTGGCGTCGAGATGGCGTCGACGGGAGAGGTGGCGTGCTTTGGCAGGGATAAGTATGAAGCGTACCTCAAGGCGCTCATCTCCACTGGGATCGTCCCGCCGGAGAAGAATATCCTCTTTTCGATTGGGGGGTTCAAGGAGAAGGTCGAGCTTCTTCCTTCTGTGCAGAAGCTACAGGCCGCCGGATATAACATCTTCGCGACGTCTGGGACGTCTGATTTTCTTACTGAGCATGGTGTTTCCTGCAAGGTTGGCTTTTGGTCTTCTGCACTGCTAAATAACCTCTGCTAAGTTGATCCCATACAGTACTTGGAGACGCTCGGAGAAGCTGGAAGTGAGGTTAAATCGGAATATTCTTTGACGCAGCATCTGGCAAACAACCTCATCGACATGTATATCAACTTGCCGTCGAAGAACAACTACCGCAGGCCAGCCAGCTACGCCAGCAAAGGTTATCGTACTCGTCGTATGGCCGTCGACTTTGCCGTCCCGCTCATCACGAACGTCAAAGTTGCGAAACTGCTCGTGGAGGCGCTAGTGCGCAAGATGCCGTTGAATGTCTCAACGGTGGACACCAAAACGTCGCACGTCACTCACGTCTTCCCCGGCTTGGTCAATATAGCCGCTTTTGTGCCGAACTTGGCCGTCGCTGGCAGCAACGATATTGTGGAGGCGTCTAAGGCTGCGCTCAGCGCCGGCTTCACGACATCTCTCATCATCCCTCTCGGGCACGGCAATGAGATTTCCGATCGTGCAACTCTGGACCTGGCCCGCGCAAATATTTCTGAGAGCTCTGCGTACGGGAATTATGCGTTCTGCGTCACCGCGTCGCCCACGAATGCCAAGATCTTGGATGAAAGTTTGCAGGAGGACGTCAAGTCGCTTTTCATCCCGTTCGTGGCGGGAAACGTTGTCACGCAGGTTGCGGTCGTCGCGGGACACTTTGCCTCCTGGCCTGTTGACAAGCCTATCGTTACCAATGCCAAGGGCGCCGACCTCGCATCCGTCCTGTTGGCCGCTTCGCTCCATAATCGTAGCGTCCACATCAGCGACGTGCAAAACAAAGAAGACTTCTTGCTGATCAAGCTCAGCAAGGCGAAGGGACTCAAGGTCACGTGCGACGTCAGCGTGTACATCCTGTTCTTCACGAAGGACCAATTCGGCACCAGCTTGAAAGCGCTCCCGACGGCGGATGACCAGGCATTTATCTGGAATAACTTGGAAGTGGTTGATGCTTTTACTGTCAACGGACCCCCGTTTTATGTCAGCGTGGAACAGGGAGAGAAGGGATCGCCGTGGTCCGGCGTCGAAGAGTCGCTTCCCTTGCTGCTCACGGCCGTCGCTGATGGACGCTTGACCCTGAAGGATATCAAGGAACGCCTGCATGACAATCCAATCCGTATCTTCGGACTTCCAGAACAGGCTCATACACAGGTTGAAGTAGTCGTCAACCGGTCGTTCGTATTCCCCAAACGTGGCGACTATTGGTCACCTCTTTCGGGTAAGCAGATCAAGGGCGCGGTGCACCGAGTCATCCTTCACGGCCAGACGGTCTTCCTTGACGGCTTGTTTGTCGCACCCCCTTCCGGGAAGGACGTCTCTGCTGCCATTATTAGTCATACGACCGAGAAACCCGCGGCCGTTCATCCCGTTCCCAGCCTCTCCATTGCGCAGCTTTCTGCACCTCCCACGGCCTCCCGGCAGATGCAGACAGACGCCTCTGTGGGGGTTGGAACTATTCATGGCCCAGTGCTTTCACAACAGACGCTTACGCACTTTGTCCGTCATCCTGCTTTCCATCGTCGCCACATTCTCTCGGTCAAACAGTTCACACAACGTGATATCTACGATCTGTTCTCGCTTGCGCATGAGATGCGTCTTCAGGTCGAGCGTTCTGGTGCTATCGATATCCTTCGCGGGAAGGTTCTTTGCATGCTCTTCTATGAGCCGTCGACGCGCACGAGCGCCTCGTTTGAGGCGGCGATGAAGCGCTGTGGCGGAGACGTCGTGTCTGTCACTGCGGAGCGGAGCAGCGTCCAGAAAGGGGAGACCCTGGAGGACACCATCCGGACCCTCGCGTGCTACGGGGATGCGGTCGTGCTGCGCCACCCTGATGTTGGCAGCGCCCAGCTTGCGGCGAAGTATTCTCCCGTTCCCATCCTGAATGCGGGGGACGGCACAGGCGAGCATCCGACTCAGGCGCTCCTGGACGTGTACACGATACGCTCTGAGCTCGGCACGGTGAACGGCCGCACGATCACGCTGCTTGGCGATTTGAAGAACGGACGGACGGTGCATTCGCTGGTGACCTTGCTTTGCATGTACTCTGTTCGCCTCAACTTTGTCTCTCCCGCCTCTCTCGTCATGCCTGCTCATGTCCTCTCTGCGGCTCGCAAAGCTGGCGTGCATGTTCACGAATGCGAGAGTCTGGAGGAGGTGCTGGGAGAGACGGACGTGTTGTATGTCACGCGCGTGCAGAAGGAGCGGTTCGTGGACGAAAGGGAATGGGAGCAGGTGAAGGATGCGTATCGGGTGGATCACGCCGTCCTGTCGCGTGCGAAGGAGGACGTGATAGTCATGCACCCCCTTCCCAGGGTTAACGGTACGCGCTCTTGCCTGCGTTCTTTTGTAACCTAACCCCTTTGTCTCACTTCGTTGATCTGTAGAAATCCACCCCGAGATCGACTTTGACTCTCGCCGTGCTGTGTACTTCCGCCAAATGCGGTATGGACTTTACGTAAGTTCCATTGACCTTTGACGTATGTAGGGGGACTGATTGACTTTCTCGTTTTCCAGATCCGCATGGCGCTACTGGTTAGCGTTCTTGGATAAATGGGGGATTAGGAGAAACAACAAATGTACATCGTTTCCTTTTTACCTGCAAACCTTTATCTCTATATCACGGTGACTTGACTATGTGTGACTTTTCTATCAAAGGGTTGGAGGAGAGGCACTGTGTTCATTGATTTGTATCTCTTATTGCTTCAGACTTGATAATTTGATAGCGCTGGTCTGTTGGGCCTGGGCATCGAGGATTTTATATGGTAGAAAGCATCATCGGCTCCATCTATGGTCCCATCCCCGCGAGGCACGTTGTTCGCATGTTTGGTGTCTTGGAAGAAATTGAGCTACTCATTGGGGGAATTTGCCTTGCTTGATATGGCTCAGACTGTCAACGAGATCGACAAGCACCAGCACCACGCGCCACCTATTTCATCCACACGTCACGGTCCCGCACGACTACAGTTGAGCGCTTGTCTTATGTCCCCGCAAACGCGACCCACGATGAGGTCGTCGTGGACTGTATGGCACTCGACTGAGGTAAAGACACTTCGGTTTTTGGAGATGCCTATAGCCGAGAAAGAGGGCTGCAAGGGCTACAAAGCCACTGAGTGTTAGAAGATTAATGCGGCTCGCGGTTCGAAGCACAAAGACCGTATTAGTAAGCTAGGGTTAGAATGCGGCTAGAGCTGCGGCTAGATACAATATCAGTTAAGAGTAAAGTGAAGCAGTACAAGGGAGTACATACCTCAGTCTTTCCAAGCAAATACAGGAGAAACGAAGAGAAATTTGTTCAAACGTATGTTCTACTCTCGGGTCACGAGACTGTGAAAGTCGCTGCGTCGCGGTTGTCCCCTCACAATGCACCTCCAACACACCCCATGTCCTTCAAAAAAAACTCGCGCCTCTCGCGGAAAAGACCCTCGGCCAAGGCGTCAGCGATCTAGTCTTTGGATAGGACATAACTGAGGTCGATCTGACTTTGTAGCGTGTTGTCTATGCGTAGATCGGCATTTGAAATATTCCCCATCCCGAGATGTGGCAGGTGCCAGTGTGGCTTGCTTGAAGGCTGACTAAGCAGTTCTGTTGGTTTTGGCCCATGCCTGTGCCTCCTCACTGGCCCTACATAACTCAGGCTTGTGGTCAGCAATGGCGCTGGCGCCCTTGAGCTACGACACTTCATTTTCAAAGGGCCCGGGCTATGGCCTCTGTCCCTTTCATTTATCCACTACCTCTGTGCGGCTCTCTGGCTGAACTGAATGGCTCGAATGTTCAAGAGACGTCTCCTTCAACACCGCTTGTATCGTGAACTCGTGCGCTATGCTTTTTCTTCTCCATCGCCGTAAAAGCTGCCTTGCTCTTTTGGTTTTTCGCTGTTCACGTCTTTGTGGCCTATTTTTTTTCCCGCTGTGGAGACGTCAAAACGACGATTTGGCCCTTGCACAGGTTCCCCCATATTTAAAGTGCGCCCTGCTATCCAGCCAAATGCCCGCCCTAGAAATCCAACCGTATCCCTACTCAACTCACCCAAAGAACCTTCCTCATCCTATCTTAATCATATCATGAAGGTCGCCTGTTCAACGTGTCACATCGGTATCGCGTTCTACACGCGCTATAACACCCAGCAGTGGTCTGTCGTGCTTTCTGATAACCCACTGTTCGAGGGTAATGTGTGGTGCACCACCCCCATCGAGACCGTGAACGGCTGGGGCGCAACCTGGATGAAGTGTGACTGCTCGCCAGCGTCCACCTCTGATCCCATGGCGCTCTTCTCGGGCGTGGTCTACGTTGGTCAAGCCTTCGCCCCGATAAACAACATCAAATCCATGATCTCCAGGAGTAACTATTCCTCCGAGATCGACCGCTTCCCCGTTCTTCCCAACGCCTCCGACTGGTTGTGGGGATCCGACAAGTTCGTCATGATGGCGCTCTGGCGTCTGGGCGCGCGCGAGCAACGGTTCGTTCACCTCCCCGACCCGGACCTCGCGTGTTTCGCGAGCCGGATTGAACGCTGCCTTTCTACTGTTCGAAGCATGCAGCAGACGACTAGAAGCCGTTATCCTGTCGTCTCGATTGATGGTAAAGTTTCCCTTGGCTATGCACGCTCGGTTTCCATTTGATTTCCGTGAGTTCCTCACTCTGATACCTCCTGGCGATGACTTATATTTCCTATATGCAGGATTCCTCCCTGGCGGAGAGTCTCGGTTGATGTTGATTTAGCACATTTGGAGTGAACGTTACGACCTCATTTGTCCTTATACATTGCACGAGAAACACCAAGTGTAGATTCAAATAGCGTTTTATCATTGGATTCTGATACCGACTGAGACTGAGAGGCGCTCGGAACGAGCAATCTGGAGCGCCCGCACGCGATAGACGCCCCATCTCCCGGGCCGAAGCCCCGCTGGACTCCTTCTCTACCGATTGTCGCGACGTTCTCACCCAGCTATCTCGAACATTCAGCCTCAGATTTTCTCAGACAGCTCTGCTCGCCCCTTTTCATACTCCTTTCGTACACCGTATACTCTTTCTCTCTAGCTCCTCTGCCATACAATACTATATGCTGCCTAACATTCGTCTCGAGCAACCGACGGCGACTTCGCAGCGCGCCCACAGCATCAGGAAACCTGCCACAAACTTTTTTGAACTAGTACGAGTCCATACGAGTCAAAAAGTCTGAAAGCTGAAAAGAATCCAAAAAGTTGATATTTTCCTGATGCAGTCTCACACAATATTTTTCCAATCAGTCTAGCGTCTTCATGCGGCGATTTACCGACATGACTTTTCCTGTGGCAAATTCTCTCATCGAGAATATGTTCTTGCATCCTTGATGATCCCTCGCTTAACAACCTTGCACGAACTTGTGTGTGGATATTTTTGGTACAGAGGAAGACGAGGAGAGATGAAAGCGGGAGGAAGAAGAGCTTGAGAGGCGGAAGGAGAGGGGAAAAGTCGTTCGGGAGGGTCATACTGCAACAAAGGCCGGCACCCTCGACAAGTTGATCAACGTCGATGTATTGATTGCTGCCATCCACCGTGCCAAGGGGTTGGGGCCGTACGTTATCTTCAGTTGTCTGACGGGATATGACTGAAATCATCTTTACAGACAAGACTCGAACACTGTTGGCCCAGGTATTGGACCCGGAGTGGCGCCGCCATCTCTTGCCGCCGCACCACTCCCTGCACTCCCTACCCTGGAAAAACCTGTCAATATCAATGTAAGGATCCCTCGCATACTGCTGCAACGCTGTCATCGGGACCACAGCCCCCCTCAATGTATCCCACACTTGCCCCTCCTGTCATGCATCCCCCACTCCATTAGATTCAGCCCAACCGTTGGGATATCATCCTCCACCACCTCCTGTGCGCATACCTCCATTCAGCGCACCCTATACCGTTTGTAAGTCACCTTCCCCGCTTTCTCGCGTCATTGCCCACTACATTTTGCCGCAGGGGACTTTTTCCCACCCGCTTTTTTTTCTGCCCGCACCAGCTGGAATGCGTAGGAGAACCCGATGACGGTGGTGGGAAATGGGTCTGCGGGATATCCCAGTTCCGCACACGTCTTTCCCTTCTGCCCCCACACGCCCGTACGCCCGCGGGCGCACACGACCTGCCTTCCCCACACGTGCAATGACGCACACATGCACGCAACGCCCACGCCCCATGATGCACTTGCCCGCCCCGCACACCCGAACGTCTGCCCGCCTCGCACGCACTCCGGCACGCCCGCCGCGCTCACGCCCATCTGCCCTGACGCCTGCACTCCCACCAGCCTGCTTGCGTGGCACATAAACACGATGGCGGAACGACACGCAGTGATACGATACTCGGCGGCGCGATGGGAGGCAGCGTGACTGCGATGACACGACGCATGGGCATCTCCGTAGTAATGGCCTTGGTTTATAGGTCCAACTTTGAATCTTTACATATTATGTAGATGTAGATGTCATTTTATGGGAATGAGTCTCAGTAGTAATTGTCTGCATCAATGAAGCTAGCAGTTCTTTTTAAGAATTCCGAGTAGACTACCTGGGTCACGAGAATGCCTCAGATCTCACAACGAGACCCGTCAACTTCAAGTATGAGCGAGGTGCATGTGACTGGCGGGATGACTGGGGTCAGATGATGCTGGTGCCAGTCGAGAAAACTGGCAGGGCTGGCGCCAGCCACCCCAGTACAGCCAGCGATGCAAGTCCCGCCAATCACATGTCATCTTGTTGATGGCCAACTGGACTTTTATATGCTGATGATCACCATCAGGCTAAGGGATCCTCATCATCATCATCAGGCTGAGGTAGCCTGATCATTGTCATCAGGCTAAGCAGCGTGATCATCGCAGAAGTCACAACTCGGACCTGGTATCATCAGGTATTGTCAGGGTGGGAATCCTGACATCACCTGATAGTCGTGATCAGATCTGCTCATGTACTGGTCATCATAGGACATTTTTGCTGATGGGCCATTATTGTGAGACATGATGCCAATTGTCAGAGTGGCACCATGTAGGTTCTCCTGGCTCAAGCCTGTCGCCTTCCAGAAAAGGCAACAAGATCTGGTGATGGGCCATTCCCCAGCTTTATGGCTTGGCGCTCACTCGTCACCCAGAAAAGGTGAATGACCATGGATGTTGGCATCATGACTCTCGGTGGGGCTCAGATGATTGGTCCCAGATCTAGAGGAAATACAAGTTCATCAGAAAAAAATACAACAGCCTGTTAACTTTTCTACATTTGAAAATAAAAGACGGTTTTTTTTTTACTTTTCTCCTCCTGAAAATGAATTTGGGAATAATCTTTTTTTTTTTGAATTCCAGGTTCCTTCTCAACTTTCTGACATTTCCACTCTCACGAGTCCAAAAACGTTTGTGGCAGGTGGTTTCCTATAGTGGATCGGTGGACTGGGATGGCTGGCCCATGAATTCTAGCGCCGCCGGGCTTCGCGAGCAGACCCATGTCTGGTGACCTTTTGGTCCTTGCTGTTCCTGGTGAACCCCTAGAACCGCCGGGGGCACGCGGAGCTTTACGCTTATGTCAGCGGCTCCCGTTCGTAAGCGCCATGATTGGCACTGACTCGGACACTTAGAACCTCTACTAGTACGTATCACACAAACTCTGATAAGCAAACCCATTCACTGTTCTCAGTAATAAGGGTCTACCTATGGCTGGGTACATGCTCATTATGTATTCGAGCATGACGGCTGGTTCCATAGTGGGCACTCCAGTCACGGTACATCGGAGTGCTTGATTTGGGTTAGCGGCGCTCTTTGGTGTCTAGTGGCATGCCGCACGCCAGGAGGACAAATTAAGTGCAACCCTTGGCGCTTCGGATTTCATCAATGCGGTCTTTCCAAAAAGGTTACACATAGACCACTATAGGCTCGAAACGCTCCATGGGCTTGTATGCTCTGTGCCCACACAGCCAACTATTCACTATTCAAAAGTATACATTCTATTTACTGCTCGTGCTGCGGCCAATCGACTGCCGCCTCTGGGTAAGACCTGGCCGGCCTTCCGTTTTCTGTGGTGTCGCACCATGCGTTGGCCTGGTTAGTCGTTATCACCAGAATTGCTGGATTACTTTTGAGGCTTTATTATTGTCACAGTAAGTTATCTACATACGCACCAGGTATTCACAACACTAATACTAGGTAACCGTTACGCCCATTTCCTCTCTCAACACATGGCCAAGGACACCAAGGACATAAAAGCATCCCCCAATTCTGGTCATACTGTCTAACCAGCCCGACACGACGCCCCCCACTGCATTCCCTACACCACTTTCCCGAAAATTTCCTGCATGTCCCGCTTCCCCTCTACCTGTCACATTGGTGTTACATTTTACACACACCGTCACTTCCCCACTCAGTGGGCCATTGTCCTTGCCGACAATCCTCTTTTCGAGGGCCACATATGGTGCAGCAGCCCCACAGAGACGACCATTGGGTGGTGCGCATCTTGGGTGCTATGCGAGTTGTCTCCTGCCGCTGGTAGCGGCCTCAACCCGCCAGTGGGGCTTTTCTCGGGCATCGTCTACGTCGCTCAAGTCGCCGCCTCGGTTGACACCTTGCGCACTTGGATCGCCCAGCGCAACTTTGCGTCAGAATTCGACCGATTCCCCGTTTACGCCGACGACGACATACCGTATGGGGGTGAAAAATATGTCGTCCTTGCCCTCTGGCGTCTCTGCGAGGGCCGGTACATCAGCCTTCGCAGGTCCGACCCCAAGTGCTTGGCCAAGCAGATTAGGGGCCGTTTTCTCGCCCTCCAACGCGCGCAGTTGCCCCTGGCGATGAACTATTATCCAGTTGTCCTCCTCGAGGATGAGAATGGAAAGGTTTTCTTTGGTCGATTTACACCCTCGATGACGCGGGCGATTTCTTCTGTAAGTTCATTGCATTGTGCCTGAGAATGTCTCAACGCTCATTTTATTCCTTTCTTTAGGAGATCCCATGCGATTCCCTCTAGTTGGCGGCTGACTCCAGCTCTAGGCCCAGCTAGATCTCATCAACGTCATCCCATATAGCCGCCTTTTGAAATTAGCTTTCTTGACAATGAATTACTCGCCGATTCCCTGTATTTGGTATTTGTATTAATGGGTATCCTTACAACCTAGGCCATTCAATTACACAAGAATGTGAGCGATGACTACCCCCGGGCACAGAAAACAGGTCTTGTGGGGGGGGGGAATACCCAACCAGGGAAGTGATAAAGAAATATACGACCAATCTGAGGACTCGGAAAGCAATCCAAAATAGCGGTTTCTGCTGATGAGAGTCACTGTTTCTCTTCGATGATTTGATATCAATCAATTAGAGTTCCAAGTGTGAAAATGTCTGAGAGAAACCCCGCATGCCTCAGGCTGGTTATCTCTGGGTGAACAGGCGTCTTTCTATCTTTTTGTCTTTTGATGGCCGCCCAGTTGTTTGATTTCCTGTCAGCATAATTTGATCAGCAAAGAGTTGAGACTCATTTTGACACGGTTTTGCCCACACGTACATCCATGGCTTGAGAACCCTTAACAGTAGCACACGAACGTTTGTACACATCTTAGAAGTCCTACATGGAGCCACCGTTTCCCCGCGGCCGCATCTACCTCACCTCATTAGCCTCACGTGGGCCAATTCACGGCCCGAGGTAGGCGACGAACTGGCAAGTAGATCGCGGTCGCACGCGGACAATAATATGATCCGAAAAAAAAATCCTTAACGGCTTGATCAATTACAGAGATTTACAATATCTTATTTTTTGCGTCATCTACCGCATGCCCTTCATGTGTGACAACCCCTTCCCCAGTCTTGCCGTGGCCCACACACTTGCCTAGCACAATCAACTTGCCCTGATTTCCCAAACGTGCATTTCTCACTAAGCGTCAGAGGTTCTTGTGATCGAAGTATTATCGTGTATTATGTATCCACTTGATGGAGGAACTACCCGATCCATTGCTACTAGTGCAAATGACATGAACGCCACTGACCTCAGTCTTTGGGATAAAAGATTTAAGGTGTGATCATCGTTAGATATAATACAATACGTGAAAAGCTATCCACTTAAACCTCTGCCAACACATACGCTAGAGGAGGACCAAGCACGAACTTATTGTCGATATCCGGAGCTCATGCTTGACCGAGTGACTATGTCCGCCTTTCCATCTCGGAGTCGTTGAGGCGTGTCACAGGTTTGCTCGGTTGCTGCGCTGTTGGCCCTCTTCCTCTCCCACTACTCCGGAGTGTAAGTCTTGGTGGGCGGACTTGGTCCAGGCTCTGGGTCCGTCTGTGTCTAATGCTCCAGGCGCCACCTGTGGTACTCCTATAGAGTCAGGGACTCTCCCGATCGCTATTGGCTGCGTGTCGGTGGTCCAAGACCAATACTTAGCGAAGAGCACACAACGGGAGCATTGGATTATCACCTCACCTGAGAAGGCAATGTTAAGTGGGGGTGGGCCGTAGTGGCCATGCGTTCACGCAGTTGGACGCGCAATAACAGCGTGTCGAATACTGCCTATATACCCCTTCAGGTGACTTAGTTGCGCCGCAGGGTAATCACTCACCCGCATGTACACCGTACCAGATGTCATGTCGAAAATTCTGTAAACTGTTATCTTGGGCAAAAAAAAGAATGCGACTAGTGCCGCAATGGCCCATGCAGTCGCGAGGATGCCGGTTTGGATGGCAGTGCGAATGAGGTAAGTCAAGATCGAGTCTAATCTGTGAACACCGCTCCGGGACTTCAGAAACACTCGCGAAAGGGAGTCTACCCAAGTGAGGAATATATCGACGTTATTGAGGAACAAAGCGGCTTACATGAAATGAGGCACTCCGCTGCCGCTTGCGTTATGTGCCAAATAAATGATGAGGATTGTTTATATGGCGAGCTTGAAACGGCGTAAACGGAGAATCGACAATGGATCTCGCAAGAACACTCACGGTGTTCGCTTCCAAGTTACCATTATATTAATCCAACCGGACGTAAAGGCAACTAAAGATAGGATGATGACCATGCCAGTCCGGAGGGCACTATTTGTTAGGCCGTGAATCCTGGAATTTGGGATGAGAATCTAGCCAGCGTGAACAGGTTCGTTAATCGACTAACCGAATTGCAAGAAACATATTCGCCAATAAAATAATAAATATTTGCAAGAATGAGTTCAAGGGCCCTTCCCACAGTGGCGCTTAACGAGGATTCAGCGACGGCACGTGTACGCCAAAAAAAAACCAACCTCTGGGGGGACCGAATGAAACACCATAGGAGATAACACTAGAAAACAGATCACTACGGTGTCACCAGATAGGGAGAAGAAGAAACCTACAAGACACGGTACGCGAAGTGCCACGACCTACAGTCCATATCAGTCAGTAAGTGAATTCAATCCTTGAACCAGGAATGGGAACATACAATACACATTGGAGAGAAATCAAAAGAAACTGAACAATGACGAAGACTCTGTGGAGTGTGAGTGGCGAGATCCTGCGGCCCGGGTCACCCTTACTTCAAGTAGATTGGGTCTTCGAAACCTGCTGACATGATCAGCCTCAGGCTTCTGACAGTGCCGAAGCAGCAACGTCATGTACCAGTAGCCCAGTACGCGTAGAACTGCTGGCTCACCAACCCCCAGAGCAACGAATTCACTACCCAGTCAATCAGCGATGTTCCCTATCCGAGGGCGTATGAATGCCTACGAAGGACTGCAATTAAAAGCACGCCTGTCGATGTATTAGTGCTATTTGCAGAAAAATACAGAACCTCACCATCAGTCGATGAATTTCCGGCCATGGCAGGTGGTGGCAAGAGGGGCGCTTACCCACAGTCCACGACATATATGATTTTATGTGTGGGTGTCCAAGGTAACGGAAGGACATGGATGCCGGATCCTCGGACACGGCACAGGTCCATCCCTGGGGTTATATAAATAACGCATGTGTTCTTGACGCGCCTCAAAGACTTGGGGCTGAACCTGAGTAGGAAGAGATCCTCAGATCCAACGCGGCAACGCCTGTGTCCGCACCACCCATGATGTCAATTTGAGCGAAATTAAACGTAAGCGGACAAATATGCAGTCGGGATGAGAATTTACTCCGAGCGTATCTGTATAACAGTCATCCTGACCTGTATTAACTGATCCGAGGACAAAAGAAAAGAAAATTTTGGGGGCTGAGGTTGAAACCAGAGCATCGGTGGTACCGGCCCGGTCAAGGGACAGCCTTGTCGTCGCACGTGCCAATCTCGCCGTTACATATTCTTGATCACATTGCATTTGCTGATCAGGCGCACCAACATTTCACGAAATGAGCACAGTGCGATGATCGCAAGTTCCCTGTACTCTGAAGTTGGAGCACGAAGGATTTTGGTAAAAATTTCACACATGTATGAAGAGACAATTCAGCGGTCTTTCATTAATATTGTTGACGAGCGGTATCGTCACACACCTGCATATCCTGGATACCCGGCATGCTGAATCTGATTAGCAACAGTCCTACTGTGAGGTGCACTCACGACGGCCACATAGCAAAGCATGATTGGCCAAAGAGGAATAAAGCGTCATACAATGCGTATGACACGACCGTAAAGACTGGACCTAATTCTAGCACCAGCTTGAGCGAGCGGGGCTCTGCTCTTCAACCCTCAAGTGTAACAAAGAGGGACCGAAGAGCGCGTGATGAGCGATCCGGCTGCTCTGTGAACAGTTCCCGAACTGCAAAACTTAGCGCTTTGCTCGTTGCTCGATGGTTTACCAGAAACCAAATCTGGGCCTCAAGGATCCATGAGCTTCGGACTGCCAGTGTGATCTGGTCGCTTAGGCCCGAACCCACAATTGGCTGAGAAAACGTATCATGCAGTGGGCGTGGGGTCTTGAATGCTAACCTCAGCTGGCGCACCGCCGCGCAGGAGATAATATCCATTCTAGAGTCCCACCTTTTCTGTGCCGCATCGTGTTATGCAGCCGTCCAACCGGCTATGCGTATGCCCATGAAACTAGTACTGTCATTGTAACACGAGAACCGAAGCGAAAATTGAAAAGGCGTCAGCTCCACAACAAATTATAGATAACCAGAACTACCCAAAACTTATTTACATCTCTGATCCCCCCCACCTCTATTTTCCGCAACAGAGGGGACACCTCCACTTCTGCTGAGAATATCTTTGTTACCGCCGATGATTGTGCCACACATGATATTTCTTGCATCTTTTGCACCCAATCCCTACTGCCTCGTGTCAGATACAGGCAATCAGCGCGAAACTGACGTTTATCGCAAGGGAGAGTGAGTCGCAGGAGCGCCCTGGGTTGATTTACTTACATTTCTTCATTCGTCCGGCATTCCTGGCGCCGTCTGAATCTCTTTGCACCATTAGATACACTACCCAGTCTGGCTGGGGTCAACGACAATGGATGATGACAATAATCGGTCTCGGAGCTTGCTATGATGATGGAGATTGCGGGATCTAGGCTTCTCTTCCGTGTCACTGGAAGTTTCTCTCGACTGTACTTCGTTATCGTGTGCAAATGTAGGATGGATCTGGCGCTGCCGTCGCGTGTCCCGCTGTCGACGTCAAATAATACCCTGCTAACCAAGGCGACCTAGCAAGCGTAGTGAAACTTCGACAAGAAAGTATCATGTTGAGAAGACGCCGTTTCAGGTAGTTCAACAAGACAGAAACGAATGTGTGCGGCCGTAGGCTGTCCGTGCCGCCGTCGGGAAATGCCGAGAGGAGCCCCAGTGGGTCACGGCGACTACGTCTTCGCTTTCGTCTACTAACACTGCACGATGAGCTCAACATACCCAGTCCTTGAATCGCGTCCAGTGCACCCCCACATTCAAACAACATGCTCATATTGTCATTTCCAGCTCGAGTTCCCTGTGCCCAGCCCTGCACCTAAGCCGTCCAGTTTGCTTACCGTGCGTTGCTGTAGCTGTAGAAAGACCTTTTCGCATGCTTTTTATCCGAACCAACTCCCCAAAGGCGTGCAAGATGCCATTGGGTCATCATCCAAGTCAACTGGACAGACACCCATACCACCACCACGAAGAGGGAGGAAGATTGGCACACAAGAGCGCCCACTGGAGACTGGGTATTATGATTTGCTCGGCGTGCCAGTTGACGCAACCACAGACGATATTAAGAAAGCTTATCGTAAGTCATGATATTGTCCCCTATCATCCAACTAAGTCCCGGTCGCGTGCAGGCCGCCTGGCGATCAAATACCACCCCGACAAGAACCGCGACGACCCGAGCGCTGAAGAGCGCTTCAAATCGATTGCCATCGCATACCAGACGCTCTCCGATCCCCAGCTCCGGCACAAGTATAACGAATTTGGACCCAAGGAGAGCGCCCCAGAGGGCGGATTCATTGACCCCGAGGAGGTCTTTGGAGCAATCTTTGGCGGGGAACGGTTCTTGCCGCTCATAGGACAGCTGTCCCTTGCCCGAGATATGAAGACAGCGCTCCAGGAGGCGGATGAGGCGGAAGGCGAAAGCACGACGCTGGTCGCGCGCGATGCCAAGGGTCGCGAAATCATTAGCCCTGAGGAGAAGGCAAAGAGAGATGAGAAAGCGCGCAAGGTGGCTGCGGAGGTGCGCCTGCACCGCGGTCGTGGTGCCGTTGATGTTGACCGGGCTGAATTGTGCAGAAAGCGGCGGCGCGGGAGGAACGCGTGCAGAAGCTCGTTGAGAATTTGCGTCACAGGCTCAGCATTTTCACCGAGAGCGCCACGAGCGTGAACGACCCCAATGTGGTTGAGTCGTGGCGGACAATATGCTCACTCGAGGCAGAGTGCGTAATTTTTTTTTCCCTCCAGCACTCAACATTACATTTTACTGAATCTTTCCCCTCTTGCCCCCAACAGGGAATTGAAGAGGGAATCCTACGGCGTGGATCTTTTACATGCCATCGGATTTGTCTACACCGCTAAAGCTAAGCAATTCCTTGCAGCCAACCAGAGCTTTTTGGGCGTTGGTGGATGGTTGCATAACGTGCAGGGCAAATACCACGTGTTTTCTGAGACGTGCGTGCTAGCTCTGCTCCCTGGTGCCCTGGTTCCGTCCTCTGACACTCTGCAGTGTGTCGACTCTACGGTCTGCAATTGAACTCAAGGCCGTATTCGACCAGATACAACAAGCCGAACAATCCGGTAACCTCAGTCCCGACGAGAAGAAACGTCTCGAGGAACAAGCTGCGGAAAAGGGCCTACACGCCCTCTTCAAGGTACGTCTGTTTTTATCTCGCGTGTTGGCGGCCCTTGTGGAACATCTGTTTACGTGGTAACAGGGCACGAAACTGGAAATCGACTCGGTCCTCCGAGAGACGTGCGACCGGGTGCTGAACGACCCGGGGATAACAAGCAAGACGGCCGTCCTACGTGCCGCCGCACTGCAGATCCTCGGGGAATCATTTATGGCCGTGCAGAATGAGCGGGATGAGGCGCGTGAGGACGGTGAATATGTGAGGATTGAGACGAAGAACAGTCGGCAGCGCGCGCAATCGCGCACCGTCCCTGGCTAATAGCCTACGCGTGCCCTCACACTCTCCTTTCGTCTCACTTATATGCCTTGTCTTACTGTTGACGTCTTCGTATGAGGCTCACTGGGTACATTGCGAGCAAGTACTGTACCGTAAACCCGTTGCACCACTGTATCTTAGGCATCACCACGCACTTGTATTTAATTTCTTGCGAGGCAATGGAGAAGACTATCAATCACGTGATCACGATAGATGACGGAGGAAGGGAACAACGATAACGGCGTGTGAACGAATCTATCTGATCCTCCCTCTCTTTCTGCTACTGTATAAGCCAAAAACGTTTTTAGGGCAGGTTCCGGTGGAAAGCATAAAGATAGATGCTAAGATTCTATCACAAGCTGGCCCTTAAATGTCGTGGGGATTCAGGTTGTCATATTTAGAATATGTGACATATAAACAGGGATCAACAACATTAAATGACTGATAAGTTGAATATAAGCGGACTCCTACCCTTCCCTTGCCCGCCGTGTATAAAGGGGCTATAAAGGGGCGAAGCTTCTCCTACCTTCTCTCGACCTAGAGTTCCCCTTTACTTCGCAATGCAACCCAACGTACTATCCGCCGAACAAAAGGTTGCCATCATTAGAGCCTGTGAAGAACACGAGAGACAACAGGGCTCACAGAGAGACTTCAGACGCTGCGTAGTCTGTGAAGGCTTCTTCGTTAAATTCGACAACTACAGTTCTCTGTTACCTCAATACGAAACGCAGAAGTACATTTCCGGACTTGCAGACGGTGACCATAATGCGCCACGTATCCCCACAGCTCATCACTTTTTCTTCACCAAAAGTATGGCGTACCTGGTCATGGAATACATCGAGCTTGCATCCGCTCCTGTCCCAGACCTCCACGAGAGGGTCGCACGGGCTCTCCAGTGGCTTTATGATTGTCCAGCTCCCAAAGAAGTCACGATTGGCCCTGTTGGAGGCGTTTGTGTCCGCCATCAGCTATTCAAGGACTATACAGCGCCTCTTTCTTTTTCAAACGTAGAGTCTTTAGAAACATACATGAACCGGGTGCGTCCGTACTTACATCTGTTAAGCATTCGCCATCCGCTAACCATGACCTGGGCTAGGCTCTTGAGCGGATCCCGCTCAAAGTTAGGCCACGCGAGATCCGCTTTAGCCATGAGCCGTTGGTCTTCACCCAGTCCGATATGGATGTGAGCAATTTCGGTGTCGACAAGGATGGGAAAACGTGTCTATTCGACTTCGATTTCATAGGACTACTACCACAGTCCTTCGCCGTCTATAACGTCTTTCTGAATGCACAACCCTTCATCACCGAGGTTGCCAGGCACTTGGATTGGCAGCGCACTCCCAATATATCTTCAATGAGCAAGATTCGTGGAATTCTGTGGGTATTAGGCGACCCGACCCTTGGTATGTCAACTTAAATTTGTCATGGGACTATGATAAGCGTTCATGGTAGGTCTTAGAAAGAAGAGCCTGCAGCCTAGAGTATTGATCAATCCATCATTTTTTTTTGATGAAAAATGTTTTATGTAGCGAAATAAGAAAGCGAGTGGAACGTGGAGTAAGTTAACTTAGAAGGAACCGCTTTTGTTCCAAGGGCTTTATTTTAAATGGGCTAGTATATACGTAATAAAATTCTATCACAAACTGGCCCCTAAATGTCATGGGGGCAGGCGTGCATCCGGCAGACAGGCGTGCGGGGATGCGTGCGTCATGGTGTATGCGAGCAGATGGGCGTGTGGGAGCGAAGCTGAACGTGCGGGTGTGTAGGTAGGGGCGGGCAGACATGTGGGCAGACATACCACCCGGACGGGCGCCTGTGGGCGTTGCGAGGCGGGCAGGGAGAAGCTACAGCACGATCAAGCTGGAAATTAAAGGAATCAAAAAAACTTGACGTGCTAGATTAGTTGGCGGTACCAACCTTCGCAATCGACAGGAGTTAGACGTTTGGGAGTGGAGAGAGATGGCGTCATTCACTAGTCAAGAAGGCGATCGCGAACCAATGAGACGGCGTGCGAAAAAAGGGAAGTACCGTCCAACTTTGGGGTACTTCGTATAATCTTTTCCTATGCACCCCATTCCAAAGTGTGGCTCTGGTCAAGATGCTCGGGGCGACCAAAATGACCACCTTGATCGGGGGCCGGGATGCCTCATGTCACGGTGTTGGAATTGCCATCGTTTTTTACATCCCCTTTTGGGTCTCTGGTATTCAAACCTAGCACACTACTTATATGCGTCGTTTTATGCCCTCAGTCTTTCTTCTCGTAAGACTGAGTCCGTGCTCCCGCGCTACAGTGCCAGTCTTTTCCACTGATCCGGCTTCAACAGCTTATGTCTTTCCCTGCAACAAACCCCGATAACGTTAGCAGGTCCTCCCCTGTGGATGGACTTCGACGACTATGGCGAGTGGGACTTCAGGGGCACTGGAGGCCCTGCTGTCCACCGAGGTCAAGAGCGTCGTCATCGATCAGTATCGACTGGAATGGCTCGACACGTCAAATGCCGAGGAGAATTTTTATGCCAAGAACGACATGGTTGCCGCCGTGAAGTTCGCCGAGGTTCAGCAGATCAACGGGGCACGTTATAAATCGGCTCGGCTCTCAGTGGAGAATGCAGAATCGTACTACTATACGGTCCTGGATACTGGAGCGGTACCCTTGGTCCGATATATTGCGACCTGCAGTGAATCTAATTTTTTCGACCAGGGTTACATATCTGGAAAAGATTACCTTCCTAGCGTTTACACCGTCACCCTGCTCAAATACTCGGGGCCTACCCAACGTAGTGCCCATCACCTCACATACGACGTCAAACAAGGCACAACCGCGGGGGAACTTATCGATAAGTTCATCAGTCTGAAAATGCATCATTTCATACTTTTTACCTTACACCGTGGAAAGTCTCTGGAAGGGATGCGGCGACCACGCGTATGTCCTCTTTCGTTCTCCGAGACAATATCGACAGTATGATTCTAGCTTGCATTGTTGGGCAGTGTTTTTACGTGCCGGGTACATCACCAATGAGGATTCTGACGGGAACCCGGGGGTGCCCCTCAGCAAAGAGCTGACTTACACCTACATTCAGGGAGGCAAGTCGACTTACGAGCCCGTTGGCCGCGGCATGTGGCTCTCATATAATCCGGTGGAGGACGAATATACCCCCGAGACCACATTCAGTGAGGCTCGCTTGACCTACCAGCTGCCCCAGTCCGGTGAGAACGAGGTCGAACCCCCCAAAAATTTTACTTCCACGAACGCCCCTTTGATGTTGTCTCATGTCTTTCCCTCCGACCATACGATAGCTAGCCACTTGTTATGTTATCAGTAGAGTTTAATACAGTGTAAGGTTCCCCTCGGCAACCTCTCTGCAATTTTGCGTGCCTGGCTGAGCGGCCGAAATCTAACAGATAACGGCGTCTATCTGACCCTCCCTCTCTTTCTGCTACCGAATCCCTTGAACACAGCATCGTCCGAATCATCGTCAGCGCCGCCCAGTGCCGCCGCCGCCCGCTTCTTCGCCGCCCGCATTGCCTCCCGCCGCGACTGCGTGCCGGCGGTCGAGCGCAAGGTGGACGTCATCCCAGCATCAACCCTCTCGTCGTCGTAAGCCGTGCCCCGGACTTCCGCTTCCTCTTCCCCCGCTCCAAGCTCCGTGGCCACCACACCCGCAGACTCGTCCACCTCGTCGATCTCGTCAATCTCATCCACCTCACCGCCGCCTACCTCATCCTCGGACTCGTCATCCGATGTCAAGAACAGAGCAGGTTTCTTTCCCCTCGTCGTGCGCGAACGCGTTGTCGCCGCTGGCGCTTTTTTCGTTCGTGCCGGAGACGCTTTTCCTTTTCCTTTTCCTCTCGCTGTTGTTTTTGTCTTGGCTGATGTCTTTGCTTTTGAAGCTGGCTTGGCGGCAGCGGGGGCTTTGCCTTTCGGGCTCGCTTTGCTCCTTGTGGACGGGGGCTTGAGAGGGGCCACGCGTGCGTCTTGCTCCTCTATCTCGTCGGCATCCTCCAAGCCTAATTCTTCGAGGACCTCATCCTCGTCTTCATCCACGGGAGCGGGCGCTCGTCCACCGCGAGACTTGGCTGGTGCTCGAGACCCCTTGGATTTGTTGTGCAGCGGGGGCGGGTAAGCGGCTGTGACGTCGTGGATATCAGAGTGGCTCTGCGATCCTGATGCGGCAGACCGCCAATATGCTACATGCGAACAGAAAAAATATTTTTACCGGTGCGTGAGCCAATATAACTTCCACCTGACGGAAAGAAAGGGGTCACCGTTTCCGATGCCATAGTCGTTCTCCTCGCTGATAACGAGCTCGACCGGCGGCTTGCGCTCGATAGCCGCGGTGTTTTTCTGTGACCAGCAGTCAGCCACCCGTCATCAGTAAACTGTCATAACAAGGAGTAGAGCAATCCTGACCATTTTGAATTTTTTAAAGTTCAGTCTGCCAGCCCACTCTGGATGACCATTGTTGGTGCGCGCAGGCGGCATAGGTCTGGCGCTGCCCCCTCGTCTGACGTCGATCTCCACTATGACCATGAAATTTCCCCTTATCCCGAAATCGCCAAAGTCATCGATCGCGTCCCAGGGTGCGAGGGCAGGATCGGGAGCCCTGGTGCTAGCGGTGCCGGCGGCGGTGCTATCAGCGTTTTTGGGCTTAGCGATCCGAAGCAGGTTGAACTCGCGGTCAAAGTCGTCCTCCATCTTCTTTCCGCGTTTCGTCGAGTTAACCGCCTTGAGGAAATTCTCGTCCGTGTCGAGCTTGTTGCTCGTGTTAACCGATGATTTTAACGCTGGGGCGTTGGTGGTGTGTTTCGCTCCTGGGCCTGGGCCTGCTGCCCCGGCCGCTGGGGTGGTGCCCGCGCCCGCGCCTTGTCTCTGCGTTTGCGCTGATGTGGTCTGGGACGTAGCAGTGGAGGGGAGGGCGGCTTGCGTGGGCTGCGTAACGGTGCTCGCATCCAATGCACGCCGTTTCGCTCTGGCCGCCCCTTCCGTGGTGTCGGCACTCGGAGGAGCCGCATCCGCCATCACCACGTCGCCGTCATGGCCTTCATCAACATCCCCCCTGCTGCGTTTCGTTCCCCTCGAGTTACCGGTCGGAAGCTGACTCTCGGTCTCTTCCTCTGGTACCATACTCAGCATGCCGGCTCGCGTGCCTTGTGTCGACGTCGCTGGAGTCCCATGCTGCGTCTCGCTGGACGGCGCACGATCAGGGTTGCTCGCGTCGAACAGGGCTTTGTACCTGTCGAGCTGGGATTGCGGAGCCTGAGGATTAGAGGAAGACGAGAGCAGAGCAGACGAAGAGTCGATGCCTAGGTTTGCTCGTCGTCGGGGTGGGAGTTTGCGCGTTTGCGAGACGGGCTGTGATGAGATCGAATAACGGATTTAGGTGAGAATCTTGTATTCGACGATAAAATCAGGAATTTTACGTACTGTTGGTAGTTGGGTAGATGCAAAAGCGGCATCACCTTGGAAAGGTGCAGGAGGTTGTCCGGGAGTTGGTGTTGGGCCCACAATTACTGCATCACCAGCAGGTCCCGGGGATGGCGAAGCACGGTTCGCCCGTCTTGGTGGTAGCTGGTCAGCGGTCAGCGAGCGAAGAGAAGCAGGGAAAGGAGAGATTCGTACTCGGCGGCGTATCGGCACCTCAACGACCTCTGGTAACTCAGATAGAGATGTAACCGCTGGTGGGGGTTGTTCAGATGTTGCACGCGAGGGACTGGTAGCTCTAGGTGCATGGGGAGGAAGTACAGGTGGCGCAATGGAAGGCTCGCCCGAGAATGTATTAGGCACTACATCAGGAAGAGGTGCCTCCAGTGTGCCTATCAGATTGTCTCAGTAGAAAACCACACTGCGCAAACGTATTGGCGTACCTTGACCTTGTGAGATAGTCGTACGAACCGAATCTACGTAGAATGTGTCGACAGACGCGACGGCCTGCAGAATGTTCTCAGGTGGGATAATCTCCACCTCCAAGCTGTTGATACGGTCATCAGTTCGAATTAGACCATAAGTGCTCTTTTGTGCTGTACCTTTTCGCAAGAGATACAATCTCTCCCCACTGGTCCGCACCGAGTGCCAACTCCATCGCGTCGCCATCCGCTACGGCTATCACCTTTTCGTTCTTGTCCTCGGCCAGGGCCTTCGCTCTGACGAGGGTCCTGCGCCAGCGGACGACACCGGCGGTCACCGTGAACGCTTCGTACTCCGCACCACCTCGCTTGACGAGGTCCCGGTACCCCGCCGGTATTTCGAGCCCCTTCTCACCGGCAAACACGAAGCGATATCCCTTCAACATGTTAAGTCGAGTCTCGTTTGGCTCCCAGGTTTTGAACGTCTTGAGCGCCGGGGGGAGGGCAGCCGCAAAGGCGGGACGGAACTTGCCCTCTGGTGGAAGAGCAAAGGCGTGCTCCAGCGCGCGCGGAGACTCCCGTGGGTTAAGGTCGGAGAGCGCGAGGAGCTCAGAGAGCCATTCGGGCTTGACGAGCTGTGCGGCGGAGAGGAGGGATGTCATGTGGACGGGTGTAAGCGCGTAGGAAGGAACGAGATGATGCGTGATATCGGGGTGGAGTGCCCGTGCAATATGGACACCTAAGGAGAGCGAGTGAGAAATGTAGTCCGGAAGTAAAGGAATGGTTGCCACTGCACACCAAGGGACGCGCAACTTTCGATGGGAATGGGTGTTCTGACGTTTCCAGGCAATTCGAAGCAACATACTCTGTTCCATTGTACACTGCAGGGCGGCAATCAAGTGATCGCATCGATAAGGGTCATGAACGGAGGGTGTAGCCCGAAGCACGTACGTTAGGGGCAAGCCGCTCACGATGTCGAGTTTATCATCGTGTTTCAACGTCTCCGTTGCCCCCGGATTTACGATTACTCCATCAGTGACTCCCTCACGCAGTATTCGCATTGTTTTATTTTTGGAGTTCAGGATCCGTAGCGTTGGCGTAAAGTCGATGTTGGCCTGTAACTATGGCTAAGCGGTGCAAGTTTGACATAGGGGAAACGGGAGCGCTCGCACGATATCATCAGGAGTGAAGTCACCGACTATGAGCTGGCCGTGGTCATGGGAGACCTTCTTGTGATTCACGACAAGATCGCAAGTTGATTTGCGGCCGATGAGGTACGACTTGCCGCTCTTGAGAAGTTTTGACTCTGCAGCGAATCGCATTGATGAGTTTAACAGATCGTGCGGAAGTGGTGGACATTACTTTGAAAGCCGACCTGGTTCGGTACTTCGCCATCGAAAGGGCCAGTGA